>Ga0187867_10001379_pt1 | contig 20932 bp, 16 predicted proteins | sample June2016WEW_13_1_FD_132976 | JGI IMG/M metagenome (GOLD analysis project Ga0187867, IMG submission 132976) | Peatland microbial communities from SPRUCE experiment site at the Marcell Experimental Forest, Minnesota, USA - June2016WEW_13_10 | ecosystem: Environmental > Terrestrial > Soil >...
CCGATCACACCGGGGCGCATCTAGCGTGCGCTTGCGGTGCTCCGGCGCTGCACCGCGGGCGCCATGGGAAGAAGCTTCGAAAGTGTTCTCGGCACCCTGCACGTGGAGCGAGCTTATTACTACTGCCCGACGTGTCAGAGCGGCGTCTACCCGCGGGACCGTGCGCTGAGTTTAGAAGACCTTCTCTTTGTCCCCTGGCGTTCTGCGCATGGCGGGCAGCGCCGCTACCCTGGTCAGCTTCGTAGAGAGCAGCACGTTGCTTGGGCGAATGAGCCGGAGTAGATGTCAATGCCAAGCAGGTAGGACGTGTGGCCGAAGCGTTGGGCCAGGAGATCGCCCAAAATCATGAAGTTGATCTCGCTGAACATAGGGCGCCTGCGACTGCTGAACTACAAGGCGCAACCGTTAATACCGCTATCTTCAAGCAGTCGGTAACCGGCCGCATCCCGCTGCGCACCTTGAACCTGGATGGCGACCGGCAAGCCGACCTCAGCGTTCACGGCGGTCCCTACAAGGCGGTCTACGGCTACCCTTCCGAGCACTACGAATATTGGCAGCAGGAGCTTCCTGAGACGGCATTGCCGCCAGGTGTTTTCGGCGAGAATTTCACCACCGCGGGCCTTCGCGAGGATGAGCTTCATGTTGGCGATCGCTTTCGAATCGGTTCGTCGATCGCGATGATCCGTCAGCCGCGCATGCCTTGTTACAAGTTAGCCGCTAGGGTTCAGCGGGATGACTTCATCACGCGATTCCTCCGCAGCGGATTTTGCTTTTCCGTGGAGCGGGAAGGAGAAGTAGAGGAGGGAGATTCCCTCCAACTCATTTCGCGGAATGATGCCGGCATAACGATCGCGGACATGAATCTGCTTTTCGTCAAGGAGAAATGCAACCGCGCCCTGTTGCAAAAGGCGATTGCAACCCCTGGCCTCCCAGGAGACTGGCGTGAATACTGCCTGCCCAGATTGGACGGCCTGTCTGTGACCGCTTAGGTAGCTGTCGCAGGTCTCCTGGCAGAGGACCTGTATGCCTTTATGCCTTACAATCGGCAGTGATAGATGATCCTCGAGGCTCTCCATCGCATCGCCAATCACGGTCAATCACTGGCCCGCGCGGAGGCGCGTGCGGTGATGGCGGAGGTGCTCGCGGGAAACTGCACCGACGCACAGATCTCGGCGCTGCTCGTGGGTCTGCGCATGAAAGGCGAAACGGTTGAAGAGATCGTCGGATTCGCCGAAGCGATCCGCGCCGCGGCGACCCCTTTGCCAATCTCGCTGAGCGGGAGCAGCGCTTCTGAATCCAGCGCGCTCGATCTCAGCGGCACAGGACGCGATGCCCTCGTCGATACCTGCGGCACCGGCGGCGACGCCAGCGGCACCTTTAATATTTCCACGGCCGCAGCTTTCGTAACCGCCGGAGCGGGCGTGCAGGTGGCCAAGCACGGCAATCGCAGCCTGACTTCGAAGTGTGGCTCCGCCGACGTAATGGAGGCGCTGGGCGTGAATATCCAGTTGTCTCCGCAACGCGCCGCTCAGTGCCTCCGGGAAGTTGGGATCTGTTTCCTCTACGCCCCCGATCTGCATCCTTCCATGAAACAGGTTCAGAAAGTGCGGCGCGAACTGCAGCTGCGCACCATGTTCAACCTGCTCGGCCCCCTCACCAATCCCGCGCATGCTTCGGGACAGGTGGTTGGAGTCTACGCTCTCGATATGGTCGAAAAGCTGGCTGAGGCTCTGAGCATGTTAGGCCTGCATCGCGCGCTCGTGGTGCACGGCCTCGATCGGCTCGACGAGATTACCATCACCGGCAGCACTCGCATCGCCGAAGCTCGCGACGGAATCGTGCGAACTTACGAGGTGAATCCGGAAGAGTTCGGCATGAAGCGGTCTACACTCGCAGACATTTCTGGTGGAGATGCAGCCGAAAACGCAGCCATCGTTCGCGAAGTTCTGATGGGAAAGAAATCTCCCCGCCGCGATGTGGTTTTGCTGAATTCTGCAGCCGCACTCGTTGCGTCGGGACGCGTAGATCATCTGGCCGAAGGCATACCACTGGCGGCAGATTCGATCGACTCCGGTGCGGCCAATGCGAAGTTGGATGAGCTAGCCAACTTCACGAAAAAAGAGTAGATGTAAATCGCATGTCTTGCGTGCTCAGAGCGAGCGGTGCAAACTTCGATGTGGATGAATTCTTGAAGGTCTCCTCGCTCGATGCTCTCACCGTTTTTCATCGCGGGGAGACCCAACGCCGCAGTTCGGCTGTCACTCAGCGCCGAACCGGGCAAGCCGGAATGAGCGTAAGCGTCAGCACCCGAGATTCTTCGGACTTGCGCGGTCAAATTGACGATGCGACTAAGTTTCTAACAGAAAATGATCAGGAACTGAAACGACTCCGCGATTTTCCTGGCTTGGAAAGAATGGAAATGGAATTTCCCGTCGAAGATCGCGACGTCGTGTTCCAGTCCGACGCGTTTCCTCCTGAACTCCTCTCGCTGCTGGGGGCGATGGGTATCGGTCTGGTGGTCTCGCGGCATCCCGCCTATTGGGGAACCGAAGACCAAACTCCAACGAAACAATAAGCTGCTGGAACCTTTTTCAAGTCTTGCTCTTTAACAGCTCCGACTATTTGGTCAAGTCGCTGGCTTCGATCTTGAAAGTGTTGTTGGTCGTGTCGCTCTCCGGTACGCTGCCGTCGTTGACCACAATTTCCTCGGGCGGCCGTGTAATCTCCACGCGAATCACTGCCTTGCCGTTGCCACGCACCTCAAGGCGCTTCCTCACTTCGCCCCCGGCGTATTTCACCGTGACTGGAACCTCGGCTCCGGCCCGGCCGAGATTCTCGACCGTAACCGTCACCAGGTAAACATCGGTCATCGTCTTACGGGGGAACGCCGATTCCACCTTGAAATCCGGTAGTCCACGGTCGCGATAAACCCAGTCGTCAAAGAACCATTCGAGATTTTTTTGGGTCTGCGCCTGAATCAATTTCTGCAGGTAAGAAGGTTCCTTGTCCTGTTCCGGACGATAGGACGCGATGGCCTTTTTCAGCGCCCGCTCGCCGACCATATCGCGCAGCATCCACCACACATACATTGCCTTGCTGCGGTAAAGCTCCTCGTCGCTGGTGTTCGCCAGGGATTGACTCGCGTGATCTTCTGTTGCGAGAGCTGTCCGTTTCTCAGCCGCGGCAAAAGCAGCACGGTGCAATCCCATGTAGTCCAGCGCGGCTTGGCGACCGCTCTGATGTTCTACGTAGAGAGCCTGGGCAAAATGCGCAAGCCCTTCGTTGATCCACGGTCGCGGCGAGGAAAAAGCGGCGTGAGTTAATTGGTAGGCGGCCGCAAGTCCGGCCAGTCCAGGGTCGACGCCCGTAAGCGGCGTTAGCAACAACGGTCCACTTTCAAAAGGGGCCGCATCCGCGTCCGCAAGATCGGCCGTTCTTGCCCTCGAGTGCGCCGGACCGAACCACTCCGCAATAAACGGGACAATCTTTTCAGCAGTGTCAGCGTAGTTTGTTGCGGATCGGTCGTGGCCCTTCAGGTAGAGGACTTCGATTGCCGGCCGATCGATGTGCTCATAATTCGCCATGGCAAAGGTGGGGACGACGAACCCGAGAGGCTGATGCGCGCAATCTGCGCTGAAGAACTGCGCCCGGTCCATCGCTTCATCCATCACCTGGCATGATGCCTCGTTGACCACGACTTCTGGTGGCCGTTCACCGTCCTCCCTCAATGCGTCGATCTTCAAATGCATTTTTGATGGGGCCTGGCGCGCCTTCCATCCGCCCACAACCTCGAACAGATTTGCGCCTTCCGACAGCTCCGCGGCCTCGGTCGCGATCGGATACCACGCCACATATCCCACTCCGCGAACCGCTGTAAATGCCGTGCTAATCTGGTCCCAGTCGGTACTTCGCGCCGTTGCCTCGGGTGTGCCGAGCTGCGTGAGCCGCGTCGCATCCAGCATGATCACACCTTCGTAGCCGATTTCTAACTCAACGCTGCCCCTGGGTGGAACTGCTTCGGGCAGAGTGACGATAGCTTCCGAGAGTTTCCCGGTGTGGTCGATGTCGGATGTGTAAGGCTGTAACACGAACTGAAGCGGCTTTCCGTTGGCGGTGATCGACCGCCAGTTCAGCGAAGAGGAAATCTGCAGCACCGCAATCTTTTGTGGCATTTGCGAATCATTTCGAAGAATGATTTTGCCCCGCACTCCGATACGCTGCTGGTCAGGTTCAACGTGGACGGTAAGATCGTAATTGGTGAACGTAAAAGCCTCGCGCTCCAGGGCGAAGCCGTTCACGGCAGCAACAAAGAACAAAAAGAACACGCAGAAGAAACATAACTGCAGGCGTCGCAAGTTCATTTCTCGCCCGCGGAGGTCTCGTTTTCTCTCGCGCGCCGCTGCCGCACAATTTCGTACATCACAACTGCTCCCGCCACCGACACATTCAGCGACGGCACTTTCCCCAGCATCGGAATTGAAACCACAAAGTCGCACTTCTTCTTGACCAGGTCGTGCAGCCCCTTGCCCTCTGCGCCCAGCACCAGCGCGCAATCCATGTTGTAATCGAGGGCGTCGTAAGTCTGCCTGCCGCGCTCGTCCAGACCGACTGTCCAGATGTTGCGGCCTTTCAATTCTTCCACAGTACGTGCGATGTTCGTGACCCTGGCAATCGGCAGGTGTTCGCTCGCTCCGGCGGAGGTTTTGGTCACCGTGCCGGTCACGGCCGTGGCACGACGTTCCGGAATCACCACTCCGTCGGCGCCGGCAGCATCGGCGGTTCGCAATACCGCGCCCAAATTATGCGGATCCTCCACTCCATCGAGCACGATGACAAAGCAATATCGTCCGCGCTTGGCGCCGACCACATCGTCGAGATCGCTGTATTGTTTGGCCGAGGTGACGGCCACCACACCCTGATGCGCCGCATTCCCCGCCATGCGATCAAGTTCGGTTCGCGTCAGAAAGCGCACCGGCACGCCGAGCCGACGACAATCCTCGATCATCCGCTGCAACCGGATATCGTGCCGCTCCTTCGCCATGCCCACCCACTGGAAAGCCCGTCCACGGGCCTTCAGCGCCTCCGTCACTGCATTAATGCCATAGATATAGTTCATGAAGTATCAGTGTACCGAAAGCTGGGAGATGCGGGTGTCTCAGCGCGCGGTGGGAGGGAGGAGTTCTAAACGCGGCATCCCGAAACCCGGCGCACTTCAGCCGGGCGGGTGAGGGATCTCGCCTGGGAGCTTTCCCGATGGCGCTGCCGGCTGCGCGCGAGATCCTTCGCTTCGCTTGAAAAACGACTGCGCTCAGGATGACGCCGAATGGGTTAGGAAACTTCCGGGAATGAAACCGCACCACCGCATAAGTTTTGAAGGAAGCGGACAATCTCCGCTGGTTCCGCACGCTCGGTGTAATCCTCGTTCGCGGAAGCGTAGAGCACCGAACCGTCGTGATCGATGATGTACGCGGCAGGAATCGGCAGTTCCCAACTCTCGTCGCCATTCACAAAAGGCAGGTTCACGAAGGCGCGTTGATAGATTGCCTTTTGCTGATCGGGGAGGCGGTAAGTAAGCGCGAACTGCCGCGCCACATCGTTGCCGGGATCGGAGAGCAATCGAAAGCGCAGCTTGTGCTGATCGCGCATAAAGAACGACTGCTGCACAGTCTGTGGTGAAACATCCACGAGCGTCGCTCCTGCCCTCTCGATTTCCGGAAAAACAAGATTCATCGCCTCCATTTGAGCGACGCAGAACGGGCACCAGCGCCCGCGGATGAAGCAGATCACGAGCCGTCCTCTTCCCAGCAGATCTGAGGAAGAAACGCTCTTGCCGTCATGATCTTGAAGCTGGAATTTCGGAATCTTCGCGCCGACCGGCAGAATATTCGCGGCCAAGCGTTTTTGCTTCAATTCCGCGACGGCGCGAGCATGAATCGCTTGCGTCTCCGCCGGAACGTACTTTGCAATCAGTTCCTTGCGCTCGGCAAAGATTTCGGCTAGCGACCGCGCGTCCGTTTCCGTAGTCGATTCTTCGAGAGAGCGCCATTTCATAAGAGCAGTGACCGGTGAGCAGTGATCCGTGATCACTGCTCAGACTTCGGCGGTTAGCGCTGGATGCTGGTGACTGGATACTGGCCACGGATCACTCGCCACAGCCCACCTGCTCCTACATTCCCGGCAGCTTCATTCCCGCCATCCTGCGCGCGAAGCTGGGCTTGCCCATCTGCTTGAACATTTTCTTCATCTGCGCGTACTGGCGGAGCAGGTTATTCACCTCCTGCACGGTTGTGCCGGAGCCGCGGGAGATGCGTTTGCGCCGGCTGCCGTTGATCACTTCATGATGGTTGCGCTCGTGCATGGTCATCGAGTTGATAATCGCTTCCACGCGGTCGATCTGCTTCTCATCCACGCTATCGGCGGCCTTCTGCAATCCGGAGAACGGTCCGATGCTCGGCAGCATTCCCATCAAGCTTTTGATCGATCCCATTTTCTTCACTTGCCGTAACTGGTCGCGGAAATCTCCGAGCGAGAAGCCGTCGCCGCTGAGGGCCTTGCTGGCCATCTCGTCAGCCTTTTTCTTGTCGATCTGCGACTCCGCGCGCTCGATCAGCGAGAGGATGTCGCCCATGCCGAGAATGCGCGACACAATGCGGTCGGGATGAAACGGCTCCAACGCATCGTACTTCTCGCCCACGCCGATAAACTTGATGGGCTGGCCCGTGACTTGCCGGATGGATAGCGCCGCGCCACCGCGAGCATCGCCGTCCATCTTGGTGAGGATGACACCAGTGAGCGAAAGCTTCTTGTGAAATTCATCGGCAGAGCGCACCGCATCTTGCCCGGTCATGGCGTCGGCGACGAACAGAATCTCCGACGGATTCAGCAGCTTTTTCAGCGACTGCATCTCGCTCATCAATTCGTCATCGATGTGCAGACGGCCCGCGGTGTCGACGATCAGCACGTCGCACCCGGAAACAATGGCCTCGCGCCGCGCCTCTTTCACAAGACGCTCCACCGCTTGTGTGAGCTGCGTCGCCGTGTTCGCCTCGCCCACTTCGCCTTCGTAGATCTGCGCCTTGACTGCCTGTGCCACAACTTTCAACTGTTCGCGCGCCGCGGGACGGTACACGTCCACCGAAACCAGTAGTGGACGATGCCCGCCTGTCTTGAACCAGTTTGCCAGCTTGCCCGAGGTGGTGGTCTTCCCGGATCCCTGCAGCCCAGCCATCAGCACAACGGTCGGTGGCTGCGAAGCGAACTTGATGCGAGCCGTGTCCTTGCCAAGCGTCTCGACCAGTTCGTCGCGCACGATTTTGATGACCTGCTCGCCCGGGGAAAGCGCGGTCAGCACTTCCTGCCCCACGGCTTTGGCCTGTATGCGGTCGATCAGCTCTTTGACCACTTTGAAGTTGACGTCGGCCTCGAGCAGCGCCAGCCGGATTTCCCGTAGCGCCTCCGCAATGTTTTCCTCGCTGAGCCGGGCTTGGCCCCGAAGTGACTTAAACGCGCGCTGCAGTTTTTCCTGAAGATTCTCGAACATAAGGGTGATTATTTATTTTATCAGCCGGATGGTGTGGCGTCCGTTCGGACAGGATGCGCTGTCTTACCCGAACACTTCCCTGGCCGCGATGATGGTGTTGCAGTGAATGGTCACGGTGTCCTCCACGTTCTGCGCATAGCCCCCCGCGAAGGTCACCATCACAGGAATGTTGCGGGCTTGCGCGACCCGGAACACAAGTTCGTCGCGCCTTTTCAATCCTTCGATCGTCAGAGAAAGTCCCCCGAGCTGGTCTTCTTTATAAGGGTCGGCGCCGGCGAGATAGCACAGCAACTCCGGCTGAGACTGCCGCAGCCCCGAACTCAACGCGTTGTCGAGCCACGCCAGATATTCCTCATCGCCCATGCCGTCGGGCAGATCCACATCGATGGAGGAGGGCGGCTTCCACATCGGATAGTTATTGTGCTGGTGCAGAGAGATGGTGAAGACATCGCCCGCGTTTGGATTCTTTCGCCGAATTCCCTGTGTCGCCACCCGGGACCCGGAAGCCGACGGCAACGCGTCCCCCGGCCCAAGCTTTGCAGCAAAGATCGCCGCCGTGCCGTTCCCTTGATGAACGTCGCAATCCACGGTCATCGCGGTACGAATCTTGCCGTCGCGCTGCAGTCGTCGTATGGCCACTGCTACATCGTGGATCATGCAGAATCCCTCGCCGTGGTCGGCGAAGGCATGATGGAATCCGCCCCCGATGGAAACTCCTACCCGATCAAGCAGTGCTCGCCGCGCCGCCAGCATCGAACCTCCGGCAGCCAGCCAGAACGCATCCACCAATTCGCGCGAGTAAGGGACCTCCAGCGCCAATTCTTCCCGCGTGCTGAGCGTGCCCGTCTCCAGTTTGTCGACATACTCCGGCGTATGCACGAGCAGGATGTCCTCGTCCGTGGCCGGCTGCGGTTCCAGAAAATCATTTGCATCAGCCACCCCGCACGCCAGCAGTCGTTCACGAATGCGTCGGTATTTTTCGGCAGGGAAAACGTGTTCGCCGATGGGCAAATAGTAAGCGTCGCTGTAAATCAATTTGAATGGAAGCATTCCGCGCTCGGCAATCAGCGCCCGGTCCAAGGGTCTAAAGGACAGGGCGCTGAAGGACTTCATATAATACGCGGGAAGCGAGGAATTCGCAGAGCCCTCGCTACCGCTTCTTCGGAGGCGGGATGCTCTGGGCCGGCATCGATCTGCGCACCGGTACGATCGCGCCCCGCGCCGGATCGGCTGCGGCATTGGCCCGAGTAATCACTTCCTGCTGGATGTACTGCACGAATTCCTGAATCTGCCGTTGCATTTCTTCCATGCGTTCGCGCATCTGCAGGATGATCGCCATGCCGCTGATGTTCACTCCCAAGTCGCGCGCCAGCGACAGAATGAACTCCAGTCGCTGCAAGTCTTCGTCCGTGTAGAGGCGAGTATTTCCCTCGGTCCGCGACGGCTTCAACAATCCCTCCCGTTCATAAAGCCGCAGCGTCTGAGGATGGATGCCATACATCTCCGCCACCGCCGAGATCATGTATGCGCCCTTGGATTTGCGTTTGGTCATGAAGTTCCCGCTACTTTCGTGCCGCTGACTTCCGCAGCATCAATGTTAGCTTAATGCAACCTCGTTACGGAGAACAACAAACTAAGCTCCGCATGACGACGAGAGGAGGGCGGGAGGAAAAAGATGGCCAACAGATATGTCCGTCACGTCCGGGTTCTTGCGTGGGTCTTATGGCTGGCGATCGGTTCTCCCACCTTTGGCCAATCTCCAAACTCTGGCGACCAGCCAAGTCCAGAGTCCCAGGCAGCCAAGCCGACGGAAAACTTCGGCGAAGATTCAGGTCGCGTCGGTATCGGAGTGAAAGCCTCCCTGCTCGGCGGGGGCGTGGAACTAGCAGTGCGGACGGCGCCTCGCGCGAACGTCCGTGCCGGTTTTAACATTTTCAGCTACTCCCGAGGCTTCAGCCAGGATGGCTTCGCCTACAATGGCGAGCTGAGTTTTAAGACCTTCGAAGCGCACTACGATTTTTTCCCTTCGGCCAAAAACTTCCACCTGAGTCCCGGCGTGCTGGTCTATATCGGCGATCCGATTACTGCGACCGCTTCAGTGCCTGCAGGCCAAAGCTTCAGCCTCGGTGGAGTTACCTACGATAGCGACACAACCACACCGGTAAGCGGCCATGGGAAGATTGATTTCAACCGGGCCGCTCCCCTGGCAACGGTAGGCTGGGGCAACCTGATTCCCCGCAGCTCTAAACATTTCAGCGTTCCGCTTGAACTAGGAGTGGCATTCCAGGGAACCCCCCGGGCAACGCTCAACTTGGCAGGCAATGTCTGTGATTCTCCTGGCGTCAACTGTCGCCCGATTCCCAGTGACCCGGTCGTCCAAACCCAGATTCGAGCGGAGCAGACCAAAATCACCAACAACATGTCCTTATTCAAGGTCTATCCGATAATTTCGGTCGGCTTCGGCTACAAGTTCTAAGGCCTGCAACCAACAAATCAGCCACGGATCCTCACAGGTCAGCACGGATCATGAAGCAAATCCGTGTTCGCCTGCGTAAATCCGTGGCCAAAGTTTCGACTAAGCTGCGGGTTCGGCTTTTTGCTCTGTCGCTGCCCATCCCCGCGGCTTCAATAAATGATTGACCGCGTAAGCGACGAAGCCGGCCGCGATCAAGATCATGCCGAACTCGAACGAGCTCATATTCCATACCTGCTCATGCTCGCTGCGGATAATGGAAAATCCCAGCAGGAGCATGGGCGGAATGCCGATCGCGATCGCCCCAAACAACCCGCCGGGGACGCGGAATGGCCGCGCCAGTTGGGGCTCGCGGAAGCGCAATACGGCCAGCGCCATAAATTCCAGCATCAGGCTGAAGCCATAAAGAAGGATGTCGAGCGTCACCAGCCGGGCAAATCCCAGACCCAGGCACATCGCCCACCCCATCGCCAATGCCACAATCGCGACCCAGGGTGCCCGCGACTTAGGATGCAGCTTGGCAAAGATGCCAGGCAGCATGCCGTCCTGCGCCATGGCGAGCGGCAGGCGCGAATAACTCATCACCAACGCGTTGAACATGCCAAAGGCGCTGATGATCCCGCCCAGCACAACTCCGATGCGCAGCAGCGGACCACCCAGCAGACCGGCGATATCAGCCCAGGATCCAGTTTCCCATGCAGTGGCCTTCAGCCCGGTCATCCACATCGCGGCGAAGGGAAGCACGTAGCTCAAGGCCACGATTACCACTGCCACCAGCATCGCCCGCGGATACGTTCGCTGCGGCCGCTCCACTTCCGTTGCGATGGTCGAGGCGTTGTCCCATCCCATGTAGTTCCACATGCAAATCAGCAGGCCGCCTAGGATGTCTACGGTAGAAGTGGTCGGCTTGGTCACGGCATTCGCGAGTGCTCCCATCTTGAACGGGGCCAAAATCACGATCGCGACAAAGGGCGCCGACAGCGCGAAGAACAACCACAGCGAGGTGAGCGAAACCACCTTCACGCCGGCAATATTCAACGCCGCACACGCAACAACCACCGCCAGCGCAACCCACCAGCCGCGATTCTCCACCTGGAACCACGGGAACATTCGAGTCAGGTAGGCCACAAACAGCGTGGGATAAATCGCCATATCGAAAATCGACGCCACCAGGGAAAGCCAGGCTTCCTGAAATCCCCAGAAATTTCCCATGGCGCGGCGTACCCAGGCGTAGTAGCCGCCCTCGTAAGGCAGCGCACTCGAAAGCTCGCCGATCATGAAGGCCGTTGGCAGGCTCCAGAGCAGAGGGGTGAGCAGCAGAATCAGGATCGCGCGTCCGTACCCGGCGCCGTGCACAATGTCCTCGGTGCCATAGGTACCGCCCGACACCATAAAGAAGGTAGCGGCGACCAAAGGCCACAGCGTGAGGCGAACGAATTTTTTCCGGTGGGGTACGACGGCGAGAGGCTGAGGAGTCTCGGATTGTTGACGCGGGGCGCTAGCTGTTGCCAATTTCGATGTGTTCCTCCTCAAGCGACTCACTCTCAGCTACTCCGCAGCGGGCTGGTCGTTCTTGTAAAGCGTTGCTCGAGCTTTCTGGTTCTCTTAGATTCCAGAAATCGCGCTGAAGTTAGTTCGCAGTGTAGAGAATACGGGAAATTTACAACGATGCAAGAAAATTCTTGTAAATTCATGAAGAATTTTCGAAAAATTGGTCAGCATCGGAGGTAACGTCAAAACGTTTCACGCCGGGGGCGCAGGGGAACACAGGGTAGGGCTATTTTTCCCAGTGGTTGCCGTCTACCATGCGCTCGATGCCGTCGGTCACGACGGCGAGGCAGCTTTGGTAGGCGCTTTCGAGCGGTCCGGGCCGAGGACAGAATGAACGTGCAGGGCAGAGGAAGCGATGGTGCCGGTGACTGAGTTGACTCGAAGATTGCGAAGGGGAGTTGGAGCTGCCATTCCAACGGCAACACACTCCAGCCGATTCACCTTATGATCCCTGTGGCCTCTGGGTTAAAGATCTTGGGGTTAGTTCCGATTTGGCAGTTAAACCTTCTTCCATAGTTCTTCCCGCGGATCTTCCGGGTTCAACTTGGCCAGCTCCCGCAGCAGTTCTTTAGTGCGCTCGTCCCGCGGCATCGGCACGGTGACGGTAATCTCAACAATCTCATCCCCGCGCACTCCATCCTTCGTGGCCGAAGGCACGCCCTTCTCACGGAGCCGCAGCTTCTGTCCTGACTGCGTTCCCGGAGGAATCTTCAGCAATGCCCGCCCATCAATGGTCGGCACTTCAATCTTCGCCCCCAAGGCCGCCTCCGTAGCGCTTACTGGGACGGTCAGATAGATGTCATCTCCATCGCGCCGGAATAAAGGATGCTCTCCAATCCGAATGATCACGTAGAGATCGCCAGCCGGTCCGCCGTGAGCTCCGGCGTTACCCTTGCCCGCCAGCCGAATCCGCTGCCCATCGCGGGTCCCAGCCTTGATTCTTACCTCCAGTGGTTCGGTCCGGCTTACCGTGCCCTCGCCGTGGCAGGTGGGACAAGTAGAAATATTCTTTCCCGTCCCCTGGCATCGCGGGCACGCCACGTTGAACTTCATCCGCCCCCCCGTCTGCGTGATCTGTCCGGTTCCGTTGCACTCAGGACATTTTCCCGGCGCTTCGATATAGCCCTGCCCGTGACAATTCGCGCAAACATCCTGCCGCGTGATGTTCAGCCGCATCACGCCACCGCGGATCGCGGTCCAGAACGGCACATTCACCTGATATTCAAGATCGCTTCCCGGCGCAGGTCCCGTCTCAGCCGGTGCGGTGCTCCGTGCGCCGCCGAACATCCCCGAGAAGATATCGCGGAATCCTCCACCGCCACCGCTTCGCCTGCCTCGGCCGGCGCCGTCCACTAAATCCGAGAAGTCGAACCCGCCGAAATCAAAGGGAACGCCCTGACTGCCGGCTCCGCCACTCGAAAATCCACCCGGCGCACCTCCGGCAAATCCACCCTGTCCTCCTCCCCGCGCATACGCCTCGGCCGTCGCGGGATCGATGTTGTCCGAATAAAATCCGACCTGGTCGTAGATCTTCCGCTTCTTGGGATCGCTGAGCACATCGTTCGCCTCGGAGAGCGCCTTGAATTTCTCCTCCGCGGACTTGTCCCCGGGATTTACGTCAGGATGGTACTTCCGCGCCAGCTTCCGAAACGCCTTCCGGATCTCCTCCGCCGAGGCAGACTTCTTCACCCCCAGAATCTCGTAATAATCTTTCTTTGCATTCGTAGCCATTTATAGTCTGTCATTCTGAGCGGAGTTTCCATTCGCCTAGCGACGGGAAACGAAGTCGAAGGAGTCCCGAGTCCTAGTTCGGAATCCTGTGCTTCTCCTCTTGGAGCACGACCAGCGGCCGCGACTCCGCCGCATCCTCATAAACCGGAATCGGTCGCGCTCCTGTCGGGGTCGAGACCAGAACCTCCCACCGCCGCTCATCCTCAGCAAGGCTTATAAAATAAGTCTGCTCATTCACCTGAAAATCCATTTCATTCCCCCCCCGGAAATTCCGCACATCGCCGCAAACGTTATGGCGCGAGCAATGCCCGCGCCAGAAAGTTCTCACTGAAAGCTGACCGCTGAGAACGAGATCCCTCGCTCCGCTCGGGATGATCGCAAACGGGGCTTCGCTCTTAGCCTGCCCTGAGCAACTGAGCCAAGGCGAGGTTTGCCGAACGGGCCCCGCTAAGCGCGTATCACTTCTTGTCCTCTACATCCACATACTCGGCGTCGATCACACCTTCATCCTTCTTCTTCTGACCGCCGCCGTTGCTGCTCGGGCCTGCGCCCGCGCCGTCCCTCGGAGCCCCGCCCGGACCAGCATCCGCTCCCGGCGTCGGCTGCGCCGCCTTATACATTTCCTCAGCCAGCTTGTGCGAAGCCTTGGTCAGGGCCTCGCGCGCCTTATCCATCTGCGCTTTGTCGTTCGATTCCAGCGCCTTCTTGGCGTCAGCCACAGCATTCTCGACATCGCCTCGGTCCGAGCCCGAGATCTTATCTCCCGACTCGCGCAGCATCTTCTCGACGTTGTAAACCATGCTGTCGAGTTGGTTCTTGGCCTCGATCGCATCGCGCTGCGCCTTGTCCTCGGCCGCGTGCGCGTCGGCTTCCTTGGCCATGCGCTCGACCTCTTCCTTCGACAGTCCAGAAGACGACGTGATCGTAATCTTCTGATCCTTCTGTGTGGCCGTATCTTTCGCGGTCACGTTCAGGATGCCGTTGGCGTCAATGTCGAACGTCACTTCAATCTGCGGAACCCCTCGCGGAGCCGTCGGGATCCCGGTCAGATGGAACTTGCCCAGAGTCCGATTCTGCGCCGCCATCGGACGCTCGCCCTGGAGCACGTGCACCTCAACCGAGGTCTGATTATCCGCCGCAGTCGAAAACGTTTCCGTCTTCTTCGTTGGAATGGTCGTATTGCGCGGAATCATCGGCGTAGCCACGCCGCCCAGCGTCTCAATCGAGAGCGACAGCGGGGTCACGTCCAGCAGCAGCAGATCTTTCACTTCGCCGCCCAGAACGCCGCCCTGAATCGCCGCCCCGATCGCCACCACTTCATCGGGATTCACTCCCTTGTGACCTTCCTTGCCAAACAACTCCTTCACCAGCGCCTGAATTCGCGGCATGCGCGTCTGTCCGCCCACCAGCACCACTTCATTGATCTTGCTGGCATCGACGCCTGCGTCCTTCATGCACTGCTTGCACGGACCGACCGACCGCTGAATGATGTCTTCCACCATCCCTTCGAGCTTCGCCCGCGTCAGCTTCTTCACCAGATGCTTCGGACCGCCCGCGTCAGCGGTGATGAACGGCAGATTGATCTCCGTCTCCATCGTGGTCGAAAGCTCAATCTTCGCCCGCTCCGCAGCGTCGCGCAGCCTCTGCAGCGCCATCTCGTTCCCCTTGCCGCGCAGGTCGAGCCCTTCATCTTTCTTGAACTCATCAATCAGCCAATCGACGATCCGCTGATCCAGGTTGTCGCCGCCAAGGTGCGTGTCGCCATTGGTGGCCTTCACTTCAATCACGCCCTCCCCCACTTCCAGCACGGAGATGTCAAAGGTTCCGCCGCCGAAGTCGTATACGGCGATCATCTCGTCTTTCGTCTTGTCGAGCCCATACGCCAGCGCCGCCGCCGTGGGCTCGTTGATAATTCGCTTCACCTCGAGCCCGGCGATCTGCCCGGCATCTTTCGTGGCCTGCCGCTGCGCGTCATTAAAATAGGCAGGCACGGTGATCACCGCCTCGTTCACCTTCTCGCCAAGGTAGTCTTCCGCCGCCTTCTTCAGCTTCTGCAGAATCAGCGCCGAAATCTGCGGAGGCGTGTACTCCTTACCCTGCGCCAGCACAGCCACGTGGTCCCCCGACTGCACAACCTTATAGGGCACCATCTTGATCTCTTCCGTCACCTCGTTGTAGCGCCGCCCCATGAAGCGCTTGATCGAATAAACCGTGTTCTCCGGATTGGTGATCGCCTGCCGCTTCGCTACCTGACCCACCAACCTCTCCCCAGTCTTGGTGAACCCAACCACGGACGGCGTAGTTCGCCCTCCTTCTTCGTTGGGGATAACTTTAGGCTCGCCGCCCTCCATCACCGCCACGCAAGAATTGGTCGTCCCAAGGTCAATTCCAATAATCTTGGCCATAATCGTCTCCTGTTAGTTACAAATAAGTGCTTTGTAATCAATTACTCTATGATTGCCAACAACCCCATGCTAAGACCTGAGTGGAATGTTGTCAAGGTTTAGATGCTATTGGGAAGAAGGAAGTTGCGAGGCTCTGATAGGTCAGAGGTGACTTTGGGTGGCGTAGCGCTCTTCGACTTCGCCCAGGGGAGGCTTTCCAGCGCTGCGATAAATTGTGCGAGAGAGAACGGCTTCGCCGCCGAGGTACTTTACCGCGCAAAACAAAACGCCCCAGACTCGTTCGAGTCAGGAGCGTATGTCGATCAGCCCTCCCCCAAGTGCTGCTCAATTAGGAGACTAAACCCAAGCTGCACTTCGGTAAATGGCTAGACCGTGCCATCATCCCCCCACGAAAGTCACTCGCTCGTATTCTATCTATTTGCTGCCAAGTAACTGATTCAAAATGTTTTATATCAACACGCCCAGATCGAAACGCGCAACACCAAAGAAGCAAAAGAAGCAAAGAACTTAGTTCGCTTAGGAGATATGAATTTTTTTCAATGCGGATCACCGACTCGCTTGGCTACCACTGACCAACTGACCCCTGCTACTCAATTTCCGGCCGTAACCAGGACTCTCCTCCCAGCGATTGATAAAAGCCCCAAGCAGCCAGAGCTACGATGCTGAGTAGCGCCAATACGGACGTTGGCATATACCAGGCAGACAGGTCGGCGGTAAATGGGACGTTAGCCAGCATATTAACCGTGAAGATCGCGCAGGCCAGCGGCACCAGTCCGAAGCGGAATACGATCAGCACGGCGATGGCATAGATCAGAATCCACGCCGGCAACTCCACCGCCATGTAAGAAGAAGTGAGCCCACGAGGCAGTGCAAAGATGGCGACGAAGGCAATGGCGGCGAGCCAGTCTTTTCGCAGCACAACTTTCAGTCCGAGCAGCAGAAAGAAGAACTGCAACGTGCCCAGAATCGACTCCGGAATCTGCATCAGCCACGCGCCCAGGGCCTCTCGCCCGCCTGCCAGATACTCTGTTTGCGCGATTCCCGGCGCTGCTCCCATGCGCATCATCAGGATGTATCGAATCTGAAAAATGAGGATCCACAGCACGCCCAGCATCAGGCCGAACAAAATGTCGCGTCCCGCGAGCGGATCGCGAAATTGTCCCGACAGCAACCGGCTCCACGAGATAATGGTCTGCGGCCAGCGCCGCCGCACCCACGGTTCGAGCGCAAGATAGAGCATCCAAGTCGTCCCGGAAACAAACAGCGCGGTACTAAGCGCAATGATGAACACCGCGAATGTGTTGATACTGGCCACGATATGACCGCGGCACAGCCACAACAGCATCTCCAACCCAAACATCACCGAAGCCAAACGATACGCGCCTTCGCGATCTCCGCGCCCCTGACGATAATTCTGCCGTGCCAAATGAACAGCCCCGAGGAACAGCGACAAGAGCAACGCAATTTCCAGCACGTGCTGTACTTTCTTTCCCGTCGAATCCTCCGGACTTTTCATGCGTTCGGGTTTGGTCCAGTCACCGATGAGCGCAAAGAAAACCGGCTTGCCATGCCACGAAGCTGATTCCACGCGCAATGGTCGCATCGTTCCCGGCCATGTTCCAGTCCACGCCATGCGCGCGTCGGAATCGGCAAGTGAGTTCCACCGTGGTTCTGCTTTCTGAAACTGAGCAGGGTCGAGTCCCGCGGCGCCGAAAAGTACGTTCCAGTCGAATGCACCTGCCGAGGAACTTGAACTTTCCTTCTGCGGCGGAATTGCCTGGAAATAAGTGAGCCGCCCTTGGGGGTCGAGTTCGACATTGATCATCCCAGAAAGAACCGTCGGAGGATCGTCTCGCGTGACAATACCGGGGTTCAACAATTGATCGCGAAACCCCTCCGCCACCATGGAATCGGGACTTTGCCGATACCAGAATTCAAGTACGGACGGTCGTGCGGCAAGCACAGCATCCCAGTTCGGATGTGGTTTGTCGTTCTTCTCCACATATTCCTGGAAGTCGTTATCCTGGCGAAGATCAGACGCACTATCCACGGCTCGATCCGTATATCCAACGTGCGCAATGATCTCGCGCGCCTTTTGTGTGAGAACTTCCGGCATCAGCTCCAACCGCATTTTTTCCAGTCCACTGTAGTGAATGCTGAGAAAGCTCACGAGAGCCAAAGCGGCCAGCGCAGCTGCCAGGCACGCGACGGCGGCTCGCGGCCGCAGCCCGGCCGTTTCACCCGACGCTGCCACCATCTGCGGCGAAGGGGTCTCGCCCGCCGCCAGCGCGGCTGCCAGCGGATCTCCACCAGGAAGAGCCGCGGCTATGCTAAGCACGGTTGCCGGTCGCGCCGATGGCTCGCTCTCAAGGCAGCGAAGAATGACGCGTTCGATCACCGGGTTAAGGTCTTTGACGACGGACGAAGGCCGGCTCCGAGTTCTGTCACCGCCAGTCCGTAGCTTCTCAGCAGGTTTCTCGGAAAACACGCGCTTGCCGGTGAACACTTCGTAGAGCACCAAGCCCAACGAATAAATGTCACTGCGTGCGCTGACTTCTTTTCCCGCCAATTGCTCCGGCGCCATGTAGGCGGGGGTTCCGCTGCCCACTTCCTTCCCTTGAATCTGATCGGCGATACCGGCTAATCCGAAATCGGTGATCACGACCTGCCCGCGCCCGTCCAGCATGATGTTTGCGGGCTTGAGGTCGCGGTGCAGCACGCCTTTGGCGTGGGCGGCGGCTAATCCCGCGCACAGATGGCGCGCGATGTCGAGCGCTTTGTCTTCGGGCAGACGGCCGATACGGCGTAGAAGGGAAGCCAGGTCTTCGCCATCCACATACTCCATGGTGAAAAACGTGTGACCGTCCACGGCGCCAACATCGTAGACGCGGCAAACGTTGGGATGAGAAACACGCCGGGCGATCCGCACTTCATTCTTGAAGCGCTCCAGCAACCCTTCCTCGTGCGCGGCTTCGTCGGGCAGGAACTTAAGGGCGACGGGTTGTCCGAGCGTGAGATCGTCGGCCCGGTACACCTCCCCCATCCCGCCTTTTCCCAGCAGTGCGATGATGCGGTAACGCCCAGCCAGCAGTCGACCGGGAAGGAAACGACTCTCACTCATATACTGCGCCGAACTCGAAGGCCGCGATGGAGTTGCGGAAGCGGGTTGCGGCGCAGGCGAAGTCCCCGTGGCGACGTCGAGGGTGGCGAGATCGTCGGTATTGCCGGTCGCAGTCCCGCACGCCGAGCAGAAACGGCTGTTCGCGAGCAGGTCGGTGCCGCAGGCTGAGCAGGCGGGCATGAATTTCCCGATCCAGTCTACCGCGTTGGAATGAAAACGGTCTCCGGAAATTCCCAACGAGGCGTCGGGATCCGCGTGCCGCGGTGACCCCAAGTCTCTGAAGCTTGGAGCTTGCCTGTATTACCATCCAGACGATGAGTTCCCGCGTCCGCCATTGGTTGTCTGATCCTCTGGTGCTGCTCTGTCTTGCGGCAGGGCTGCTTGCCTTCGTCGTGCAGTCTGGCGAGTTGGGCACGGCCGACACGATGCACCGGCTGCAGACCACGCATTGGCTTTGGACGCCCGAGCCGCAAGTATTCCCCAACGAATATCCCGAATTCGGTTTGCATGGCCGCGGAGGGCAGCTTTATAGCTGGTATGGAATCGGGCAATCGTTGCTGATGTTGCCGGCGGACTTGGTCGGCACATGGATCGCACACCGGGAAATGTTTTCGGGCTACGCCGATGATCCGGCAGTGCGCAGCATCGTGGTGAGTTACTGCAGCAGCATCCTGGTGAATGTGCTGACGGCGCTGGTCGGTTTTCATTTCCTTCAACAATTGCAATTCAGCTTGCGGGAGCGCGTGCTCGGTTCGCTGGCGCTGCTGTTTTGCACGACTCATCTGCATTACACGCAGAACATGATGGAGAACAACTACATCATGCTTCTGACCCTGACGGGATTCTCCTTTCAATATGAATGGTTGCGTATGGGCAGCAGAAGAGCTCTGTTGATTGGCTCGGCTGCTCTCGGGCTGAATTTGCTGACGCGACTAACGACGGTTCTCGATCTAGCAGCGGCCGGGATTTTTGTTCTGCTCGTGTTTTGGTTTGAACCTCGTCGAGGACGCGAACTGTGGCAGAGACTTTTGGACTACTGTAGAGTCGCTGCTCCTGTGTATGCGTTGTTTGTGCTGATTGATCGGCTTTATCAGTTCTATCGTTTCGGATCATTTACCAATACGTACGTGTCGCTGTTCGCCAAGGAGCAGCGGTTGCAGGATCCGACGCTGCCAGCAAATTTCCCCTGGACCACTCCTTTCGTCGATGGTTTTCTGGGGCCTTTGTTCAAGCCCGAGAAATCCATTTTTCTTTTCGATCCCCTGCTGGTGCTGGCGATTGTGCTTCTGTTGACGCTTTGGAAGCGGCTCTCGCCCGAAGTCCGGGCATACGCCGTGACCGCGATATTACTGGTGCTCGCCTACATCAGTTTTTACGCGAGGTACACCTTCTGGGCGGGGGATTTTGCATGGGGAGACCGTTACGTCTCGACGTCGGTGGAAATGGTCGCATTGCTGGCCGTGCCGTTGCTGCTGCGGCATCGGGAGAATTTGAGCTGGCCGATCCGGAGCGCTGGAATCACGCTCATCGCAATCAGCCTGACCATCCAGCTTGCGTCACTTGCGTTCTGGCTGCCGTTGGAGATTTATCAGATGGAAACGCTGGGGCATCCGACGTTCGTGATCGCGCTTCGTTTCAAGAACATCATGGCTTTCGCATTGGGCAAGATGGATGCGTGGGGATTGAACAACGAATCCATGACGCAGGATGCGTGGGATTACGTTCACATCACGACTTGGAATTTTCTCCCGTTTTTGCTGCGCACAGCGGGCGAGGTGCCAAGGTGGGTGGTGCAAACAGCGGTTGCCGTTTGGGGAGCAGGGATTGCGGCACTGTTGCTGGTCTGCGGGAGATTGTGGAAGATAGCAGAGAGGGGGGCAGGCGATCGTTGCCGCCACACCGATGTTCACCAGTAAGGTCTGTCCGCGCTATCCTTTACCGCGAGCCGCTTTGGCGCCCTTACCGAGAGCGGTGCGCGTGGCTTTCGAGAGATGCGAAATCCTCTTTTTCTTTTTTGCCGGTGGCGCTGGACGGAAGAGTTGGTTGCATACTTCGGGAGCCGCGGTACAGCTCAGTCATATTTCTCATACCGAATGGAACGTCCTATCCCA
>Ga0187867_10001381_pt1 | contig 20927 bp, 21 predicted proteins | sample June2016WEW_13_1_FD_132976 | JGI IMG/M metagenome (GOLD analysis project Ga0187867, IMG submission 132976) | Peatland microbial communities from SPRUCE experiment site at the Marcell Experimental Forest, Minnesota, USA - June2016WEW_13_10 | ecosystem: Environmental > Terrestrial > Soil >...
ACCCAAGGCACCCGGCAGCCTGAAGAACACCGACATTTATCCGCCGCGCGAGGGTGTGGGCTGGAGCGAGGACGTCGCCCGCCAATTGTCGGTCCCGGAACGGTTCGGCTTCGCCGCTTACTTGCGAACGAAAGGATTTGATCTTGCCTGAAGACCTCCACCGCCACGCCACGCTGGTGGATCAACGCGAGCCGCAGCGGCCCAAAACCGTGCGAGCGCGTCATGCCGCCAGTCTGCTGGTCTGGCGCGAGGCCGGCGAGACGACCGAAATCCTGATGGGCATGCGCGGCGCACGCCATCGTTTCATGCCTAATCGGCTGGTGTTTCCAGGTGGAGCGGTCGATCGGGCCGACCTGTCTGCGCCGTTCGCCACCGGACTGTCACCGCGCACCGAAGCTGCGCTTCGCCGAAACGCCAACGCAAGGCTCGCCCATGGTCTGAGCGTTGCAGCGGCGCGCGAACTGCGGGAAGAAACCGGGTTTTCCCTCGGATCGCCACCCGCGCTCGACGGGCTGGACTATCTGGCGCGCGCCGTTACGCCGACCGACAGCCCGATCCGCTTCAACGCTCGTTTCTTTTGTATCCATGCCTCTCGCGTCACCGGCGCTTTGGGCGGCGACGGCGAACTGGACAATTTGCGTTACTATGGCATGACAGAAGCTCTGGCGCTCGACCTCGCGGGCCCAACACGGCGGATGCTGGAACAATTGAGGACGTGGCTGACCATGAGCGAAGCAGAAAGAAACGAGCGCACCCATGTTCCGGTGCTAAAGGATCGTGGCTGGCGGCTCGAGTGACGCCGGCATGGTGAAGGAACGAATGTTGGTCTGGGCCGTTGCAACCAGGGTGAACGTGGGTTGGTCAGGTGCTGATGCGTTAATCGGCGGCGGGAGCGTCGGATGACGACGTTGGCTGTGCGCCTGGCGTTGATTGTCTTCAGCACCGGTGCGTGGTTCAGTCTGGCGGTAATCGGCCGCGGAGGCCTGGCGGAATTCTTCTCCCACGCGCCGCTTATTGGGCTCACCTGTGTAACAGGCGTGCTGGTCGTCGGATCATTGTTCGCCGGAGGAAATTTAAGTTCCGGCGTTCAGGAAGATCGCGACAATCGTTGGGTCATCGCAGCATTTGTGCTGGTCGGCGTGCTCGACGGCTTTCTGCCGGCATGGGCGGATCGCAATGAGTTCTGGATTATCGACGGCGAAACCATCCGCTGGACCGGCGTCGTTTTGTTCTCCGCCGGTGGAGCGTTGCGGATCTGGCCGGTCTATGTACTGGGCAATCGGTTCAGCGGTCTGGTTGCCATCCAGCCTGACCACACCCTGGAAACCCGAGGCATCTATTGTTTCATCCGAAACCCTAGTTACCTGGGGCTGCTCGTGATGACGCTTGGCTGGGGCCTGGCGTTTCACACCGGCGTTGGCATCGTGCTCACGGCGCTGCTTATTCCGCCGCTGATTGCCCGCATGGACGCCGAAGAAGCATTGCTGTCGGCACGGTTTGGCAAAGAGTACGACGCCTACCGAGCTCGGACGTCGCGCCTGATCCCGTGGATCTGGTAGCGCCTACGCTGCCCGCCAGTCCTCGCCCTCGCGGACCACCTTTCCCTCAATTTCCATCTTCAGCAGATGCGCGAGAACGTTGCGTTCTGCTGCGCGCCGGAGCCTGGGATTTACCTGAGAGTAAAGTGTGTCCATGAGCGTGTAGGTGCTGGCCGGCCCCACCTTCAGTTTTTCAGCGATCGCGTGTTCACGCATGACCCGATGTGCGAGCATGGCACGCACCAGATCTCGCGGCTCACGTAGCGCCGGACCGTGACCGGGCAAATAAACATCGTCATCACGCTGCAACAGAACTTCAAGACTGTTGAAATAATCCTTCATGTCGCCGCCGGGCGGGCTGACCACGCTGGTCGACCAGGACATTACGTGATCCGCACTGAACAGTACCTTATCACCGTTCCGGGCAGGCACTGAAAAGCACAGATGATCCAGCGCATGCCCCGGCGTATGAACCGCCGCCATTCCGGCAATCGTCTCGCCATTGCTCAACTTGATATCGGCGTCGAATGTATCGAGGCCGGAGACCTTGAATCCCACGGTGGGGGCCCCGGTCTTCTGCTTCAGTTCGTCGGCCGCGCCGACATGATCGTGGTGGGTGTGGCTGATCAGGATCAAGGCGACCTGCCCGCCGGTGTGGCGCATGATCGCCTCGACATGTTCCGGATGATCTTCCGGACCCGGGTCGAGGACGACAAGGCCGTGCTCCGTTTCAATCAGGTAAGTATTGGTGCCGTAATAGGTCATCGGTCCGGGATTGTTCGCCACGATGCGGCTGATGCCGGGCATGATGGGCAAATTGACCCCACGCTCGGGCTCGGGTTCGGTCAGGAAGGCCATGAGGATCCTCGATGTCGTTGGTCACGGTCATGCCGCAAAGCAACACGGCTGGCAACCGAGCGGGCCGCGTGGCAGAATTGCACCAACGCGCTCAAGAGGAGGCACAAATGGCCAACGGTCTGCTGTTCGCATCGTTCGATACCACGGCCGCCCGGGAGGACGAGTTCAACGATTGGTACGACCTGGAGCATGTGCCGGAAAGATTGCGCGTGCCGGGGTTCCTCAATGCACAGCGCTGGATTGGCGACGAGAATCCAAAGATCGCCGTCGCCACCTATGATCTGGCAACCCATGCGGTGATGAACAGCCCCGAATATGAGGCAATTGGCGGCGCCAATGGCTCGGTCTGGACGAAGCGTGTCACGGCGATCGCGAAGCGCATCCTACGGTTCGAGGGCACGCAGATTGTCCCGGGCGATGTCGCCGGACCGGCGGAGGCCAACGCTCTGCTGGCAGTGGCGATCGACGTCGAACCGGCAATCGAACCCGAGTTCAACGAGTGGTACAACTCGGAACACCTGCCGCAACTCGGTGCCGTGCCGGGCGTGCTGGCCGCGCGCCGCTTCCAGGCGGCAGGCGCCGGGGTCGAGAAGAAGTATCTGGCGCTATATCATCTGACTTCGCCGGACGTGTCGCGATCCGCAGCGTGGTCAAAAGCCGCCAACACACCCTGGACCGAGAAAATGCGTCCCCACTTCCGCCAGCCGCTGATCCTTCGCTGCCGGAAATACGTGCGGAACCACTGACCGATGCCCAGAATTTCCCGTCGTCAGGCGATGCTTCTGGCGGGCTCTGCCACACTCGCAACACCCGCCATCGCGCAGACCAAGCAGTCGCCCGGTGTGACCGCGACTGAAATCCTGCTCGGCCAGACCATGCCCTACAGCGGACCGGCCTCCAGTTACGCGCCGATCGGCCATGTCGAGGTTGCCTATACCGACTTCATCAATGATCGGGGCGGCATCAACGGACGCAAAATCAAACTGTTGTCGTTCGACGATGGCTACAGTCCGCCGAAAACGCTGGAGCAAACACGCCGACTGGTCGAAGAAGAAAATGTGGCATTCATCTACCAGTCGCTTGGTACACCGACATCAATGGCGACACGGCGCTATCTCAATCAGAAGCAGGTACCACAACTGTTCGTCGCATCGGGAGCCACGCAGTTCGGCGACCGCGACAACTTCCCGTGGACCATGGGCTGGCAGATCAGTTACCAGATTGAGGGGCACGTTTATGCGCGTTATGTGATGAGCGAAAAACCAGACGCAAAGATCGCCATCCTTTACCAAAATGACGATTCCGGCAAAGACTTCCTCAAAGGTTTCAAAGACGGACTGGGCGACAAGGTCCGACAGATCGTAGCCGCAATAAGCTACGAGCCGACCGATCCAACGGTAGACTCCCAGGTTGTCCAACTGCAAGGTTCTGGTGCCGATACGTTGTTCGTCGCCAGCATTCCGAAGGTCACCGCAATGGCGCTGCGGAAAGTCCGAGACCTGGCGTGGAGTCCACTTTATATTATTGCCAGCGTTGGCGCCTCGGTCGCCTCCGGACTGGCACCCGCGGGTCTGGAAAAGGCAATCGGCCTTATTACCGGTGCCTATCTCAAAGACCCGTCGGACCCTCAATGGGCGGATGATCCGGGCTTCAAGGATTGGCTGGCATTCATGAAGAAATACCAGCCCAACGGCGATCTCAGCGATGGGAGCAATGTGTATGGCTACAGTGCGACACAAACGCTTGCCATCACGCTGAAACAATGTGGTGAGGATCTGTCGCGGGAGAATGTCATCCGCCAGGCGGCCAATTTGGATATCGAACTGCCAATGCTGTACAAGGGCATCCGCTTCCACACTACTGCGACAGATTATTACGGGATGAAAAAGATGCGATTGCAGAGGTTCGACGGCAAGGCCTGGGTGCCATTCGGCGAACCGATCGGCGTTTGAATACCGACGCGTCACCGCCACGAATCAATGACGCACGAAGCGACCTGATCGACGTCCGACCGTGACCTGGTAATCACCGGTGGCACGGTTGTTACGTCTGCCGATATGTTCCGTACGGATATCGAAGTTGCCGACCGAGCCCGGTAGCGGGCAATTTCTCGCTCGCGCGCCGTACCGGATGACCGAACCGACCGGCCGTATGCCGGACGGTTTCGCTGCGAGCGCATTCCTGGCTTGATGCGCTTTGCGGTCGTTACGCGACCCGCTGCATGAACGCGACCGCCTTGCTCATCGCGGTACGCGCCTGGCCAATGAATTCGGTCGCCCGCACGAATCCATGCAGCAGGCCCGGAAACGTTTCGGTCTCCACCGCGACGCCCGCCTCGCGCAGTTTCCGCACCAGCGCCTCACCCTCGGAGCGCAGCACGTCGATTTCCGCCAGATGCACCAACACTGGTGGCAACCCGTGCATGTCGGCGCGCAACACCGCGGCCAGCGGATGCGAGCGGTCGCCCTCGTGCGAGGCATAGACACTCCAGTAAAATTCCATTCGCTGCCGGTTCAGACCATAGCCGCCGGCGCCAAATTCCTGATACGTCGGGGTATCGAAGCGGCTGTCGCAAACCGGATAATACGCGACGATCCCGTTCAACTTCGGTCCGCCGGAATCGCGCAGCAATAATGCCGTAGCGAGACACAGATTGCCGCCCGCTGAATCGCCGCCAAGCAAAATGCGCGACCCGTCGAGACCCCAGGCTGCGCCATGCTCGGCGATATGGCGAACGACGGCCGCGCATTCTTCCACCGCCTGCGGGAACTTCGCTTCCGGCGACAGCGCATAATCGACGCTGACGACAGCGATGCCAGCCGCTGAGGCGTACTCGCGGCATAACCGATCGTGCGTATCGACTGAAGCCCAAACCCAGCCGCCGCCATGAAACCAGACCAACACCGGCAAATTCTTGTCATTCGGTGGCCGATATACCCGGCAATAGATCCGGCGCCCACGTGCCGCGACCCAGCGATCCGAAACTTCAGCAGCCGACGGCCCACCTTCGGCGGTCCGCATGCTGAGCGCGTCGTTGACCCGGCGATGCGGTTCCAACGGAATCTCCAGCCGGATCGGCGGATGGGCCTTCGCCTCTTCCTCACCTGCCGCGATAAACGCGGCCATTTCCGGATCCCACTTTGACCGATCCACCATGTCTCCCCTCCCTCAACCAAGCGATGCGATGACGATTGTTACAACACCAAGTACAAGATTGAGTCCGATCAGCTTGCGAATCGCCTCAAGCGAGGCAGGCCCAGGAGACGCGCGGAACGTTCGATACGGACCAAAAAAGATCGCCAGGAAAATCGCGGACATCACCAGACCCAGAAGCAGCATCACATGCACCGGCCAGGCCACACTCGCCATGCCGCCGAGCACAGCGAAAATCATGATAAAGCCGGTCAGCAGGATAACTGGCATCGCGTGCCAGACAATCAGGAAAAACCGCCGGAAAACCTGGCTGTGCAGCGCGCTACGCTGCGGCGGCTCCAGCACCGACAGGCTCGGCCGCAACACGACGTAGGCGAACAGCATGCCACCGACCCACACCACCGCACATAGCACATGCAAGGCTTTCAGCAGCCCGTACAGAATGTTCAACGTCCGTCCCCTTCCCTGTTCGCCAGCCGCGGCGGAACGCTCTATCCTGCCGTCAGAACGATGACGAGGTCCAGCATGACGACTCCCTTGGCGGGCATCACGGTGCTCGATTTCGGCCAGATCTATCAAGGGCCCTATGCCACCTTCCTGATGGCCAAGGCGGGCGCCAATGTGATCAAGATCGAGCCACCCAGAGGCGAGCCACTCCGCCGACGCGTGATCGCAACCGGAGGCGACACCACGTTGCCGATGGCCATGCTCAATGCCAACAAGAAGGGCGTGACGCTCAATCTGAAATCGGATCGTGGCAAGGACCTGCTCAGGCAAATGGTCCGCCGGGCGGACGTGCTGTTGGAGAATTTTTCACCCGGCACGATGGACGGTCTCGGCGTCGGCTATGCGGCGCTGCGTGAAGTCAATCCGCGGCTGATTTACGCCACCGGTACTGGCTTCGGCATTTCGGGACCGGATCGAGACAATCTCGCGATGGATTTCACCATTCAGGCCGCCTCCGGCATCATGAGCGTCACCGGCGATCCTTCCGGCCCACCGATGAAGGCGGGCCCGACCCTGGTCGATTTCATGGGCGGCGTGCACCTTTACGCTGGCGTGATCACGGCGCTCTACCAACGAATGGCCACCGGCGAAGGCCAACTGGTCGAAGTGGCGATGCAGGAGACAGTGTATCCGACGCTGGCCTCCAGCTACGATTACTACCGCCGTACCGGCAATCCGCCGCCGCGCGCCGGCAACCGCCAGGCCGGCCTGAGCAGTGCACCCTATAACGCATTTCCAACGACCGACGGACATGTCGCCATCCACGTCGTGACCGAGGAACATTGGCCCAACCTGTTACGCGCAATGGGCCGCGAGGATTTGCGCGACGATCCTCGCTTCAAATCGCACCCGGATCGGGCTGCAAATATGGAAGCGACTGAAGCGGTCGTGGCCGCCTGGACGACGACCCGGACCAAGGCGGAGGTTGCCGCGACGCTGAAGCGTTTCAAGGTCCCCTGCGCGCCGGTACGCAACGCAATTGAGGTCATGAATGACACACACATGCACGTGCGCGGCATGCTGCAACATGTCAACCACCCATCTCTGGGCGATGTGATCCTGCCCAACTCGCCGCTACGGCTGCACGGCGCGGACCGGCCGGAAGCGATCCCCAGTCCATCGCTCGGTCAGCACAATTTGGAGGTCTACGGCGACTGGCTGGGCCTCGGCGCCGATGGGGTCGCGGCGCTACAGCGCGATGGAGCGATCTGAGCGGCGCAACAGATTGCGAACGAAACCAAAATTCCACCGCACATAACCCGGCTGCACGAACCCGAGCCGAGCCCGGATCGCCGCGTGCGCCTCCGGCAACCGGTGGAATGGGATCGACGGATACATGTGATGCTCGGCGTGGAACGGCATGTTCCACATCAGCAACCGCACCAACCCACTGGTCAGCGTGGTGCGTGTGTTGGTCAGCCCATCGCGATCATGCGTGCAGCCGGTATGCTCGGCGAGCAAATAGGCCCGCAATGACGGTTGGCCCAACAGCTGCGGCCCGATCCAGAACAACAACGGTGTCGTCCAACCGAACAGCAACGCGGAACCGATTGCGCCGCCCGCCATCATCAGACTCATCGCCCGCACACTGCGAATGATCGCGGGCGCCGCCGTGGCGGAAACATAAGGATACCGGGTTAAATCGCCACGCCAGCTGTCGAATACCACCAACAACCGCAAACTCCAGAACGGCCATCCCAGAATACGCGCGACATATCCCGCGACCGTTTGCGGCGGCGGCGAAATCAGTTCCGGATCCAGCCCAGGAGTTTGCGTATGACGGTGATGGGCGAGATGGAACGCCGTGTAGAACTGCGCATTCAGCAACGACGGTGCCGCAGTCAACCAGCCGACGACCGCATTGGCGCGCCGAGAAGCGAATGCGGTCTGGTGCATCGTCTCATGTGCTGGAGCGAACAGGGCTACCTGCACCAGGCCGAGGACGAGGACCGCCGGTAAGGTCAGCCAGCCGGTGGCGACCGCAACCCACCATCCAGCCGCAACCAGAGCTGCCGCATGGATCGCCAGGCGGCGCGCGCCGTGCGCATCCGAACGCCCTTGCAAGTCCCGCAATGTGTCGTAACTCAGGACCCGGTCAACGGGAGCTGTCATCGCTGGCACTCCACTTGTTCCGAAGTGTCACGCGATTACGCCGTCAGAGCAAGCGGACTTCGTGCTGCCATGCAATTCAATTGACACCGCGCCGCATATACCAATCATCCACCATCCCGGGCCTCGACCCGGCGGACTTCGCGCGACTGGAAGCTTCGTTGATAGAACGCAGTTGCCGCCTGGGCGTCGGAAATCGTCAATCACAGCGTGACCGGCGAAACACGAGGCAAACACCTTGCCGCAGTCATCGCTATTGAAGTCCACGATGGTGTGAACTGGCGATTTATTCGACCCGTCATCATGAAACGTTCGTAAGTCTGCTCGAACGATACTGAGTTGTAAGGCAGCCGGAAGAAAAGTCCATTTCGTCAATTCGGCTCAAAATTATGTCACCATCCTGGCTGTCACGACAATTCTTTCTGACCATCCGCGGCAAGATCATGCTGGCCTTCTCGGTACTGGCAGCGCTTACCGCGGCACTGGGTCTGTACGCGGTCAACAGTGTCGTAGAGTCCGGACGCCTTGTGGTGCGTACCTACGACAAGCCGCTGATGGCGATCAGCTATGCGAGGCTGGCGCAAGCTGATTTCAACGCCCTTGAACTTGCAATCGAACGCCTCGCTCGCGATCCTGGCACAACGATCCTCTCCACCGCCCGGATCAGCGACCTCGACCGGTCGGTCAAGGCCGATCTCGGTGTCGCCATAGAACGCTCCGCCACGCCGACGTCTGCCGCGGCCGGTCAGACCGCAGCGCAGGCCTTCGATACCTGGCGTACGATCCGTGACGCGCCACTCTCCCCCGGCCAACGGGAAGCATTGCGCGAGCAGACCGCACGGGTCCTGGACAGCCTCGATCTGCTTGGCGAACTCACCTCCGACGACGGCTTCCGTGACCGGGAACGCTCTCTGACCTTGATCGAACGTTACCGCAAGCTGAGTATTCTCGCCACAATCGAGGTGCTGTTGATCGGCTGTTTGGTCGCACTGACTCTGGCGCGCAAAATGGTCACCCCGATCGCTGCCGCCTCTCACGCCGCAGGCCGCATCGCAGCTGGAGAACTCGACACCGATATCCGCCCGGGCGGTAAAGATGAACTAGGCCAGTTGCTCGCCTCGATGGCGGTCATGCGCGACAATATCCGGCAAATGATGGACCGTGAGATCGCGGCCCGCCGCTCGGCGCAGAACCAGTTGGCCGACGCGATCGAGGGCGCGCGAAGCGGCGTCGCGCTGATCGGCCCGGATGGCCGAGTATTGATGGCCAACTCATTGATCCGGCAGTTTTTTCCAGGACGCCGGCACGCTTTTTCCGCCGGTGAGAAGGTGCCCGCCGAAATCGATGACGGCCTGGCGCATCCAACCGGCGAGATGCAGTTGGAGGACGGGCGCTGGATCAGGCTTACTCACAGCCCGTCGAAAGAGGGCGGTATGGTGCTGATCGCCAGCGACATCTCATTTTTGAAGGAACGCGAGGCCGCGCTGCGCGATGCCCGCGATGAAGCCGAGGCCGCGAACCGGGCAAAGACTGACTTCCTGACCAATATGAGCCACGAACTGCGGACCCCTCTGTCAGCGGTGATCGGCTTCTCTGAGATGATTGTTAAAGAAACCTTCGGGCCGGTTGGGCAACCACAATACCGGGAATTCGCCGATGACATCCTGCATGCCGGGCGACATTTGATGGAGGTCATAACCGACATCCTTGACATCGCCAAAGCTCATTCCGGCACCATCGAATTGCAGAAGCGGACGGTACGGCCGGAAGCCGTGATGCGTGCGGCGGTCCGGATTGTCCACGAAAAAGCCCGCGACTCTGATATCACCTTGGAGACCCACATCGGTGAGCACCTGCCGACCATCGAGGCCGATACCGTTCGGCTGCGTCAGGTACTGCTCAATCTGCTGTCCAACGCGATCAAATTCACCCCGGCGGGCGGCACGATCAGCGCCGAGGTGACCCACCATCCCGAGGGTGTGCTCATGCGGGTGCGTGACAGCGGCGCCGGCATGGCGCCGGACGATATTCCGCGCGCTCTGCAACCCTTCGTTCAGGTCGATGCCAGCCTGTCACGCCGTCACGGTGGCACTGGCCTTGGCTTGCCACTCACCAAGATCTTCGTCGAGTTGCATGGTGGCCGGCTGGAGCTCGAAAGCACCCTTAACGTGGGAACCACAGCGTCAGTCATTTTGCCTGCTTCCACCCACGTGCCGCCGTTCGGTACCATGGTCTCGGAGACAAATTCTCCTCTCGCGATGCTCCCGCCGCAGCCTCTCGATCAAGCACAAGAGCCAGCTGAGACCTACCAGGAGCGGTCGGCTGTGGGCTCCAATCGCCGAGCGAATGTCCGGTTGACGGAACCCCAGTCGGCGTTTGAGAAGCGGCCCGAATGATACGCCATCTCGGTCGCTGGTTTGGCATCGCAGTCGCAGTTTTGACCTGTGCCGCGGCATCGACCCCGCCGACGACTCCCTCGACACCGACGCTGGCGGAGCTCATGCAACTCTATCAGCGTCCCGAGAGCATCCCATTTCCGCCGGATGACCCCTGGTCCGAGGCCAAGGAGAAGCTTGGCAGGATGTTGTTCTTCGATCCGATCCTTTCTGGATCTCGCACCGTCTCCTGCGCAAGCTGCCACAATCCTGGCCTCGCCTGGGCCGATAGCCGTAAGCTGGCTGCCGGCGTCGGCCAAATGGAACTTCACACGCCCACGCTGATTGACGTCGCCTGGGTTCCCATCCTGGGCTGGGACGGCAAGTACCCCTCGTTGGAAAGTGTGGCGTTTGGACCGCTGCTGAGTCCGCTCAACATGAACAACACCGAACCTGAGGTCATCAGCCGCCTGGCCGGCATTCCGGGTTATGTTCTGGCGTTCGACGAGGCATTTCCTGGCAAGGAGACGGAACCGAAGATCACGCGCCCACACATTGAACAGGCGATCGCAACCTTTGAACGGACGATCGTCGCGACCCGCGCGCCATTCGATCGCTGGATTGCCGGGGACAAAACCGCGATCAGCGAGCCAGCAAAGCGCGGATTTGTTCTGTTCAATGGCAAGGCCGGTTGTGCCGAGTGCCACCAAGGCCCTTCGTTCACCGACTACTCATTCCACGACATCGGCATTGCGGCTGAGGACGATATTGGACGCGCCCGGCTGTTTCCCACGTCGGTGAAACTTCGCCACGCCTTCAAGGTGCCGACCTTGCGCGACGTCGCTCGACGGGCACCCTATATGCACGACGGGTCTCTGCCGACGTTGCAAGCTGTTGTAGATGAATACAATACCGGAGGCATCGACCGCCCCAGCCGCTCGTCATTGATCCATCCGCTCGGCCTGACGGAAGACGAGAAACGAGATCTGATCGCGTTCCTGAATACCTTGACCGGGGAGCCGACACGGTTCGAAGTACCAACGCTGCCCCGATAATCCACTCAAACAACGCCCGATAATCCACTCAAACAACGAACGTGCGGGAGATCGCAGTTCAGTATTTATGTTGGCGCAACACCGTCAGGCAGCGCGGAGCAGAGCTGGCATTGGACGGCAAATTCAGGGCGAATTCGCTGGAACGACCGTTACGTCCAGATGCATCGTCGGGTGAATCGCGCAGCGCACAGCAAACGTGCCTGTATGATCGAACTGCAGCGTAACCGCGTTGCCTACCGCCTGTTCGCCCGAGTCAAATTTCATATCGGGCTGATCAATATAAACATGATGTGTAACGCGATCGTCATTCTCAATATTCACTGGCGTGCCCAGGGTGACGCGCAACGTGTCGGGAGTGAATCTACGGCCGCGTTGACTGACCGTTGCCGTATCCGCTGCCAGACAAGTGGCAGACACAGCGGCCAACACCGCCATGGCGACCAGCGATTGTTTCACGCGCAAATTAACATCCACGGACTTGCCTTACTCCGACAATTTCAGATAATTACGGGGAACGCAAAACCCAGGATCGCGAGGCCAATGATAATAGCAGCACCGATCAGACGACGCCTTAAAAGGGAATCCCTTTTTTGGCGTTCCGTCGCTTTCGGAATCAAATCGTCGGCGCCGGTTATCAGCTGGGAATTCGCTTTCGGGTCTGGCATGTCAGTGTTATAAAGTGCTAAAATTGCACGCGAGTTTCGATGGTATCAGGGGCAGACCGGCCACAGGTGTAGCGGCCGTTGGCAAGTGGGAACATGAAAAAAACATCGTTCTGTCTAAAATTGAGTACGCTCATAGGCTCGTTATTTTGCCTGGGGGTTTGCTTGCTGCCCGCGGAGGCAAATGCCCACGTTAAGTGGTTCGCGCCCTATAACGTGGCGCAGGCACCTATTGGCCTGACCGGGGTACTGAGCCCGACGTTCATCGGACTGCTTGTTCTCACTCTCGTACTACTTTGGATTTTCTGCGTGCTGGAACGCACCGCCATCGGTGCGACACTGGTGGCTTCCGTTGATGAAGTTTTCTCACCGGTGCGTGGCAAAACCGACACACTGATGCGCGCCGGAACTGGCGGTTTTTTCGTTGCGATCTGGGCGCATGGTGGGATCATTCTGACGCCTGAACTGTTCACGACCTCCGCAGCGACGGAGTGGTTGCAGTTGGCGATTGCCGTGGGTCTGGTGTTCCGTGTCACCATGCCACTCTCAGCTCTGGGGATGGTGGTCCTGTTTGCTCAGGGCATCTGGTCGTACGGATTGTTCCATATGATGGACTATCCGATTTTCCTGGGCGCTGCGGTTTATGTGGCAATGAGCGGTTTCGGGTTGACATCGCTTCTGGGCTTGCGGTCGCTCGACATCCTGCGCATCGGCGCCTCCGTAACCCTGCTATGGGCGTCGATAGAAAAATGGGCTTACCCGGAATGGACCTACCCCATCCTGTACGCTCATCAGGATCTGTCCATGGGCCTCGATCCGCATTTTTACATGACCGCAGCGGGGATGGTTGAGTTCGGGCTGGCTTTCGCGCTGCTCTGGACACCGCTGGTCCGTCGCATGGCGGCGGTCGTACTGATGTCGATGTTCATCTCTGCTGTCTTCGAATTCGGCAAAATCGACGCCATCGGTCACTCGGTCATCGTGGTCATCCTGTTGGTGGTCGCCGCGGATAACGAAAGGGCCTCGGTCAGGGCTCCGGTTCTGGCACCATTCTGCTTGTCGCTTGCCCTGGCCTTGACCATGTTGCTCTACTATGGGGGGCACGCACTATTGTTTGGCACGCCAATCGTCTGATTGCCCGTCTCTCGCACGTACCGGGCGCAAGGCGCTCGTTTCGCCGCGGCGAGCCGCCCAGGCCACTCAGACCGGATCCCAACTGAACACTTCGCCGGAGCGATCCAACGGCATGAACGCCGCCTTCAACGCCGGCGCGGCAATTTTGGCGCAGTCTTCCGGGGTCCAGCCATCGGCCTTGTGTACGATGCGGATCGGCCGCGGCGAACTGAACAGGATGATCTCGTTCATCCGCGTGCCGAAAACCTGCCCGGTTACATCCTTTGCGGCGTCCGAGGACAGGAAAACCGCCATCGGGGCGTTCTTGTCCGGCGTCATTGCCTGAATTTTCGCCAGCCGCGCCTGCTGTTCCGGGGTGGCCGCGGGGATGGATTGCGTCATCCGGCTCCAGGCAAAAGGCGCTATACAGTTGGAGCGGACATTGTAGCGCTGCATATCCAGTGCGATCGATTTCGATAGCGCGGTGATACCCAGCTTTGCGGCCGAGTAATTGGCCTGGCCAAAATTGCCGATCAGGCCCGAGGTGCTGGAGATATGGACGAAGGTCCCGCTCTCCTGCTTGCGGTAATGCTCGGCAGCAGCACGAGACACGAAGAAACTGCCGTTCAGATGCACCGCGATGACCGATAGCCAGTCGTCCTCGGTCATCTTGTGGAAGATCACATCACGCAGAATGCCGGCATTGTTCACCACGGCGTCGATGCGGCCGAAATGGTCCAGCGCGGCCTGCACAATCTTCTGCGCGGAACCCCAGGCGGCCACCGATTCCGTGCAGATTTCCGCGATGCCGCCGTTCTGGTTGATCAGCGCCTTGGTCTGCTCCGCTGGGCTGGAGGAGCCGCCCTCGCCCGTCAGCGAGGCACCGATGTCGGCGACAATGACCTTGGCGCCGGGGCGCCCGCCATCATGATGGCGATCTCTCGCCCGATGCCCCCACCGGCACCGGTGACCACTGCGACCTTGCCGTCCATCATGCCCGCCATCGTCCACCTCCAGATGATCAACCGCCCTTACCAGGCACACGCCGGCTTGTGAACCCGGCGACGTGGCGATGCGGTACTTTGATGGAAGCCACATGACAGCATGATATACCGGGGCGGTACCCCCTTGACGGGTGGTGGCGGATGGCCCATTTCGCCTCAATCAGGACTGACACGGTCCGGTTAACACAAGTCTGGGGTCTGACGAGGATGCTACGCCTGTCAAAGCTGACGGACTACGCGGTCGTGGTGCTGGTGCGCCTCGATTCAGGGACGCAAGTGCAGACCTCACCTGGCATCGCCGCCACCACGGGCATCCCGGAACCAACCGTGGCGAAGGTGTTGAAATCGCTCTCAGCCGCCGCACTGGTAACGTCGCAACGCGGCGCGCGGGGTGGTTACCGTCTCGCCCGTCCGCTCGAAGATATTCCGGTGGGCGAGGTTATCTCCGCGATGGACGGACCAATCGCACTCGCTGCCTGTGTCGATGGCTCCGCTACTGAGTGTGAATCGCTCGCGTTATGTCCGGTTCGCGGCCGCTGGGACCCGGTCAACGAGGCCATTCAGCAGGCGTTGTCGGCGATCAGCCTCGCCGATATGCGCGAAGCAGCGATCCCTCCCGTGTTTCGGGTTCCGCCCGCCACCGAATTAGGACGACCCAATGTCAGCCGATAGTGGAACCCTCGATACCGTAAGATCGGTCACCCAATCTGGCTACAAATGGGGATTTGAAACCGACATCGAGATGGATGTCGCGCCCAAGGGGTTGAGTGCAGACACCATTCGCCTGATTTCCGAGCGAAAGGGCGAACCGTCCTGGATGCTGGACTGGCGCCTGAAGGCGTATCAGGCCTGGCTCGGGATGGAGGAACCGCATTGGGCCCGGGTCGAGCATCCGCGGATCGACTATCAGGAAATCCATTATTATGCCGCGCCCAAGAAGCGGTCCGGTCCGAAAACCCTCGACGAGGTCGATCCGGAGCTGCTGCGGACCTATGAGAAGCTTGGCATCCCGCTCAAGGAGCGCGCGATTCTGGCCGGGGTCGAAGGTGCTGATGGCAACGAAGCGGGTCAGATTGCCGTCGACGCCGTGTTCGACAGCGTCTCAGTCGCGACCACCTTCCGCGCGACGCTGTCGAAAGCCGGTGTCATCTTCTGCCCGATTTCCGAGGCTATCCGGGAGTATCCAGATCTGGTGCGCCAATACATCGGCAGCGTCGTGCCGGTTGGCGACAACTACTTTGCGGCGTTGAATTCCGCCGTGTTCACTGACGGCAGTTTTGTGTTCATTCCGCGGGGCGTGCGTTGCCCGATGGAGCTGTCGACGTATTTCCGCATCAACGCCCGCAATACCGGTCAATTCGAACGCACGCTCATCATTGCCGAGGCTGGCGCACACGTATCCTATCTGGAAGGCTGCACGGCGCCGCAACGTGATGAAAATCAATTGCATGCCGCCGTTGTTGAACTGGTTGCGATGGACGACGCGACCATTAAGTATTCCACGGTGCAAAATTGGTATCCTGGCGATGCGGAAGGCCGGGGCGGAATTTATAACTTCGTCACCAAGCGGGGCGCCTGCCTGGGGGCGAGGTCGAAAATCTCCTGGACTCAGGTGGAGACCGGCTCGGCCATTACCTGGAAGTACCCGTCGTGCGTGTTGCACGGTGAAGACAGTGTCGGCGAATTTTACTCTGTTGCCGTGACCAACAATCACCAGCAGGCCGATACCGGCACGAAAATGATTCACATTGGCAAGGGCTCGCGCAGTACCATCATCTCCAAGGGTATCAGTGCAGGACATTCCAACAATACTTACCGCGGGCTGGTGAAGGTACTGCCCTCGGCCTCGGGTGCACGCAACTTCACTCAATGCGATTCTTTGCTGATCGGCGGGGAATGCGGCGCGCACACCGTACCTTATATAGAGAGTCGAAACCGGTCCGCGAAAATTGAGCATGAAGCGACAACATCCAAAATTGCCGAAGATCAATTGTTCTATTGCCGTCAGCGCGGGTTGAGCGAAGAGGACGCGGTCAACCTTATCGTCAACGGTTTCTGCAAGGACGTATTGAAGGAACTGCCGATGGAGTTCGCGGTCGAAGCACAGAAACTTTTGGCGGTCAGTCTCGAAGGGTCAGTGGGGTAAGGCCATGCTGGTGATTTCTGAACTGAGCGCTTCGATTGCCGACAAGCCGATCCTTAAGGGCATCAACCTTGAGGTGCCGGCGGGCGAAATTCACGCGATTATGGGACCGAATGGGTCGGGCAAGTCGACGCTTGGTTACGTCCTGGCCGGACGCGAAGAATACGTGGTCACTGGTGGCACCGTGACGTTCGACGGCCAGGACATGTTGACCATGACGCCGGAGGCGCGCGCTGCTTCCGGCCTGTTCCTGGCGTTCCAGTCGCCAATCGAATTGCCTGGCGTCAACAACGCCAATTTCATCCGCACGGCCTTGAATGCGGTCCGGCGTGCTCATGGCGAGAGCGAACTGGACGCAGTACAGTTCCTGAAGCTCGCCCGGGCCGAACTGAAACGCCTGGCAATGCCGGACGACATGTTGAAACGCAACGTTAATGTCGGCTTCTCCGGTGGCGAGAAAAAGCGCAACGAGGTGCTGCAAATGGCGCTGCTGCGGCCGCGCTTCGCAGTGCTGGATGAAACCGACAGCGGCCTCGACATCGATGCATTGAAGATCGTCGCCGATGGGGTGAACGCATTGCGTGGGCCGGCGTTCTCGGCGTTGGTGATTACGCATCATCAACGCCTGCTGGATCACCTGGTGCCAAATCGTGTGCACGTGCTGGCCGGCGGTCGCATCGTGCGGAGCGGTGGGCCCGAACTGGCCAAGGAACTCGAAAAGAACGGCTACGGCGCGATGTTGGCGGAGGCGGCGTGAACGCGATTCCGGAAACCGGGACTGCGGGTTTCCTGGCACGCTACGCCGCGTTACGTGGCCGCCTGCCCGGGGATTCCACGTTTCGCGCCGCCGCTGCCGACGCGTTTCGCACCTTGGGCTTGCCTGGTGCCACCCGAGGCCGGCGGGCGGAAGCGTGGAAGTACACGACGTTGCAACCGCTTGGCGGGATGTCATTTGCGCCCGCGGGACCACCACGCGGCGCCATCGTCCCGGAGGGCGAGCGAGGTGCTGCTGAGACGCCACGTCTCGTCTTCAGCGGCGGCCAGTTCCGCGAGGATCTGTCTACGCCTGTGCCCGGGTTCGCCCGGTTCGCCGATCAACCGGATTTTGGTGAGCTGTCGTGGCCCGACCGTGATCCAATGGTCGCGCTGAACACGATGTTGGCGGAGGACGGCGCGGTCCTGACAATTCCGGCCGATCATGACGCCGGCGTCATCTTGCTAATTCACAACAGTGTCAACGGGACCTCGGCGCATCCACGCCACATGATCCGTCTGGAGCATGGCGCCTGTCTGACATTGGTGGAATTATCCAGCGGTGAAGGTTGTTACGTGCATAATCCGGTCACGGAAATCCATGTCGCGGATGCGGCGACGCTGACCCATGTCCGCGTCCAGACTGACTCGACCGACGCATTTCATCTGGCAACCATTTATGCTGCCGTCGCGACGGGTGGGACTTATGACAGCTTCACGCTCAACGTTGGTGGGCGCATCGCGCGGACGGAAATTCATACCGCACTCAACGGCGCCGGAGCGGTGGCTCATTTGAATGGTGCACAGCTGTTGACCGGCTCGCAGCATGCCGACTTTACCTCCGTTGTTCGGCATGCGGCGCCGAAGGGCACGTCCCGGCAGACCATCAAGAATGTGCTTGCGGAGCGTTCGCGCGGCGTGTTCCAGGGCCGGATTGAAGTCGCACGAGGCGCCCAAGGCACCGACGGCTATCAGATGAACCGCGCATTGTTGCTGTCGCCGGACGCCGAAATCGATACCAAGCCGGAACTGGAGATTTTTGCCGACGACGTGAAGTGCAGCCACGGGGCCACCGTCGGCGAACTGGATGCCGACCAGCTGTTCTATTTGCGCAGCCGAGGCATTCCGGATCAGGAAGCTCGCTCGATCCTGGTGCGGGCTTTTCTGGCCGAGGCACTCGATCCCGTCACGAACGAGATGGCGCGTGGTCTGCTGGAGGACGCGGTTGCGCGCTGGTGGGAAGGTCAGGCTGCATGAACGTCGATAAGATCCGCCAGGATTTTCCGATCCTGTCGCAGACCATCCGCGGCAAGCCGTTGGTGTTTCTCGATAGTGCGGCGTCGGCGCAAAAGCCGCGTGCCGTGATCGACGCCATGCGGAACGCGATGGAAACGCAATACGCCAATGTTCATCGCGGGCTGCACTGGATGAGCGAAAGGACCACCGACGCTTATGAGGCGGCTCGCGACGCCGTCGCCGCATTGATGAACGCCCCCGATCGCGACGAAATCGTGTTCGTCCGCAACAGCACCGAGGCGATCAACCTCGTCGCGCACTGCTTCGGCAGGCACATGCTGAAACCGGGTCAGGCAGTACTGATCTCCGGCATGGAACATCATTCCAATATCGTGCCGTGGCAGATGTTGCGTGACGCGCACGGTACCTCGTTGCGCGTGGCGCCGATTACCGACAGCGGCGAACTCGACATGGCGGCGTTCGAGGCGCTGTTGTCCGATGGCAAAGTGGGCCTCGTCGCCATCACGCATATGTCAAACGTTCTGGGAACCGTCACGCCTGCCGAGCGGATTGTCAGCCTGGCACATGCGCACGGCGCGAAAGTCTTGTTCGACGGCTCGCAGGCGATCGTGCACCGCGCCGTCGACGTTCAGGCGATCGGTTGTGATTTCTACGCCTGGACCGGGCACAAGCTTTATGGCCCGACTGGTATCGGCGTACTTTGGGCGCGGCGTGAATTGCTGGAACAGATGCCGCCGTTCCTCGGCGGTGGCGAAATGATATCGTCAGTGACTTACGAAAAGTCGTCGTGGGCTCAGGTTCCTCATAAGTTCGAGGCAGGAACGCCGGCGATCCTGGAAGGCATCGGCCTGAAGGCGGCGATCGATTACGTCCGCGACATCGGCTACGATGCAATGGCGGAACACGAGGCGGCGCTGACCGAACATGCCCTGGCGCGACTATCACGCATCGAAGGCCTGCGCATTCTTGGTCAGGCGCAGGATCGCGGTGGCGTTGTGGCGTTCGCGCTGGACAAGGCACACGCGCACGACGTCGCAACACTGCTCGACCGCCAGGGCATCGCGGTCCGCGCCGGCCATCATTGCGCGGAGCCGTTGATGCATCGTTTTGGTCTCGACAGCAGTGCGCGCGCCAGTTTTGGCATCTACACGACGCACGAGGAAATCGACGTCCTGGCCGCGGCGTTGCTCAGGGTGCGGGAGTTCTTCACATGACGTTCGATGACGACGTTCGCGATCTGTATCAGGAAGTGATCCTCGATCATGGTCGCAAACCACGGCACGGCCATCGCCTTGCCGCATATGACGTAACCGCCAAGGGCGATAACCCAATGTGCGGCGATCGGGTGGAAGTGTTTGTCAAACTCAACCCGGACGGCACGATCGCGGAGACCGGCTTCGAAGCACGCGGTTGCGCGATCAGTGTCGCCTCTGCCGATCTGATGGCCGAAACGGTGCAAGGCCGTGGCAAGGCCGATACCCGCGCGCTGTTCGAAACTTTTCGAGATCTCGTGCGCACCGGGAAGTGCCCCGAGCACGATGCGACACTCGATGCATCGTTGGAACGGCTCGAACCGCTGGCGGGCGTTCACGAGTATCCGTCCCGGGTGAAATGCGCGACGCTGCCATGGCACGCGTTGGTCGCGGCCCTGGACGGCACGAGGGAGGCAAGCAGTGAATGATATGAGCCAACCCCACGGCGCCTGGACGCCGGACGGCGAAATCCCGCCGAAGATCACTGAAACCGCCGTGATCGATGCCATCAGTACCGTCTTTGACCCGGAAATCCCGGTGAACATCTACGAACTCGGCCTGATCTATACGGTCGATATCCTCGACGACGGTAAGGTCAAAGTCGAAATGACCTTGACCGCGCCCGCTTGTCCGAGCGCCCAGGAATTGCCGGAGCAAGTGAAGGAGGCGGTGCTGGGGGTACTGGGCGTCACGGGTTGCGAAGTGGAAACTGTCTGGGACCCGCCCTGGGATCCCAGCCGGATGACCGAAGAAGCCCGCTTGCAACTGAACATGTTCTGAATGAGCAGACTGCCATGAGCACCACGACAACGACCCCTCGTAAAACCCGCGCCCTGCCACCGCTGATGACTTTGTCCGATGCGGCAGCGGAACGTCTCCGCCGGCTTTACGCGTCCGGCGAACACGGCAAGCTGTTACGCATCAGCGTCAACACCAAGGGCTGCTCCGGCCTTGCCTACGACATGTCCTGGGCTGACGAACCCGGTCCCGGCGATGAGGTCGTGAAGGACAAGGATCTGACCGTGCTGGTGGATCGCAAGGCGTCGCTGTTCCTGATCGGCACCACGATGGATTACGAGGTGAAGTCGCTGGAGTCCGGCTTCACGTTTATCAACCCTAACGAAAAAGGCCGCTGCGGCTGCGGCGA
>Ga0187867_10001383_pt1 | contig 20922 bp, 15 predicted proteins | sample June2016WEW_13_1_FD_132976 | JGI IMG/M metagenome (GOLD analysis project Ga0187867, IMG submission 132976) | Peatland microbial communities from SPRUCE experiment site at the Marcell Experimental Forest, Minnesota, USA - June2016WEW_13_10 | ecosystem: Environmental > Terrestrial > Soil >...
CCCTCCCGCGAGCATTCCAACTTGCGCCAGCTTCCTGGTCTGCCATAACTGATGTCAAATCAACGCCTACCCCATGAGCAGATGGCGCTTTACGGAATCGCTGACCCGGAGCAGGCGTCGCTATTCAGTTTGAGTTAAATCAGGCAAAATAAGGGATGTGTGGGCGCCATTTGTACCAGTCGTAGCAAAGGTGGCCTTATAGTGATTAAGAATGCGCGGCCAGCCCCAAGGAGTTGGAAATGTTCACACCGAATCTGAGCATTCTCCCAGAGCCTCAGAGGCGAGTTTGGGCCGAATTGAAGGACACTCCTCAGACTTTCGTACTTTATGGAGGTACGGCTCTTGGGTTGCGACTCGGGCATCGACAATCGGAGGATTTCGACTTTTTCTCGAACAGGCCCTTCCAACCCAGTGCACTCCGCGACAGCATCTCCTACCTGAAACACGCGGAAATGACGCAATTCCAAGACAACACACTCACGGCCCTGGTGGATCGGAATGGACCGGTGAAGCTCTCGTTCTTTGGATCTTTGGGAATCAAACGCGTGCAGGATCCCGACATCGCCGGGGAGAACGGAGTTCAGATTGCTTCGCTGCTTGATCTTCTCGCGTCCAAGCTCAAGACGGTTCAGTTGAGGGCCGAGGCGAAGGACTATCGAGATATTGTGGCCACCTTGGAAGCAGGTTTGAGCCTGGCGGAAGGGCTGGCGGCCGCATCAGCGATCTACGGTAAAGATTTCAACGGAGCGTTAAGCCTTAAGGCGCTAACGTTCTTCGAGGACGGTGATCTTCACAGCTTAACGCCCGCAGTGCGAAAGCGACTGCTTGGGGCCGCGACCTCAGTAACTTTGAGAGAGCTTCCACGGGTTGCGGCTAAACCTGGTCTAAGTCGGCGGGAAGAGGGATCATGAACTATTCGGAAGACCTCAAGCGAGTGGCAAAACGCGTGGTTTGGTTCAAAACACCGGAAGAAACGCTTCAAGAACCCAAACTGTTTCTTGCGCACTTGATGACCTACGGGACTCTAGAAGACATTGCCACCGCGATGAAGTACTACTCTGAGGCCGATTTCGATCTCGTCTTGAAAGATCCACCGGCCGGAATCTTCGACCGTAGCTCGTGGAACTATTGGAATCTACGGTATCACCACGAACCGGTTCCGGCACTGCCACAGCGCACTTTTCCGGGAAGCGATGTCGTCGGCGTTTAGTGGGTGTTGCCCCGGGGCTGTCGCTTTGAAGCGGCCGACCGGTCGACCCTGAGCGTCTGCTGAGGATCTTCCTGCCAACCGAGTTGAGCACTTGAGCAGCCCTCTCTCCTAAATCCTTCAGTCTTTCGGTCTTTCAATCCTCAATCTATACCGTCCACGTGGCAGCGGGCCGGGCCGTCGCCATTTTCCCATCCTCAAGTCTTCAAGAGTGTCATTCCAAATCAAACAGGAGGAAATATGTCAGACTGCTACTGTCCATTCCGGCGCTGCTCAAATTGGGAAGCGTCTTGGACCTCTGAACATGGCTCGCTGAGCTTCCTCTAGTAGGTAGCGTCGTTATGCTGAGCCGACCCGACAATCAGCGTCGAGAAGTCGGAATCCCGATTGGCTATATACATTATATGCAACGTAACTATGCCGTTGGATGCCTTCGCCGGTCGAAGAAAATCTGCGGAAGGCAAGGCCGAGGATAAGTTGTTCAGCAACAATGTATTAGAATCACCACTCCGTAAGAGTAAGAACCTGTGGGTTGTTCCTTCCTTCAAGTTCTTCTTGACATCATCTACTCATCTGGAGCTCCCATGCGCGGAGCAAAGTCATAGACTGACGCTCATATTGGATGAGATTTGCGCCGCCCATGAAGGAGAAAACAATGCACGCACATAACTGCTCCGATGCAACACGGACTTGTTTGGGTAATTCCGGAAGGATTTGCCGTCAGCTAGGGGCTCTGCTGATCGCCGTTTCATTCTCGGGCCCGGCATTTACGCAGGCGAAAGCAGCACCCGATGGCGTCGAATCTGAGCCAGCCGATGACATTGTCACGCCCGCCAGCAGTCCCCATATCACTGTGTCCGTATTTCCAACGGCTGTGTCAGTGAAAACCGGGGGATCGCTGATCGTCAATGCAGGCGTGGAAAACGACTCTCAGAATAAGGGAGTGACCTGGGCGCTCACTGGAGTCGATTGTTCGAATCACAGTTGTGGAACGCTCACGAATGTCAGCCCCTTCTCAGTCACCTACGTGGCTCCCGCAGCGGCACCCCACCCCGCGGTCGTGACACTCACCGCTGCGTCAAACGCCAACAACACCAGTTCCACATCGACGACAATTATGGTTGCGTCAGATCCGCGGAGTATGTGGATATCACCTGCCGGCGCCACCGTGCGGACCGATCAATTGCGCCAGTTCACAGCGATTGTGCCGGAGGATTTCGACGCGATGGTCTCTTGGGACGTGAACCGCGTTCCCGGCGGCGACTCGACCGCAGGCACGATTTCGAACTCCGGACAATACCGAGCTCCGGCCACGATTCCCACTTCGGGAACTGTGACCATCACTGCCGTCTTACAGGCGGACAGGGCGATTTCGGCTTCTGTAAACGCTGCCGTGACCACAGCCCGCGATCTCCCTTCTCCCCTCCACGGTGGGACCGTAGCCGACTATGACTTTGCCGGCAACGCAACTGATATCAGGACTCCGACTTACATGAATAAATTGCTTCCATCGCTGAATAATTTCTCGGTCACGCCTACGGCTAGGATCACATACACGCTTGAAGTTGCTGCTGGTGGTGGAGAAGGAGCTGTGGCCGGCACGTATTTATCAGCCATGCAGACTCTTAAGCAACAAACCCGGCCCCCCTTCATACGTGGAGAAGTTGTCGATTCCAGTTACATGGGATGTTTCACCGTAGCCAACCATGACGCACGTTGGAACGACTATGTTTCTACACTCGGCGCCTATGTGGACCTTTGGGAGGTTGGCAATGAAATCAACGGCAACTGGTTGGACAGCGCCGATTCAAGTTCAAAGATTAGCTGCCCTTGGAAGACGCCGAAAACGACCGATGCCGAAGTCATCACGAAGATGATCGACGCCTACAACATCGTCAAGGGCGCGGGCCAGCTCGCGGAGCTGACTCTGCATTATCCCGGCGCCGGATCCGGCTGCGACAGCCCGGCGAAATTTGATCCCATCACTTGGGCAACAGCCAACGTGCCGATGAGTATGAAAAACGGCCTCGATTACGTGCTGGTGAGCTACTACCATCAAGACTGTCCCAGCGGGACTGACCCAAGTCCTTCCGTCTGGGGTTCCTTCTTTACGCAGGTGCAAAACCTGTTCCCTAACGCGAAGATTGGATTTGGGGAATGGGGCTACAGCACGAGCAAACCGAGTACCTCTGCGTTGAAAACCTTACTCAATCAAGGCTATACCATGGATCCATCCAGCTTGCCTGTGCCGGCGAACTGGGTACGTGGTGTGTTCTATGGGGAGTATGAAGGCGACGCCGTACCCTACAATGGAAGTTCTGGATCCATCTGGACCGCGATGAACAACGACATGCAGCTCCAGCGCTAGTTCTCGATGGGGCCAGCTAGAGAAGTTGGCCCCTGCTTTCTTGAGTTCGCAATACCACCTTGCTCTCGATTACGGGTCAATTCTTTCGCACCGAGATCACCGAGGCCGTGTAGCGATCGCCGCGCAACATTGAGAGGCTGTATTCAATCGCCACGTTTTGCGCGTCGTAGGTTGTCTCCCGGATCATGAGAAGTGCGCTTCCCACGGATGTTTGGAGTATTCCCGCTTCCTCCTCTCCCGCAACGACAGCGCCGATCACCTCTTCCGCCCATTGCAATTTGCGCTTGTAGCTTTGCTCGAAAATGGAATAGAGAGACTGCTTCTCCAAGTCTTGTTTATCGATTCCCACAAAGATGCGCGCGGGGAGGTAGCTCGTGACCACCGCTACCGGTTCGTCATTGACGAAGCGCAGCCGCCGGGCGCGATATACACGCTCTCCCGGGGTTAGTTTGAGGGCTTGAGCCACCTCCAAGTCAGGATCTTCCAGACTCATACTCAGCAGCCGGGCAGACGGATTGAGGCCCCGCCGTCGCATCTCCTCGCTGAAGCCTCGAAGCTGCTGAAAATTCCAAGGCACCCGTCCGGAACCGACCACCGGCCTTTTGCCTTTTGCAATCACCAACAATCCCTCGGATCGTAGTTTCTGAAATGCTTGTCGCACCGGCATCTTGCTGATCCCAAGCGCCTGGGCAATCTCGCCCTCTGAGCAGAAAGTCTGGCCTTGCTTCAACTTGTTCTTCTTGACCATCTCCCGAACGTGATCCACGATCTGCATGTAGTAGGGGACGAAGCTGTTGCTATCGATCGCGAGACCCAGACTTTCTATTGCAACGAAATCGAGTACTCCAGCGTGTTGTGGCAAGGGAGCTCCTTTTTTTGGTCCACATAGTATACAACGTGTATATCGCCCGTTAAATGCCCTCGTTCTTCAGGTTATGGACGAGCGATATCCAGACTGTAATGTTGTGTTAAATACTGTGTTTACAATTTGTTACTGGAATTAATGCAAAAACGGAAGGGGGATTTTGTCAGCCCGGACTGAGAATGTTCTTGACATCGTATATACATACGAGGTTCATATGCGTTTACGGGGGATCGCGCTATGGTCAAGACTGCCGACGGCAAGTACGTACGATGCTCGCACGAGACGTCGTTTTCTCGGGAGATTGCTCGCGTCATCATCACGGTCATTTTCCTGTTGGCCGCTTCCTTCACTGTCGAAGCTCAGGTGGAATCGGGGAAGATTGTTGGGACCGTCAAAGACGCTTCCGGGGCGGTTGTCCCCAGTGCCGCGGTCACGATCACGGAGACACAGACGAACGTCCAGGCGAAAACAAAAACTGATAACAATGGCGAGTACGTAGTGACGGAACTTAAATCCGGTGAGTACACCGTAGCAGTGGAGCGGCCGGGATTCAAAAAGGCACTGCAAACTGCCTTCAAGTTGGACGTAAATCAGGTCGTGCGGGTGGATGTCACGCTGGAGGTCGGTTCGATTAGCGAGCAGGTGGTTATCACGGCAGCAGCTCCCTTGATCGAGTCGGAGACTTCGTCATTAGGCCAGGTGATTGGTCAGAGCCAGGTACACGACCTGCCCTTGGATGGAAGAGACTTCGTGGAACTGGCCTATCTGACGCCGGGCGTCAACCAAGGGCCGAGCGCTGGTTTCACCGTGCAGCAGGGAGGCATCCCGGAAGATCAGCGGGGCAATGCATCCATTCAAGTGAACGGGCTCACTGCCACCAACAACAATTTTCTTCTGAACGGCTTCGACAACAACGAACAGCAAATTGGAATTGAAGTCATCCAGCCCTCGATCGACGCCATCCAGGAATTCAAAGTGCAAACCAACAACTTCGGCGCCGACATTGGACGAGGTGGGGCCGTGGTGAACGTCGTGTTGAAGTCTGGGACCAATCAATTTCATGGAAGCTTGTTCGAATTCCTGCGCAATTCAGCTTTCGACGCCAAGAACTACTTCGACAGCGCCAGCCAGCCGATCGCCCCTTTCAAGCAAAACCAGTTTGGAGGAACTCTCGGCGGCCGCCTCATCAAAGACAAGACGTTTTTCTTTGTTGATTACCAGGGAACTCGCATCCGTCAGGCACAGACATTCGTTTCGATTGTCCCATCTCTCTCCGAGCGCACAGGTAATTTCACCGACTTGCTGACCGGCCAAACTTTCTCCCCGTGTCCTACGCCCTCCCCCGCGGACACCTTCGACACCGGGACGATTTTTGATCCTTTCACGAATCGCAACTACACCTGTGCGGACGGAACGAATTTAACTCTGCGCAGTCCGGTCCAGTACAACGGCCAGATCAACGTGATTCCTCCGTGCTCCGGCGCAACCGACGGTGCCTGTCTTGACCCCGCCGCGCTGAAACTCGTGCAACTGTATCCCGCTCCCAACCGCCCGTCGTCGGCGGGCAACTATTTGTCCAACCCGTCTGCCAGCAACAATCAGGATTCTTTCGATGTGCGAGGGGATCATCAGCTCACCAGCAAAGACAGCCTCTCGTTGACATTCAGCTTCAACAATGTGCAAGCCTTCGCGCCCGATCCGCTACCTGGCGAAGCTGGCGGAGGTATCTTTACCGGAAATATCACAAATCTGGCGAGATCTGCCGGAATTAGCGATGTTCACACCTTTAGCGCGGACAAAATCAACGAATTCAAAATCGGCTATTCCCGATACGTGGTACGGGCTGTGCAGAACTTTGCCGGCCAGCCGATCTCGCAGCAACTCGGCATTCCGGGCATTTTTAATCCCGAGAACGCATCGGCGACCGGAGGCCTGCCTAGCCTCCTGTTTTCCAGTCTGAGTTCACTGGGAAGCACGGATTGGTTTCCAGAGTACTTGAATGAAAACAACTACCAGTACATGGATGCCTTTACCTACGTGCACGGACGGCATTCCTTCAAGTTTGGAGCAGACCTGCGCCGCCGGCTGCATGGATTTTTCCAAACCCAAAACGCTCGCGGCGATATGTCGTTCAACGAACTCTTCACTTCAGACTTGACTACGGACACAGGAGGAAGTGCGCTCGCCAGTTTTCTGATGGGCTACCCTATCTCCGCTTATCGCGACGGCCAAAAAGGATCGTTTGGCATGCGCTGGACGGAGTTCAGCGCATACCTCATGGACGATTTCAAGATTACGCCGAAACTAACGCTGAACCTGGGGCTGCGCTACGATCTATTTACTCCGCCGGTCGAGCAGGAAAATCGTCTCGCCAATTTTGATTTTGCCACCGGCCAATTTGTCTCACCGCAGATGCCGGGTGTCAGCGCTTCTGGAAATGTCGACACGGATTACAACAATTTCGCTCCGCGCATCGGATTCGCCTGGACCCCATGGAATGAGAAGACCGTAGTGCGGGGAGGCTTCGGAATTTTCTACGATGTTCAAGCCGATCAGAGCGATGCCGAACTTGCCTACAATCCGACCGGGTTGTTCTTCAGTCAAAACATTTATAATCCCGCGACTACGCCGAGCATGCGGATCTCGACCGGTTATCCTCCAGCGGCATATCCGACGATACAGAATCCAGCTGGACGCGCCAGCGCGTCTCTATTCAATAACCGCACCACCTATATTGAAGAGTGGAATCTGAACATAGAGCGGGCGATCTCTGGCACGATGGCGCTCCAGGTCGCATATGTCGGGACACGCGGCGTCAAGCTTGGCTTTCTCAGCAATCGCAATCAGCCAACTCAACCAATGGACAGCAACTTCGAATCCTGTCCAACTCCGACCGACCCATCGTGTGCAACCGGTGCGCCCACGAATTTTGGACGGCTCTATTACAACACGGTGCCGAACGTGGGAGAAATTCGCACCCTCGCCAATGGCGCCTGGTCCATTTCTCATGGGTTGCAGGTCAAGTTCGAAAAGAGATTCTCTGCCAATTGGAGCATGTTGAACGCCTATACTTGGCAGCACACGATTGGTCAAACCGAGGAAGACGAATATCTGGAACCCCAAGACACATACAATCTGGCGGCGGAGCGCGGCGATAATGCTCCCGATTTCCGCCATCAGTTTTCATCCGCCTGGTCCTACAACCTCCCCATTGGTCCCAAGCAGCGGTTTTGGAGCGGCAACGGGCCAGTTCACTGGGTGACGGAGGGCTGGCAGCTAAACGGAATCGTCGCCATGCACTCGGGAGAGGCTTTCACGCCCCTGCTTTCCAGCGATTACACGAACACCGATTCAGGGGCGCCCCGGCCCGATGTCACCGGGAACCCGTATGATTTTTCAAACGCAACCAGCGTGGGTTGCCCTTCGAACAAACAGACGATTGAGTGCTGGTACAATCCTGCGGCTTTCGCAATTCCGGCTCTAGCTCCTGGGCAAACGTTCGCGCATGATTATGGGGATGCTCGACGCGGTTCCTTGCGCGGGCCCGCGGAATACAACGTGGACGCTTCCTTGTTCAAGAATTTCAGCCTCACCGAGAACTCCAGGCTGCAATTCCGCGTGGAAGCCTTCAACCTGTTTAATACCGCCGAGTTCGCACTACCATACACCGCCGTGGATCAAACCGGCTCGCCCGCCAGTTCCGGTACGCCGTTGGTTCCCAGCCTCTCCGGATCTATCACGAGCACAGTGCATGCTTCGCGGGAGATTCAGCTTGCACTCAAATTCATGTTCTAGACGATTGGCGAACTGGTCGCACTCCAGAGAAAATGTCCTAATCAAATGACCAAGAATACGAGATGGTTTCCCGGGCTTCTGTTGCCGATTGCAGCGATACTTATTTGTGCGTGCGCGTCTTTGGCCGTCGCCCAGAGAGCGAACCCGCAGTCAAAATCTCCATCCCAAGCCCCATCCGCCGGCAATCCCGACGGAGCGCAACTTTCCGCAGTGCATCTGGACGGCAATTACTTTTCCCGCGACGGTCATCGCTTCATCCCGGTGGGTGCGAACTGGGTACCCGCGAAGGCGGCCATGCAGTGGCCCACGCAGTGGGATCCGAAAGCGATCGAAGCTGATTTCGCGCGAATGCACGAACTCGGCTTCAACACGATTCGTCTCGACTTTGTTTGGGCCTGGATCGAGCCTCGGCCCGGCGACTACAACCCAGAAGCATTTCGCGAGCTGGATTTTCTGATTTCGCTCGCCCATCGTTATCACATCTATTTGCATCCCTGTCTTTTGATCGGCGGCGAAGTTGGGGAAGCGTACTGGGACGTTCCGTATCGGATGGGGCGGCATCCTCATTCCGACCCTGACATGCTGCGCATCGAGACCGACCACGTCGGGGAGTTGGCGCGCCGCTATGGAAAAGAAACGGCGATCCTCGGCTGGGATTTAACCGACGAGCCTCCATTTTGGATTGCTGCCGACAGCACCACAGATGCGATGGCCATCAACTGGACGCGCCTGCTTTCCTGGTCCATTCGGCGTCACGATTCTGTGCATCCCATCGTGGTTGGTACCAGCATGGAGGACGTTGGCCGCGGTCCGTTTCGTCCCGACAATCTTCGAGAAGAGGCGGATTTTTTCAGCGTCCATCCTTATTCCATTTATGCGCCCAAGCTCTTCCCCGATGCCATGCTCTCCGAACGCGGTACTTATGGGTCAGCTTTCGAAACAGCTTTGTCCGGTGGCGCCGGGCGTCCGGTGATGGTGCAGGAGATCGGAGCTTCCTCGGCCCAATACGATCCCGATCAGATCGCAAAATTTTTGCGCGCGAGCCTCTACTCGGGGCTGGGCGCGGGAGCAAACGGATTTCTTCTCTGGTGCTATACCGATGCGGCGCCAGAGCAGTTTCATAAAGTTCCGTACCTCCGCTCCCCGCATGAAACGCAATTCGGCTTGACCGCATGGGATGGCAAAGACCGGCCTTCGGCGAAAATGTTCAAGGATTTTGAGGACATCGTCGGCCGCCTGGATCTCACTGGCATCGAACCCGCTCCGGCAGAAGCCGGCATCATCGTTCCTTACGAATGGTCAAAGCCGCATGGTGACTTTTCTCGCTTTGGCCTCACCGGGCCCGAAGTTGTTCCTTACACTTCGACGGACGAAGGCGCAAATGTAGCGGGACAATCACAGCCGAATTTCAGCGAAGAAAATCTCTGGATCACCGGTGCGTGGCTGTCATCCTTTGTGCTCGCGCGGCGTGCTGGCATGAAGGCAGATTTCCCGCGGGAGTATGACAACTGGCAAAACCACCCGCTCGTATTGATGCCCTCGCCTCTGACCAGCACGGATAGCTTTCTGGTCCACGTACACTCGGACTTCTGGGAGAAGGCGAAGCAGTATGTCTCCAAGGGGGGCGCGCTTTACGCGTCCGTTGCCGCAGATGCAGCAATACCCGATATGGAGTCATTGTTTGGGGCACGGATGCTCGATGCCAACCCGAAAGATGACATCACAGTGAAGATTGTCGCTCCGTTCGGCGAACTGAAGGTCGGGGACACTTTTCATTACTCGCTGCCCTCGGCAACGCCGCGTTCCTGGGGTGCGATTCTTGAGGTCCAGGGCGGTACGGTCATCGCCGTTGACCAGGACAACCACCCAGCCTTAGTCTCCAACACCCTGGGTTCGGGCAAGACGCTACTGAGCGCCTATCCGTTAGAAACGTATCTCGCGAATGTGCCAGCGGCCTTCGACAAGCCGGAGGCCACGGATCGAATCTACGGAGCGTTTCGCGAATGGGTTGGTCTTAAACCACTCTTCCACAGCGACCAACCTTCGGTGGAAGTCTGCGCACTGAGCGCTGGAGATCACGGGTACGCGATCATAACCAATCACGGTTATGCACCGCAAAGCGTGACCATCACCGCGGCTAGCACGTTGCATTCAGTGTCCAGAATTACGTCGCAAGGAGCAACGCCACTTCAAATTGAAGGCGTCACATTCAAGGTCAACATCGGAGCTTATGAGGGTGAAGTTTTCGAATGGAAATAGCCGGGAAGAAACCCGAGGAATAGGAGAATCCGGTTGATTGGAGCGGTGGATATTGGTGGGACCAAGATAGCGGTTGGGATGATTGACAGCAATGGCAAGGTCTTGGCCCGTCTGGAATGTCCGACAGGTGCTGATCGCGGTTATCCCGCAGCACTCCGCCGGATTACGGAAATGCTACGAGCCACTGCTCAGACGACAAATATGCAAATCTCCGGTATCGGGATTGGATCGACAGGTCCGGTTTATCCTCTGACCGGGGAGATCGGCGATGTCAACTTCTTTCCTCATTGGAAAGGCAAGAATCCAGTTCGAGATCTTGGGCAGACTTTTCAGGTGAAAGTGGCGATGGAAAATGATGCCGACGCTGCCGCTTTGGGAGAAGCAGGGTGGGGTGCCGGCCAGAATAAAAGCAGGCTCATTTACGTGACCGTCGGAACCGGAATTGGAACAGGGCTTATTGTCGACGGACAGCTCTACCGTGGAGTCGACCAGTCCCATCCAGAAATCGGCCACCATCTTATCGACCCCTCTGGGCCGCCCTGTTTGTGCGGCTTTCGAGGATGTTGGGAATCTCTGGCGGCGGGACCGGCCATGGTGACGTGGCTCGAGGGAAATGCGCCACCGGGATATCCCCATGGCGCCGATCTGACGGCCAAGAAAATCTGTGAACTCGCTCAACAGGGCGATGATTGGGCGTTGCGTGCGGTCGAGCGCGAAAGCCGCTACCTCGGCCTCGGCCTGGCCAATCTGGTCACGATGTTTGTTCCGGAAGTCATCGTGCTGGGCGGCAGCGTGATGAAAAGTGCTGTCCTTTTTCTGGAGGGAATTCGCAAGGTCATAACCGCCAGTTGCCGCTATGTTCCTTACGAGAAAACAGAATTGGCGCTCGCGTCGCTCGGCGAAGACTCGAACCTGATCGGAGCCGGCCGAGTCTGGCATCACCGCTTCGGCTCGGAGGTGGGAACCAGTGCAATCTGATTTCTCGGTCATCGAAGGCGCATATCTTCGCGATATCCTCGATCAACCCCAAGCGCTCGACCAGACGCTAGCCGGGCTTGAGGTTTCGAAGACTCTGCATGAGCTCGCGGTGCAACTGCAAAAGGGTAAGTTCAACACGGTTGTGCTCACCGGCATGGGCTCCTCTTTTCATGCGCTCCATCCCCTCAACATCGAACTGATCAGTCACGGTTTTACCGCCATCATGGTGGAGACCTCGGAACTTTTGCACTACAAGAACCGCCTCTTCGATCCGAAGACATTGATCGTCGCGGTTTCTCAGTCCGGGCAGAGCGCCGAAGTTGTCCGCATGCTGGAGATCAATCGTGGCAAGTCGTCCGTTATTGCGATTACCAATACACCCGGCAGTCCTTTGGCGGAGCGAGCGGACGCGACGATTCTGAGCCAAGCAGGCCAGGAGTTTTCCGTTTCCTGTAAGACTTACCTGACGGGGCTGATGGCTTTGCGGTGGCTTGGCGATGTTTTGTGCGAACGTGATTTGCGGCGTACCGGGCAGGAACTAAAAGTCGCAAGCCCAGCGGTTCGAGATTACCTGGCTCACTGGAAGGAACATGTACAAAGCCTGGCGCAGATGCTTAAAAGCACTCGACATCTGTTCCTTGTTGGCCGAGGGTCCTCGCTCGCAGCGGTTGGGACCGGCGCGCTAATCGTCAAAGAGTCGGACCATTTCCACGCAGAAGGCATGAGCAGTGCGGCATTTCGCCATGGCCCGTTTGAGATGCTCAGCGACGAGACTTTTGTCCTTGTCTTTGCTGGCGAACGCAAAACTCGCGACCTCAACCAGAGCCTCTTTGAAGATGTTCGCGAAGAACAGGGTCGGGCAGAGTTGATCGGTGAAGGCGCGGCGTTCCCGCCCTGCGCCCTGCCCTCGGCACCGCGCTCCATACATCCGATCCTTGAGATCCTGCCCGTGCAGATGGTCACCTTGGCTCTGGCTGCGCAAGTCGGACGTGAACCGGGCCGTTTTGAACTGGCCTCGAAAGTCACCACAAAGGAATAGCCGATCATGTCCCACGCCGTCCCAAGAAACCGCTATATGGTTGCCCTCGTCTTCCTCACGTTTTTTGTAATGTCGTTGCTCACGAATATTCTTGGACCGATCGTGCCCGACATCATCAGCAGTTTCAAAGTCAGCCTGGCTGCCGCCGCTTTCTTGCCTTTCTCCTTTTTTATTGCCTATGGAGTGATGTCAATTCCCGCTGGCTTTTTGGTAGAACGATTTGGCGAAAAACCCGTCATGATTGCGGCGTTTCTCGTCGGTACTGTCGGTTCGCTGAGTTTTGCCTTTCACCCGAGCTATGGAGTGGCCGTGGTTTCGTTGTTCGTAATGGGATCGGGAATGGCCACGTTGCAGACCGCGATCAATCCGCTGTTGCGAGTTGCGGGGGGAGAAGAGCATTTCGCATTTAATTCCGCGTTCGCGCAGCTGGTCTTCGGAAGCGCCTCTTTCCTCAGTCCATATATGTACTCGTATTTGGTCTTGAACCTGGGCAACGATCGCGCCGCTAGAAATTGGCTGATCGATGTTCTGGCCAAGCTCACGCCCCCGGCGCTTCCCTGGGCCTCGATGTACTGGATCTTTGCGGTGTTTACGCTGGCAATGGTTGCGGTCCTTTTCTTCAGCCGCTTCCCTCGTGTAGAGCTTACCGTCGACGAACGGGCGGGATCCCTTGAGATGTACGGCAGCCTCTTTCGCAAGCCGATGGTTTGGGCCTTCTTCCTTTGCGTTTTTGCCTACGTGGGCTCAGAGCAAGGGGCGGCTGATTGGATGTCCAAGTTTCTTTCCCAATATCACGGCTACGACCCGCACACTGCCGGTGCAACTGCAGTCTCATGGTTCTGGGGCCTGCTAACAATCGGCTGCTTGATAGGCATGTTGCTGCTGAAGATTTTCGACAGCCGCTACGTCCTGATTGGTACTTGCCTGGGAGCCCTTCTGTGCTTGACTGCGGCCTTGTTCGGCGCGGCGAAGGTTTCGATTATTGCTTTTCCCGCGATTGGTCTGTTCGCATCCGTGATGTGGCCCATGCTGGTTTCACTGGGCCTCAATTCTGTGTCGGAGCACCACGGTTCCTTCGCCGGGATTTTGAGCACTGGAATTATGGGCGGGGCGGTGGTGCCTGTCATCATTGGAAGGATCGGCGATCACTTCGGCCTGCGAGCAGGAGTCGCATTCCTCTATGTAACGTTCGCTTGCGTGCTGAGTGTCGGCTTCTGGGCCAAGCCACTCATTACCAACGCGACCGTCAGTTTCAAGAGAGCCGAAGTTCAGCCTGGTTAAAGGCCTACGTTTGTGTCACGTTTTGAACGCTCGTGGTACTGGATCGAGAGAGCCCTCGAGCCGTAAGGATCCGGGAGTCCATCAACAACAGAAATCTCTTTCCGTGGGCCTCTGCGGGGGGACGAGCCGCCTGTCGTTCGCAGAATACACGTAATATACAACGTATATATCGAGTGCATTTCTTATTCAATATTTGCCTTTAAAGTTCTGCTACAAACGATGAAGTAACTATTATATATATCAATATATTACACCGATAATAGATTCAACTTCCGATGGTTTGTATAAAAATTGTCTTGACACCATATATGCATACGAGGTTCATATGTTTGAGCGGATATCGTTCTAAATCATGTGCGGCTGATGGCCGTCAACCGAGGAGACCTCGTGAACGCATTGCATCGGACTTTGTGTGCTGCCCTTTTAGTACTAATGGTCACCGGCAACGCTTTGGGGCAAGCAAGACCTGAAACCGAGGCGGTGAAATCGATCCCCTACTTGAAATTGACGGAACCGCGACGCATTCTGGCGGACGCGCAACCGTGGGAGAGCGGTCAGTATCCCCACACCCTGAGCGTTCTCGAACTCAAGCTGGGCGGATTCCGCTACTGGGGTTGGTACGGACTGAACGAAGGAAAAGGGATTGGACTTGCCCGAAGCAATGATCTGGTGAACTGGACCAAGTACGAAAACAATCCTCTGTGGACGAATGCGCGCTGGCCCTCTGTCCTCGCAAAAGCGGACCCGAAGCACAAAGACACGCTTTATTTCGCCATCACTCGAGAATATGACACGCCGAGCAGCCACATCGTACTGGCTTCGTCACACGATGGTGTTCACCTGAAAGAAGAGAAGGTGCTGGTCCAAGGTGTTCCCAACCAGCGCAACCAGAATCCAAATCTTTTCCGCGATCCCCGCTCGGGGCGTTTCTACTTGACGTTTTATCGCGGTAACGATCAGGACCACTTCGAGATCATCAGCAAAAGCGCAACGACCGTTCAAGATCTCGATAAAGCCGCAGAGAAAATTCTCATGACGACGACTGACACGGTGGCCGCTCCCACTTTGCTCTACGCTCGGAACGTTCTTGGGAAGAAAGCGGGGATCTACTACCTGGCAACCGAAGTTTATCCTCACCGCTACACGAGCGATCCCGAAGGCGAGTGGCAGGTCAAAGTCTTCGCCAGCGACTCGCCAGACGGCGACTTCCAGCCCGTGCTGGGCAACCCGGTTATGCGTGGGCAACGCGCCTGCTTGTTCCAGCACATATTCAATGGCCGGTTCTATGGATACGACTGCCATCTGGAGGTACCCGACAAATGGGTACTTGAAGAAGTGGAGGCAGTGTTGCCCGAAGAGCGCCCCTCTACGGCGGTTCGGATTTCACCACAAAAAGCGAGATGAGGAGGCAGACTGTGAGAAGGAACAAACCCAGGCGCTGTTTGTTTTGCTGGATCCTGGCCCAGGCGATTCTTTTCTTGGCAGGCACAATCGCGGCGCAAGTCGCAAACACGGGCACTGTGCTTGGTACAGTGACGGACCCCTCCGGGGCTATCGTGCCGGGCGTCTCCGTTACGCTCCGCAACACCGAGAACAACCTGACCTACGAGACTCAAGCGGACCAGTCCGGAGAATTCCGGTTCCTGACGGTCCCTGCCGGGCAATACCAATTGATCGCCGCAAAAGCGGGCTTTGCGAAGATCGTTCATTCGGTCTTCGCCGTGCATGCCGCGGAACCGGCCCGGGTGGACTTCGCTCTCAAAGTTGGCAATGTCACAGAGGAGCTAACGGTCTCGGGAGCACCTCCGGTGGTTAACACGGTTACAGCGAACGAAGGGAACACGATCACCGGCCAGCAGGTGAACAGCTTGCCACTCACGAATCGGGTCTTTACGCAATTGATGTCGTTGGAACCCGGCGTCTCCATGCCGGTCGTCGTCGACCCCGGCTTTGGGTCAAACTCATCCGTCAATTTTTCCGTGAATGGAGTTCGAGACGACGAGAACAATTTGCTGATTGACGGCGTGCGTAACGCGGATACCTTTGGCGGCAACGCCTTCGTTACGCCGAACCTGTTCGCGGTTTCCGAAGTCCGCATTGAGAACAACGACTATACGGCCACCGCCGGGCGCTCGGCAGGCGCCCAAGTCAACCTTGTCACCCGTTCCGGCACGAACCAATTCCATGGTGATGCCTTTGAGTTTTTTCGCAACAACGCATTCAATGCCGAAAATCTTTTCTCCACGAGCTCGCCAGAGGACCGGCACAACGATTTTGGCTACGACGTCGGCGGCCCTGTCAAGAAAGACCGGCTCTTCTTCTTCTGGTCGGAGCAGTGGAGGCGAATTGTTGTGAATTCGGGGCCAGTCATTACCGTCACTCCCACAACCCTCGAGCGCCAAGGCAACTTCAGCCAGAGCCTGATACAACCAATCGATCCGACCACGGGGCTGCCTTTTCCTAACAATACGATTCCGCAGGGCCGCTTGGACCAAAACGCACAACTTCTCCTCGCGACATACTTTCCGCAACCGACGCCCAATTACAACCTGGATGATTTGTACAACTTCATCTCCCAAGCGCCCAACTACACCCGTTGGCGAGAAGAATTGGCGCGCATCGACGTCAAGTTGAATGATAAGTGGAATCTCTTTGGCCGGTATACCCAAGACACCAACCTGCTAAACAACCCGTACGGACTATTTGGCGAAAATTCCTTCCCGTACGTTGGAGGATCGACCCAGAATTTCCCCATGTACAACTGGGCCGTTCATGTCAGCTACGCTGCGCGTCCTACTCTTTTCACAGAATTCTCCGTTGGCATGTACTTCGCGAACGACAAATCGCTGGAAAACAGCCCGCTCTCCAGCAAGGCTCGCGCGCCCGGCCTGACTTTGCAGCAGGTATTCCCGCTTGACGAACTGAACCGCATTCCCACCATGTATTTCGGATATCCCTACGCGGGAATCGTAGAGCAGTGGTATTTTCACAACGATGCGTTCAGCATTCCCTTTCAGAGCGAAACCACCTGGATTCATGGCCGACACACCATTCGCTTCGGGGCCGTCTTCACGCCCGAGGGCAAGAGCGAACTGGCAAATCCATCGAGCAACAATACCAACGGCTCCTATACCTTTTTGGGCGAACTCACCGGGAACCCGCTTGCCGATTTCATGCTGAACTATGCATCGAACTACACCGAAACGGCGTTGGATCCCTTCGGCAAGTATCGCTGGTTCAACCTGGAACCGTACATAGAAGACCAGGTGAAGTTGCGGAGAAACCTCACCCTGACAGCGGCTCTGCGTTATGAGTTCTACCAGCCCGAGCATGAGCTGCACAACATGCTGGGTGGCTTCGACTCTGCCCTCTACAACCCGGCCGACGCTCCGACAGTGAATCCCGACGGCTCGATCGTGCCCAACACCGGCAACCTCTTAAACGGCATTATCGTCGCCGGGCATAACACTAATGCTGGGGCCAACAGTTCGCCCTATGGCCAGGCGCTATTTCCAAGCCACAAGCATGCCTTTGCCCCTCGCCTGGGATTATCTTGGGATCCCTTCTCGGACGGCAAGATGGCAATTCGTGCCGGATACGGTGTTTTCTACGATCGCTGGGGATCCTACAGCCAGTTTGGGGCGTACAACCCTCCCTTCAACAGCTCCGTGAACATTTTCGGCACTTCGCTTGATAATCCCGGCGGAGTCGCAGGCACAGTTTTTCCGGCGGGTTTAAACACAGCGCTGACCCCGTGGAAATATCCGGGCGTCCAGAAATGGTCCCTGAATGTTCAGCGCGAAGTCGCGCCAGACACAAGTTTTTCCCTCGGGTACGTCGGGACCAAGGGCACGCATCTTCTCGGTTTTTACGACATGAACCAAGGCCAACCCAATGTGAACGTGGCCAACGGGAACGATGGTCCGGATTATTTTCGCCCATACCAGGGCTTTGACCAAATCTCCGCGTATGCGACCATCTTCGATTCCAACTACAACGCGCTGCAGGCCTCGCTCATCCATCGGCTCAAGAATGGAGTGTCCTTCCAGGTGTCCTACACCTACTCGAAAACGCTCACGGATAATCCCGGCCCCAATGGCACCGCGTACACGTCCACATGGCCGCAAGATAGCTACAACATCCGCGCGGAATACGGTCCCGCGGACTTCGACCGGACGCAAATCCTTAGCTTCAACTACTCTTGGGAACTGCCATTCTTTAAGCACGCGAATGCCGTTACGAAAGCGTTCCTCGGAGGCTGGCAGGTTTCGGGCATAACCGTGTTTCAATCGGGCGCTCCCCTTACGGTGACCTTGCCTAACGACCAGGCAGGTGTGGGCAGCTATAACCAGCGCCCGGACCAGGTTGGGAACCCATTCCAAGCTGGAACCATCGCCGCCAATCCAACCTGCGCTGCACCTTCACAAGTCCATACGATGGCGAGTTGGTTCAACCCATGTGCCTTCGCGTTAAACGCTTTAGGAACATTTGGCGACGAACGTACAGGGGCTCTCCGCGGACCATATTTCCAGGACTGGGACATGGGGCTGGCCAAGAATTTTGCCCTGCGCGAGTCCGTAGGTCTTCAGTTTCAATTGGAGGCTTTCAACGTATTCAACCATCCCAGCTGGGGTCAGCCGAACCTAACTTGGACCGAGGGTTCCCCTCTTGGGACAATTACCAGTGCAACGTCGCCAAGGCTTGTGCAACTGAGCCTGGCCTTGAAATTTTGAGCAGGTTTAGTGTCCTAGCGGCGGAAAGCGCGGCTGACTTCATAATCAAAAATACGGCCGGTGCTAAGTGGGGTCGCAACACAGTGGAATGGGCTTTCTTGTCCCGCACAAAAGCACGGATGAGCTTACCATCCGCCTGAGGGGCAATCGCGTCTGCGTCGTCTCCTTCAGCGGCGAGGAACTGCCGTGCATCCTCAAAGTGGTAGACACGGGTAGGTTCGACATCAATTCTCCCAATCCGGCGTCCGACAATTTCGACCGATAAGCCGACTCCTCCAAAGCGCCAGCCACACAGCCGAGCCACAGTTGAATGTTCCGTCTGACATTGCCCGGGAGTTCGCCCCGCACTATCAGATCCGAGATGGCAAGCCGCCCCCTTGGTTTAAGCACACGAAAGGCCTCCCGCCGCACGCGGCCCATGTCGGCGGAAAGATTGATCACGCTCTTCTGTTTCAGAAACACCAGTCGGAATCAAGAAACAATGTTTCTCCCAAAGAGGCTTTGAGACACGTTGCGACAAACTCGGTTTCGCAGAACAGGCCGAGCGGTACATCAGTTAACGGCAGCGTCTCCACTGAATCCTGATGTGTAAGGAGCGCGGGTAGATGACCTGCATGGATAAGCCTGACTTCTGCGCAGCTCGTCGCTTTGCCCAACACGAGGGTCGCAAGCTGCGCCGGAAGAGAAGTCTGGCAAAACGTTCGACTGGTCCCGGCTACGACTTGTTCCAAGGAGGACGTGTTCCTGAGCAGAATGCGCATGGTCGCTTGCAGATGCGACATCAACATGGAGGCCGACGCCTTTCCCGGATACGTCGCCAAGAATGAAATACCGATCGGCCCAACCCAGCGCGGTATTCCCGTCATTCCTGTTGCTACCCGCGACAAAGCCGGAGTTCTCACAAACCAATTCGCCCACGCTACCACCGACCTATGCCAAATTGCCCAATGGAATACAGAAAACCCCAACTTCAACGTGGGGTGCGTGGGCAAATCCGATGGCATCGTGGTACTGGACTGTGATGTAACGGTTTTGCAACGTCGCATCCAGCACTAGCGGGCTGCATTTTGCACGCATGAGCCATTTACGAAGTTTTAGACAAAGCCTAAGTTGAGTCGAACAGTGTCGGGGAGGATGCTGTTTGACGGGCGTCCCGTGACTCGATGAGTCCGGGGCGCTTTCGTTCTTGAGACCGTTGTCGCTGTGAGCCCGTCTGCAATGGAACATGTTTTCCCTGTGGTATGTTTTTGCATTGCCGGTCGAATGCTGACTACCTGTATGTCAACGCGAAAGAGAGCTTGGCGGCGAATGCCGCTTCTCCGCTCGCCGTCGGCTAAGTCCCTCTCGTTATGGCAATCCCGGCGGCCGGTAACACAGGGCAACGTCGCGCGCCCCTCGGGCAGGAAAAGTCTGGTTTTGGCATTGGAGTTGCTCTTGTTCTAGCCGATAGCCTGTTGGGTGCCCGAGAGACTCCTTTCTGATTCCCGATTCCCCCCCGAGAAAGCCCCCGATTCGGCAAGATCGCTCACGCGGAACGCCATCTGGCGCTCAACACAGGGAGAACGTGGATGACACTTGAACTGCTCAACCCTCGGCCAACGGGTGCACGTTTGCCTACACGCCAGATGCAGATTTCTCCATGCGGAAGGGACTGTGCGCGGAGACCCCATCGGTGATCCATAATGACAGGGATTGGCTCGACTTTTATAGAGCTGCGGCAATGGAATTCGACCGGAACAAGTTGCCAGCGAGCATCGACGTGGCTGAGAAGGCTATAAAACAACGCTTACGGGGACTGCCGATTGCACACTCCAAGGAGCATCGCAAACTGAAAGATGCCCTCAACAGCCTCGCGGTTCTCAAGAGAATGGTCTAGCACATTTGGCGCATTGAAGCATTTTTCGGTTGGACTGAAATCGAACTACTGCGGGATCGCTCCGTATATCGTGCAACTCCCACTTCGCAATGCTAACGCCCATAACGGTCGTAAAATCCCCATTCACCACAGGCCGTGAAGATTACAGAATTCTTACGCTGCAACGACCGGGCAGGAGGAAAATCTAGGTCTGCCACGTGTCCGATCTGCCATAATCTCCCAGTGTGCGGGCGCTACAGACTTTCGCGGTGAAAGCAGATCGTTGAGGAATATTTCGACTGCTCCTGGGACGAACCGGACTGGAATCCCCGCTACAACATCGCTCCCACGCAGCCTGTTGCCGTCGTTCGGCAGAATCCGAAAGAGCCTGTTCGGGAGTTGTCGCTGATGCGCTGGGGACTGATTCCGTCATGGGCGAAGGACTCGACTGTCGCTGCCCAGATGACCAACGCGAGGTCGGAAACAGCGAGCACCAAGCCCGCGTTTCGGAATGCGCTGAAATTTCGCCGGTGCCTGATTCC
>Ga0187867_10001386_pt1 | contig 20918 bp, 15 predicted proteins | sample June2016WEW_13_1_FD_132976 | JGI IMG/M metagenome (GOLD analysis project Ga0187867, IMG submission 132976) | Peatland microbial communities from SPRUCE experiment site at the Marcell Experimental Forest, Minnesota, USA - June2016WEW_13_10 | ecosystem: Environmental > Terrestrial > Soil >...
CCAGAGCCTGCCCGGCCGGGACCAGCCGGTTGATCAGGCCGGCCCGGTGCAGTTGCGGCGCCGGGATGCGGTCGCCGGTCAGCGCGACCTCCATGGCCAGGTGGTAGGGGATGCGGTGAGGCAGCCGGAGCAGGCCGCCGGCCGCCGCGACCAGACCGCGGGTCACCTCCGGGAGGCCAAACGCCGCTTCCTCGCTGGCCACGATGAGATCGCAGCTGAGCGCCACCTCGAACCCGCCTGCGAGTGCGTAGCCCTCGACCGCGGCGATCACCGGCTTGGCCGGCGGGCGCTGCACGATCCCGGCGAAGCCGCGGCCGCCCGCGTGCGGGTCCTCCCCGGCCAGGAAGCCTTTCAGGTCCATGCCCGCGCAGAACGTGCCCCCCGCCCCGGTCAGCACGATGACCCGGATGTCCTGGCGTGCCTCCAGGTCGTCGAGAGCCGCGGCCATCCCGGCGGCCACCGCCCCGTTCACCGCATTCCGCGCGGCGGGCCGGTTGATGGTGACGGTCGCCACCGGGCCGTCCACCTCACACAGCACCGAGCCCGAATTTCCCTGACCGGCCGGACTACCCTGTCCCGGACCTTCCGCTACCGCGCTTTCCGCATTATCCGACACTGCGTCGCCTCCCAGGTTGTTCGTATCTTTCGAATTGGACAGCGGCGTTCGTGCAGCTAGAGGCCCTTCACCGCGGCCCTGGATGCTGTCCGGGCCTTGTCCGGCAGTGGCCAAGATATGAATGATTAGCGGGCTCCAGAGGCAACGTGCCCGCCGTGGAGGGGTCCGCGATCTTCTCACGGCCTGACTTCTGGCCCCTCCCGGGACGACTTCTTCCGGAGCGATTCGACGAGCGCGGCCACGTGCCGCCGGTCCTCAGGGGCGAGCTCGTCGATGCTGGCGATGAGGAGTTCCCGTTCGCGGTCACCAGGATGCTGCGGTTCGGCGGGGACCTCGTCGTAGTAATAGAGTCCGGTGGACTCGGCGGCGGCGGCGCGGACCGCAGAGACCGGCACATCGAGGCCTTTGGCGAGCCCATCGAGCGTGGCCGGGCGCGGCGGCCGGGCCAGGTTCCTGGTCATCGCCAGGGTATACACGGTCGAACGAGGCAGCCCACCCCGCCGCGCAACCTCCCCGTATGACCAGTCCCGCTCACGCAACCGCTGATGGATCGTGTGCTGAAGCGGGTTGAGTTCGTGGCTGATCGCTGCTCCGGGCCGCGCGGGGGCTGGTCGGCGGGGGGCTCCCGTTCGTCCCCCGTCACATGAGCCGTCACAGTCTGCCTAGCCGTCTCCGTCAGATGGGTCTTCTCGTCGCGGTGCGCAGCCCTTGTATTACCCAGGAGTAATAACATGCCACCCGAGCCACAACGGCTCCAGCTTCACCCAGGTGGCCCGGGGAACGGCAACACGAATCAGGCGGGGCTTCTTCAGTTCCGCGGCTGGCAGCCCGCTCCACCGGGCGGGCCGGAGCCGCCTGCCCGGGCGGGACGGGCCGGGATGGCTACTTGGGCTGGAAGCGGATGCCGCCATCGAACCGGATGACCTCGGCGTTCATGTAGTCGTTCTCGATGAGCGCCTGGACCAGGTGGGCGAACTCGGCGGCGGCACCCATCCGTTTCGGGAACACCACCGGCGCGGCCAGCTTGGCCTTGAAGCCCTCGGCTTCCGGCGCGAACCCGTAGATCGGGGTGTCGATGATGCCCGGGCAGATGGTGTTCACCCGGACGCCGATGACGGACAGGTCACGGGCGGCCGGCACAGTCATCCCGATGATGCCGCCCTTGGAGGCGGAGTAGGCGATCTGGCCGGTCTGCCCTTCCAGGCCGGCTATCGAGGACGTGTTGATAACCACGCCGCGCTGACCGTCCGCGTCGGCCGGCTCGGTATGGGAGATGGCCGCCGCGCCGATGCGCAACAGGTTGAACGTGCCGATCAGGTTGATGTCGATGACCTTGCGGTAGGCAGCGAGATCGTGCGGGGTGCCGTCGCGGCCGACGGTCCGCGCGGCCCAGCCGATTCCAGCGCAGCTGACCACGGTCCGCAGGGGGACCCCGATGCCAACGGCAGCCTCCACGGCCGCGGTGACCGAGTTCTCGTCCGCCACGTCCGTCTGCACGAACAGTCCGCCGGTCTCCGCGGCGACTGCCTTGCCATTTTCTTCGTTGAGGTCGGCCACGACAGCCTTGGCGCCCGCGGCGGCGAGCCTGCGTGCCACCGCCGCACCCAGGCCGCTGGCCCCGCCGGAGATGATCGCTGCGGTTCCGTTCAGTTTCATGGCCGGGAGCATACTTCCCGCTTCCGGCCGTCAACCGAACGGGGTTCGGGTTCGCCGGCCGCGCTGGCGCGGCATCGGTTTGTCGGTCCCCCAGTCTACGATCGGTGAAAACGGCGAGCCAGGCTATTTCCGGCCGATCCGCCTGGGTCAGGGACATCGGTAACAGGGGAACAGGGAGCATGCGGTGAGGAAGTTCCACGCGAATCCGTGGGCGGTGCTGCTGGTCGTCTCGCTCGGGTTCTTCATGACCCTGCTCGACCTGACCATCGTGAACATCGCGATCCCGGACATCATCACCAGGCTGCACGCCTCGCTCGACGACGTGCTCTGGGTGATCAACGCCTACGCCCTGGTGCTGGCCGTCCTGGTGATCACCGCGGGGCGGCTCGGTGACCTGATTGGCCCGCGGATCATGTTCGCGATGGGCGTCGCCGTCTTTACGGTGGCGTCCGCCGCGTGTGGCTTGGCCCCCAGCCCGGGCTGGCTGATCGGGTTCCGCGCGGTCCAGGGGCTGGGTGCGGCCATGCTCATGCCGCAGACCCTGACCATCATCACCAACACCTTCCCGCCCGAGCGCCGCGGCGCCGCGTTCGGCGTGTGGGGCGCGGTGGCCGGAGTGGCCACCATCGCCGGGCCCACCCTGGGGGGCCTGCTGGTGACCGCGTTCGACTGGCGCTGGATCTTCTTCGTCAACGTGCCGTTCGGCGTGATCGCGCTGGTGCTGACGTTCGTCATCATCCCGGATATGCGGCCGGGGCGCCGGCACCGGATCGACATCCCCGGCGTCCTGCTGGCCAGCGCCGGGCTGCTGGCCATCTGCTACGGCCTGGTCGAGGGGCAGAAGTACGACTGGGGCACGATCACGTCCTTCGTCAGCATCCCGCTGGTCCTCGGGATCGGCGTGCTACTGCTGATCGCCTTCCTGGTACTCCAGTGGAGGACCCAGGACCGGGAGCCACTGGTGCCCTTCGCGTTGTTCCGGGACCGGAATTACGCGGTGGTGAACTGGGTGTCCGGCACACTGGCGGTCGGCATGATGGGGATCTTCCTGCCGTTCACCATCTATCTCCAGTCGGTGCTCGGGTTCTCCGCGCTGCGGGCTGGGCTGACCATGGCCCCGGCCTCGGTACTATCGATGTTCGTGGCGCCGGCCGCCGGGCGGCTCACCGACAAGATCGGCGGCAAGTACATCCTGATGCTGGGCCTCACCCTGTTCGCGGTCGGGATGGGCTGGGTCGCGCTGGAGGCGAGCACCACGTCCACGTGGTACGACTTCCTGCCCGCGCTGATCGTGGCCGGCATCGGGATGGGCTGCACGTTCGCGCCCATGGTCACCGTGGCCATGCGGAACATCGACCCGAGGATGGCTGGCGCAGCGTCCGGCGTGCTGAACACCGTCCGGCAGGTCGGCCTCGTGATCGGCACCGCCGCAGTTGGCGCGCTGCTGCAGAACCGGCTGGTCTCGTCCATGAACAGCCAGGCCGCGGCCCGCGCGGGAGCACTGCCCCCGCAGTTGCGCGGGCAGTTCGTGGCCGGGATCAAGCATGCGGCCAGTAACGGGATCCAGGTCGGGGCCGGCCAGAACGGCTCCGGGATCAAACTGCCCGCCGGACTGCCCGCCCGCCTCATGGCCGAACTGCTTCGGATCGGCCACGACGTGTTCACCTTCGGCTACGTCAACGCCATGCGCTCGACCATGCTGCTGCCGATCATCTTGCTGGCCGTGGGCGCCGTCAGCTGCCTCATGCTCAAGGAGGGCCGGCGGGCGCCCGAGCCGGCCGTCCCGGACATCCCCGCCGAGCAGGCCGCCCAGGCGGCCTGATCCCGCGGTGACCCGCCGTCCGGGGACGGGAACTGGCTGCCCTAGGACGCGCTCCAGGTGCCAGCCGGCTACGACCCGGTCCGGGGGCCTGCCGGCCTAGGCCGCCGGGCCATCGGTTTCAGCTGGCCGGCTCGAAGACCTCGGGCGACCAGAGACCCGGCAGGTCCTCAGGATCGGCCGCCTCGAACGGGAAGCGGGTGGCGAACGCGGGCCGCAGGTCGGTGAGCCAGGTAGCGCCGGGGTCGTAGCGGGCGAAGAACGGCTTGCCGACCAGGTCGGGATCGCGGGCCTGGATCATGTGCAGGACGAAGACCCGCTGGCCGGCGACGTCCGCGATCCCGTCCACGCACACCTTGCCGGGGGTCGCCGACATCGAGGGCCCGCGGACGGTGCGGCACAGGCCGGCCACCTGCCGGTAGGCGTCGCTGAAGATGCCGTGCGCGGTCCCAAGCGGCACTGCGAAGTAGTCCTGCGGGCCCGTGTCCCGCTCCACGAACATGTAGTACGGCACCATCCCCATCTGTACCTGGGTCCGCCACATCGCGGCCCAGGCCGCGGGGTCGTCGTTGATCGTCCTGATCAGCGGGGCCTGGGTGCGGATCACGGCCCCGGTGGCCCGGATCCGGCGGCTGGCCTCGGCGGCCAGCGCGGACCCCAGCTCCCGAGGGTGGGAGAAGTGCGCCATGAACGCGAGCGACCGGCCCGAGGCCACGACCTGCTCGAACAGGCGCAGCGTGTCGTCGGCGTCCGGGTCGGACACGAACCGCTGCGGCCAGTAGGCCAGCGCCTTGCTGCCGATCCGGATCGACTCGATGTGCTCCAGCCCCGGTTCGAGCAGCGGCTCGATGTACCGGCGCAGCACGGTCGCACCCATGATCATCGGGTCACCGCCGGTGATCAGCACGCTCGTCACCTCGCGGTGCTGCCGGAGATAGCCGATGACCCGGTCCAGGTCGGCGGTGGCCATCTTGAGGCCGGGCTCATCCACGAACTGCGCCCACCGGAAGCAGTACGCGCAGTACGCGTGGCAGGTCTGGCCCTGCTTGGGGAAGACCAGGACGGTCTCCGGGTACTTGTGCTGCACGCCGGGCAGTGGCTGGTCGTCGAGGGCAGGGATGTTCAGCGCCAACTGGCCGGCCGGGTGGGGATTCAGCCGCATCCTCACCTCGTGCACCGCGGCCGTGACCTCCGGCTCGGGCGCGCCGCGGGCCAGCAGGCCCGCGATCCGGGCGACGTCCGCGGCGGGAAGCATGTCAGCCTGCGGGAACACCAGGCGGTAGAGGGGGTCATCGGGGGCCGCGTTCCAGTCGATCAGTTCCTCGACGACGTAGGCATTGGTCCGGAAGGGCAGCACGGTCCCGACCGCCCGGACGGCCAGCCGCTCGGCCTCGCCGAGGCCGGCCCGCGCGGTCAGACCGTCCAGGTGCTTTGCGGTGTAGGCGCGGAAACGTCGACCCCCATCAGGTACTGGCACTATCTGCCGGATGCCACTCACGGGTTTCCCTCCGGTCGGTCGCGGTCCCGGCGGCTCTGCCGGGATGCGAGGTCCCTGTGGCCCGCGGCTGACGATCTTCCGCCGCGCTCTCCCCAGCTGCTTAGGTGTCAGCTGCGCTCAGCGGCGCCGAGGCCATGTACGCACAACGGCGGCATCGGCAGGCCAGCGGCGTCGGTACAATCCCGCGCGCCGGACCCATGCAAACGGGTCACACTGAGGAAACGCTGAAGCGGCGTTCACGGTTAGCCCGGCCCAGCCGGCTCCGCCCGCCTGCGTCCCTTTGGTCACCCGCTGGTCCGGCCCTGCCGCCAGCCATGGCTTGCCGCCAGGCCCCACGACTCATCGCTGGTCCCCGCCTCATCGCGGCCCCCACCAGGACGGTCTGATCACCCCTTCATCACCGTTTTGCCACTTTGCCCTGCACTGGTAGTGCCGGGCCCAGATCGTGACTGATGGTTACCCAGTGGGCGGATGATCAATCCTGTGCCGCGGCGCGGCGGACGCCCGTCATCTGGCACCCGCCGGCCACCCCGCCTGACGGCCCTGGTCCCTGGCACTGCCCCGGGGGTGAGAGGCTTGGGCCCGTGCTCGAGGAACCCACGCCGGCCGGCCCCGGGGAGCAGGCCATCGTGGTCGACGCCATGGGCGGAGACAACGGCCCGGCTGTGGTGGTGGCCGGTGCCGCGGCCGCCGCGGCCGCACTGCAAACCCCGGTAATCCTGGCCGGACGGGCCGCTGAGCTGCGCGGACTGGCGGCCGAGCACCCGGAAGTGGCCGACCTGCTGCAGGTCGCACCCGCCGAGGACACCATCGGCATGGACGAGGGGGCGCTGGCCAGCTGGCGGCGGCCACGCTCCAGCGTCGCCGTGGCCTGCCAGCTGGTACGCCGGGGCCAAGCCGCGGCCGTGGTCTCGGCCGGCTCAACGGGCGGCGTGGTGGCCACCGCCCGGCTCCGGCTACGCTCCGTGCCCGGCCTGCTCCGACCGGCCCTGGTGGTGGTACTGCCCACCCAGCCCCGTCCCACGTTCCTGCTCGACGCGGGCGCCATCGCCGACCCCAAGCCGGAGATGCTGCTCCAGTTCGCCCAGCTGGGGGTGGCCTACGCGCAGATCGCGCACAACATCCCCGATCCCAAGGTGGGGCTGCTCACCATCGGGGCCGAGCCGGGCAAGGGCAACAAGCTGGCCCGGCGGGCGCACGAGCTGCTTACCGCCCCACCGCCGCACGGCGCCCTGCCGATCCGCTTCACCGGCAATGTCGAGGGCACCGACCTGCTTGCCGGCACGGTGGACGTCATCGTGACCGACGGCTTCACCGGCAACGTCGCGCTCAAGACGCTCGAGGGGGCGATGGGATTCGCCGCCGGGCAGTTGCGGGACGTGCTGCGCGGGACCCGGTCGGCGCGGGTCGGCGCGGTGCTGCAGCGCCGCGGACTGCGCGAGCTGCGCGGCCGGCTGGACTCCGAGACCTACGGTGGCGCCGCCCTGCTGGGCCTGGAGGGGACCATCGTCATCGCCCACGGCGCGTCCAGTCCCCGCGGCATCACGTCGGCCTGCCTGCTCGCCGCGGATCTGGTCAAGGGCCAGATCACGGAGAGGATCCGGGAACGGCTTGGTCACGGCCGCGGCGCCCACTTCCTCCGCCGGAACTGACCTCCCGCATCTCACACCTGCCACAGCCAGCCCGGGTCGCCCGTCCCGGATCCCCACGGGTGCCAGAGACACTACCCGCCCCAAAGCCACCACCGTTCGGTGATGATCAGACGATCGGTGTCGCCCCAGCAACACCAATCGTCTGATCACGCTCGCATAAGGGCCCGTCCAGGGCACAGCAGTAACACCAGTCCCTCAGTCCCCATGAACCGCGGCGCAAGGCTGGCGGTTGGGCCCAGGGCGTGACCATAGGCTGGCGCTGCGGCCCACGGGGCGCGGTCACCAGCCGATGCGGCCCACGAGGCGCGGTCACCAGCCGATGCGGCCCACGAGGCCTGATCGCGGATTTATTCGCGCAGGCCTGCCCGGCGTGGTCGCTAGGCTTGGAGCATGGCGGATCCACGGGATGTTCTCGCGCAGCGGGTGTCGGCTGCGCTCGGTGCGGCCTTCGGCCCCGAGTACGAGGCCGCCGACCCGGTGATCCGGCCGTCCTCGTTCGCGGATTACCAGTCCAACGCGGCGCTGCCGCTGGCCAGGCAGCTAGGGCGGCCGCCGCGGGACATCGCTGCGGACATCATCCGACATCTCGACCTGACCGGCGTGGCGGAGCCGCCCGAAGTGAGCGGCCCGGGCTTCATCAACCTCAGGCTCCTGCCGGGATGGATCGCCGGGCAGGCCAGCGGGCAGCTCGCTGACCCACGGCTGGGTGTGGCGCAGGCCGATCCGGCCCCGCGGGTGGTGGTGGAGTACTCATCACCGAACGTGGCCAAAGAGATGCACGTCGGTCACTTGCGCACGACCATCGTCGGCGACGCGCTGGCCCGGATCCTTGAGTTCGCCGGTCAGGAGGTGATCCGGGATAACCACCTGGGCGACTGGGGCACCCCATTCGGGATGCTGATCGAGCATCTACTCGACGTAGGCGAGGACTCCGCCGACGCTGACCAGCTACGAAGCAACCCGAACGCCTTCTATCAGGCGGCGCGGCGCAAGTTCGACTCCGACCCGCAGTTCGCCGAGCGCGCACGGCAGCGGGTGGTGTTGCTGCAGGGCGGCGACGGAGGCACCCTCCGACTATGGCAGCACCTGGTCGACATGTCGCTGGACTACCTGCACCGGATATATCGCCAGCTCGGGGTCACGCTGACCGACGCGGACATCCGCGGGGAGAGCTTCTACAACGACCTGCTGGCCGAGGTGTGCGCCGAACTGGAGGCAACCGGGGTCGCGGTCATCAGCGACGGTGCGCTGTGCGCGTTCCCACCCGGGTTCACCGGGCGGGACGGTGAGCCGCTGCCAGTGATCATCCGCAAGCGGGACGGGGGCTACAACTACTCCACGAGTGACCTGGCCACCATCCGGTACCGGATCCGGGACCTGCATGTAGACCGGGCGATCTACGTCGTCGGCTCGTCCCAGGCACTGCACTTCCAGATGGTCTTCGCAGTGGCCAGGCAGGCGGGGTGGATTCCCGCCGCGGCCCGGTTCGAGCATGCGCAGATCGGCAACGTGCTGGGGACCGACGGGAAGCTGCTGCGCACCCGGGCCGGCGACTCGATCAAGCTGCGCGAGCTGCTGCGGGAAGGCGTCGAGCGCGCGCGCACGGTGTTCGACGAGCTCAACACCAGCCCAGAGTTCGACGAGAGCGAGCGCGCCGCCATCGCGGACGCGGTCGGGATCGGCGCGATCAAATACGCCGACCTGTCCACCGCACGGGACAGCGAGTACGTATTCGACTGGGACCGCATGATCTCGTTCAAGGGGAACACCGGGCCCTACCTCCAGTATGCGACCACGCGGATCCGGTCCATCTTCCGCCGGGCCGGCCTCGACCCGGACGGCGCCCGCGCCCCGATCACGCTGGCCGAGCCAGCCGAGCGGGCCCTCGCGCTGCGCCTGCTCGGGTTTGGAGCCGCAGTCTGGCAGGCCGGGGAAACCACGCAGCCGCACCTGCTGGCAGGCTTCCTGTTCGACGTGGCGAGCGCGTTCACCACGTTCTACGAGCAGTGCCCGGTGCTCCAGGCCGAGCCGTCCATCCGGGACAGCCGGCTCGCGCTGTCCGCGCTCACCCTGCGTGTCCTGCTGACCGGGCTGGACCTGCTGGGGATCCCGGTTCCCGAGCGGATGTGACGGGTTCCCGGGGTGACGCCTGGAACGAAAAGACCGTTAGGGAGCACTGGGGCAGGACCGGCGTGGGAGGTTCCGGTAATTCCGGAGCGTGCTCCCAGCGAAATCCCAGACTTCACCGCCTGATGTCACAGCCAGGCCGGGCAGTCTCAAGGTCATGGACAACATGTATGAGCCCCCGGGCGGCAACCCTGCGGAAGAGTCCCGCCCGACTGAGCAGTTCTGGCCGATGAGCCAGGGCGCCGGCGGGAACCACGGTCCGGGCGACCAGGACCCCCGCAACCAGCGCCCGCCGGGCGGCCCGGGCCCCGGCGCCCGGCGGCGCAACCCGCTGCACTGGACGGTCGGGCTGGTGGCCGCCGCGGCGCTGGCCGCCGGCGGAATCGTCGCCGGCGTCTCCCTGGCGGGGCATTCGTCGTCGGCCGGCACCTCAGCCGCCGCGGGCAGCGCCGCCGGGCCGGGCTCCCAGGCGGCCGCCCTGAACACCGCGCTCAACTCGGCGGGCACCTCGGGCGCCCTGGCGCTGACGACCTCGTCGTCCGGCGCGGGCGGGTCCGGCGCCGGCGGGTCCGGCGCCGGCGGGTCCGGCGGCAGCGCCGGGACCGCCGCGGTGACCCATCCGTGCCTCGACGCGCTGAAGGCGGCCCGCGCCGCCCGGAGGACCGGGCACCCGGCCGCGGCCCGGGCGGCCCTGCGTGCGGCAGGCCGCCGCTGCTGGGACCTGCGGCGCCGGCTCGTCCGGGCGGCCCTGCGGCGGGGCATCGACGGGGAGTTCACGTTCCGCGGCCAGGGCGGCGCCATCCGCACGCTGGCGTTCGAGCGGGGTGTCGTCCAGTCCGTCAGCGGCAGCAGCATCGTCGTGCGGGCCACCGACGGCACCACCTGGATATGGGATCTCGTGAGCAGCACCGTCGTCCGGGAGAGCGGGAAGAAGACCACGACGAGCGCGCTGACCTCGGGCGAGCCGGTCTGGGTCGGCGGGCCGGTGGTCTCCGGAGCCAAGGATGCCCGGCTCGTGGTGATCCGGCCGCCGTCAGCTTCCTCCCCTTCGTTCAGCCCGTCCCCGGTACCCTCGGCGTCCGGCAGCTCCGCATCCGGCAGCTGACCATCCGGCGAATCCAGCTCCGGCAAATCCACTTCCAACTGGCGGGGGGCCGGCCGGCTCCCGCAGGCCCCAGCCTGCGGGAGCCGGTAATCTTTGCGGGCCACACCCGGCGCGGCCCGCGCTGGACCGCCCCTGATGTGGCCAGCCCGGTGGCCCCGCCGGCCCTCTCGCTGGCTGGCCGTACCGTCCCTCTCAGGTGATGACAGACAACGACCGGATCCCCCAGGTGCTCGTCGTGGACGACGAGCCGAATATCCGTGAGCTGGTGCGGGTCGCGCTGAAGTTCCACGGCTGCGCGGTCGCGACCGCATCCAGCGGGAAGGACGCGCTGCGGCAGGCGGAAGAGGTCCGCCCGGACCTGATCGTGCTCGACGTGATGCTGCCCGACCTGGACGGATTCGAGGTGTGCCGGAGGCTCAGGGCCGCGGGTAACGACGTCCCGGTGATCTTCCTGACCGCGCGGGACACCTCGTCCGACACCGTGACCGGCCTGGCCCTCGGCGGCGATGACTACGTCACCAAGCCGTTCTCCGTGGAGGCGCTGGTAGCCCGGGTCCGGGCCGTGCTCAGGCGCGCGGCGCGGACCACCGGCGATGCCCCGGCAGACCAGGGCATCCTCCGCGCCGGGGACCTCGAGCTCGACGAGTCACGCTGGACGGTGCACCGCGCGGGCACGCCCGTGGAACTGTCACCGACGGAGTTCCGGCTGCTCGCGTACCTGATGCGGCACCAGGGCCGGGTGCTGACCCGGGCCCAGCTGCTGGAGAACGTGTGGGGCTGGGACTACGCCGGGCAGTCCCAGATCGTCGAGACCTACGTCAGCTACCTGCGGCACAAGCTCGATCCGCTGGGCCCGGCGCTGATCCACACGCAGCGCGGGGTGGGGTACAGCCTGCGCCCGGGCGCCCGGCCAGAGGAATGACCGCCCCCGGGCCCACGGACCTGGCCGCCCCGGCGCGGCGGGCCAGCGGGATGCTGTCCCTGCGCGCCCGCCTGCTCGTCCTGCTGATCTGCGTGACCGCGGCCTTCCTGCTGATCATGGGGGTGGTCAGCACGGCCGTGCTGAACAGCCGGCTGGGCGGCGAGTTCAATGCGCAGCTCGTGGCGGCGGCGCAGCACAGCCCGCAGCAGATCGCCAGCAACCCCGGCGGCTACGTGGCGGTCGAGATCACTACCCTCCCGTTGCAGGTCCGGCCGCTGACCAGCAATTCCGCCGCGACCCAGGAACTGACCGCCACGGTGCAAAACCTGCTGTCCAGGCACGTGGCCCGCCGCTACGTCGACGACCAGCCGTTCACGGTGCCCCCAGCCACGGGGCCCGGGACGAGCGGGCCCCGGCTGCGCGCCGTGGCCCGGCTGATCCCGGCCCGGGCCAACGACGGGGTGCGCGGCGTACTGGTGGTCGCCCGGCCGGTCAGCGACGTCACCGGGCAGGTCGGCGGGATCGTCATCACGGAGCTGATCACGGGAGGCGCGCTGATCCTGCTGCTGGCGGTCAGCGGGCGCTGGCTGATCGGCCGGGGCCTGGCCCCCCTGAAGCAGATGGCGAGGACCGCGCACCAGATCACCTCACGCGGTGACCTGACCGCCCGGATGCCCGAGGCGGACGACAGCACCGAGGTGGGCCAGCTCGGCGGGGCCATCAACGCCATGCTGGACCGGATCCAGCAGGCGTTCGGCGCCCGCTGGCGCTCGGAGCAGAAGGTCCGCCAGTTCGCTGCCGACGCCTCGCATGAGCTGCGCACCCCGCTGACCACCATCCGCGGCTACGCCGAGCTGTACCGGCAGGGCGCGCTCGGCCCGGATCAGCTGCCGAACGCGATGCGCCGGATCGAGCAGGAATCACAGCGGATGAGCACCCTGGTCGCCGAGCTCCTCGAACTCGCCCGGCTCGACCGCACCTCCTCCCTGGACCTGACCGAAACGGACCTGTCGGTGCTGGTCCGGGACGCGGCCGCGGACGCCTCGGCGGTAGAGCCGGGGCGCCCGGTCAAGGCGGAGGCACCGGACCGGCTCATCGCCGTAGTGGACGAGGCACGGATCAGGCAGGTGCTGGCCAACCTGCTCGGCAACGTCCGCGAGCACACACCCCCCGGGACGCCGGTCGCGGTGCGGCTGGCCCCGGTCCGCGGCCGCGCCGTGCTCGAGGTCGCCGACGGGGGGCCGGGGATGTCCGGGGAGGACGCGGCCCGGGCCTTCGACCGCTTCCACCGCGGGGCGGACCGCCCGGACCGCCCGGGCCGCCCGGGCAGCGGGGGCAGCCGGGACGGCGGGGATGGCCAGGACGATGACGCCGCCGCGCCGCCGGGCGGCAGCGGGCTGGGGCTGTCCATCGTGCAGGCCATCGCGGCCGCTCACGGCGGCCAGGCGGTGCTGGAGTCGCGGCCGGGCTACGGGACCCGGGTCAGGATCTGGCTCCCTACCGAGTCGCCCGCACCCTGATCCTGAATCTTCCCCTCTAACGGTCTTTCCGGCCGGATCACGGGCGGCCGGGATCATGGCCGCCGGGGGCGGCCGGCGCGCCGGCCGGGCTGGGCAGGTGCTCGAACAGGTAATAGACCGCGAGCAGGCCGAAGATGATCAGCGCGACCAGTGGAGCCCCCAGCGCCGCCACCACCGTGCCCGCCGCGTACACGAGCAGGCCGCCGGTGAATCCCGGTATCGAGCGCCGCAGCGCCTCCGGCTGAGCCTGGCCGCCCAGCCGCTCCGCGTGCGTCACCACGTAGATCCACAAGCCCGCGAAGCCGAATGAGGCCGCGATCAGCACCAGCCCGTAGGCAACCGTCGCCGCGCCGGCGCCGGGGTGCTGCAGGTGATCGGCGACCAGCGAGGTCGGGAACGGGATGACCACGATGGCCATCAGCAGCAGCAGGTTGATGACGAGCAGCGGCCGGTCCACCCGGCTGACGTGGGCCAGCATCGTGTGGTGGTTCATCCACATGATCCCGATGGTGAGGAAGCTGACCACGTAGGCGAAGTACTGCGGCCAGGCGGCGAGCAGCTGATCGGCGAGCGTGGGGTGAGCCACGCTGGGTCCGGGGAGCCGCAGGCTCAGGGCGAGCAAGGTGATCGCGATCGCGAACACCCCGTCGCTGAACGCCTCGGCGCGCCTGCTGTCCATGGCCCCCGGGCCGCCCGTCCCGGCCTGGTCAGCCCGTGGGCTGGTCGGCCGGGGCGGGGGCGGCAGGGGCGGCAGGCGGTGCGGCGCCGGCGGGCGGCGCGGGCGGCCGCATGGAGCGGGCGAGGACCTGGGCGACGTCGATGACTTCGAGGGTGTCTTTGGCTTCGCCGCTGGCTTTCTTGGCGGCCACGGCGTCGCCGAGCATGACCAGGCAGTAGGGGCAGGCGGTGGAGATGGTGTCGGGGTCGGTGCCGAGGGCCTCGTCGATCCGCTCGGTGTTGATGCGCTTGCCGATCCGCTCCTCCATCCACATCCGGGCCCCGCCCGCGCCGCAGCAGAAGCCGCGGTTCTTGCACCGGTGCATTTCCTGGGCCTGGACGCCGGGGACCTTCTCCATGATTTCCCGGGGCGGGGTGAACACCTTGTTGTGCCGGCCGAGGAAGCACGGGTCGTGGTAGGTGATCTTCTCCTCCACCGCGCTGACCGGGGTGATCTTGCCCTGCTCGACCAGCCTCGCGAGCAGCTGGGTGTGGTGGACCACCTCGTAGTTCCCGCCGAGCTGCGGGTACTCGTTGGCGAGGGTGTTGAAACAGTGCGGGCAGGACGCCACGATCGTGCGCGGCGCGGCCTCGTTCAGGGTCTCGATGTTCTGCTGGGCCAGCATCGAGTAGACGAACTCGTTGCCCATCCGCCGCGCCGGATCGCCGGTGCAGGTCTCGGCTGGGCCGAGGACGGCGAAATTGACCCCGGCCTGGTGCAGCAGGGTGGCGATGGCCTTGGTGGTTTTCTTCGCCCGGTCTTCCAGCGCCCCGGCGCAGCCCACCCAGAACAGGTACTCGGTGTCCTCGCCGAGTTTCCCGTCGGCGACCGGGACCTCGAAGTCCAGTTCCTCCGCCCAGGCCAGGCGGCGGTTGCTGCCCATGCCCCACGGGTCACCCTTGTTCTCCAGGTTCTTCAGCATCCCCGAGGCTTCCTGCGGGAACGCGGACTCGATCAGCACCTGGTGGCGGCGCATCCCGTCGATGTGATCGATGTGCTCGATGTCGACCGGGCATTCCTCGACGCACGCCCCGCAGTTGGTGCACGACCACAGCACGTCCGGGTCGATCACCCCGTGCTCCGCCTCGGTGCCGACCAGCGGGCGCCCGGCCTCGAACTTCACCGCGTCGGGGAGCGCCTCCCGCTGCGCATCGTCAGCGGCCAGGAGGTAGGGGGCCTTGGCCAGCGCGTGGTCACGCAGGTCCAGGATGACCTGCTTGGGCGACAACGGCTTGCCGGTGGCCCAGGCCGGGCACTGGGACTGGCACCGCCCGCACTCGGTGCAGGTGGCCATGTCCAGCAGGCCCTTCCAGGTGAAGTCCTCGATCTTCCCCAGACCGAACACGTCGGTGTCGGGGTCAGCTTCCTCGAAGTCCAGCACCGTGCCGTTGCTGCGCATCGGCTCCAGACCGCGCAGCGCGTCCGGGCGGCGGGAGAACAGCACGTTGACCGGCGCGGTGATGATGTGCAGGTGCTTGGAGTAAGCCACGAACACCAGGAACCCCAGCACCACCGCGACCTGGGCCAGCAGGAAGGTGGTCTCGATGACCTTGTTCGCCCCGGTGCCCAGCGGCGCCAGCCAGTGCCCCACGATCTGCGACGCGAACGCCCCGTGCGGATACGGGAAGTCGCCGGTGTTGATCTGCGCGCCCCGGTAGATCAGCAGGGTCGCGATGACGCCGAAGATAGCCAGCAGCACCAGCCACGCCGCGCCGGTGTGGCTGCCCGAAAACCGGGACGCCCGGCCCTCCCGCTCTGGGTTGCTGCGCAGCCGGATCGCCGCGAACGTGATGATGCCGGCCAGCACCCCGACCGCGAACAGGTCCTCGATGAACCCGATGAAGGCCCAATGACCGATCCCCGGGATTGCGAACGTCTTGCTGAACAGGTCCCCGTAGGCCTCGATGATCGTCAGCAGCAAGACGATGAACCCCCAGAACGTCGCCGCGTGCGCGGCCCCGGGCACCGTCCACTTCAGCAGCTTGCGCTGCCCGATCACCTCGGTGGCCTCTACGCCGGCGTCCCGGGCCGGATGCTCGCGCACCGCCGCGATCCGCTCCGGGGCCGGCTGCCCCGCCCGGCCCACCCGCGCCAGCCACCACAACCGCCGCCCCGCCAGCGCGAACGCCACCACTGTCAACACCAGGCCGACCACGATCCGCACGACCACGAAGAACCTCCTCATGCGGCGCCGGGCAGGCAGGACCCGGGGCTGCGCCGGATGCCAGCGTACGCCGTGCCGCCTGGCCCCAATGATCACTGCGCAGCGGCCCGGCGACAAGGGGCGGGCCACGCGCCCGCCGGCATCCTACCGATGAGTAACTTGGCGGCCAGGATGCTCCCGGGCGACGCGGGAGGCTCATCGTCGAACCCGGCGCTGTCGAACCCGGCGCTGTCGAACCCGGCGCTTTCGGCGGGAATCATTCTGCGGGCCCAGAAGTTGAGCCAAGTACACTCAACTCATTTGCCAGGGGTCGGTGTCCCTGGCAGACTTGAGCCGACAAGGCTCAAGGTAAACATCACACACAGGGACTACACATGGCACGTGCGGTAGGTATCGACCTCGGAACCACCAACTCCGTCGTCGCGGTTCTGGAGGGCGGCGAGCCAACGGTGATCGCCAACGCGGAGGGCTCGCGGACCACCCCGTCCGTCGTGGCCTTCGCCAAGAACGGCGAGGTGCTGGTGGGCGAGGTCGCCAAGCGGCAGGCGGTGACCAACGTCGACCGCACGATCCGGTCGGTCAAGCGCCAGATGGGCACCGACTGGACCGTCAAGATCGACGACAAGAAGTTCACCGCGCAGCAGATCAGCGCGTTCATCCTGCAGAAGCTGAAGAGGGACGCCGAGTCCTACCTCGGTGAGACGATCACGGACGCGGTGATCACCGTCCCCGCGTACTTCAGTGACGCCCAGCGGCAGGCCACCAAGGAGGCCGGCCAGATCGCGGGCCTGAACGTGCTCCGGATCATCAACGAGCCCACCTCCGCGGCTCTCGCCTACCACCTGGAGAAGGAGGGCGAGGCCACCATCCTCGTCTTCGACCTGGGCGGCGGTACCTTCGACGTCTCGCTGCTGGAAGTCGGCGACGGCGTGGTCGAGGTGAAGGCGACCAGCGGCGACAACCACCTCGGTGGTGACGACTGGGACCAGCGCATCGTGGACTGGCTGGTGCAGGACTTCAAGAACAATTACGGCACCGACCTGTCCAAGGACAAGATGGCGCTGCAGCGGCTGCGCGAATCCGCGGAGAAGGCCAAGATCGAGCTGTCCGGCTCCGCCGAGACCACGATCAACCTGCCCTACATCACCCACTCCGAGCAGGGCCCGCTGCACCTGGACACCAAGCTCACCCGGGCTGAGTTCCAGAAGATGACCTCCGACCTGCTCGACCGCTGCAAGGGCCCGTTCCAGCAGGTGATCAAGGACGGGAACACCAAGCTCGGCGACATCCAGCATGTGGTGCTGGTCGGCGGCTCCACCCGGATGCCCGCCGTGGTCGACCTGGTCAAGGACCTGCTCGGCGGCAAGGAGCCGAACAAGGGCGTCAACCCGGACGAGGTCGTGGCCGTGGGCGCGTGCCTGCAGGCCGGCGTGCTCAAGGGTGAGGTCAAGGACGTCCTGCTGCTGGACGTGACCCCACTGTCGCTGGGTATCGAGACCAAGGGCGGCATCTTCACCAAGCTGATCGAGCGCAACACCACCATCCCGACCAAGCGGTCGGAGATCTTCACCACGGCCGACGACAACCAGCCGTCCGTGCAGATCCAGGTGTTCCAGGGTGAGCGCGAGATCGCCGCGTACAACAAGAAGCTCGGCATGTTCGAGCTGTCCGGCCTGGCCCCCGCGCCGCGTGGCATCCCGCAGATCGAGGTCGCCTTCGACATCGATGCCAACGGGATCGTCAACGTGTCCGCCAAGGACCTGGGCACCGGCAAGGAGCAGCGGGTCACCATCTCCGGCGGGTCCGCGCTGTCCAAGGACGAGATCAACCGGATGATGGCCGACGCGGAGAAGTTCGCCGCCGAGGACGCCGCCCGCCGCGAGGAGGCCGAGGTGCGCAACCGCGCGGATACCCTCGCCTACCAGACGGAGAAGTTCCTGGGCGAGAACGCGGACAAGGTCCCGGACGACATCAAGTCCGAGGTCGAGTCCGCCATCGCCGACCTGAAGAAGGCGCTCGAGGGCACCGATCTCGAGGCGATCAAGGAGGCCACCGAGAAGGCCGCCACGGTCAGCCAGAAGATGGGGACCGCCATCTACGCGCAGACCCAGGCCAGCGCGTCCGAGGACACCACGGCTGCGGCCGCTGACGAGACCGCGAACGACGACGAGGTCGTCGACGCCGAGATCGTTGACGAGGACAAGCCGCAGGCCGGCGAAGGTGGCGCCGCCTGATGAACTCGCCAGAGGACACCAACGAAGGGCCGGTGATCCGTGACCTCAGGCGCATCGACCCGGTGACCGGCCAGGTCAGGGATCCGCAGGGGCGCCGCGACGGCACCCCGGGCAAGCCGGCCCGGCCGGGCCGGCACTCGGTCTCCAAGCCGGGCGGGACTGGGGCGCGCCCCGCGGCACCAGGCGGTGCCGCGGGCGCCCAGCCCCCCGGCGGGGGCAGCGGCGGCAGCCCGCAGGGCCAGCCTGAGGGCCAGCCCGGGGACGGTACGCCGCAGGACGCGCCGGCCGGTGGCAGGCCGTCGGCCGGCACCCCCGGTGGCTCCCAGCCCGGCGGCTCCGGCCCCGGCGGCTCCGGCCCCGGCGGCTCCGGCCCCGGCGGCTCCGGCCCCGGCGGCTCCCAGCCCGGCGGCTCCGGCCTCGGTGGCTCCCAGCCCGGCGGTCCGGGCGGGGACGCCCTGGCTGCCCAGCTGGCCGAGCGCACCGCGGACCTGCAGCGGGTGCACGCGGAATACGCCAACTACCGCAAGCGCGTCGAGCGCGACCGGCTGGCCGTCCGCGAGCAGGCCCTGTCCAACGTGCTGAGCTCGCTGCTCCCGGTGCTTGACGACATCGGCCGGGCACGCGAGCACGGGGACCTGAACGGCGCGTTCAAGTCGGTCGGCGAATCACTGGAGACCATCGCGGCCAAGCTGGGCCTGGAGAGTTTCGGTGAGCCCGGCGAGCCGTTCGACCCGCTGGTCCACGAGGCCCTGATGCACTCCTATTCACCGGACGTGACGGAGCCGACCGCGGTCCAGATCCTGCAGCCCGGCTACAAGGTGGGCGAGCGGATCATCCGCCCGGCCCGGGTCGCGGTCGCGGAACCCGGTGACGGATCAGCCCCGGACGACCCGGCCGAGGCGCGCCAGCCACGGGGCACTCCGGCGGGAAACAACTGACCCCGGGGAGAGGTAGTAAGTGAGCACGAAGGACTTCCTCGAGAAGGACTACTACAAGGTCCTGGGCGTCTCCAAGAATGCGACCGCGGACGAGATCAAGAAGTCGTACCGCAAGCTCGCCCGCAAGTACCACCCCGACGCCAACAAGGGTGACCCCAAGGCGGAGGAGCGGTTCAAGGAGATTTCCGAGGCCTACAACACGCTGTCCGACACCAAACGGCGCAAGGAGTACGACGACGCGCGCTCGCTGTCCGGCGGCGGGTTCCGAGGCGCTGGCCAAGGTGCCCCGGGCGGCGCGGGCGGCGGATTCGGCGGGTTTGACCTCGGCGATCTGTTCGGCGGCGGGACGGGCGGCGGCGGCAGCGCGGGCGGCGGCGGGCTCGGGGACATCCTCGGCGGCGTGTTCGGCCGCGGCGGCGGGGCGCGCACCGCGCAGAACCGGCCGCGCCGCGGCGCCGACGTGGAGACGGAGACCTCGTTGCCGTTCAGCGACGCGCTGGACGGTGTCACGGTCAGCCTGCGGCTGGCCGGCGAGGGCCCGTGCCCGACCTGCAAGGGCACCGGCGCCAAGGCCGGTACGGTACCGCGGGTCTGCCCGAACTGCGAGGGGACTGGCCAGGAGAGCAAGAACCTGGGCAGCTTCGCGTTCTCCGAGCCGTGCCACGAGTGCCGCGGCCGCGGGCTCGTGGTCGACGACCCGTGCCCGGTGTGCTCCGGCAGCGGGCGGGCGATGAGCACCAGGACCATCCAGGCGCGTATCCCTGCCGGCGTCGCCGACGGCCAGCGGATCAAGCTGAAGGGCAAGGGTGCGCCCGGCGAGCGCGGCGGGCCCGCCGGGGACCTGTACGTGCGGGTGCACGTCACGCCGCACCCGGTATTCGGCCGGTCCGCGTACAACCTCACGGTCACGGTGCCGGTCACGTTCCCCGAGGCCACGCTGGGCGCGGAGATCAAGGTGCCGTCGCACCGCGGGGCCCCGGTCAGCGTCCGGATCCCGGCGGGCACCCCGAACGGCCGCACCTTCCGGGTGCGGGGCAAGGGTGTGCGGCGCAGCGACGGGACCAACGGGGACCTCCTGGTCACCGTGCAGGTTCAGGTGCCCCAGCACGTGAACGGCCAGGCCAGGAAGGCCCTGGAGGACTTCCGGGAGGCCACCGCCGGGCAGGACCCGCGCGATGACCTGCTGCAGCGCGCCCGGGGTAGCTGACATGTCACTCAGCAGTGCGGGGCCGGGGGGACGACCGCCCGCTCCGCTTTCCCGGGGGACTACCACCGAACCCCCCCGGCCCCGGGATCGCTGGCCCGGCGGGGACGCGGTTCCGCCGCGCCCCGCGTCGCCACCCGATGGGACGGAGGTGACGGCATGAGCAGCGCGTTTGGCCTGTCCGACGACTCTCCCGTGTACGTCATCTCCGTCGCCGCGCAGCTGGCCGGCCTGCACCCGCAGACACTCCGGCACTACGACCAGCTCGGCCTCGTCTCTCCCAGCCGGACCAGGGGGCAGGGGCGGCGCTACTCGCTGCGCGATGTGCTCGCGCTGCGCGAGGTGCAGCGCCTGTCCCAGCAGGAGGGGGTCAACCTCTCAGGCATCAAGCACATCCTCGAGCTGGAGGGCGAGCTGCGCCAGCACCAGCAGCGTCTCACCGACGTGAGCGCGGAACTCGCCCAGCTGCGCGTGGAGCTGGAATCCACCCGCTCGGTCGCCGCCCGGCTGGCCGGCCTGCTCCGCGCCCGCACGGGCGGCACCCAGCTCGTCCCGCTGCACGAGCCCGCGCCAGCTGGAGGCTCGCCCGCGATCCGGCCGGAGCGCCGGGCCCTGCCCACCGCCGCCCGGCGCCGGTCAGGGGAACAGGCCAGCCCGGACGAGGGCGAGCTTCCCGCCGCGCCCGGCTGACCCGCCGCGCACCCACCGAATCATCCGCAACGAACACCACCGGACCCCACAGGGG
>Ga0187867_10001390_pt1 | contig 20862 bp, 15 predicted proteins | sample June2016WEW_13_1_FD_132976 | JGI IMG/M metagenome (GOLD analysis project Ga0187867, IMG submission 132976) | Peatland microbial communities from SPRUCE experiment site at the Marcell Experimental Forest, Minnesota, USA - June2016WEW_13_10 | ecosystem: Environmental > Terrestrial > Soil >...
ATCTCAGCACTGCTTCCTGTTCGGAAGTGTGGCCGGATTCACCCGGAACAGGTGGCCGCCTTCAATCGGAATCGGTGGGCGCCTTCCCTCGGAATCGGTGGTCTGAATCATCGGAATACAGATTAATCCCGAAGCTTCCGCCCGAAATATCTTACCAGCGAGGCATGATTGTACGAGATGTAATAGATATGAGAGTTCCAAGAATGTTGGCAGAATACGACAAATCCGGTTACAAGATATTCTTGAGACAAATGAAGTCCATTCTTTTTGGAAAACCTGATGTTCGGATGACAAAACAGCGATGTGAGGAGTTCTTTGATAACGATGACAATTTCGATTTGGGGGAAGTTGATATCGATGGAATGCTTGCCTGGGCTGTTGAAAAGCTGGGAGTACCTGATGCTCAGATTGCTCACGCATGACGAGATTATAGTTGAGCCGGAAGGCGGCTTGGTAGATCAAGGGACCAAGCCGTTTTTGGAGTAATCACTGAAGTACTGAAGCAACTGAACCCTAAATCCACTTTTATTTATATATCATTTTCCCATACTAAAAAAGGTATAGAAATGACTTCAGTCTCAGTGGATTACTTCAGTGGATATTAATAAGGCATACTGAATGACGACCTTGAGAGATACTTTTTACTCACAGACTTTTTAGCTCGAGAGTGGAGATAACCTGCGGGAACCAAATCCAGATCAGTCAAACCTCTCCCAAAAAGCTCCGTTCTTCACTCACGAGACTTTCAGGCGATCAAATTCGACTACCACCGCCCTGTTACCAGTCAATATGATCCGGGAATCAGAATCCCAGAGACGATACCCATCAGATCGAGAAAGAGGAGAGAACTCATGAACTCGGGCTTTGGCTCTCATCATCATGCCATCTCTCTCCTACCCATTTCCCTCCCATCCGTCTGTAGACGCCAGCAAAAGATCGACGCGCATAATCTCCATGTTTGCCTGACGGGCAGGAATTAAGTTCGCCAGCGACGATCCAAATGCATTCAAGCTTCTCTTTCTCTAGAAAATCAGAAAACCGCGCCTCGTCTATGAGAGCTGCTGAAGAACCGGAATTACGGATACTCGGATCCACAAAAACAATTTTATGGTCGGATTCCGTGACAAACTCTCCGGGACACTCCCAATTTGCCCTCAATCCGAGTTTCTTGCCTAACCACGGATTTGGTATGTATTCTGAAGAACCATTCTTAAGACTAAGATCCAAGTGTCCTTCCCACGCATGTCTGGCAACAGGTCGGATGTATCTTATCCCGGCTAAACTGCGATACCCTTCTTCGTAGATGTCATAATCAGTTTTCCAGGTGTTTCGCCAAGGGTATTCGCATAAGAATGGGCCATCAGTCCAATCGATAGTTTCGTGTCCAGATGGGTCTGCAAGCCGCTTACCTTTCAAAAGAGCAGTTGCAGAATCTGCGGAACCCGATTCAACTAAGATTGTCGAGATTCGGACGAAAATGCTTCGTCTAAATGATATAAATGCGATGTCTTCTTTTGCTCTACGTTCGTCAATACTGAATAAACCATAAAGCAGGAGCCATGGTTTGCCATTAGGTGCTGATACATTCATCCAATCAGGTTGATTCGGAGGGTCTCTTTCAAATGGCCAATTCCGGACATTTTCATCTGGAACATGCTCCATTATCAGCGGTACCGCTTGCCACCAGTAGTTCTGATCAATCGACTTCATCGGATCGAAAAGTAATGAGGGCTCGACATCTCGAAGGAACCAATCCGTAGCCGGGTGGTCATAGATCATGGCCCGCTCAGGCCATCTGGCAATCGCCCAAACATTGTCTGACATGCGTGCCAATAACTCGAATAAGGAAAGCCATTGATATTTCTTCCCTATTCTCTCTATTTTAGGACGCTGGCGACTGAGTTCCTGCTTACCGTGATCATCCGGAAAAAGCTTGCTATTCCAACCAAATGAGTAAGCTCTTTTAGCAACCCACCTCTTGGCAAAGTTGACATCGAAATTTGGAAGGCCACGATCTTCATAATGGACATCCTCGGGGTGTACGACCGGCAACATGAGCGTTTCATATATTTCCCGTTCTGTTGGACTTAATGAGGACAAGAACTTAGCCTCTCGTTCCCGAACTCGCCTAATAGCTTCCTCAGAATATGAGAAACCTATTGACTGGTTAACACTGTCACCAGTTTCAATGTGCAAAGATGATCGTTTTTTCTCCACCACTTTTTCCAACTCCGAAAGCGCCAAACGCTTTCTTGGGTCCCAGCTTGCGATCTGTCTCTTGAAAGCTTCTTTTTTCTCTTCTTCGTTAAGTGGACGATCCTGTAGTAAAGGCACTCTGGTGAAATGATCTACCTTTGGAGTGATTTCGTAGATACCAAAATCTCCGTCCAATGCTGACCACAATATTTGGTTGCCTCCTGCCTCTTCTGCGAGTTTTTTGAGTTCTTCTTCTGTCGTATCATTCAGAGGCCAATCGCTCCTGTAGGGAGGTCTGCATTTCTCGATATCAACTTCCTCCGGTAGGCAACGCTGCAGAAACGCGTATTCAATTACAGCACTGGCGTAATCCCTTAAAAGAATGTTCAAATGTGGGGTTTCGCGTGCAAAGATAGCCAGATACAATGCCTGTACAGACAATTTAAGGTCATTGCCGGGGATATCTCTCGTAACAGCCCCAAGGATGGCAGCGCAAATTCGTTCCATTACATACAGATCATCAGTCCTTTGGAAAAGCTCTATCATGCTCGGAATGAGCTGTGGTTCTTTTAAGAAAATAGAGACAAGCGCCTTTGTTGCTGTGTCTCGAAGTGGGCAGTTGGAACTGGTGAATATCCATGCGAGGGTGATGGCTGCTAGACGTAAAGTCTCTGTTTCCGCAGATCTGAAATGCTTTTTCAGGCACCACCGAATTAGCTCCCAGATTGGATGGCGGTCGTCTTTGTCTATTTTGTTAATGGTGACGGTCCAGAATGCATCACGCTCGGGCAATGTTAGACTTCGAAGATTTCTGTCGAGAAATTGCGCGTTCCATGGATGATCTTCTAACGTTGCCAGTCTTATCAGAATGCTGAGTCTCGGATCGTACCAATCCATGGGCAAGCTATTGAACCAGTGAAGGGTTCGGTCAGAAAATGCTGAACTGGACCTCCAGATAAGGCTCTGTTCAAAAGCCTCCAAAAGACTATGATCATATGCCCAGTCAATGTTTTCCGGTGCTAAATCCAGGATTTCTTTGCCAGGAAATCGCTCTGGAATCTGAAGTGCAAGAGCGCTCCAAAGTGAATGCCAGAAAGAAAATGCCTTCTTCTCAAACAGAAAAAAGAGGCAGCCCCCGGCTTGAAACGCTTTATCTATGTCACTTACTTCCTCCAAAAGTGCTTGAACGATAAGGTTGTCCGAAAATCGCTGATAAGTGAACCGATGAACAGTTTGGCAATCTTCTAAAGGGTCTTGTTTCTGGTTGCAGAATATATGATCCTGCCTGAACACACCTTCACTCGCCAGAACGGAGAACCAGCTAATGCTGGGGCTTGGCCCCCTGCTTCCAAATTCATTTTCAGAGACATCAATAGCATCTTGGTAAAGAATGTAGTTCGTCTTTGCTGTTGACATCGACTGAGCGATTTTCCGGATCGACTTGTGAACTGCCAAATTTGGGATTTCGGAATCAGGGAAGCGTTTTTTAATCTTGGACTGGATGCTATCCAAGTAGAACTTTAAAACGGAAAGCGCACCACGCAGGCCTCTTGGGAATTGTTTAATTCCCAGTTCATGGAGTGAATCGCAGCAGGTTTTGAGAAAAAGGAAATTGGAAAACTCGGGAGCAAGCCACGGGACCGCTGGACGCACGATCCCGCGTTTTTCAAAATAATGAACAGCCGCTTGCTCTTGTTCCTCTTCAGACAAGATTCCATAGCATTTTACTTGGGCAGCGTCGTCTCTGACCGACTGAGGTATCAAACGCTCCACATACTCCGGTCGAAGGCTGATTCCAATGGACAGCCAGTCGTATTTTAAGATATCCGTTACAAAACCAGCCAGTTGATCGGGCCAGATACGGAGCGATTGCGCCTCATTCAATGCATCAATGAGGATGACAAGGCGTAGCTTTGCGTGCTCACCTGCTGAATCAAGAGCCTGCAAAACCGTTTGAAAATCGTAGCTGGAAAGATCAAGACAGTTTAGAAATTCCCGCCGGATGTCCTGACCTGGAAAATGCTGCCCGAGGAGCAAAATAGCAGGTACACCATTGCTAAGGAATGAGTTTACGGTATCTGCAAAAAGATGAGACTTGCCTGAGCCGGCTTCGCCAACCACCAGCAACACCCGTCTCAAATCTGCTTCTATACGTATATCGTTCGGGTTATTCGCTCCTGGATGAATTGGGGTTGCATCTAACTGATATTCGAGTCTGGCCAGAAGATGCCTAGCCTCGCGGACAGCTTGTCGTTTAGGGTCTTCACATTCAGCGTCTTTGCTATACAACCAATCACGAATAGGAGATATTGCATCGGCTGTATTTTTTATTGCTATCTTCCATTCGCCTACTGGAAAAGGCTGAGCAAAAGAAAAGCCAATCGATTCACCGATTAGGTTCAGTTCAGCGCAGAGTTGTTGCAGTTTCTGGAGAAGATGTTCATCCAAGGAGTCATCGATTTTGCGGACCTCAGAGGAAAGCTTTTCTGTGGATGGAACATCGCGGAACCAATTGGAGAGAAAGCTCAGATATTGTGGTGACCGGGCTAGACCATCGAAGGCGCTTTTCAACTGGACCTCGACGTTATCCTCGGGTTGATATCGTTCGCCAAGATCAGCTACTGAGCGCTCCAAACAGCTAGAAAACCATTTTTTATCAAAGAGCTTTTTATTGAACCAGTATAGGACAAGACCATGGTTATCGGTCGTCGCAACCAGCCTGTCGATGAGATCTGATTTTGTCCATGGAACGAATTCGGCGCCGACTCCTTTGGAGTTAGCCCATTTTTCCCACTGGCATTTGTGGGTCGTCCAGTGTTCCCATCCCTTTTTCCCTTTCCCCTGCTTACCGCTTCGATCCGTAAAATCGCCAGGAATGGCTATGGTGTATCTCGTTAGTCTCGGGTGCTGTTCGAGGGCGGTCTTAACAGAATCATCTACTTGCGCCCAATCGATATCTTTGGATGCAAGAAAATACTTAGCCTGGTAGCCGTATTCAGACCCGTCTTCAAGGATCCAATAAGCTTCCGTACCAGCGTCTCCTCCGGACCCCTCAACTCTTCTAAACTCCCGACCGCCCCCGATCTTTTCACGACGAGCCAACTGGCAAACCAGTTCTTCAAAGCCTTTGCGTTTATCGCCTTCGTGCGCCCTGACCTCTCGAAAATCGATTTCGATACGTCCTGCCATCTACTAGTCCTCAGATATCAGATATTCCAACTAGGGTTTCGAGTTTCGGAATGGCGTTAGGTTGATGCAATATCGCTGTAATCTACCACTGAGAAAAACAATTGAGAAGAAATTCTTCAACCAGGTTGGCGTTTAAGATCTCTAATCTTATAGGCTCCAGGGCAGCAAGCCACCGGAATCAGATTCGTGAGTTCAATAAACTGAATACACCTTACCAATCTGTTAAATTCAAAAAACAGAACGAGGCATAACGCATCACGATCCGACATACGTGAATTCACATTAAGCGGCAGCGGGCATCAACATGTCAGATCGGATTGGACGCTGGGGGACAAGCAAGTAAGACTGGATTGAAGTGACAGAGGAAACGCTATAAGGCCCCACGAACGGGCAAGTGAAAGGAACCCACCTGGGTTAACTATGGACAGCCGCTGTGAGCAAAAAACCTACTTCTACCGCGCGGTAGATGTTCTTCGGATTACCGTCTTTTCGATTTTTAGCTATTCCCCTCCTTCCAAGGCTCGAATCAAATCCTCACACGCCCGCTGGTGTTCAGCGGCTTTTTCAGCCAATCTCCTGGCTTCTTCTAAGATTCGGATTTTCATCTCTGGCCTCATTCTGCGGATGAACTCGGTGTCGGCAGCAAGCTGGGGTAAAATCGATTTCTCGATCCGATTTTCAGAATCTTGAATATCCTTAAGAAGATGCCTGGGCGATATTTGCCGCTCCGTAGCTGGCGCACTTGACCTTTCCTGCTTGATCCTCTCTGCCAATACACGATACGGAGGAACATGGCCCACTATTTCACTGACAAGTTGAATTTTGTGATCATCATTGGGAATTTTCACCAGTTCAGCCTTATGACTATATGAGAGATTGTCCGTATCTAAATTGTGTTGGTGAAAGAATCTCTCCTGGGCTGCAACCCGGACCATTTCACCCAAAGTGGCTGGATGTAGCGAAAGATCCTCTCGACTGCATAGAGCTCTGAAACTGACAGGTTTTCTGGGATTTCTGGAGGAAGCCGCTGCGATATCGTCATTAAAAAAGTTTTCCAGCAGGTAGTCCCCGATCTGTAGAGCCCCGTTGTAGATGGTCCTGCTTACTGTTTCATTTATGAATTGAACCGCTTCGTTCACCAGCACATTATCAACTTCCTCTGGAACTGCTGGCAATTGGTTATCACTTGGAACTATTGCTGTCGTGGCAGCTCCCTTCCTATTTTCGCTGGGAGACCAGCCCTTGAACTTGACAACCTTAGACGCCGGAATCTCGATCTTTTCGCCGGTTCGGGGATTGATGCCTTTACGTTGAGGCCTTGCCACGACGCTGAAAGTCCCTAAACCTACAATCGAGACCTTGTCACCGCTTACCAGAGCGTCGGAAACAACCGAAATAAATCCCTCTACCCCTTTTTCAGCCTGTGATTTGGTAAGCTCTTTTTCATTTGCGATTTTTGCAACGAATTCAGCTTTCGTCAATTCCTCTCCTCCACAAAGATTAGATACGGTAATTCATTTTAATCTTCAAGAGGTTAAAGCTAAGTGAGAAAAGGAATCGGTCAAGGGTGAAAATGGATGCGAAGAATATTGGGTGGGGTCTCCAGGCTATTCTGTATCCATGATTGAGTCACATGCACAAATGGGCACAGCTTAATTGGTTGATTACGTTTTCCAAAGAGGGGCCAAATTGCTAATAGGCGTGATTTCCGATACTCATGGGCTTATTCGTCCGGAGGCATTGGGTGCCCTACGAGAATCCGACTTGATCATCCATGCAGGAGATATTGGTAAGATGGCTGTCATGGAGGCTTTGGAAGCGATTGCCCCGGTAATCGCCGTCAAAGGCAACATCGACAGAGGAGAATGGTCGAAAGGCCTACCTGAGGCCCGGGCGGTTGAAGCCGGTTCGGTTCGGATCTACGTAATTCACGTTTTGAAGGACCTGAAAATGGACCCAGTCGCCGAGTCCTTTCAGATGGTTATAACAGGGCATTCGCATATCCCATCGATACGGGAACAAAACGGAGTTGTCTACCTGAACCCGGGCAGCGCCGGTCCAAGGAGGTTTAATCTTCCAACCAGTGTGGCTCGAGTGGGGGTTTCCAGTACCCGGATGGATGTCCGAATCATAAGACTGGAAATCGGCGCAAGGACGAAGAAGAAGCTTATTTCGGAATAGAGCGGTTCAAAGTCTTCAGCGTTTGTCAAAATTTTCGTCTCATGTCGTTTTTCTCTCTAATCGAGTGTCGTGGACTTGATATGGGCAGGAGCAGTCATCTCCCGGTTGCGAAGAGCAGACTCATCCACATTCTAAATGATGCCAGCGACCGCTCTCTATTCAATATTCCAGTTCGAGCAATGGACGCTGATGGTTTCAAACTGGCCCTGATTCATATTTTGGAGAAGCTAAACGGCTTTGATGCCCGCGTGGTCCATACCCAGCATGACGAGATAATAGTCGAAGCCAGAGATGCCATAGCGGACCAGGTAAAGGCTATTGTTGCGGAGTCGATGGAGGCGGCATTCGAGAAGATCATTCCAGAGGTCCCGTTTACCGTGGAGATCAGAGTGGTTGAAACTTGGGGATGAGATACAGTGAGATGTGATGTCATCTATGTCAATTCGATCTTACGCGCTTCACACCCCCAGGTTTCCGATCTCATCGCACATGTTGCGGGTTCACGGAAAGTTCACATATTAGGATCATAAGGCGTTATGCGTCGGGTCTGTTTTTTGGATTTCATGGATTGGCAAGAAACAGCAACCTATCGTGGAACGGGCTGAGCGGACGGATGCTTAGAAGGATTTGTTACATACTGCGGAAGGGTGTAGTTAGTACTCAGGAAGGGAAGCTTATTTCAGGCAAGGTGCCAAGGTCGGGTCAGCATCCGATCACCTGAAAAGGAATATTGGGATTATGCATAACCGCCACACAAAACTTCGAGAGCATATCGGTCAAGTCCTGGAATATTTCAGGCTTTGCCAGAAACGAGGAAGCACCCGCCTGCTTGGTCAAGGCTATTTCACGCGCCTCTTTGGATGTAGTGAGGATCAGTATGGGAATGTCCCTCAATTGCGGATCGGATTTGATTATTGCCAGTGCCTCACGGCCATCTATTCTCGGCATATTAAGATCGAGAAAGATCAGGTCGGGCCTTGGGTGTTTTTCAGGGTCGGCAAAATCCCCTTTGTTGTAAAGATAATCCAGGAGTTCCTGCCCATCGTCTACAAAGCGCAAATCATGGGCAATGCCAATCTCCTGAAAAGCTGATTCCACGATAAGGCAATCATCTTCATCATCATCCGCCATAAGGATTATGAATGAAGGGTTTCCCTTTTCCATTAAGCCCCTTTTTCTTGCTCTATCGGGAGGGTCACAATAAATGTTGTGCCTTGCTCCGGGGTACTCTTTACCGTAATCTCACCACTATGCCGGTTCACTATCTTTTTGCAAATGGCAAGTCCCATGCCTGTTCCCCTGTAAGGGGTATTCTTGCCGTGAAGTCGCTCAAACGGCTTAAAAATCTTGTGGCTGTAACATTCATCGAAACCTATGCCGTTGTCCTCAATCATAACCTGGCAGGTTGCACCCGCGACTTTTCCGTAAATCTTCACAACCGGTGGTTCAGATTCCTTCCGGTACTTTATTGAATTTCCGATGACGTTCTGAAAGAGCTGGCGCAGTAGCCCGGCGTCGGCGTCCACGGTGGGTAGTTCACTGATCTCCACACTACCTTTGGCCCTATTGATCGAAATTTCCAGATCGTTGGCGGCGTCTCTGGCAACTTCGGTCAGGGAGACAGGTTTATAGTTTAACTGGCTCGTGCCGGTTCTGGAGTAATCGAGAAGGGATCGCAGCAACTGAGACATGCGGTTTGCCGCTTTGGTGATGCGTTCCATATAGTCCTGCCCCTGGGGATTGAGCGAGTCCTTATGCTTCGTAATTAATATGTTCCCGAAGGCCTGAATCTTGCGGAGTGGTTCCTGAAGGTCATGGGAGGCCACGAAAGCAAATTCCTGCAATTCCTGATTCATCGATTCCAGCTTCGCCACTGCTGTGCTGAGTTTGGTTGTACGTTCGCGGACACGCAATTCCAGTTCGTCGTGCGCCTTAAGAAGCGCCTCCTGCGCCCTGCGCTTTGAGGTGACATCATGAAAAACAAGCACAGCACCCAGCATTTCACCGGCTTGGTTCCGGATGGGCGCTGCGCTGTCCTCAATCGGGATTTCTCGGCCGTCGCGGGTAACCAGGGAGGTATGATTAGCCAGAAGGGCGATACGGTCGTCACGCAAAACGCGCCTGACAACATTATCGGCCAGTTTTCGCGTCTTCTCATTAATGATCGTGAAAACCTCCTGGATCAACTTTCCACGAGCTTCTTCTTCACGCCATCCCGTAAGTTCGGCAGCTACGGGGTTGATGAAGGTTATCCGCGCTTCCGCATCCGTGGCGATTACCGCGTCGCCGATGCTGGTTAGCGTTACCCGCAGCCATTCGCGCTGTCCACGGACATCTTCCTCCGCTCGCTTTCGTTCGGTGATTTCTTGCTGAAGGTCGGAAGTGCGCTCGCTGACCAATAATTCAAGCTCTGTGCGGTGTCTTCTAAGCTCTTCCTCGGCCCGCTTCTGTTCGGAAAGATCGGTGATAACCGCGCAGATGCCCTCAAAATCTTCAACACGTATACTATTAAGCGAAACGTTGACCGGGAGCAGTGTTCCGTCATTTCGTCTCATCAGAAACTCGGACTTAGCCACCCCAAAACTGCGACTCTCCTTGATGAGTTCCATCAATTGCGAGCGGCCTTCGGTACCGACATAGGAGTCTAATTTTCTGCTGATGATTGCCCTGATGGGAAGTCCCAGCATTTCCCCCAGAGTGCGATTGCAATAATAAATCGAGTCATCGGATGAGAGTATAAGCGCACCCTCGGTAATGGACTCCACAAGGACGCGGTACCCGTGGTCGGCGCCCTTAAGAGTATAAATTTGCTCTCCCGTGGGTTCATGGACAATAAACGCATCCACCTCGCCGCCCCGAATCGCCTCGATGGTCTGTTCCGCCTCAAAAAGGCGTTCTTTCAGATTTCGATTTTCCTCGATTAACTCTTGTATGGTTGGCTCGCCATTTTCCATTGATATGCCTCTGATATTTTCTCAGCCAAATATAGCTTAGGAATTCTTTACCTCTTTTTTTAGAGCTAGTCTCACCAGAATGGGTTCGTGCTCAGAGAGATCACCTACGAATCTCTGGAGCGGCAGAGGGAGGGACTTAACGAGAGTGGGGGCGGCAATCACCTGCGCGTCTTTAGCCAAGCCCGGCTGCTGGTAAATGTCGATTACTTCGAGTTCGCATCTGTCTTTAAGATACTTTTCGCAAAGCTGCCTGGCGTTTTCTATCGCTCTCAGTGATTTGGGCGTCATGCCAGCAACAAAAAGGCTCAAGATGAATTTTTGCGATTCGCCCTTAGCCGCAGCTTCCTCGAATATCTCGGTGGTCGTTTTATCGTTAGCCACGATAGCCCTTTCAAGACTTGCGAGGGCGCAAATCGAGTCCGATCAATACGCGTTCAGTATCCGATAATGTTCCGATAATTTTACGTATGGGCTCGGGAAGTTTTCTTACTAGAGTCGGGATGGCAAGAATCTGGTCGCCCTTTGCCAGCTTCGGGTTCTCAATCAAGTCTATTACCTCAATCGAATACCTTCCCTTTAGGTGTTCTTCGCAGATTTTTTTAAGATTTGCAAAAGCTTCCATAGATTTTGGCGTCTGTCCCGCCACATAGAGCCTCAGTTCGTAATGCTTTTCAGGCGCAGTTTCTTCGTCTCCCATCAGTGGATTATCGCCGGATAAGGCCATTTTCTCAACCTCCTAATAGATTAATCCGCACACCTCTGGCGCGCAAGTTCGGCAAGTTCACGCTCTGCCATGATTTTTCGTTCAGCTTCTTCATGGGCAATCTTCTCCAATTCCTTTTCCTGGGCGCTCAGTTCAGCCAGCAACCCGGAAACTTGCGATTCCACCGCGAGCTTTCTGCTTGCGAACTCCCGTTTTTTGCGCTCGATTTCTTCTTCGCGCTCTTTTTCAAACTGTCGGTCTTTCGATTCCTGGACAAGTCGGGCAGCACCGGTCAGGACACCTCCAGCACCGACATAAACGTCAACAAGATGTACACCATCGGAAGAAAGCACGAATTCCCGGACCTGGTTGGAGTGGGCCATGCCACGGGATTTGATTACATAGAGGCCACGGTTTCGCTCGCCGTTGCTTTCAATGTCTTGCACCGTGATCCATGTATCCATAAGGGAGGAAACGCCAATCTCAGTTAAATCCTGATGCTGCCCGGAAATCAGGCACGTGAAAAGGGTAGTTATGCCCTCCATCTTGAGGCTGTCAATGAAGCGCATCAGTGCGGATTTTACTTCGGCCGGGCTGCCTACCGAAACCATATTGGAAATCGGATCCATGATTACTACGGCGGGTTTGAAATCCTTTACGAGCTTATTCATACTGACCAGGTGCATCTCTAACCCGAAGAGGGTGGGTCGCGTGGCGTGAAAATGGAGCAAACCATTATCCATCCAGGGCTTCAAGTCAACGCCAATAGAGCGCATATTGCGTACGATCTGGCTTTCCGATTCCTCGAAGGCCAAATAGAGGCATCTTTCACCGCGCGAGCACACGCTACTTGCGAAGTGAGCGGCAAGGCTCGTTTTCCCTGTCCCGGCTGTACCCGTAATCAGGATACTGCTTCCGCGAAAGTACCCCTCGCCACCGAGCATTGTGTCGAGGCGTGGAACCCCGCTAGGAATGCGCTCAGTAGGGGCTTCGTGGGTAAGGCCTACAGAGGTGATAGGCAGAACATAAAGGCCGCCCTCGTCAATCAGAAAGGGGTATTCATTGGTCCCGTGACTCGTGCCGCGATATTTGATAATCCTCAACCGGCGCGTTGCGACCTGCTCTATCATGCGATGGTCAAGAAATATGACGCAATCGGAGACGTATTCTTCGAGACCGTGGCGGGTAAGGGTTCCCTTTCCCTGCTCGCATGTGATGACCGCCGTCACTCCCTGGTCTTTTAGCCATCGGAAAAGCCTGCGAATTTCCGCCCGAAGAATCCCTTCGTTGGGAAAGCCTGAAAAAAGGGCTTCGATTGTGTCCAGGACCACCCGTTTGGCCCCTACGGAATCGATGGCAAAACCGAGCCGAACAAAAAGACCTTCAAGGTCGAACTCCCCGGTTTCCAGTATTTCGCTTCTCTCGATATGAACATAGTCGATAGCCATTTTTTCCTGAGTTACCAAGCCGTCGATATCGAAACCAAGAGAGGTGAAGTTTTCGACGAGGTCGTTATCTTTTTCTTCAAAAGACATGAAGATGCCCGGCTCATCGAAATCTCTTGCGCCCCGGACGAGAAACTCCATCCCGAAAAGGGTCTTACCGCTTCCAGGACCACCACAGATAAGAGTCGGGCGTCCTTGTGGAACACCCCCGCCCGTTATCTCATCAAACCCGGCTATACCGGTTGGTGTCTTTCTCAGTTGCTTTAGTGGAATTGATTCTTTTGAACTGGACATCGCTTCTCCCATTTGCAGCAAGAATTTCGGTCGCTTCCCTCTTTTAAGCTGGCAGTAGCAAACACGCCGTAAAAGTGCACTCATATGAATCAAGAGAAAAAAAGCAACCCACATGATCATTGCGTGGAAAGATCGTAAGAACTTGTGCGCTTCTGATTCTTACGGTCCTTCGCATTTGCATCAACTCTCCGTCCTATTTGTGTACTTTACGGGAATCTCGATGATAAAAGTTGCTCCTTCACCCGGTGTGCTCCTTGCCGCAATGCTCCCGCCGTGCCTCTCGACAATCTTTTTACAGATGGCGAGGCCCATTCCTGTTCCTTCGTATTGGCTGCTCCTGCCGTGGAGCCTCTGGAATGGGGCGAAAATCCTTTCGAGATACTGCTCCTCAAAACCAATGCCGGCATCCTCAACAATGATCTGACATCCTTCATCAGTATTGGATACGGAGCGTACTTGGACCTTTGGTTTCTCGCCCGGTTTGTGGAATTTGAGAGCATTGCCAATCAGGTTTTGAAAAAGCTGCCGCATCTGGGTGGGATCGGCTGAAATGACCGGAAGTCTCCCAACATGTACTTCACCGCCTGTCCTTACGATTCTAACTTCCAGGTCGGAAAGAACTTCGCTGATCAGATCGGAAAGATCAACCTCCTTCAATGGTTCTGATGCTGTCGCAACTCGCGAGTAATCGAGAAGTCCCGCAAGCAGGGATTGCATCCTCTCCGTTGCGTTGAGCATTCTGTTCAAATAATCGTTTCCGGTCTCTCCGAGCGATTTACCAGACTTCTGCCTGAGCATGTTTCCAAAAGAAATTACTTTTCTGAGTGGTTCTTTCATATCGTGGGAGGCAATGGAAGCGAAGTCTTGGAGCGCCTGGTTGCTTTGCTCAAGCTTTGCCATGTAGCTCTTTAGTTCGGCGGTGCGTTCCTGGACACGTAATTCAAGCTCGTCACGCGATTTGCGAAGTTCTTCCTCCGCCCGTGAATGTTCGATCAGATCGGCAGCTTGTCTCACCAGCAGGTCGATCCGCCAAAGGTCATGCTCGTCGGGAGTGTACGGAACCCCCCATTGAGTGGTGAGGATACCCAGCAGCTCTCCGGTGCGACTCATCATGGGCGTGGATTGCACGGCCCGTACACCGGCCCCGCGCAAGATCGCAAGAGAGGGCGTTCCGATAAACAGGGAACTCGTTTCAACATCCGAAACGATTACGCGCTCTCCGCGCCTGGTCGCCTCACCGCATACGGAAGCCTGACTCTCAGCGGACGCGAAGAAGTCCAGAAATGGCTGTTTATGGCCGTGAGCGGCTACAATCCGCAACGAATCGCTCTCAAGGAGTTGCAGCGTACCCTTTTCGGCCCCCACAACGGATACCGCCGCATCCATGATTTCCTGCAGAAGCGATTGTATTCCCCCTATTTCCAAAAGCCTGCCGCTCAGTTCATGCATTCGTGTGAGTGCAGCCAGATCGGCTGCCAGACGGGTCTCTGATTGCTTGCGCTCGGTGATTTCCTGCACAGTGCCTACAAGCCGCACTGCACGGCCCTGATCAAAAAACACCTGCCCGGTAGCGGCCACCCAGCGTTGGATGCCATCACCTATGCCGGTGACCCGGTATTCGCAATAATATTTGGCGTTCCCATTCGGATCGAGCGCTCTATCCAATGCACGCTGGACTTCCTTCAGATCATCAGGATGTACGCCGGACTTGAAAACTTCATAGGTGATCGGCAAATCCGGACCGACAGCCCAAAGTTCCCTGACTTTTTCATCCCATTGGATCTTACCTGAGGAAACATCATAATCGTGAATGCCAAGCATTGCGGCCTGCTTTGAAATACGAAATCGCTCATCGCTCGCTCGCAACGCTTCCTCCGCCTGCTTGCGCTCGGTAATGTCGTCGATTGTTACTACGGCCATAAGTGGATTCCCTTGGGCGTCATAAGCAAGGTTTCCGCAATAGCTGAAAATACGTTCCCATTCAAGATCGGTGCGTTCAGCCCGAAGTTCCCAATTGATCAACTTCTCGCCTCTGATGATTCGGGAGAGCGGCAACTGATCAAATTCTATGTTATTGCCCTGCATATCCCAAAAATGAAATCTAGGGAAAAGTTCAGACAACGGTCGCAGGCACTCATCCATTTCTGAGAAACCATGCATTTCAAGGGCTGCATGATTCCAGTATACAAGCCGACCGTCCATGTCCGATACAACCGCGCCTTCGGTGAGATTCTCAAGGATTGTACTGAGTTTGGCCTCGCTATCGCGCAGGGCCTCTTCTGCCTGCTTGCGCTCAGTGATATCAATGATGACCCCAAGGAAGTTGCCTTGATCGTCATCCTGGAACACCCCACGCACGTTCACCCAGCGCTCGGTGCCGTCAGCATCTGTGACCCTATACTCCGCATCGAGAGGACGGCGCTGTGACTGAGACTCTTCGATCTTCGCCCGGAGCCCAAGCCAATCGTCGGGATGGACCCGTTTGGCCCACTGGTCCTTGTGATAGTGATGGGATAGTGATGTTGTCGTTGTTGCTGCCGTTTCCTCCAAGCCAACCAGGTAACCGAACTGCTCGGTGCCCGCGATATCGTTGGTGAGAGAGTTCGAGTCGAAAATGCCGATTCCTGTTGCACTGGTCGCCAGCGCCAGCCGCTGTTCACTCTGACGCAAAGCCTCCTCTGCCCGCTTGCGCTCGGTGATGTCAACAAATGCCGCGATTGCCCCGTATGCCTGTCCTGTTACATCATAGAGCGGTGTGGTATTCCCTAAAGTGATTTTGGACGTACCATCATCAAATACATATTCCAGCTCATAATCCTGTACCCCCTTGCCTTTTGCTGCTTGTTGCATAGGAAGTTCATCCAGAGGAATTTCTACACCGTCTTTCAATGCCTTGAAATGTACTGGGCGCGCAGCTTCAGATGCCGTCTTTGAAACATTTGCTCCACTAGGCATCCCGAGGAATTCGTAGACAGCACGGTTCCCCGTCATCGAAAGGCATTCAGCATCACGAGTGATCCAAATCAAAGCAGGGACAGCATCCATGAGAGCTTCAAGTTCCCTCGAACGTCTTTCAGCCTCTTCTTTGGATTTTTTTAACCCTTCCTCGGCCCGCTTGCGTTCGGTTATGTCCACAAATGCGCCTACTGACCCGTATACATTCCCTTCTGCATTGCGGAGCGGAGTGGCGTTTCCTAAAAGATGCCGCGACTCGCCATCATCGAACAGCAGTTCGAATTCGTAATCGCGGATTTCCCTTCCATTCGCAGCCATTTGGACCGGAAGCTCATCTGGAGGAATTTCGACCCCATCTTTCATAGCCCTGAAGTGGGTGGGTCGCTCAAGGGGTGGGGCGGATTTGGAGAAATTGGATGTGCCGGGCAGCCCTAACAGTTCCTGGGTAAAAAGGCTGCCGGACATGTGATGGCATTCAACATCATGGGCGACAAAGACCGCCGCAGGCACCGCATCCATGAGTGTCCCCATCTCTGCTCCATACCTTTGTGCCTCGCTTTGGGCCTCACGCAGCATCTCCTCTGCCTGCTTGCGCTCGGTGATATCACGCATAGCAGTTACTCGGACAATGCGACCCCGATATGCGAAGTGCTTGGCTTGCGTTTCGACTACAAGTGTGGAGCCATCCTTGCGAAGTAGCCGGTTCTCATAACGGCCTTCGTATCCTGCCTCCATATACTGCCTTACTAATTCCCGGTCTTCCGGCGCGATCATGTCTGCTACGGGCTTGCCGATGGTTTCAGACAGATCATAGCCAAGCATTTGGGCCAGCTGGGTATTGGCGTCGATCACAACGCCGCCGTCACTGAAACCAATTCCCTCAAATGAGGCCTGTGCTAAAACTTTAAAACGCTCCTCGCTTTCCAGCAGAGCCTGCTCTGTACGCTTACGCTCAGTGATATCGCTTCCGACGCAAAGTATCTCCACCACTTGCCCGTCCTGGTCGAATACAGGTCTGTTGGTCCAAGCCATCCAGACCCGGCTGCCATCCCGAAGAACATTCTCATTTATGTTGTTAACGAACCTTTCCGGGTGGTTCAAAATATCCCGGACCAACTCGGTCAGGTCGCCACCGGTGGACTCCTGTTCAGGAACCAGAATGTTTACGTTTTTACCGATAACCTCTTCAACACTGTAGCCGAAGAACTTCTGAGCGTATTCGTTAAAAAAGGCGATAGTCCCGTCGCGCTTCCAACGAATGATGGCGCTGTTGGCGTTTTGTACGAGTTCGCGGTACTTGCTCTCGCTTTGCTGAAGGTCGACAGCCGCCTTTTCGCGCTCGGCAGCAAGCTTGGAGAGTTCCTCTGCTTTGTGTGCCCGTGCCTGGGCGCGATAAGTCATTTCAGCCAGATAAGAGATCAGGGTCCCACTGGCGAAAAAAACAATCAAGCCTATCGTGTCGGCGATATTTGCAATAGCAAAAGAGCCAATCGGCTCCAGCAGGAAATAGTCAGCACAGGCGGCTGAGACGACGGTGGCAAGGAACCCGGGAACGAATCCTCCATATAGCGCAGCAATCGCTACGGCGGGGAAGAAGGTCACAAAGGTGACACGGGACTCAAGAATTCCCAGGAAGTGCAACCGAATAGCAGCGGCGACGACAGCGACAAGAACACCTACTGCACAGCGGAGCCATAGCGGACGGTTTGTTCGATCCCAAATCATGAGATTCCCCTGTTTAAACAAAGAGAGCTGTCGGTCCCTTCGCTGGTCCCTGCTCTCTCCATGACCAACTTGTACTTAAGGTTGCAGTTACATCTCATCGAGCGAAATGCGTTTGGTTCGGAAAACCCTGAGAGTATTCCCGAAATTAAAGGTCTATATCATCCATAATGGAAATGAGAAGCATTTTTTGAAAAGAGGGACAAGCTTTTTGATTTCAGGAGAACCTAGGATTGCCGGACTTTTACACGTAGAATCGATACGGAGAATGGGCAGAATTCGAGAGGAGAGGATCAGCTCTTCGGATTTTCCGAGGATGGCGACCCGTCATTTTTCGGTTGTAGGAGGGTTTACTTCGCCTAATCAGGTTTGTTTGAGGTGGTTTTCCGGCGGCGTTGCTCATGGGCGAGGAGAGTAGGAGCATGTGCAAACCGCTTGAGTGGCGCCGCCCCCCCACGGTGTTCCAGATGGCTAAAAGATCGTGTCAGCACTTCTCTCCTCCTTCTCGATCGGAGGAGTACCGTCTGGGGCATTTTCACCTCCAAATCATATTTGGACCAAAGTCTCGTGGGTGGTTCTTTCAATTCCAACCTGCTGAAAGTCCGGTGAAATCGAGCACTTTTACCGGAGGCCAGCCAGATCAAGGCCTGGCTACCGAAGATGAATGGGGAAACATAATAAGGCTCGGCAGGAGGATTCATATTCCAGATAATGCCGGCACCGCTCTCTACTCTATTCTGTCTGCCGGTCCAAACAAACTGAGCTGACACTTTCAAACTGGTTCTGTGGCACATTTCCCGTGGGCTGCAGGGAGTTGATACACGTATTGTGAATACTTTCCATGACGAGGTAATCATCGAGGCCAGAGATGCCATAGCGGACCAGGTAAAGGCTATTGTTGCGGAGTCGATGGAGGCGGCATTCGAGAAGATCATTCCAGAGGTCCGCTTTGTGGCTGAGATCTGAGTGGCTGAAGCGTGGGGCTGAGATGAGAAGCTTTGAGTAGTCTTCAGCTCAAAATAATCGCGTTTCTTACCTGAAATTGCCCCGTTATGTGTCCTCCCCATCAACGACTCATCCTTCATGACCGGTCCATTTCTGCATCGAAACGGTGGAGGGGCTCTCATTAGTAGACGTTGAAGCATTGATGCCGCGCAATACGGACCTTACGTCCAAGATACTGTTTTTACTGGATTTGCACCCGTATTGTGCAGCCTTATTTTTATAGTAGCGGATGGGAGATACTATCCAAGCGGTGGCCCTGGGGCTGGTCTTTCTGATCTTGGTCGTGCTTCTTTTAATGGGCCGTATCTGACAGAAGTGAAGGCATCGCAAAGGTTTGCAGTCCTTTGCGGAGTGGCGTGGTCCCGCAACCGTGAACATTAACCCTTTTGAGAGAAAAGAATAGGAGACAAATTGCAGAGGATTGAAAACAGATAAACATAAACGGTGAAATGAACTAACCTCTACGATGTGACGTCACTTGCAGGCGTTAGTGTGTTAGCCAATACGTTTGCTGTGGTATCCAATAAGCACATGACTTACAAGAATCCTAGAAGGAGGAATAAAATGATCAAGACGACCTACTCGGCAATGGTATGCGTAATCGGTTTCCTGGCATTAATGCTCATTCTACCATCTGCTCATCTCAACGCAAAAAACATAGATAACCCAAACGATTCCCCAGGCTCCTGGATATCCAACGTTAGCCAGACCGATATCAAAACCTTAAATCAATTGGAATCCCACGGTCTAATGGCACAGGCAGAAGCGCAGGCAGCGGAGGAGCATCATTGCGTCGGTCATTGTCGTCACCATTATGAGGAACGTATGCGAGAGTGCAGTGAGCCCGGCCACGAACACCACCATCGCTGCGAAGAATGGGCCCGGGAACGTGAAAAGGAATGCCTTGAAAATTGTTATAAGGAATATCCGAAGTAGAGGTTGTGAGGTAGAATAAGGCTGGTGCAAGTCACTCCCTGATCCTAACGGATTTTTGCCGCAAAGAAATGCATGAATCAAACTGTCCGTGGGCGAAGGCTACGGCTTTCGCCCATCCTTAGCCATACGCAGCTCCGCATTTATCTCGGCGTTAGGAAAGACGTTCCTGATAAAAAAAGTTTCCTCGCACTTAGCATTCGATACCATTTAAAAATCCTGGCAATAGAGGTGGAAAAAATAAATGCGGAACAAGCTGCGGAAAGAAAGATTCTCATGAAAAATTTGCCGATAAGCCTCTCATACGTTTCATAAACCAAGTAGGTCTTAAAAGGACCGACTGCTCAAACAAGCTTGATTGCAGTACTTTTGTTTATACTGCCCATTTCGCCTCAATTAATCGACGTGGTTCTGCATTCCTTATCCGCCTTAAGAGCAGATGCGACCAGCGAAATAACATCATCGATTTTGAGATTTCCCTTGATCAAAAAATGGCTCGCTCCATTGAGGAAAGCCACTTCACGGTACTCAGGCATGTCATGGCTCGTAAGGATGATGATCTCTATTTCCGGATCGATCTTTTTGATTGTCCGGGTAATTTCCAGCCCGCTCCCGTCGGGCAACCTGATATCCATAAAGATCAGGAAGGGATCGATTTTCCGGAATTGGATGAGGGCCTCCTCGCCATTGGACGCCTCCTCGACGACGATTGATGGGATTCTGGCCGTTAATAAACCTTTGAGGACAGTACGAAAAACGGAGTTATCTTCCACAATCAGAACCGGGCGCATCTTTCTCTTCATGGAAAGCATCTCACACTTTCTAACAGGGACAGCTTCAGAATTTTTCATCCCAGGGTCATAAGTTGGCCAGGAATTGCCAAAACAGTAACAATAAAATGAAAGGGACTAGCCGCCAATAGAATCCCAGCAACCAATCCCTTCAAATGAGCAAGCTAGCCGATCTGGGCTTTGCTTCTCATGTCTGACCCTAGCTGACAAAATGTACCATCTTGCGTCTTTCAAGAAATTCCAGCAGCGCAGGCGGGGTATCATTACCCCTATTGGAAGGACCGGAGTGGCACGCCTGACGCTCCCGTTAGTCAGCCCTTCTGATGAAGGTTATTACCTCACCTACAGTCGATCCCCCTTCCAGCAGATCGTCGGGAATCTTCACCCCGAACGTTTCTTCCAGGAAGACTTTGAAATTGACCGATGACATCGAATCCCATTCCGGAATGTGGTTTAGCGGGGTCTCCGGTTCGATCGGAAAACCCATCGCATCG
>Ga0187867_10001391_pt1 | contig 20859 bp, 20 predicted proteins | sample June2016WEW_13_1_FD_132976 | JGI IMG/M metagenome (GOLD analysis project Ga0187867, IMG submission 132976) | Peatland microbial communities from SPRUCE experiment site at the Marcell Experimental Forest, Minnesota, USA - June2016WEW_13_10 | ecosystem: Environmental > Terrestrial > Soil >...
CACCAAAACCGACTTGCCACCACAGGAGGCGGCAGGATAGAACATTCTCAGTCCTGGACGGCCAATCCCGTTGGCCGGTTTTGAAGTGATAATCGTTGGCCGCTTTTGAAGTGATCACTGAGGATAAAGCGGTCAATCAGTTTGAGCAGCAAATCCACAGGCACAATTTTCCGCCTCCGTCCAATATGCATGGGACGCGAGTGTAATATGTTCGCTTTTTATTTGCTATCATTTCAGCAGGGGTATCTCGATGAAGAAATGGGATTATGAGATCACCACAACGGGCGCGAGGAGAACTATCACTGCGAAATCGGATCGCGCCAAACAGCGAACTCCTGAACCGCAGGAGTTCGCCAACAACGCTGATGCTCTTGTGTTCGTGATGGCGGGAGTCGCTGAAGGCTTTCTCTTCTCATGCCGTGGCTTCGTTGACCATGAGTATCGCAATGTGCGCTACCACTACTTTGTCGACGTGAATGGCCAGCTCGTATTCAGCGGCCAAGACAATGGACCGCCCGATCCGATGTTTGAGGTCGGGGATAGTCGTTGCCGGAACGGGATCAGCGCGCGGTCATTCGCCTGATTAACTCTCTCGTCGCTTCCAGCGGCAACGGTCACGCGCGCAGCAACGCACAGCAGTAGATCGGGATTACGTTCCCCTCCCATTGTTTCTTCTCATTTTTTCCTAGCTGGAAGCACACAGGAGCGGAGAGGGAGGCGAGTCAAGGCCGCGCGTTTTTGGCGCGTTCATCGGAGCGAAGCGCAGAGCCTTGACTGGCCTCCCGCGCTCCGTACACTCGCCAGCGAAAAAATGGGAGATCAGCGCTTCCCCTCGCCGCTGGGTTTTTCTGGCTGCGGTTTCTTCCCGGCCGCCTGCTGCAACTTGGCGGCGAGCTGGTGCTTGGCTTCGCTGATTTGATCCAGCAGTTGGTTGAACTTCTCCGGCGTCACCCTCTCGCCCGCCGCCACAGGCCCCAACACGTTCACCAGCAGCAAACGCACTCCGATGATCTCGGCCAAGGCCGGATCGTGGGCCGCTGCGTTGCTGGCACCTCCCCGCAGGATCACCTCGCGGCACCATTCCCCGAGCGTCCGACCCTCGGCCTGCGCCGCCGTTTCCAGCTGGGCGTACTCTTCTTCGCTGACTTTGAAACCGATGGATTTCCTGCGCAGCGGCGGCTTCACCATGTCCCGGCTTCCTCTCTCGCCATATCAGCCGAGACTAGCAGCCGCGCTTAAGAATCAACAAGTTCGCCTGCGTTAACTTCAGGTTGCTCTACAGCAATCTGATCGGCAGGATTTTCCTCTAGCCGCTTTGCTTTCTTCAAGTTCGCGCGCGTTAACCGGAAGTTGCTCTACAGCACCCATTCGGGGGTGACGTGTCATGCATAAACCCGATGCCGAAGGCAGCGAGATTTTGACTTTCCCGTTCCCCCACCGCATCCCGGCGAACACCACCCCGCTCCGACACGTATTTAGGCCGTCTTTGTGGCAGTGATTGTAGCTGCTGGCGAGACGGGAAGATCCGGAATGCTGTAGTTCAGATACACGGACGAAAAGAGTATGGTCAACAATGGATTTATCGGAAGCTTGATATCCCAAGAGCGTCGGTACAGCGAGATGATTTCAGCTCTAAGGACAAGAGGAGCCGCCACCAACAAGACGAGGCCACCGATCATGATTAGGTACACGATCAGATGCATGTATGGAACCGAGGGCGCCCTCGGAACGAACATCAAAACTGAGATCGTGATGAGGATCGAATAGAACCAAAACGCCAGGCTCCGCCCCTGCCTTGTGCGCACCCAATAGGCCAGGTAGAGTCCTAGCGCCAGGAATATGGTTCCCCCTGAGAATAGGGCCAAGATGATCGTCCACCCTAAGCTGAGTCCAACTGTCCATGGCAATCCCCTGCTATTGAAAATCGTGTTGGCCTCCCTCGGTCTATGCCCTTATGCCCTATGGGCAGCGACCGCCTAGATTTGCATAGGCTGTTAAACTTAGGCTCAAGTGGTTCCCGCCGATCGTCTTTCCCGCGTTGACCGAGAGCACATACCCGCCTTGGACCTGTGCGTTTACCGGACTCGGGACCGCGTCGGGTATCAGGGGGGTACCCTGCGCCTGGGACTGGACCGATCCAATGCTGTGGGGCTGTCCGAAAGGAAGTTGGGCCGAAAGCTGACCTGGCGCACCATTGTCGCTAAAGCTGCCTGACGCCGAGGCCGAGGCCGTAACGCCGAAAACCGTGGCTGAAGCTTCCGCCTGCGCCCCTATCGAACAAACATTGGGAACGTTGGCGAGTGCGTTGTGTATCGCAAGTGCGGCAGCCTGGCCGGAGGGACTGAGAGGAACGTCGTTGGGGTCGTAGTACGGTACTGTTGTAGTTAGCAGTTGCCACAGCGTCCCTTGCTGTCCAGTGACGTTAACTGAGTTGGTTTGGCAATCGCCAGAACATTGGGTCGTTCCGTCCACGTTGCCGAGTAGGCCGCCGTTCACGTTATACTGCAGCGAGCTTGGGTCTACTGTGCCATCGAAGTAGTATCCGTCGTCGGTCAGGCTGTTGCAGTCGCCAGGCTGGACATTGAATCTTCCGTCTCCGTTATCGTAAGCGCAGTCCAACCCCAACGGATCAATGTTACTCAGAGGATTATTCAGCACATACGCATATCTGTTCCAGGACTGCGGATTCGACGGGTCGGCAAGCCAAATTCCCGCCGGGTCGGGCGTCATGAATCGGCCGAGGCTCGATCCGTAATACCTAAACACGGAATTATCCAATCCGCTCTCTGCGTCGCGTTCTTTGCCGGTGAACTTGTAGTTCTGCGGTACGCTCGTGCCACTGCAGTAGTCGTTCTCCACGCCGCCGTAGGGATAGTAATCGATGTCCTGTTCGCACACGCTGCCGGTTGCGTTCTCCACTACTCCGTGCGATCCCAAGTGGTCCGAGAAATAGTAGTGGATCGCTCCAGCACTGTCGCTCCGCGCCACTCGCTGCCCATTGAAAAAGATATACTCGCTCTTGGCATTCCCCGACAAGTCAGTCTCCGTCAGAGGCGCGCCTGCCGAACCCCTCCAGTAGAGAGTTCCCGTGGCGCCGCTGGCACAGGTGCCCGGCGCACTGCCTTCTGTGCATTTCTCCACCCGCTGCCCATCCCCGTCGTAAATGTACGAGATTCCGGCGGTGGCAATCAACCGGTTCTCGTCATCGTAAGCATACGATGCTGAACCGTTGCTCGTCATGTTTCCTGCGGGATCGTAGCCGAAACCGGAAAGCTGATTGTTGGTGCCCGCGGACGTGCTCAACGGTTCGTAAGTGCTCTTGCCCGCAATTTCGGCCCGGTTCGTAAGGTTGCCCCAGGCGTCAATGGTAAAGGTCTCTCCCCACTGCGTGCCGCTGGACTGTGCACTGGTGATGCGATTCAGAGTGTCGTACGTAAAACTCTGGTTGCGGGTGTTGTTGCGGTTGTTCACGATCTGGTAAACGTTCCCGTTGTCGCCTGCCACACTAGCCGAAAAATTACACTGTCCTGTAACCGCCATGCCAAGATGGAAGTCGAAGCAGTCGCTGAACACGCTACCTGAGGGACTTGCAGCGGAAAGCAGAATCGGTTGTAAACGATCACTGTAGGCGTTGGCTACGGTGATTGCCGAACCCAACGTCATGCCCGTCAGCTCGCCCGGTGGTGCGTAAGTAGCGCCGGTTACAAGATTCGTTGCAGAGTGCAAGGCCGTCAGGGGTCGCGCTGCCCCGCTGTAGGTGTAAGTAACCCCATATCCCAAGCTGGTCACGCTAGCTACAGACCCATCCAGGTTGAAAGCATCATTTTCGTAATCGCCTTTTATTGTGCCGATCGTCCGTCGTTCCTGGAGGATGCGGCCCATTGTATCGTGGGACCAGGAGGTGCCCCCCGAACCATCGCACATCGCAGTGCGAAGTCCAAGAGGGTTGCCATCCGTCAAGCCCGGAGGAGCTGTCGTACAGCCCGTGAGCGCCACGCCGTCATAGCCGAACGCTACACCGGGGGTCGCACCGTTGCCTGAATACGTGTCGTTATAGCTCTTTCCGCTGAGGCGGTTCAAGACCTCGTACTTATACGTCGTGATGGCCGTGGCGGTGCCAGTTGACGACTGGTTGGGCGAAGGAGCCGTCTTCATGCACACGGCGCTTGGGTCGCCAGCGCACAGTGAACCGCCGGACGTCACGTAAGAGTAGGCCGTGGTCCCCGATTCCGGATCTGTCGCGCTGGTTAACCGGGAAAGCCCGTCGTACTGGAAGCTACGTGTGCGCGCGTTTGCACTGTTGCTGCCTTTCTGGGCGACACTGAGGAGATTGCTAAGGGCGTCATACGCGTAGTCAGTCTCATAGTTGAGGCTACTGGGAGCTTCCCAGACACCCGTCATTCGGCCCAATCCGTCCCCACACGAATAGCGAGCACTCCCCACTTCGTCGGTCACGGTCGTGCAGTTGCCACTGTAAACAATCGTTATCTTGTCATTGGCGCTGTCAGGGTCAATCACAGAGAGGACACGGTCGAGAGCGTCATAACTATAGGTGGTGATGCCGTCCGTGGAGGATGGAGCGGTGCGGTGCGGATTGCTAACTGTGGCTTTTCGGCCAAGAAGATCATAGGTCGTATCGACGTAGTCTACCCCGGTGGGATCGGAAGTGAGCTGGGTTTGCGTGACCCGGCCAAGCCCGTCATAGATCGTCGTGTTGTTTAGACTGATGCTGCTGGTGATGGCAGTACTGGTTGAAACGCTCCACGGGAGGGAGGTTCCGGTGTTATACGTTGTCGTAGTCCCGCCGCCATCCGGGTAGCTGACTTGCGTTGGCCGCCACAATGGGTCGGCGTGAGAGTAAGTCGTCACGTTGCGGTTGACGTCGGTTGAAGTGGCCATCACACCGCCATTGCAATTCCAGGTCTCTGATGTAGACAGCCCGTTCGCAAAGATTGTCGAAGTGAGCAGCAGGTTGTTGCAGCCGCCCGTTCCGTTGTAATTGTACGATGTTGGAAGCAAGAGAGCATCTGTCGTCGACTTGACTGTGCCATTTGAATTGTACGCGGCTGTGCTGGTTAGGTACGTGCTTCCGCTAACCCACTTGGAGGTCTGCGTGGGATGTCCCAACGTGTAGGTGTAATTGGTCTGGGCCACCTGGCCGGACGGGCCTACAGTGGTCACGGAGCACGGGCGGTCGTACTGGTACGCATTCGCAAGCGTTCCGCAGGATGCGCCGTTCAATCCGTTATAGGTCGTGGTTGTCGATGTCGTCGCTGCGACAGTAGGCGCCGTTCCAGGAGACGTGAGACCCGATGCCCACTCGCTTTCAGAAGTTGTGTTTCCGTAGCCGTCAAAGGTTTTTTCAACCAGCGACCACGATCCGCTCGGTCCCAATTGGGTGAAGACATCGCTTTGCGTGACCACGGGGATTCCGTAATAGAGGGAGAGAATCGTGGAAGGGCAGTTACTGAAATTCTTGTTGTAGCAGGTGATAGTCGTGCTCAACACGCCCTGTTTTATATCCGAGATAATTCTCTCTTCTTCTTGTTCCCCATAGAAATAATGAGTGGTTACGTCGCCGAGCTGATCGGTTTCCGTGACCATAAAATTGACTGGGCCGTACTCATAAACGTGAGTGAGATTGTTGTTCACGTATGTGGTCGTGCTTGTGTGCTAGCGGACCTCATTCGTTAGGGTGGTCTCCGACAGGATGACCCTCGGGGGGTCAAGCATCAGACCGCCCTCGCGAAAAGCCATTGCTAAACTGATGCGGAGGCGCATGATTTGTTGTTTGACAGCGACCCGACTTACCCTTTTTGTCAGGTCAGCTTTCGCTCCGCATTGAGCCCTACTGACTTCGAAGACTCTGCGCACCCAGACTTATATGCGGCGCCGCCTGCCTGCACGATCTTCGATCCTTCGGGGAACGTCGTGCATATCGCTTGGTCGTGAGGCCCCGGCCGCCCGGTCCTGAAGAGTGCCTCCGAGATATTGAAAAATATCCGCTCGAAGTTCTCCTCTGTGACCGTCTCTCCCAAGGGCAGTTCCAACTCCCCGAAGCCGCCGTGGCCGTCAGTCATTGCGCGGTCGCGGATGATCGCCTTGTCCGCGCCCATGATGAAAACGACCTGGAATCTTTGGCCGCCGTCGCGTTGCGTTTTCCCTGTCACGATGGTCATGCTGTCCCCTCGATTCGAGGAGCGTGATCAGTCCGCGTCGGAAGACAAGAGCGAGCGGCGCATCTCTGGGGGGCGGAACTGAATGCGGTCTTGGATCTTGAAGTTTGACCGGTGTCGGGCGTGGTATTTGTGGTAACCTCCAATGCGTCCGACATTTCTCAATCTCCTTTTCGATCCGGTGCAACACTGTCAGGGTGGGCCCGGATCGGATTGGAACTACCTGCGATACTCGCCTGCCACTGAAAGTTATGATTGAGTTCTGTTCAACGTGGTCATGGACGCGTTTGTTTTGCGCAGCGTTCTTACCCCGTCACATTTGCCTGTTGTTCTGACTGTTACCGGTTCGCTTCCAACGAAATTCCGCGACTCTGAAGGCGCGTTCTTCGCGATCTCGCGGCTACGGCGCCGCTGCAAATATTCATCAACAGCCGCCGCCGGGATCGACCACTTGCCATCGCGTTTTTCTGCCCGAAGTCGGCCGGTCCAGAGCGCCGAATAGGTTGCGTTCAAACTGATCTCGAGCTTCTGAGCGGCTCCCCGCGGTGAAAAGTCGATCATGAGTGTTCCTCCACGAACTGCGAGAGTATTAGAATCACCACGAATGAACTTTACTTTGCAGTCGATGCCCTGCGCACAACGCCAATTTGAAAATTTTCGAACCGCTTTGTGTTGGTCAGCGCAAGCAATCATCCGGGAGCGTATATGGGAGGCAGCCGCAAAAACAGCCCGATGGCCGCAAGTTTTGATGAATGGAAAAAGTGTTTCTTGCGCGAGGCCGACGAGGACGGCCGTGCGGTCAGAGCTCTCAATCGAGTAGCGGGTTCGGAGGCCGAAATATTTGTCGTTCTCGAACTGTTGTTCCATCACGTGAACGGGAACTATGGGTTCGGCGCTGGCCCGGGAGACTGGGAGGCTTTCAGAAATGAACTGAACGGCGTGCGCAAAAGAGCGTTGAATTTCGCCTCTGAAATGCAGCGGCTGCGTCACTTGAGAATCTTTTCTCTTCCATTCGAGATGCCGGCATTCCTGGCCAGAGAGGGGCGTGCGTTCCCGTGGCGTCAAACTATTGAATGGCCGGCGGAGGCATTTTGGGGTTCAGCCGCAGAGGAGTTGACGAGGCTGGCCGATTACATTAAGCATGTCATCACCCAAGGTGACAAGACATGGGATTTTCGAGATTTTGGGAATCTGAATTTGATTCTTCTGTCAATCTATTTGAAGCGGATTACGGGAGAATGGCAGGATGAAGCGATAGCGGCGCTGCTCCGTATATCATTCAAAGCAGCAGGCAAACACTGGAAATCTGAAAAGAATCCGGCAGCGGCGATTAGGGAAATTCGCCTCAGATTTCGGACTGCCGATCCCCGATTTAAGTGGCTCCTCGGGGCTGTTAATCAAACAGCTAGGGGCCGCCTCGTGTTTTGGAAAAGGAAACTTGAGCGGAAGCGCAAGAATCTCTCTCCCCTGCCGGCCTTCATGAAACGCTATCGCGACCATGCCTCTATGCAACGCGATCTCGACCGATCATTCAAGAGACGCCATCGCTTTGATGACCTTTCCACTGCCGTGATGAATTTCGTGGGATTGATGGAGATCGGAGATACCAAGGATTTCAACGGCTCGCTTCTTGATTATCTCAATCTGTGCAATGTCCTTCAGCTTAAAGACTGGGACTCGATGAGGCTAGGCAACAGTTCTACCTGAACCTGCCGTCATGGCACAGCGACTGGGAGAAGAGGCGAGAAAAAAAGCGGCAGCCGGGAAAAGAGCTAGGGCGGTGCCATACCGCTCGTCCCCCAAAAGCGAACGGAATATCCAGCAGAAGCTGGTTTCCCGGCGTGTCGGCCAAGCTGCTAATTTAAGCCATGCCCTCTGCAAAATACCCAAGTTTCGACCAACTGCGTCTGGTGCTGTCTGCAATCGCCGGTCTTCGGCCGGACGCCCTGGAGGAAGGCTGCTACGACATTAGCAGCGGGCAAGTCCTACGGCATTTACAGAGTCATGCTCACCGAAGAGACCCTTCGCCGTCTGGGACTGTCCGCGTGAGTACAATGAAAGCCGTCAGTGATGAGCGCGTCGGCTGATCCACATCTGTCGACCATAGAACGCCGAATTTGAGAGGCAGACAATTACCGCAGCCGTGGTAAGAACGTCGACGGAGATATCGGGATAAACAAGCTTGTCCAGATAGTGGAGCAGGAACCCGCCCTGGTACGGCTCGATTCCGGCACGGCCCTTGAGCCAGTCTTCCAGCAGGGTCAATGGACACGGCCAAGGGAGCAATTCCGTAAGAATTCCCCAAACAAGAGATCCGATGTGTAGCCAGCGGAGAACCGGGCGGGAGCGCGTCAGCCAAGCACCGAAAACCACCCACAAAATGAACAGCGCATGCAAGAAAAGGACGGCAGTCGCGAGTGCAGAATAGAAATCAGAAGCAAATACCGCTGCACGCATCTCTAGAATTTACAGCAATGACGGGAAACGATCTGCCTGATGCACGTTCACAGTGCTCTGGGGCTCCGGAATAGTAGTGTTGGCAGAAGATCGTCCGAAAAATCGTCCACTAAGTGGACACCAGCAGCTCCAAGGCATTGATTTCAAGGCTGTTATTTTTTTTACATGGGAGCCATTCACAAGAGGAGCCCCAATGAAATTGTTTCTTTTTCTATGGGCCTGGGTGGTGTTTTTTGATCTGGGGGAGAACGATTCCATTGAAACCGGGCAAGGCGACCATCGGCGAGAACATCAAAACCGAGGAAGCGGCGGGGGCAAAAGACCAGACGTCGCGCTCGCGATCGCGTCGAAACACGGCAACGTCCCAAAGGCAAAGGACAGCGAGACGAAACATGGTGGCGGGGCGCACGCGAACGAAACGGCGGCCTATCACAACGCGCACAAGGACTAAATGCGGCACTGGGTTTTGAGCCTCGAGACGGAATGGCTGGCGGATATAGCGGAGCTGGCCCTGCCCATTCTCTATTTGGCTAACGGCGAGGATAAAGTCGTCGGGCTTGTTCAGCGCGGTAAGCCCCCGTTTCTCCATTCAATCGAGCGACCGTGTCAGGGTGCTGCGTGACCGCCCAAGCCGTCAGCCGATGCTCTGCTGAAGGATTCCAGTCGACGGCTCATAGATCAGAGCCTGCGGTTGAGAAACTGACTTCTAGAGCGAGGTGCTGGCATGCCTGACTGTGGAAACGCTTGCCAGGCTTGCTGGAGCTCGCGGCGTAAAGACCTCGTGGTTCCGAGCCTTGCTCAGCCCTGCTTTCTTTTTGTGATTCATTGCCCGACTCCCTATCCGAAGTTGGTCACCAATATCTCTTTCTCGGTCGCGAGAGTTTCGACGTAGTCGGCCCAGCACTGAAGCATCTGGCGCATTTGCTCAGCGTATTCGGAGCGGTTGTAGACGCCCCGCACCCCTTTATCTGGTGGTTGAAAGCTTTCTCAATCACGCCGGAAGCGAAGCCTTGTTTAGGCAGCAGCGTCGAACCGGTTCGCCGGAGATCGTGAATCGTAAACGGCGGAATTTCGAAAGTGATGCTCCCATGGCCCTGGGTTCAGCGACTCGTAGCAACCACAATTCATCGGGGCGCTATGGGGGATTCTGAGCGAATTGCCACCAGCCAAGGCAGGGGGTATGTGAGAAATATATGTCTCCAGTATGTCTCCAGAAAGGGCGCGTTGCCTGATACCCCAATAAACATTAGCGATTGCATCTTCGGCAGCTTCTGCATCGGAAAGTAGAGTGGTGTCCAGTGGGGTTCCATGAGATGGACAAGATGAAGCACCAACCCACTCTTATGATGATCTTGTACAGAGGTCATCGCTCATTAAGTCAGCTTCTTCTTTTGAAGGGCGGAAGGGTTCCGAGGAACTGCCGGATTCGCTCGAGATCCGGTTCGGAAATCCGGTTGAACATAACGCCAGTTCCGAGTCCCGCTGCGCTGTAGGCGACCTCGCAATCTGCCCAGCACTTGGTTTCCCCAATCCAGATACCCACTTTCAGCTTGGTTCCCGGCGGCAATGGGATCGACATTTCAACGTAACATCCGCTGACGCTGAGATCTGAAATCGTCGCCCAAAAGGAGGCTCCGTCTTGGGTATGAACCTCCACCGAATTATGGCACTTGAACCGGGGGTGCTTCCGGTGCTCAGCGACTTGTGGCTGGTGATTGTCGGGTGCAGGAGAGGGTAGTGGAAAATCCCAGAGAGGCTTTTCCGGGGAAGTGTTGAGCAAGCCCACGTGACCCGCTTTTGGTGTGCCGGGTTCACCCACCCACTTGACGCGAACTTGCACTCGGTTCTTGCCATAGGACAAACCGATGATCTCGTCGAGGTTGAGCTTGGCTTGAACACCGCTCAACTCTATTCCCTGCTGGCTAATGTTGACCGTAACCGCTTTCTCGGAGAAGACTTGGCCACTGCTGTCGGTGCCGAAGACGCGCACTGGCGCCTGGATCTCTTTGCGCGGCTCGCGGCGCCTACCCATCCCTGGCAACCCCCGTCGTTCAAGGTAAGAGTAATAGTGAAACGAACAACGGCCTAAGAGCAAGCTCGGTAATCCGTAAGCGGAATTCTGAACACTCTAACGGGAAATCGCAAGGCGCCCTTCGATTCTCTGCGAGACAGAGCTTCGAAGCCAGGAGGGAATAGTCGGACTTCTCCGCGTGCTGTGCGCGCACACGTGTGATGATGGGAGCTGGGTGCGAGCATTATCACCATGGGCTAATCGCCTTGGAATCGGGATCGCGCCTTTGACCGATGGTGGCGTCTGATCCCAAGTCTCACAGCAGCCGGGAGTGCGGCTGCCGCCCAGATCGAGAACAGAAGCAGGTGCACATCTTGCAGGGAAACACCGATCTTCTCAAGGGCCCAGCGAACCGCGAACGCACCCGTGAGTCCGAGGAGAATGTCGGCCCCGATCCCGAATCCGTCGTCCCCTGCGATCTTGCCACCGGCCCAACCGGCCAACGCTGCGGCAAGTAACCAAATGGAATAGAACATCCCCAGCCTCGATAAACCTGGTCACGCTAAGTCGCGGAGAACAACATTAAGCAGCGAGTCTATGGGCTGGCAGCCCGCCATTGTAGTGAATCGAGCCGCCGCACGGGGACCCATCTTCCCCGGCAGCACTAATATCACATGCCAATGTTGATGGTCTGTTCGGCATCGCACACAGCAGCGGTGGAGCCAATGCAGGATGCGCTACAGGAGCGCGCTCGGAGAGCCTATTGATCCCGCACAGGCAGGAGAACGGGAGTTGTGCTCGGCTTGGACGGGGCGGAGCCCGGTCCTCACAGGAGCATCTTCGCCTAAACCTCCTTTCGTGATAGCGCCAACTCCACGGCTTTCGTTGACTTGCCCGTTTCGCCGACGTAAGATTTTGCGCGAGTGAACAGGCAAATCATTTCCCATTACCGCATTGTCGAGAAACTTGGCGGCGGCGGTATGGGCGTCGTCTACAAGGCCGAGGATACTCGGTTACATCGCTTCGTCGCGCTGAAGTTTCTGCCGGATGAAGTTGCCGCCGACCCGCAAGCTCTAAGCCGCTTCCAGCGTGAAGCCGAAGCCGCCTCGGCCCTCAATCATCCCAACATCTGCACGGTTTATGACATTGGCGAAGAGGGCGGCCGAGCCTTCATTGTCCTGGAGTACCTCGACGGCCATACGCTGAAGCACGCCATCGGCAATCGGCCGATGGACATCCACACCATTCTCAATTTGGCGATCGAAGTAGCCGACGCGCTCGATGCCGCTCACGCCAAGGGCATTGTGCACCGCGACATCAAACCTGCGAACATCTTTGTTACCGACCGCGGCCACGCCAAGGTCCTCGATTTCGGGCTTGCCAAACTGGCCCCGGGGAGCGCTAGCAGCGCGCTACTGGATGCCACGCAAACGGGCGGCGCCATTGAACATCTCACTAGTCCGGGTTCCACGGTTGGCACGGTCGCCTATATGTCTCCGGAACAGGCGCGCGGCAAGCCGCTCGACGCCCGCACCGACCTGTTTTCTCTCGGCACCGTTCTCTATGAAATGGCCACGGGCACGCTGCCGTTCCGAGGGGAAGCGACGGCGGTGGTGTTTGAGGCAATTCTGCAGAAAGATCCGACGCCTCCGATTCGGCTGAATCCCGACCTTCCGCCCAAGCTCGAGGACATCATCACGCGCTCGCTGGAAAAAGATCGCGACCTTCGCTATCAGCATGCTTCCGATATGCGTGCGGAACTGCAGCGCTTGAAGCGCGACCTCGAATCGAAACGATCGGGCGCGCCGGCGTCGGGTACGGCAGCGGCCAGCCACGAGGATTCGGCATCATCGGCTTCCACTTCCACCTCGCGGCCGGGATCAACTCCTTCCAACGCCGCCGTCTCACAATCATCGGGCCGGATGGTTGCGACTGGAGTTTCTGCGCAGGGAGTTTCGGTAAGCAGCGTCGCCGCAACGACCGGCGGGAGACGCTGGAAGTTTGCCGTGCTTGCAGTCGTCGCCGTGCTGGCGCTGGCTGGGGCGGGCCTTTACTACTACCGCTCGCGTCCCGTTGTGACCGCCCCGCTCACCGAGAAAGACTCCATTGTGCTGACCGATTTCGAAAACACCACTGGAGACCCGGTTTTCGACGATGCGCTCAAACAGGCGCTGGCCGTTGATCTCGGTCAATCTCCATTCCTCAACATCCTGTCGGACCGGCGGGTGGGTGAGACGTTGCAGCTGATGGGCCGCGCCGCGAACGATAAAGTTACGCCCGACATGGCGCGCGAGATTTGCGTTCGCACCGGCACGAAAGCGGTACTCAAAGGGTCGATCTCGCGACTGGGCACGCAGTATGTCATTGGGTTGGAGGCAGTGAATTGCAACACTGGAGACACGCTGGCCAAAGAACAGGCTGAGGCTCCCGCCAAAGAGAGCGTTTTGAAAACATTGGACCAGGTGGCGGCGTTGATGCGCACACGACTCGGTGAATCGCTGGCCTCGGTGCAGAAGTTCGATGTCCCGATTGAGGCAACCACTTCTTCCCTGGAGGCGCTGAAGGCGTTCAGCATGGGCGTGCGCGTGGCCCGGGAGAAAGGCCCAGCCGAAGGAATCTCATTTTTCAGGCGCGCCATTGAACTCGATCCGAACTTCGCCATGGCGTACGCGCTGCTGGGGCTCGACTATGCCAACCTTCTTCAACCCAGCCGTGCCGCCGAGAATCTTAAGAAGGCATACGATCTGCGAGACCGGGTAAGCGAGCGCGAGAAACTAAGAATTTCCGCAAACTATTACTACATCGTTACGGGAGAACTGGAGAAGGAAGCGCAAACCTACCAGCTCTGGGTGCAAAGCTATCCGCGAGACTCGGTGCCCCACGGGAACCTGGGCGCCAACTATTCTTCTTTGGGCCAGTATGATCAGGCGCTACCCGAGGTGCAGGAGGCCGTCCGCCTCGATCCTTCAGTGGTCACCGGCTACACCAACCTGGCCGGGATCCAACTGGCCTTCAACCGCATCGACGCTGCCCAGGCTGCTATCGACGAAGCTGCAGCTCGAAAACTGGACGGCGAAACCATTCACCTGGTCCGCTACTTCATCGCCTTCCTGAAGAACGACGACGCGCTGATGGCACAACAGCTCGCCTGGGGCGCGGGCAAGCCTGGCGAAGAAGACCCGCTGCTTTCCGCCCAGTCTGATACGGAAGGCTATTACGGACGCCTTGCTGCGGCGCGAGACTTTGCGCGCCGCGCGGTGGACTCAGCGGTGCGCGCGGATTCCAAAGAGACGGCCGGCTTATGGCAGGCGGATGGTGCGTTGCGGGAGGCGGAGTTCGGCAATTCCGCAGAGGCGTTGCGTGAAGCCGCGGCGGCGTTGGCGCTGGCTCCGGGGCGGGACGTGAAAGTGCAGGCGGCTCTCGCCATGGCGCGAGCCGGCGATTTGAAGCGCGCTCAGGCGATCGCAGAAGGATTGGAGAAAGACTATCCCACCAATACGACGCTGAAGCTGTATTGGTTTCCAACCCTGCGCGCTGCCATTGATCTGGCCGATCACAAACCGGCCGAGGCAGCGGTGGCACTCGAAGCCGTTGCTCCCTATGAACTCGGTGAGCCTCCCCCGTACCAGGTCGGCACGATCTACCCGGCGTATTTGCGAGGAGAGGCCTACCTCGCCGCACACGATGGCAACGCGGCCGCTCGCGAATTCCGGAAACTGCTCGAGCACCGGGGAATTGTTCTGAATTATCCTCTCGGCTCGCTCGCGCATCTCGGCCTCGGTCGCGCGTACGCGCTTGCCGGCGACACCGCCAAAGCCAAGACTGCCTATCAGGAATTCCTCAGCCTCTGGAAAAACGCCGACCCCGACATCCCCATCCTGAAGGAAGCCAAAGCGGAGTACGCAAAGCTGCAATAGCTGCCCGTTGCCGGGAACGGGATGGTTGGTGAAATCGCGAGCCAGCAACTTTTCCAAAACAGTTGGGTTTGCAAGTATTTGTTTCGGTTCTTCTTCCGGGAGGTTCCCCATGATCGGTATGACGGAGAACGGATTCGAGCCGCGCTTGCAGCCTTCGCGGACAATCCAGGCGGAACGCGGTGAAGTGAGCCTAGAGGAGCGTTTCGAACGGGCGACCCAGATTAAGGAGCAGCTTGATAGCGTGCGCAGTTGGTGCGGACGGCCATTGCCTAAGTTTCGTCGCGCGTGTTCTGCTGGGCAGTTGCTCTTTCAGGTTGTCGGGGCCGCCGGTTACGCTGGCTACTTCGCTTCCATGCACACGTTAATGCGCGTGCTTTCCGGCGCCTTGATGGCAGGCACATGGTACGCGATTTACAGAATTAAAGGAGTTCAGCCGTAGTCGGCTTTAAGGGTGCCATTCTTAGGCCAATTCTGACTGAGAATCGACGCGTTCAGTTTCCGGGATCAACAGAACCTCTGGCGGCGTTCGCCCCCATTGCATTACTTTTTAGGACCTGAAACGCAGATATTGGAGTGGCCCGGCGGGCACGGTATCAATCACGACCGTCGCTTGTTCGGAGCGCAGATGTACCTGTTCTCGCGGTGACCCTCCGCAGGGTCAGCAGCGTGATCTCTGGCGGGACGCCGATGCGCACCGGGAAGCCGAGGGTTCCGAGGCCGCGATTCACATAAAGCGCTGCTTTCTGTTGACCGTTGCTCGCGGGCGCGCCAGAGACATGCATTGGCAGGTGATAGAGTCCGGCGACGAACGGCGTGATCAAGCGAGCCGGACTGACGCTGTGATCCACGATCTCAAACTTAACCTGGCCCCCGTGAGTGTGACCGGCCAGGCTGAGTTCGATGCCGAGTTCGGCCGCGCGGTGAAACGAATTCGGATTGTGCGAAAGCAACACGTTGGGCATATCACGCCGGATCAAAGGCTCGATTTCCTGCAACATGGGCCCGGGAGGATCGCCCTCGCTGCGCGTCATGTGATCGCGCTGGTAATCGACACCCAGAAGATTGAAGCGGGCTCCGTTATGCTCGACGACCGCGCTCGCGGCGCGGAGCAGCCGCATTCTTTTTTCCCGGAAGAGCCGTTCCGCGTCCTCTTCCACTCCCGCATAAATCTCGTGATTGCCATTGCATCCCCAGACACCGAGCGGAGCGCGCAGCCGGCTCAACTCGGTGATGCAAACGTCCAGTGGATCGCCAACGCCCGAGATGAAGTCTCCCGTAACAAAAGAAATGTCAGGGTGCAGGCCGTTCGCCATATCGACGGCGCGCGCGATTTCGCGAGGCGGCATGTAGTCGCCAATGTGGATGTCGCTAAGCTGAGCAATGCGCAGCCCATCCAGCGCGGGCGGAAGGTTGGCCACGGGCACGTCGACGCGCTCGATGGTGTAACGCAATCGGCCGGCGGCAAATCCGTAGGTGGCAGCAAGAAACGGAAAGCCGCCAGCGAAAGCGGCGGCATATTGAAAAAAGGTTCGGCGCGAGGGACTGAAGCCATCGGCGACCGCTCCGGGACGAAGCCGGGCCGCGGCATTGGTGACCCACTCGATCACTCCCACCGATTCGACTGCCAGGAATCCAAAGAACGAAGCAGCCAGCCACAGGCGGGCAAAAGTGGAAAGTGCTTTGCCGAGGTGGAAGCTGCCCAAGCTGAGCCGGGAGACGCCGTGACCGAGCAGCGGATCGAGAAGCGTAGCCAGCAGGACTGCGGCCAGAGCGATCAGCGCAGCATGAAGCCCGAAGCGCCAGTTGCCGTTCGAGAACGAGCCAATCGACGTCCACGCGCGCAGAAACCAGAATCGCTGGACGGCGTAGACAGCTAAGAGAAACAGCGCGAAGAAAAGAACTCGGGTAAGAATCAGGGTCACGACTCCGTTACGAAACTCTTTTGGTGGTTAGATGCATTGCGGGCAGAAGAAGGATCGGATGCATAGGTGAAAACGCCTCACAATAAAGAAAGCAGAGGATTTCTCCTCTGCTTTTCTCCGGCTTGTACCCTCCCCCAGGTACTTTGCCAAATGCAAACTTATTTACTGCAGCGGGGTCTCGGTTCCGGCGCAGGTGCTGACCACGGTGCCGGGAATTTCGCGCACCACTGCATCCGAGACTGAGCAGAAGGAGTTCACGCCCGTAGTGTTTATAGTCAACGGGCTTGCCCAGGCAGCATAGCCGCTGGACGTGCCGGCCGCATTGAAGGTGTAACCGCTCTTGGTGCCCGCTGCCAGCGTCGTATCGATCAAGCAAGCGTTAGTCGAAGTGGGCAATACGCTGCCGGTGCAGGTGCCCGTCAGAGTGGTCAGGTTGGCCGCAAAGCCCACCGACGGGTAGCTGGAGTTGTAGGAGATCATGGCCGTGTTGATGGTGCGAAGCGACGCCACTGCGGACGACTCATTCGACGCTATACGCGCGCGCAGCAGGTTCGGGATAGCAATCGCGGCGATGATCAAGATGATCGCGACCACGATCAGCAGTTCGATCAGTGAGAAGCCCCTTTGTTTCCGCATCTAAGAATGTCCTCGTCTCCGTTTGGCTGTCTTGGTTGGATGACCAACACACTTGTACTATGGCACTCTGGGGGCCAGAGACCAAATTACGGAGGTCAGATGCCTTTGGATGAAATTTCAGTCTATTCTAATCGCGATGGCTTCGCTTTTCATTCCCCCAGGAGATCGCGATGCATAGAGTCATAAGCCTTTCGGGTGGCTGGTGATAGCTAGCGGGCGGCGAGCGGCTCTTGCGTGCGCAGCGATGCGGCGCGGTCACGGGCGTTCTGGAGGGCGCGCTTGACGTGACGAGGCGCAGTGCCTCCGGGTATGTCGTGCAGTCCGAGCACCTCAGTGAGTCCAAGGCAGGAGTGGAAACCTGCGTCAAAGCTGGAGTTGATGGCTTGCAAGTCGGCGAGGGGCAGTTTTTGCAAATCGCATCCGCGCTCCACGGCCAACTGCACGGCCTTGCCGACCGCTTCGTGGGCGAGGCGCGAGGGCACTCCGCGTTCGACGAGGTATGCGGCTGCGGCCCAGGCGTTCATATAACCTGAAACTGCGGCCTGATTCATCCTGGCTTCGTTGAATTCCACGGTGTTCATAAATCCGGTCACGAGGGGCAACATGCCGATGACCGTGTCGGCGGCGTCGAACAGAGGTTCCTGCGTTTCCTGCAAGTCTTTGTTGTAGGCGAGGGGCAGGCCCTTCACTAAAGCTTGCAGCGCGGCGGCGCAACCCATGACGCGCGCCGCTTTGCCTCGCACCAGTTCGAGCAAGTCGGGATTTTTTTTCTGGGGCATGGCGCTGCTGCCGGTGGAGTAGGGCTCGGGTAACTCTACAAATCCGTACGCGGACGTGGAGAACAAGATCATCTCTTCAGCCCAGCGGCTAAGGTGGAGAGCGAGCAGGGAAAGCGCGTCGACGAATTCGATGGCGAAGTCGCGGTCGCTGGTGGCGTCCATGCTGTTCGCTGTCGGGCCATCAAAACCCAGCTCCGCGGCCATGGCTTGACGATTGAGGGTGAGCGTGCTCCGGCCACGGCGCCCGATCCGAGTGGACAAAGGTTGGCGCGCTTGCGGCAGTCCGCGAGGCGGGAGGCGTCGCGGAGAAACATTTCTATGTAGGCCAGTAACCAATGCGCTACCAAGACGGGCTCCGCCGGCTGCAGGTGGGTGTACGCTGGCATGGCTGCGCTGCCCGCAGCTTCGGCGCGCGTGAGGATCGCCTCGATCCAATCGGCGATCAAGGTTCGCAGAGTATCGATGTTTTGGCGTACGAAGAGGCGGAGATCGGTTGCGATCTGTTCGTTGCGGCTGCGGCCGGTGTGCAACTTGTAGCCGGTGGCGCCGATCAGCGCGGCAAGTTGCTTTTCTACGAAGTGGTGAACGTCTTCGGCTTCCGGATCGTTGAGAAACTCGGGAGACGATTCGGCGCGCTGGCCGATTTCTTCGAGCGCCTTCACGATTTCGGAAAGCTCTTCGGAAGAAAGCACTCCGGCGTGTTCGAGAGCGTTGGCGTGGGCGCGGCTGGCCGCGAGTTCGAAGGGCAACAGCCGCTGATCGTAGGGGAACGAGCGCTGCCATTTTTCAAATTCGGGGTCAAGCGGCTGCCAGAAGCGGCCGGACCACATCTTCACGGCGCGACCTCAGGGGCTAAAGCCCCGGTTAAATCGATGCCTCTATCGCAGCGCTGAAGCGCTGCGCCACCCAAAAGCACGCCGCCCACAAGCAGCACGGCGCCCCCAAGCGAGTCGGTCACAAGCAGCACGGCGCCCAAAAGCCGCATGTTCATTGCGCGACCTCTGCCTTTGCTTTCGCCTGCGTCTGGGCGCGGCAACGCGAGGGCAATCCGAGGATGCGGATGAAGCCTTCGGCGTCCTTCTGATCATAGCCGTCGCCCATGGTGAATGAGGAGAGGTCGGTGCGGTAGAGCGAGTAATCGGACTTGCGGCTGACCAGGTTGACGTTGCCTTTGTAGAGCGAGAACGTGACCGAGCCCGTCAGATTCTGTTGCGTGGTTTCTACGAAGGCGTCGAGCGCTTCGCGCAGCGGGGTGAACCACAGGCCGAAATAAACGAGTTCGGCATACTTGAGCGCGACGTGCTGCTTGAAGTGGAGCAGGTCGCGATCGAGGCAGAGGGCTTCGAGTTGGCCGTGGGCTTCGAGTAGCAGCGTGCCTCCGGGAGTTTCATAGCAGCCTCGCGACTTGATGCCTACGAAGCGGTTCTCTACCAAGTCGATGCGGCCTACGGCGTTGCGTCCTCCGATTTCGTTCAGCAGTTCGACTAGCGATACGGGATCGAGAGCCTGGCCGCCAACGGAGACGGGCACGCCTTTTTCGAATCCGATTTCAACCTGCTCTTCTTTATTGGGAGCCTCTTGTGGGGATTTTGTCCATTGCCAGGTGCTTGGAAACGGCGGGTTGGCGGCGTCTTCGAGTTCTCCGCCCTCGTGACTGACGTGCCAGAGATTGCGATCGCGGCTGTGGATCTTCTCGCGGCTGGCGGCCACGGAAATACCGCGCTTCTCGGCGTAGTCGAGACAATCTTCGCGTGATTTCAGGTCCCACTCGCGCCACGGCACAATAACTTTCAGCTCGGGAGCGAGGGCCTGGTAGGCCATCTCGAAGCGGACCTGGTCATTGCCTTTGCCGGTGCTTCCGTGGCTGAGGGCCGAGGCGCCTTCGCGCTGCGCGACTTCAACCTGATGTTTCGCGATCACGGGGCGAGCGAGTGAGGTGCCGAGCAGATACTTGTTTTCGTATACCGCGCCCGCTTTCAGCGCTGGCCAGACGTAATCCGTCAGGAACTCTTCGCGCAGATCTTCGACCACTACCTTGCTGGCTCCGGTTTTGTAGGCCTTCTTCACCACCGCTTCCAGGTCGTCGCCCTGGCCTATGTCGGCGACCATGGCGATCACTTCGTAGGCATAATTTTCCTTGAGCCAGGGAATGATGATCGAGGTATCGAGCCCACCGGAGTAGGCGAGAACAATTTTTTCAGGCATGCGCGCTCCTAGCGGGGAAGCGGCCCACGCCGCCGCCCAATAGCCATACGAGAATGGCTTTCTGAATGTGCAAACGATTTTCCGCCTGATCGAAGACGACCGAGTTGACTGAGTCGATGACTTGGTCGGTCACCTCACAGCCGCGATGCGCGGGCAGACAGTGCATGAATAGCGCATTGGGCTTGGCGAGTTGCATGAGCGCCGCATTCACCTGGTACGGCGCGAAAATGGCCGCGCGTTCTTCCGCTTCGTGTTCATGTCCCATGCTGGCCCAGGCATCGGTGTAGACGGCATCGGCTCCGGCAACGGCTTTGCGCGGATCGGTCAGGATGCGGAGGGAAGCCTTGGTCTCGTCGGCAATGGCCTTCGCCATGGTGACAATGACGGGATTGAGGCCGTAGCGCTGCGGCGTGGCAATGGAAACTTTCGCGCCGACGGAGGCGCCCGCCAGAAGAAGGGAGTGCGCCATGTTGTTGCCATCGCCAACGTAAGCGAAATGAATTTTCGAGAGATCTCCGAAATGTTCCTGCAGGGTGAAGAAGTCGGCGAGCGCCTGGCAGGGATGTTCGAGCTCGCTGAGGGCGTTGATGACCGGAACGTCGGCGTAGGTGGCCATCTCTTCGACGACCGCATGGCTGAAGGTGCGCAGCACGATGAGGTCGATCCAGCGTTCGAGGTTGTGGGCGATGTCGTAAAGAGACTCGCGGGCATTGAGGCGGCTGGCCGTCTGGTCGACGAAGAAGGTGCTGCCGCCCA
>Ga0187867_10001395_pt1 | contig 20846 bp, 17 predicted proteins | sample June2016WEW_13_1_FD_132976 | JGI IMG/M metagenome (GOLD analysis project Ga0187867, IMG submission 132976) | Peatland microbial communities from SPRUCE experiment site at the Marcell Experimental Forest, Minnesota, USA - June2016WEW_13_10 | ecosystem: Environmental > Terrestrial > Soil >...
GATCGATCGAAAAGGTGCGGGGCCAGGCGCAAAAGGTTTGTTGAATATTCATCTCAATTGGACTGCGATATCGGTTTGGGAATGCCCAAAAGACCGAAGACATGTTGGGGTTTCCCCCGCGCGTCCACGCTGCCTGCCAGTATAATGACTGTTCCTTTTTCGGCTTAAGTGCTTTTACGCCGTGCGGGTTGCCGGTCGAGTTCCCCAAGTGCTGGTTCGGAAGCTCCAACAGATTCGATGTCGAGGTCCAGTCCATTACCCTGAACCCTAACATCGTATTGCGAGTACTTTGTGGAGCGTGCGCCCATTGTCAGCAAGAGGGTTGACGAAGATCTCATGCCGAAGTGGCTCAGGGAAAGGGGAATCGATCCGGCGGCAACATAGGCTTGAAGTGTCGCGCTGTAATTTAAACAAGGATCAAGAGTGAAAAGTCATGTTCCGGACATAAGGGAAGAGATACTGAAAAATATCCCAGCCAGGCGAATTACCGCGTCCATCATAGCGGAGGGCGAAGGAATCATTGCTGGAACAGCTTTCGCCAGGAAGGAAATGGAAAGACTCGGACTGGATTTATTGATAATGGTCGATGATGGTCATTATATCAAGAATGGTGGGGAGGTAGTCAGATTCGCCGGGAGTCCAAAACAGATATTGATGGCTGAGGAAACAGTTATTGGGCTGCTGGCCAAGCCGTCAGGCATTGCCAGCAGCGCACGCCGGTTTGTTGATGCAACTGGAGGCAGGCCCAAGGTTGTCAGCGGTGCATGGAAGAAGATGCCCCCTTCTCTGAAGGATATGGTTCGTGAATCCGTGAAGGCTGGTGGTGTGTCTCCCCGCATAGTGCCAGACCAGTTTGCCTACCTGGACAAGAATTATGTCGAGCTTCTGGGGGGCGTAGGCAAATGTCTTGCTGCTGTTGCCCATCTGAATGGGATAGTAAAAGTGGTTCAGGTTAAGGGAAGATACGGCGACATTGCATCGGAGGCGTGCGAGGCGGCAATGTCCGGTGCAGGGGTGGTTTTCATCGACTCGTGCAATCCGCGCGACATCGAATCGGTATCGGACAGATTGTGCAGCCTTGGCCTGAGGAATAGAGTCAAGCTGGCTTTCGGCGGCGGGATCAAACTCGAGGCTATAGATTTGCTGAAGAGGATGGATGTCGATATTCTCGATATCGGCAGGCAGATTGTCGATGCTCCCATGCTGGACATGAGACTGGAAATTACCGATTCTCAGAGTTGAACAAGAGGCAATTTCAGCCGTGGCGGAATACGATTTGCTTAATGGACCGAACTGAGCATAAACGGGATAGAGCTGGAAGATGCATGATTTCACACGCTTTGGGAAGCTGTTAAACTGCGTTTTCGGAATTGATCGCTAACCAAACCGGCATCACCAAAGTATTCATCGATAATATCCTGGAATATTTCTAAGTCACCCGGTCAAGGAGGACCCGTGCAAAAGCCTGACGTCAATTGGTCCATTTATTGTCTGCGCCGGAATTTGTAAGGGCTTGAACATACAAATGTCACTGTTCGGCACGCCCTGATGGAAAAACCTGTGGTTCGGATGGTTAACCGCAAGAAGGTTTCGGGGCGTTTTTTTTTGCCCATCATTATGTCAGAATGGACATAGCCCTAATTCGGTTGTATAATAGCCCAAAGGTCCTGGTTGTCATCCGCCGAGCGTGTGCGGAGAACGGAAGCGATTCGATATTGTTTGATCGATTGAGTTTTTTTACGTTTCATTATTTCATTTGTGACACAACGCCTGCATGCCAATACCTTCCTAAGTCCGGCAGGAGAACTTTATGAAGATGGTCACGGTCCAGAACGCCATAGGGATGGTGCTGTGCCATGATGTGACTCAGATTATCCCGGGCCGGATGAAGGGACCTGCCTTCAGAAAGGGCCACATCCTCCGGGAGGAGGACGTGCCGCAACTGCTCGGTATGGGAAAAGAGCATGTCTTTGTCTGGGATATCCAATCCGATAGCGGTCTGCTCCACGAAAACGAAGCCGCTGTCCGGATTGCCCGCGCTGCAGCCGGGAGAAACATCGCGCTCTCGGCGCCCGAGGAAGGCAGGGTAGATCTTACAGCGGCGGTTGACGGGCTGCTGAAGATCGACATCGAGGCCCTCTTTGAGGTCAACGCTGAAGAGATCGTCTTCGCAAGCCTCCACACGCACCAGAAGGTTGGCAAAGGGAAGGTGCTCGCGGGGACCCGCGTGATTCCGCTGGTCATCGAAGAGCACAAGATCGAACAGGTCGAGCGTATCTGCTCCCAACATCAACCTCTGATCGAAGTCCTGCCGTTTAGGAGTTTCAACGTAGGAATCATTACGACCGGGAGCGAGGTTTACCACGGCCGTATCAAGGACCAATTCGGTCCAGTCGTTCGTGAAAAACTCAGTGAATTGGGGTGCCGCGCGCTTAGACAAACCTTTGTGTCCGACGATCAGAGGCGGATCGTCGGGGAGATCCAAGCGTTTTTGAGCCAGGGCGCCGAGATGATCATCGTCACGGGCGGGATGTCCGTGGACCCCGATGACGTCACTCCGGCGGCCATCCGGGATTGCGGTGCGCGGGTGATTACCTATGGCGCTCCGGTTCTTCCCGGCGCCATGTTCATGCTGGCCTATCTTGGGAACGTTCCCCTCCTCGGCCTGCCGGGGTGCGTCATGTACCACAAGACGAGCATCTTTGACGTGATTCTCCCCAGGCTGCTTGCCGGTGAAGAGATCACGCGGAGGGATATTATCGGAATGGCGCACGGAGGACTGTGCGTCCATTGCAAGGAGTGCAGGTACCCGGACTGCGGTTTTGCCAAGGGTGCTTGAACGGTTGCCTGTCGTTTACCTAAGATCTGAAAGGAGGAGAAAGGAATGGAGAAAAAAATCCTTAATATCAACAAGATACCCCGGACGATCATTGCAAACCCCGAAGCTTCGCTGGCGGACGTGCTTCGCAGACAGCTCGACCTGACGGGTACCAAGGTCGGCTGCGGCATGGCCCAGTGCGGTTGCTGCTCGGTCATCATGGACGGAAAAGTGGTTCGTTCATGCGTCACCAAGATGAACAAGGTCGAGGAAGGCGCTGAAATCACCACTATCGAAGGTATCGGCACGCCGGATGACCTTCACCCCCTCCAGGTGTCCTGGATGGTTCACGGCGGAGCACAGTGCGGCTTCTGCAGCCCTGGCTTCATCGTTTCCGCCAAGGCCCTCCTGGATAAAAATTCCAAGCCCACCCGTGAAGACGTGCGTGACTGGTTTCAGACCCACCGGAACGCCTGCCGGTGCACGGGGTACAAGCCTTTGGTCGACGCGGTGATGGATGCGGCACGGGTCCTGCGCGGCGAGATCACCAAGGAGCAACTGGCCTACAAGCTCCCAGCCGACGGAAGGATCTGGGGCGGAAAATACCCGCGTCCGAGCGCTCTGGCCAAAGTGACCGGAACCTGCGACTACGGCGCGGACCTGGGGCTCGAGCTTCCGCCGGATACCCTGCAGCTTGCCCTGGTGCAGGCGAAGGTTTCCCATGCCAACATCGTCTCCATCGACACCTCCGAGGCCGAAAAGATGCCCGGCGTCTACAAGGTGGTGACCCATAAGGACGTCAAGGGCAAGAACCGCATCACGGGCCTCATCACCTTCCCGACGAACAAGGGCGACGGCTGGGACCGGCCAATCCTCTGCGACACGAAGGTATTCCAGTTCGGCGACGCCATCGCCATTGTCTGCGCCGACACGGTGGAGAACGCCAGGGCGGCGGCCGAAAGGGTCGTGGTTGAGCTCGAAGAGCTTCCCGCCTACATGAGCGCACCTGCCGCCATGGCAGAGGACGCCATCGAGATTCATCCCGGCACCCCCAACGTCTACTACGAGCAGAAGATTGCAAAGGGCGGCGAGACAAAACCGCTCATGGATTCGGCCGCCTACGTTGTAGAAGACGAGTTCTACCTTCAGAGGCAGCCCCATCTAACCATGGAGCCCGACGTAGGTTTTGCCTATTTCGATGACCAAGGACGGCTCACCATTCATTCGAAGAGCATAGCCATCTTTTTGCACCACGCCATGATCGCGCCGGGCCTGGGCGTCGAGCCGGATAAGCTGCGCCTGGTTCAGAACCCTGCCGGGGGCACATTCGGCTACAAGTTCAGCCCCACCATGGAAGCTTTGGTCGGGGCCGCCGCCATGGCGACCGGCCGTCCGGTTTTCCTCAGGTACGACTATTATCAGCACGTAACATACACCGGCAAGCGCTCGCCCTTTTTCATCAAGCTCAAGTACGGCGCGGACAAGAACGGTAAAATAATTGCCATGGAATCCGATTGGCTGGTGGACCATGGTCCATACTCCGAGTTCGGTGATCTTCTCACCCTGCGCGGAGCACAGTTCATAGGCGCCGGTTATGGCATTCCCAGCATTCGGGGTCGCGGCCGCACGGTGTGCACCAACCATGCATGGGGATCCGCCTTCCGCTCTTACGGTTCTCCTCAGAGCTTCCTCGCCAGTGAGGTGCTCATGGACGAACTGGCGGAAAAGATCGGTATGGACCCGCTGGAGCTGCGCGCCCTGAACGTCTACCGCCCCGGCGATACCACACCGACGGGGCAGGAGCCGGAAGTATTCAGCTTCAAGGAAATGATTGACAAGTTGCGTCCGCTTTACCAAAAAGCAAAAGAGAAGGCGAAGGCCGAATCCACGGCCGAAGTCAAGAAGGGTGTGGGTGTGACGATCGGCATCTACGGCTGCGGCATCGATGGACCTGATGCCTCCAAGGTTGCCATTGAGCTCACCAGGGACGGCGTCACGGTGTTTTCAAGCTGGGAAGACCACGGCCAGGGCGCCGACATGGGGTGCCTCGGCACGACACACGAAGCACTGCGGCCGATGGGGATCGCTCCCGAGAAAATCAAACTGGTTATGAACGATACGGCCGTCACTCCGAACAGCGGCCCATCGGGTGGCAGCCGTCAGCAGGTTGTGACCGGCAATGCCATCAAGAGCGGTTGTGAGCTGCTTCTTGCGGCTATGAAAAAACCGAACGGCGGCTACCGCACCTATGACGAGATGGTGGCGGAAAACATCCCCGTTCGCTACGACGGCAAGTGGGCCGCCTCGATGAACGTGTTCTGCGACGAAAATGCGCAGGGCAAGCCGTTCGCTATTTACATGTACGGCGTTTTCATGCCAGAAGTGGCAGTGGAAGTAAAGACCGGCAAGGTGAAAGTCGAGGGGTTTACAATGGTGGCCGACGTTGGCAAGATCAACAACAAGCTCGTGGTGGACGGGCAGATCTACGGCGGCGTAGCCCAGGGCATCGGACTCGCGCTCTCGGAGGATTTCGAGGATCTCAAAAAGCATACCTCCCTGGCTTCCTGCGGCATCCCGTATCCCAAGGATATTCCCGATAACTTCAATATCCTTTATGTGGAAACGCCGCGCGACAACGGTCCCTTCGGAGCCGCCGGTGTGGGAGAGCTCCCGCTGACTTCCCCCCATGCCGCCATTGTCAACGCTATCTACAATGCATGCGGTGTACGAATCACCCGGCTCCCGGCCCTGCCGGAGAAGGTGAAGGCAGCTCTTGAAGCCAAGGCCGCACACTGAAAAAACATGGGTTGATACTCTATCCTGAAACCATTTAACCCCGGCTCCCTGCCGCCCTTCTTGAGGGCGGCAGGGAGCTTTTACCTATTTTGAACCTTTTGACGATTCAGTGTACGCAACCATAGTCTTCCCTGCCGGCATTCATTGGAAGAAAGTTCTGCGGAACCATGGAAAAAGACGAACTGACCAAGCTGGAAGACCGATGCATTCAGGAGCAGCCCCCGAACTGCGCCGCCGCCTGCCCCGTCCATGTGGATGTGCGGGCCATGATGGCCGAAACGGCTCGGGGAAACTTCACCGAAGCGGCAAAAATTCTCAAGAAAACGGTCCCTTTCCCAGGGATTGTGAGCCGGGTCTGCGATCAGCCCTGCCGATCGGTCTGCAAACGGAAGGAAGCGGGGGAAGCCATGGCTGTAGTTGCCATCGAAAAAGCGTGTCTTGATTACGCCTCTGAACTTCCGGAAAAAATCGCCGTGCTTCCCAAAAAAGAGAAATGCATTGCCGTCCTGGGAGGCGGATTGAGCGGCTTGACCGCCGCTTTCAGCCTGGCAACAAAGGGCTACGCGGTGGTGGTCTTCGAGAAAGGGCCGCATTTGGGAGGCAGCTTGTGGCACTTCCCCGAAGAGAAACTCCCGAGAGACATTATCGCAAGGGACCTGCAAGTCCTGGAGATGGTAGGGGTCGAGGTTCGACTGAACACTACCGTGGGGCGAGATATCTCCTTCGATGCCATTTGCGGTGATTTTGACGCCGTTTACGTTGCTACCGGCGGAGAGTCTCCGGATGTTTTCGGCCTTGCGACTGACCCCGGAGGCCGGATAGCCGTCGATTCGGTGACTCTTGCCGCCGGCCGGGAAGGTGTCTTTGCAGGAGGCGCTCTCCGCCGGGCCGTGGGGGAAAGGTCGCCGATTCGCTCCATTTCAGACGGCCGGATTGCGGCAATCTCCATCGACCGGTTCCGGCAGAAGGTCTCACTGACCGCCGCTCGCTTCAACGAAGGAGCGTATGAAACCCGTCTCTACACTCGAACGGAAGGGATAGAACCACTTCCACCAGTACAGATGGAACATCCCGACCTGGGCTACTCTGCCGATGAGGCCATCATGGAAGCCAAACGCTGTATACAGTGCGAGTGCCTTGAGTGCGTTAAGGTCTGTGAATATCTCAACAGTTTTCGCGCCTACCCCAAGAAGTACGTACGCCAAATCTACAACAACCTTTCCATTGTAATGGGGCACCGCGAGGCGAACAAGCTTATCAACTCGTGCAGCCTTTGCGGGCTCTGCAAAGAGGTCTGCCCCGAGGACCTGCATATGGGGCTGGTCTGCATGAAAGCCCGGGAAATCATGGTGAATACAGGCAAGATGCCGCCGTCCGCTCACGACTTTCCCTTGAGGGACATGCTGTTCAGCAATGGTGAGAAATGCGCTTTCGCACGCCGGCAGCCGGGAATGGATCAAAGCCGTTTCCTCTTCTTTCCAGGATGCCAGCTTGCCGCGTCGGCCCCGGAGCTCGTGAAAAGCGTTTACACGCTGCTAACTCAGAAGCTCTCCGGCGGAGTCGGCTTCATGTCCCGGTGCTGCGGGGCTCCGGCGGACTGGTCGGGCCGGACCGAGCTTTTTCAATCCACCGGGGAGGATTTTCTGGCCTTGTGGAGGGAACTGGGGAGTCCACACCTGATTCTTGCCTGCTCGACCTGCCACGAAATCTTCAAGACCCATTTCCCGGATGTCCCGATCATTTCGCTTTGGGAAATGCTGGACAGCCTGGGGCTTCCTGAAACCGTAAAGGTGGAGAGGCGCGAAGTCCTCGCCGTGCATGACGCCTGCACCGCCCGGCATGAGAGCGCCATGCAGGAGAGCGTGCGCAACATCCTGCGCCGCCTCGGCTATGAGATCGAGGAATTGCCTTTGAGTCGTGATAAAACAGAATGTTGCGGCTATGGCGGACTTATGTTTTTCGCCAACCCGGATCTTGCAAGGAGCCACATCCGACGACGCATCCAAGAGAGCCCACGAGATTACCTGGCCTATTGTGCGATGTGCCGTGACTATTTTGCCTTCACCGGCAAACGTACCTTCCACCTTTTGGATCTCATCTTCGAAACCCCCAGGGATGAAGCCGCGCTGCGCAAAGGTCCCGTCTATTCGCAGAGGCATGAAAACCGGGTCCGCTTAAAAAACGCGATGCTCAGGGAGTGGTGGGGGGAAACCACGGCTGAGGCGCAAGGCTACGAAGCCATCCGGCTGAAGATATCCGATGCTGTGCAACAACTCATGGAGGAACGGTTGATCCTCGTTGAGGACTTGCAGCAGGTGATCGACGCTGCCGAAAGAAGCGGGTACAAGCTCCTTAATCGGGATACCGATCGTTTCATAGCCCACTACAAACCGGCAAGTGTCACTTACTGGGTGGAATACTCCCCTTCCGGGGATGAGTTCGTCGTTCATAACGCCTACAGCCACCGTATGGAAATCGCCGAGGATGCGAAGCCGTGACTCCGCAGGAAGATCGTGCCAAGGAAAAGATTTGGTTGTGCGTAAAATGCAACCTCCCGCTGGAGATGGGAAAGGTCGCCATCTCCTACCTGGGAAATGCGTTTCCCGTTGACCTGCCGAGATGTCCCGGATGCGGCCAGGTGTATGTCGCGGAAGACCTTGCTCTCGGCAAGATGACGGAAGTCGAGAAGCTGCTTGAAGACAAGTAGGGGCGTTTGCGAAAGGGTCCACATGCCCGATGCCGGCAAGTGCAGGGTTTATGAGCGAATCGCCGCGGACGGGGTCAATGGCGGCTTCATCCGTCCGGGCGGGGTGGCGCTGACGGAGCGGGCGCTTTCCCTGTGCGCGTTCCCTCCCGGGTCCCGACTTCTGGACGTGGGGTGCGGGACAGGGGCCACGGTGGAACACCTGATCGAGCAATACGGGTTCCTTGCGGCGGGGGTCGACCCTTCGCTTCCGATGCTCGCGCATGGGCGGGCAAGAAACACTGTGCTGCCCCTGATTCGGGCAAATGGAGAGAGTTTGCCCTTTTTCGACGGCGAATGGGACGGCGTTATCGCGGAATGCAGCCTATCGCTCACCAGGGACCCCGATGCTGCTCTCCGGGAATGCCGGCGGGTTTTAAGGCGCGCGGGCAAGCTGATCCTAAGCGACGTCTATGTAAGGAATGTGCGAGCCATTCCGGAGCTTCGGGCATTGTCCCTGCACTCCTGCCTCACAGGAGCGCTGTCAGACGACGAACTCATGCGCAAGCTCAAGAACGGCGGGTTTGTCGTTCTTGCATGGGAGGACCATTCTCCTGCGCTGAAATCCTTTGTCGCTCAACTCATCCTTTCCCAAGGATCGGCGCAGTCCTTCCGGTGCTCACTCACGGGCGCCGATCCTCTGGACGGGTCTAGAATCGAACAGGCGGTCTCCCGTGCCAAGTTCGGATATTTCCTGGCCATAGCAGAGAAGTCTGTAAGCGACGGGTGCGCATGAACTCTAATTAGGATGAGGAGTTATACCCGTGACAAGCGACACTGTTAGAATGATCGAACTCGCCATGCAGGGTTTTTATTGCAGCCAGATCTTGCTCTTTATGGGTCTGGAGGCTCAGGGCAAAAGCAACCCGGACTTGATTCGGGCCATGTCCGGCCTGGCAGGAGGGTTGGGTTTCACCGGGGATACCTGCGGCGCTCTCACGGGTGGGGCCTGTTTGCTGGGTTTGTATGCCGGCAGAGGGATTCCCGAGGAGCAGGAAGACGAAAAGCTGAACCTCATGATCAGCGAATTGGTGGATTGGTTTTCCGAAGAATATGGCAAACTCTATGGGGGGATTCGCTGTGAAATCATTCTGGGGGATGATCCCAGTAACCGTACGTCGAGATGCCCAAATATGGTGCTCGGAAGCTACGAGAAAGTGAAGACCTTGCTGAGCGAATATGGCTTTGACCTTTCCGGTGGAAAATAATGGCGGGTGAGATCGCACCTTCCCAAACAGAGAGCATTTGCCCGGAATGCTTTGCTCGCATACCGGCACAAAGAGTTGCTGAGGGTGATCAGGTCGTGCTCAAGAAAAGATGCCCTGAGCACGGTCCCTTCGAGGCTGTGATCTGGCGGGGAAAGCCTTCACATGCTTCCTGGAGCGGGCCGAGGCTCCCCATTTACCCCCGAGCCCCCTTGACCACAGTGGAACGAGGCTGTCCCTGGGACTGCGGCCTTTGCCCCGAACATCGCCAGCAGACTTGTTGCACCTTGATTGAGGTGACCCATCGGTGTGATCTGAAGTGTAACGTTTGTTTTGCCGATTCGGGCAACGCCGACGACAATGACCCGGATTTCCGCGGGATTCAAGGGATGTACCAGGCCCTTCTGGCCGCTGGAGGTCCTTACAATGTGCAGCTTTCGGGAGGGGAGCCAACGGTTCGTGAAGACCTGCCCGAAATTATCTCTCTTGGGCGCTCCATGGGGTTTGACTTTATCCAGCTCAACACCAACGGGTTGCGTCTGGCCGGGGAGCCGGACTACGTCAGGCGGCTCAAAGAAGCCGGGCTATCGTGCGTGTTTTTGCAGTTTGACGGTCTCGATGATGAAATCTACGAAAAACTGAGGGGCCGGCCGCTGTTCCGTGAAAAGGAACGCGCGGTCCAATCTTGCCGGGAACACGAGCTGGGGGTGATCCTGGTGCCGACCTTGGTTCCCGGTGTCAATATCCACCAGATTGGCGCAATCATCGAATTCGCCAGGACCCGGCTGCCCATGGTTCGGGGAGTGCATTTCCAGCCGGTGAGTTATTTTGGCAGGTACAACGGTCTCTCCAGGGATAAACACCGGATTACCATTCCCGAGATCATAACCGAAATCGAGAAACAGACCGACGGGATGATCAAAACGGAGCACTTCCGACCGCCCGGGGCGGAACACGGTTACTGCTCGTTTCATGGGAATTTCGTGCTCATGCCGGGAGGGGAACTCAAGCCCTGGACCGCGCACAACTCTGGGAATGCCTGCTGCCGGGGGGAAGATGGAGGTCTGAGGGCGGTTGTCAGGGCTCAGCAGTTTCAGAAGCAGTTCTGGGCGTCTCCCGGAAGCTCCTGCAGCTCGCTGGAGAAAGGGCCCGGTTTTGGCGGGTGGGACTTTTTCCTGGAGCGCATTCGAACGCATTCCTTCTGCCTTTCCGGCATGGCCTTTCAAGATGCCTGGAACCTTGATCTGGAGCGCCTCAAGGAGTGTCACCTCCACGTCCTCCATCCCGATGGCAGGCTCATCCCCTTTTGTGCTTACAATCTCACTGACGCCAGGGGGCAACCCTTTTATCGAAAGGGTTCTCAGAATCTCTTTACCGTTGAAAGAAAAATGCGCGAATTCTCCCAGGGAACATGGCCATGAAGAGTACTCCGCTGGAGAGCTGGGTTTCGGGCAAAATTGGCAATGGCACGGGCCCACTCACCAGAGAAAGAATTGAACACCACCAGCGGCTAATGCTGCAAGACACGCTTGCCTGGGCCAGGGCAAAAAGCTCCTTCTACAGAAGGCATCTTGCCGGTCTGAGCGAAAGGGAATTCAGCGGTCTGGGAGACTTGTACCGCATTCCCTTCACTACTGCTGAGGATATCAGATTAAACCCTCTGCACTTCCTTTGTGTCTCGCAAAGCGAAATCAATCGGGTGGTAACGCTCCATACCTCAGGGACAACAGGCATGCCCAAGCGAATCTATTTTACAAGGGAGGACCAGGAGCTTACGGTTGATTTCTTCCACAGGGGCATGTCCACTCTGGTAGGCCCCGGCGAGCGTGTACTGATTCTGTTGCCCGGCGAGCGTCCCGGTAGCGTGGGAGATCTGCTGGCAGCGGGACTCCAACGTCTCGGCACATCCGCTGTGGTCTATGGACCGGTTCAGGATTATCCCCGGGCGTTGGAGGTTATGGTCGCGGAGGACATCGATGCTCTGGTCGGCATTCCGGTTCAGGTTCTTGCCCTCGCTAGGCAAAGCAAGGGAAGGGCGGCCCCTCGAAGCGTGTTACTGAGCACTGACTATGTTCCGGATTCTATAAAGAAAGAACTTCACTTGATCTGGGGCTGTGAGGTTTACACCCATTACGGCATGACGGAGATGGGGTTTGGCGGTGGCGTGGAGTGTGAAGCAAGACAAGGTTATCATATGCGAGAGGCGGACCTCCTTTTTGAAGTGATCGACCCAAAGACGGGTGCATCTTTGGAAGAAGGCGAGACGGGAGAAGTGGTCTTCACCACCCTGACCCGCCGTGGCATGCCCCTGATCCGCTATCGCACAGGTGACTTGAGCCGGTTTCTCCCGGAGCAATGCCCTTGCGGGACCGTGTTGAAGACGATGGCGCCGGTAAGAGGCCGCATCGCCGGCCGACTGGAATTGGAGCCGGGAATCATGCTCACCATGGAGGATCTGGATGAAGCCCTTTTCCCGATTCGCGACCTCATCGATTTTTCTGCCGAACTTACCTGGGAACACGATCTGAACCACTTGCAAATCAGAGCAACCTTTCCGGAGGGGAGTGGCGAGCACGAAACCGGGAGTATTCACCGTGCTTTGAAAGGTATTCCAGTTCTACGTTCGAGCATACTGGAGGGAAGACTCAAGGTCCGCGTTACGGTTCGAGAGGGAAGCCCCGGCACGTTAAACGGCAGCACCAAAAGGACAATGACCGACAAGAGGAATTCAGGAATTGCATGATGGCTATTTTTGAGAGCATTGAGAAACTGTTGAAAGAGGGAGAAAACTTTGTCCTGGCGACGATTCTCAGCCGGTGCGGGTCGGCTCCCCGGGATGTGGGATCGCGGATGATCATCCGGTCAGACGGCACAATTATAGGCACCATCGGAGGGGGCATCCTCGAAGCTGCTGTTCAGAAACTGGCCAAAGAGCTTTTCTCCTCCCGCAAGACCCTGGTGAGATCGTTTACCCTCAACCGCGAAGGTCCCGCTCCCATCGGAATGATTTGCGGAGGAAACGTGGACTTCCTCATTCATTTCGAAGACGCCTCCCAGCCTGCGCGGCTGAAGCACTATGAGGAGCTTCTGTCGGCACTGAATTCAAAAAAGCGGGTGTGGCTGATAATTAAGCTTCCTGATGGGGAAGTCAGCGAGGGGGCGCCGGCAGCCTATCTCTTTAAAGATGGCGGTGCTTCTCTTGAGGACCAGGGGCTGCCACCCGCAAAGGAATTCCTCGTGGAAGCAAGTTCAACGCAGCCCGTGGTCATCGAGTTTCAAGGGGAGCGGTTCTTTGTAGAACCCCTCTGCTCGGAGGGCTCCGCTTATATTTTCGGGGCTGGGCATATAGGTCAGAAGCTTGCCCAGTTGACGAAGTTTGTCGGGTTTCACACAGTGGTCCTCGATGACCGGGAAGAATTTGCAAACAGAGAGCTTCTCGGTTCCGCCGATCGAATCGTGGTGCTGAGATCCTTTGACGAAGCCATGAAGGACTTGAATATCGATGAAGAGAGCTACCTTGTGATTGTGACCCGCGGACACGTCCACGACAAAACGGTCCTTGGTCAGGCGTTAAGAACCCGAGCGCGATATATCGGCATGATCGGCAGTAGAACAAAACGGGACGCTACTTATGAGGTTCTCACAAAAGAAGGATTTGCCGCTGGGGATTTCGCTAGGGTCCATGCCCCCATCGGGTTGAACATCGGAGCTGAGACACCGGAGGAGATTGCTATCAGCATTGTGGCCGAACTGATTCAGGCCAGAGCCGGGAAGAGCTGATGAGAAAGAAACCTCGAGTCGTCGCGCTGGTTCTTGCCGCCGGCTATTCCTCCAGGATGGGAACCTTCAAGCCCTTGGCGCCCCTTGGAACTTCCTCCCTGATCGAGGAGGCCGTAACGCGATTTCTCAGGGCAGGGATTGCGGATGTGAGGGTGGTCGTCGGACACAGGGCCGATGAACTTACGCCCGTTCTGGACCTTTTGGGCATCAAATGGATCTTCAACGCGGAATACGACCGTGGGATGTTTTCCTCCGTGCTGGCGGGGCTCAAAAGCTTTGAACCCAACGTGGACGCCTTTTTCCTTCTTCCCTGCGATATTCCGCTGGTTAACCCTGAAACGATCCTGGCGCTCCTCAGTGTTTACAATCGAAACGATCCAAAGATTATCCACCCGCGCTTCGATGGGCAGCGAGGCCATCCTCCGCTCATCCCGGCGGCTTATCTCAAAGAAAATCTGTCACCCGACTACCCCGGAGGACTGCGCGCTCTCCTAAGCTGCTTTGAACCCAATACCATTGATGTGGACGTCCCGGACGAAAACATTCTCCTGGACTGCGATACGCCTTCGGACTTCCGAATACTCGTAGAGAGCCGGTCAAGGGAGAGTATTCCAACGGAGGGGGAGTGCGAGGCTGTCTGCTCTCGGTTGAAAGTTTCAGAGCAAGTGATCGCCCATTCCAGGTTGGTGGCCGAGCTTGCACGGACGCTTGCCGCGTTTTTGAATTGTACCGGACTCGCGTTAGACCTTCCATTGATCATTGCAGCCGGCAGACTCCACGATATTGCCAGGGGGCAGCCGGATCATGCCGGGGCTGGATCGAAGCTTATTGCCCGGATGGGCTACCCGCGTGTTGGAGCCGTTGTGGCTAAACACATGGATATTCAGTTCCACGGTCCGTCGGTGGATGAGGCCGACCTCATCTACTTTGCCGACAAATGCGTTGAGGAAGACAGGCTTGTCTCGCTGGAGGAGCGTTTCGAGAGATCCATGAGCCGTTATGCTGGTCGGCCCGACATTTTGAAGAAGATCATAAGACGGTTTGAGGACGCAAAAAACATCGGCAGGCGCATCGAAGCCCTCCTTGGGTGTCCGGTGGACAATATAGTTCGCCGCTGCGAAAGGAGCATAAGGGCCGCGTCCATGGGCGGCCGAAGGGCGATCTATCTGGTGAGACACGGAGCCGTTCGGTCTCCGGTCGATCCCAAACGCTTCATCGGGCAGTTGGACCTTCCGTTGAATGGAGAAGGTTTCCTGCAGGCCGAGCGATTGGCAGAAGGCTTAAGGGACATACCTCTCTCTACAGTAATCTGCAGTGATTTGAAACGGTCCGTCGAAACGGCGCAAATCATCGCCAAACCGCATCATATTTCATGCGTTCCAAGGCGCGACCTGCGTGAGATCTCGCTTGGCCGATGGGAAGGCCTGCCCTTTGATGAAGTGCGAAGGCAGCACCCTGAAGAATTCCGTGCAAGGGGCCTGGATATCGTCCACTTTTGCCCCCCGGAGGGAGAAAGCTTTCTCGACTGCACCTTTCGAGTCATTCCGGCCTTCTATGAAATTTTGACCTCCACACGGGGAAACGTCCTCATTGTGGGACACGCAGGCGTCAATCGCATCGTTTTGTCTCAGGCTCTTGGCCGGTCTCTGGAAGATCTTTTTGGAATCGATCAGGAGTATGGTTGCCTGAACGTGGTCTTCCATCGGCATTCAGCACTCGAAGTGAAGTTATTAAACGGCTCGCTTTCCGACTCAGAGCCCTTCCACTCGGAACTCTACAGGGAAACTAAGTACTGGTGAGGGTAAAGCATGGGAACGTTAATCGATTTTTCAGAGTACAGGGCAAAGAAAAGCGGTTATCCCCGGGATGGGATTCAGATTGAGGTCGTCTCCCATGTGATTACCGTCAGACATTATCGAGGGGGCATCCTCATCGGAGAAGAGCGGGTCATCTCGGAGCGTTGTTTAAGAGATATGCTTGACGCAATGAATTAGGAAGTTTGCCGAACGGCGAAATGGAACCCATTGCACAGGCATCAGTTGGTCGATCAGCAGGGAAAAGAAGATGTCGTCGTCATCCTGGGCTCCCCCAATGGGGACAGCGCAGGGACCTATGCCGAAACCGTTACGGCAGGTGATCCCACCTTCGCGGGACCGCTGGCCGGAACGGCCCTCATGCTGCCTGTGCACCACATTCTTGAAGACAGGGTGAAAGAACTGATCGACCCTCAGGTCTACGAGGAGCAGGTGGGAATGATGGAGTTTGTCCTGGACAAGGAGGCCATCGTAAAGAGCATGGATACGTATCGGCCAAAGTCCTGATGTATTTGCGCTCAAAGTGTCGCAAAAGAGAAAAGAGCGAATAGGCGATTGGGCTTCCGGTGTCGGTCTGTAATGGCCGTCTTCGCCATTCCCGTTCGTTCCACATTTCCCCATCAATCTTCAGGCGTCGCCAACCGGATGGGGTGTGGGGGCCCGCCTTTAATCTTTGACAGCTCACAAGCCCCGGGGCAGATTTCCGCCGCCGCACATCTCCAGCAATTTTCTGTGCAGGATTTTCCCGGTCGGGGTCCTTGGCATTTGCTCCTGTTTGACAAATATGATCTCCTTGGGGCGTTTGAACCTCGCCAGACCGGTCTTGCACCTCTCCTCTATGGCCTCGCAAAGCTGGTCCTCGGCAAGGCCCGGCCGGGGTACCACCACGGCAACAACTCTTTCTCCCCATTTTTCATCGGGCAGCCCGATGCAGGCACAGTCAAATACGAACTCATGACCCCCTATCACCTCTTCAACTTCACTGGGATAAACATTCTCTCCACCTGTTATTATCATGTTATCCCGCCGGTCGACGATGTGAAAAAATCCGTCTTCATCTTCCCTGCCCATGTCCCCGGCCGAAAAGTACTCACCACGAAAAGAGTGCGCGGTTTTCTCGGGAAGCTTATAGTAACCGTCGAACAGCATCGGGCCGCGGGAAAATATCTCCCCTATCGCGCCGACCGGAACATCACGGTCTTTTTGATCGAGAATTCTGACGAGGTCCGTGCCAAGGCTTTCGCACCCGATCGATCCGAGCTTTCTCAACTGTTCTTCGGGCTTTAGCACGGTGACGATGCCGGCTTCCGTCGATCCGTATGCCTCGTAGAGCTGCACGCCCGCAAAGAAATCCATGATGTCCATCTTCATTTTCTGTCTGACCGGGGCCGAGGAGCAAAGCAGCTTCCGGATCGAAGAGACGTCCCGGCTTCGCCCCTTGCCGGAAACACTCAGTATGAGGTTGTAGTGAGTAGGTATAAGCGAAATGAAAGTTATCTTTTCCCGCTCGATTATCTCGAGCACCTCTTCGCCATTGAAAGACAGAGCTGGATGAATGTAGACCGAGGCGCCCAGGTAGAGGAAAGTGAATGTGAAATAGACGGAGTTTATGTGGCACAGGGGCATTACGTTCATGCAAATGTCATCCCTGGTAAAGCCAAAATCGACCGCATTGATTATATAGAAGGCAATGTGGGATTCATGTGATCGAAGCACTCCCTTTGGTATGCCGGTAGTGCCCGATGTATAGATGAGAATCCACGTATCCGAGGGCTTTACCTCGCAGGCCGGCTCCTGCGATGACCCTGCGTCAATGAGAGTTTCATATTCCCTGTAGCCGCCGGCGGGACCGCCGACAACAAAGCGGCGCTGCGGCGGGATTTTGCCCAATTCGGCCCCGATCTGGTCGACGCCGTCCGTAAACTGTTCGTGTACAAAGATTGTTTCGGCATCGGAATTGTTTACGATGTATGCGATCTCCCGGCCCACCAGGCGGAAGTTTATGGGTACGATAACGATACCCGTCTTGGCCGTCGCAAGATAGAGTTCCACGATTTCGACACTGTTTTCCAGCAGTACGGCAACCTTGTCCCCTTTCTTGAGCCCCAGGGCAAGAAGGCTGTCGGCCAACCGGTTGACCCGCTCGTTTGTCTGTCGATAGGTGAAGCTCCTGTTTTGGTCCTTGATGGCCAAAGTATCCGGGTATTTCTTCGCGTTGACTTTAAAGTTCTGTCCCAGATTCAACCAGTGAGCCATGATCAACCTCCGCTAAAGCAGTGAGCAGTGCAGTGAAGAGTGAGCAGTGAGCAGTGAACAGAAAAAGAGAAAAACGCGGCCTCTTCACTCTTCCTCGCGTAGCGATAGAACCGAGAGGAGTCATTTTTTTCTATTCACCATTCACCATTCACTATTCATTCCCTGGACTCTTCGAGCTGCTCGATGAATGCCTCTACATTGGTTTTGGTCTGTTCATCCGAAATAAGCCGCAGATCGTTGAGATCGCCATTTATTATCAGGGCGGGGACACCGGTCTCGACTTGCAGGCGCTGAGGCATCCCATAGCGGCTGTTTGAATTGTTGGGGCATGTTTTTGCATCATGATAGATGATGCCGTCGCACTTGAAGAAGTCCAGCTTCCCCTTGATATATCGCTCCTTGTATTCGTCCGACCTAACGATAAACAGCTCAGTGTAGGCCCTTGCCATGCTCTCGAAGGGCTTGGCCGCATCCAGGGCGTTGAAAATCCAACTGCTGCAGTAGGTGGAAGCGACCACAGCGGCGCCCAGGCCCGCAAACAGCCTGGAGTGCATGCTCAGGCGTCCCCAGACCGGCATCCCCTCCCAGTAGATGCGATGCCGTTCGCCGTCTATTGCCCCTGCGCCCGTTTCGGCACGTTCGTTCAATTCTTCCAGGAGCAGCCGATACACATCGATTGCCGCCTGGCGCCCTCTGCCCACAACCGCCGGGCCCATAAGCGTGGCGGAGTCGAAAAAGGTAAGGGGAGAAGGGGCTGCCGCCGCCGCCGCAAGGCATTTCTCCCAGAGATCGGAGCATTGGCGGGCGAGGCTCACCGTATTCTTCAGCTCGTCCATGTCGAGTTTGCGTCCCGCGATCCGTTCGAGCGGTCCGACCAGATTCTCCATTTGTGCGGCAATCGATGATACATGCGCCGCTGTCACCTCCCCGACGTTTCGATGGGTTTCTATACCCAACAGAGGCGAACGAAGCCTTTTGGCATGCCAGGAAAACCAGTCCTGAACGTCACGGCACTGATTGGTGTTGTAGACCAGCACATCGGCCCTGGGAATCCGCTCAATTCCGGGAAAGGCTTTTGCCAGTGGGGTCACCCCCTGGATGCAGGCCCCGATATCGGCTGTCAAATAAGAGCAAATCTCAGGTGAGTACCCGATGGCGTTGGCCGAGGGAATAAGGTTGGCGGCCATCCTGCCGGCGCCCAGCATGGCGGAGTGAGTTTCCGGAAAATAGGTCAGAAATCCCGTGCTCCTGAGAATTTCAGCAGGCCCTACGCTGGTGCACCAGGCGATTTTGCGCTTTGCCGATCTGGATGCTTCATCGAGCTCGTAGTAATAATCGGCCATGAATTTCCCGATATCTCGTGCGGTCTTCAGCCGCCTCATGACTACCTCTTTTTCAGCCATAACAAACCCGGTTGTTAGTTGTTAGTTCTTAGATGATGCCATTTCCTACCGCATTGTTTTTACTTGATCGCCAAAACTCAAAATTAAAAACTCAAAACTTAAGAGTTGCCTCTATCGCATAGACGGCCGCCCCGATTGCGCCCGTTAACTGCGGGTGCTCCGCAACAAGGACCTTCCGCCCGATCTGCTCTTCGGTCATTGTGACGATGTATGGATTGTTAGCCACAACACCGCCGGTCATGACCACGTTTTCAGAGAGCGAATCCATTTCGAGAATTCTTTGGATCACCGAAAAGAAAACTCCCTTGACAATGTCGGGGACCTTTTTCCCATTTCGAATATTCTCCAGCACTTCCGTAGCCGAAAAGACGGTGCAGAAGCTGCCCAACCTCACCATATCGGTGGATTGACTCGCCAAGGCATCCATGTCGTCCAGGGCAATGTCGAGCCGTGACGCCATCTCTTCCAGAAAAGCCCCGGTGCCCGCCGCACATTTCCGGTTCATCTTGAAGCCGGCACGGCGTCCCTCCGCGTCCAATCTGATAATTTTGTTGTCCTGCCCTCCGATATCGATAATCGTAATAGCCTTGGGGAAATAGAGATAGCATCCTTTGGCGTGGCACCCGATCTCAGTTTTCGTTTCCCTGGCGCAGGCGACGTTGGATCTGCCGTAACCGGTGGAGACCGCATACGCTATGTCCGCCTCCCGGCGCCCGGCCATTTCGAGCGATTGTCTCAGGCACTCAGCGGCGGTTGCCTGGAAATCGACGCCGGATTTCTTTACGGCGTATCCAAGCAGGTTCCTGTCCCCGTCGAGCAGGGCAACTTTCGTTCGGGAAGCGCCGACATCAACGCCGACGTAGATCGAATTCATGTTGTTTTTGGGCTGTTCACTGCTCACTGTTCACTGCTCACTGTTCACTGCTCTTATCGCCTGCCGGACTCCATGACTGATTCCAGGCCCTTTACCAGCGATTGAAGAGTGGCATTGTAGGGAGTTTCCAGCCCGGCCTGCTTTCCGTATTCGACGAACTTGCCGTTTATGAAATCGATTTCGGTGCGCCGCTTGGCCTCAATGTCCATCAACATGGAAGGCTTGTGGTTGCCCGCGTTTCTCAGGTACTCGACAGCGTGCGGATAGTAATCGAAGCCAAGAACTATGTCGTTTGCGCGCGCCACCTTGATGCACTCTTTCACGAGGGCGTCAACGATCCCGAAGATGATCGGATCGCTCGTGGCCTGCGCCATGGTCAGGCCGGTAACCGCGCACACCGGGTTCATGGCGGCGTTCATCACCGACTTTCGCCAGACCATGGAGGTGATTTTATCGGTGTGCAAAGTGGGCAGTCCGCAATCAGTCAATATCCTTGCAACCTCAACCGCAGCAGCGGCGGATTCAGGGGCGAGTTCCTGAACGTAGTGCGGCGGGTGGTGGAAAGCCATGACGACCCTGCACGGGCCCTTCATGCTGCATCCCCAGTTTACCACGCCCCTTATGACCGGGTTTTTCCCGAGCACCTTTGCAATCTCCAGTTCGGTATCGATCCCGTTCTGCCAACTGATGACATAGCTGCCTGCCCTGTGGAATTCCTCGATTGCCGAAACGATCAGCGGCAGCACGTTTGCCTTGACTGTAATGAAAATGAAATCCGGATCGAACTGCGCCAGTTCGTCAACACCGTGGCACGTATGGGCCACTTTCTGGTGGAGCTCCTCCGCGCCCTCGATCGAGATACCGGTGGTCCCCGCCGGGTCGACCAGATCGGGGATGACATCGCAGATAGAAACCTCATGGCCGCCCTTTGAAAGAAAAGCCGCCACTATGCAACCCACCGGTCCGGCGCCGACCACCGCAATCCTCTTGGCGATAAAGTCAGGATTTTCTTTCGTCATGGACTTTCCCTTTCCTGTCTGCTTTCGCTTTCCAGTATTCCAAAGGCTTCAGAGTCCAGAATGGTCACTCCGTTTTCCTTGAGCACTTCTATGGCCCTGTCGTTGTCGCTGAACCGGAAGATCATGACCGCCTTATCC
>Ga0187867_10001398_pt1 | contig 20815 bp, 22 predicted proteins | sample June2016WEW_13_1_FD_132976 | JGI IMG/M metagenome (GOLD analysis project Ga0187867, IMG submission 132976) | Peatland microbial communities from SPRUCE experiment site at the Marcell Experimental Forest, Minnesota, USA - June2016WEW_13_10 | ecosystem: Environmental > Terrestrial > Soil >...
CCTCGATGAAATAGGGGAGATGCCGCTCAACATCCAGACAGTGTTGCTGAGGGTATTGCAGGAGCGATCCGTGGTGAGGATCGGCGGACTCCGCTCAACACCGATCAATGTTCGGGTGATCGCGGCAACCAGCAAAGACCTGGCCGTCGAAGTTCCCAAAGGTAACTTTCGCCAGGACCTGTTTTACCGCCTTAATGTGTTCGAGATTCACATCCCGCCCTTGCGCGAGAGAATCGGGGACATTACACAGTTGGTCGACTATCTTGTAGCCGGCATTTCGGCGCGGTTTGGCAAATCTGTAGTCGGTGTTTCGCTTCCAGTCTTGAAACGCTTGTGCAGCTATCACTGGCCTGGCAATGTTCGCCAGTTGGAAAATGTCGTGGAGCGTGCTATCAGCCTTGTTGATGGAGACATTATCGAGGAACAAAACCTGCCCGACTTCCTGTACGCCGAATCACACATGCCGGCCGATAAGTTTCCCCGCGATGTCAGGCCGTCGAACATCGAGCAGGTTGAGAAAAAGGCGATTTTGGAGGCCGTTCGCCAGTTTGGGGAACGGCAACAGGCGGCCAGGTCGCTCGGCATATCGCGGAGCACTCTGTATCGGCGACTCAAGAAGTACAGACGGGAAAGTTTAGATTGACGGGTCCAGTAAAGACCGGGTGGATAGACCGTGGCCTCATTGGCTGCGTCGAAGCGTTTGCCATCCGGACAGCGCTTCAAAAACGCCGGAAACGGAATGAGGGCCCGGGTACGATCCTGTTTCAAGAGAACTTCCACATCATCACCTTCGGAAGGTGGGCGTCTGCAGAGAATCTGCCGGTGTCTCATGAGACCCTGCTCCAGTAAGGGTGACCTCGATGAAGGCCCAGGGCAACGGGGTCTTCAGCCTGCAGGAAGTCCGGGCCAGGTTCTTGTATGAATTCTCCACGGTATTCGAAGTGGAGATTGGAGAAGGTAATTGCTCAGCGGGCATACAGGTCAGCGCCATCGCTCCGGGGATCGTTGAAACCGAAACTGCCAAGTCCACATTTCCTGAGTTTGCCTTGAAGGAGTACGTCAGAAACGTGCCGCTGGGGCGATTGGGCATGGAAGAGGGCCTCGCGGGCCTGGTGACTTTTCCGTGCTCCAAGGAGAGCAGCTATATTACGGGACAGGTTTTAGCAGTGGGCGGTGGGTACACAATGATCTGAAAAAGAAGCGAAGGTGGAGTGGGTCGACGGATAATCGGTGGAAAACCGGATCCAGACCCTGCAAAGAGGAGCCATGTCTGTGGCAGTAGTGGATAATGAACTTGAGGCGAAGCTGAACAAGCTCAACCATGAGCTGCGCTCTTTAGGAAGTCTATTGGTAGCGTATTCAGGAGGAGTAGATTCAGCGTTTCTCGCCTGGGCAGCGCATCAGGTGATTCCCGGGAAAATGCTGGCCGTCATCAGCGACTCGCCAAGTCTGGCGCGCGCACAACTGCGGGACGCTATCGCTTTTTGCGAAGAGTACGGCATCCCGTGGCGCCGGATTTCCACCGGCGAGATGCAACGGCCCGAGTATGTACGAAACGATTGTATGCGGTGCTTTCATTGTAAGGACGAGCTGTTCACAGCCCTTGAGTGTTTTCGGAAAGAGCACCATTTCGAGTCGATTGTTTACGGCGTCAACACTGACGATCAAGGCGACTATCGTCCCGGCCAACAGGCAGCCCTGGCGCATGGTGTGAAGGCGCCACTGCTGGAGGCCGGCCTGTCGAAACAGGACATCCGTAATCTGGCGCGCGCGGCGGGGCTCCGAGTGTGGAACAAGCCGGCTTCCGCGTGTCTGGCGTCGCGCGTTGAATACGGACGGGAAGTATCGTTGGAGATTCTCAGGCAAATCGAGACTGCCGAGGTTGCATTGCGCGACCTGGGATTCCAGCAGTTCCGGGTGCGCCATCATGGGAAGATCGCTCGCATCGAGATTGCACGGGAAGAGCTGCCGCGCGCGATGTCGCTGGAGATGGCGGAAGATCTCGTGCGCATCTTCAAGTCTATCGGATTCACGTACGTGACCCTCGATCTCGAAGGTTTTCGTTCCGGCTCAATGAATGCCATCCTGCCGGTCGCTTCTTTGGCTGACGCTGCCAGGAAACAGTGACCGGCAGCGCTGTCCAAGGTTGCCACCCCCCGGAACCACTCGGATTGGTTGATGTTCTGATGACAGAAAGGCAGGCGCGGCAGCTCACGCGCCAAAGGACTGGCAAATGAAAATTGGATATCTGGAATGCTTCGCCGGTATCAGCGGAGACATGCTGCTGGGAGCGCTGGTCGACGCGGGAGTGTCCGCCGAGCTTCTGAGGTCAACAGTAAGGGTGCTGGACCTGGGAGCGGAGCTGCATGTCGAGCGGGTCAACCGTAGTGGCATTCAGTCCACGAAAGTGGATGTGCTGGTGGATGGCAAACCTGCGGATACTCCGCAGTTGGATGTGACGGCTCACGCTCACGCAGAGCACAGGCACGGCCATTCTCATGGGGAGTCCGATCCTAAACACTCTCATGAAAAGCTTAGGCATGGTCATGTGCATGGAAGAGATTGGGCCAACATTCGTACGTTGATAGAACAGGCTGCGTTGCCGGAAGACGCGAAGGGTCTGGCGTTGCGAACCTTCGAGTTCCTGGCGCGAGTGGAAGCGCAGATTCACAATGTCCCGGTAGAAAACGTTCACTTCCACGAAGTGGGAGCGGTGGATACGATTACCGATATTGTGTGTAGTGCGGTAGGACTTTGTTCGCTGAAAGTGGATCAGTGGGTCTGTTCCCCAATCAATGTCGGCGGTGGATTTGTGGAGTGTGCCCATGGCAGGTTTCCGGTGCCCGCTCCGGCGACCGCCGAACTCCTCAAAGGCATGCCTACTTATTCCTCGGGGATCCAGATGGAGTTGACGACGCCGACTGGAGCGGCCCTGCTGAGAGCACTCGGGTGCAGCTTTGGGGATGCTCCTGCAATGCGATCTCATTCGATAGGCTATGGAGCCGGGGAACGGAATCCGGCGCGGTTCCCAAATGTGTTGCGGCTCAGCATTGGTGATGCAGAAAACACTGCGCAGTTTTCGGAAGAGACGATCACCGTGCTGGAATGTGCAGTGGACGACCTGAGTCCGCAGGTAGTGGCCCGCTCCATGGAACTGGCCATAGCGCGGGGTGCGCTGGATGTAATGTGCATTCCGGTGACAATGAAAAAAGGCCGCGTAGGCAGTCTGCTGACAGTGCTATGCGAAAGCAAAGATGCCGCGGCCTTTGAAGAACTGTTGTTCCGGGAAACAAGCACGCTTGGGATTAGGGTGCGCGAGGAGAAACGTGTTGTGTTGGAGCGGAAGTTCGTGGAAACACAGATGGCGTTTGGAACCATCCGCGTGAAGCTGGGACTGTGGAATGGAGTGGAGATGAACGCGATGCCGGAATATGAGGATTGCCGCAAAGCCGCGGAGGAACACGGCGTTCCAGTGAAGCAGGTGATGCAGGCGGCGGTGGCTGCGATGGCGGAAGCCAGGGTGCGGCGATGACAAGGGAGACGATTTTTGCGCTGTTGAAAGATGTTCAGCAAGGCGGGATCAGCCCGGAGAACGCACTCGGGCAGCTTGCGGATCTGCCCTTTGAAGATGTTGAATTTGCCAAAATTGATCATCACCGGACCCTGCGTCTGGGATTGCCGGAGGTGATCTTTGCGGCAGGCAAGACGCACGCCCAGGTGGCGGAGATTTTTCTGCGGATGGCAAGCAGGGGCAGCGATGTCCTGGCCACACGCGCGGTTCAAGGGAGCTTTGACGCAGTGCGGGAAGTAGTTCCGGCGGCTGAGTATCATGCGGAAGCCGGAATCATTACCCTGCGTCAGGAATTACGAAATGTAAAATACGGGCCGGTTGCGGTCATCTGCGCCGGTACGAGCGACATCCCGGTGGCGGAAGAGGCTGCAGTCACAGCCGAGTTCCTGGGAACACAGGTGGAGCGTGTCTACGACGTGGGTGTTGCGGGACTGCACCGGTTGCTCGCCAAATTAGAGACCTTACAACGGGTGCAAGTAGCGATTGTGTGCGCAGGCATGGAAGGAGCTTTGCCGAGCGTAGTGGGAGGGCTGGTGGGCGTCCCCGTAATCGCAGTCCCCACCAGTGTGGGTTACGGCGCGTCGTTCGGAGGAGTGGCGGCATTGCTGGGAATGCTGAATACATGCTCGCCAAATATTGCCGTAGTGAACATCGACAACGGCTTCGGCGCAGCCTACATTTCTACGATGATCGTTCGCAGCATCGCAAGAGCACACACTTCTGCGCACATGGACTGCGATGCCGCACTGTCTTCCTGAAGGTCATACCATCCTCGTATGATAGACTTATATAGTACCCTACCGAAAAAAAATAACCACTCTGCGTCGTGCGAGCGCGTAGTGGGCAGGCCGACCGCGCGACACGTCTAATCTGGTCATTCCTCTTACCGCCTTTAGGCGGAAGTCTGGCGCATTGGGCGTTCGCGGGAGGCCTGGTGCGGTGGGACCCGCCTCGCGGAGCGTAGAGATCGACCCTTCGACGGCAGCCGCAGAGGCTTCGGCGGGTCGATCACCGATCTCGACAGCCAGCCGATCGTTTCCGTTTCTCTCGAATCGAATTGGGGTACGTAGGGCTTTATGTCCAGAAGCGGCGTTCCATCGACAATATCTACATCTTCGAAATGATATGGGAAAAGCCATCGAGATCCTTGAGTCCGGCAAGGAACTCCCTGCGAAGCTCGATTCTGCCTCGCACCCCCCTGGCGCCCACGGGCTGAATGGGGGTGCCTTCGACCGTCTTAAAGGGTGATCTGATGATTCCAATAGGGGAATAAAACACTGATGCCGCCTCTTGCCGCAAAGCTCTTGAACAACTGCGCAAGATTTGAATTTTTCATTCTAGACTCCGGGGATTTGTCCAGCCTTTCCTATGGAAATATCATGCAACGGTATCAGGATATCGGCCATTTTGCGAATTTTCAGGGCGCTTTCGAAGGCTGCAATTGCATCGGTGTGAACTCCCGGAGCAACGATCGGGGCGTTGGGGGGAAAGTTCAAAGCGTTGCAGCAAAATCCGGTGATGATTGCTCTCCCGCCGGAGGTGCGGACGGCGACTGACTGGCCTCCTGGTGTGTGGCCGGGGGTCAAGATAAGGTCTATTCCATCCCTTAAGTTTACATCCCCTTCCACCAGCTCAACATGCAAACCATCCAGGAGGTCGGGATAGTAGCGATGATCTATGGGGTGGGGGTTTAGGAAAAAATCGTATTCGGCTTTTTGCACGACGATCTTCGCCTGCGGGCATTTTGGGTCGTTCTCGCAGTGATCATTATGCAAATGAGTGTGAATGATGAGGTCTATGTCCTCAGGCCGCAGCCCATGGTCTTCGAGGGCCTCTTCAAACTCCTGGATCTTCAGGCCGTGTTCCCGCCCCACATGCTCCGGCACGACAAACTGCTCAAGCCCCGTATCCACAAGGATAACCTCTTCCGCCCCCTTTATCAGGAAAGCATAAATGGGTATCCAGATGCGCTTGCCGTACCCGCGAAGGTAGGTCATGACGCCCTGGTCGGTCTCGTTTGCCCCGATGGTCAAAGGGGAAATTGTATATTCTTTCATAACAGGACCTCCAAAAGCGGTTTTCGATTTTTCTTCGTACTTGGTTCATTTGATAAAATGATGTGCACCATTTATTCTCCGCTTGAACAAATGTTCATTAAACCTCGAGTACGAAACCTGCACGCCCGAAAGCGAACTTATCGCCGAATTCGGATGCCAGCCGTGCCACCGGGCCCTGGCCTGTGCAGTGGCTGACCGCAAGCATCCGGATGTCAAATTCTTTAAGCGCCTGAATGGTCGGATCGAACTGCGGCTCAGGGGAAAGGCCAAGATGAGTGCCGCCAAGAACTGCGTATATGCGGTTTTCTCCTGTCCGGTCTACAGCATGGTTGAGAATATTGACGATCCCGGCGTGCGCACATCCCAGCACGATCACCAACCCTCGCGAGGTTTTCAAAACCATCGAGAAATCATCGAGAAAAGGATCCGGAGTCCAACCGCCGTCCCGAGAAACTATAAATTTGGGAGATCCCAGTTCGAAAAGCGTTTTCCTGGGTACTTCGCCTGTTACGAAAATGCCCGGCGCGACTTCCGTGAAATCCCGGCGCCATTCGAATTGCGCGCCCCGGGTCGTAAGATATGCCTGAGGCCATGGCATTCCGATAGATACCGGTTTTTCCTCTCCGCCCGCTACCGGCATGAGCCAGAATCTTTCATTGAAAATATCGGGGTGAGCGGTGACGGGGCAGGCGCCTTTGACTCCCAGGAAGGCCAGGAGTCCTCCTACGTGATCCAAATGGCCGTGACTCAATACGACCTTTGAAACATGCCTCAGATCTTTTTTAAGCCGCAGCGAGTTCTGAATGAGGCTGAAACCCTGGCCGGTATCGAAAAGTATATTTTGACCGGGCGTTTCAATGAATGCGGAGAAGCCGTGCTCTCCAAGGAAGCCCAGCCCCTGGACCGTGTTCTCACAAAGAACCGTGATTCTGCATTCCATTGTTTCGTCTCCTGTTGTCCCATCTATGTATGGGCGCACTCACCTCCGGCATGACCGGCACAGGTTAAGTTCGCATCGAATTCAGGCAACCTCTGATTCCGAATCAGGGAGACATTCTGTCCAACAGTTCCCCGTACAGCTCGATAGACCTTTATGCCCTGTCCCTGAAGTTTCATCAAGGCTCCCATGCCGATCCCGCCGACTGCAACCGCATCCACCATGCGCCCTCCCAGTGCTTGCATTGGCCGGCACATCCCATGTGCATGGTGCAGGTCATTATTTTTTATCTCCTCGATACCTTCCGGGCCGGTATCCACGATGATAAAACCTGGAGCTGAACCAAAATGACCATAGACAGTGCTGTCAAGTCCTTGAAGGTTTTCGGTAGGGAAGCAAATCCTCATAGCTCTCTCCTTGAAATTCAAAAAATGAAAACATCAACACCGAATTGTAACTCATACCATCGCGAGGAAACACCAGTTATTAGAACCTTAGACCCGAGACTGTGTCAGGCAATTTGTCCAAGCCTGCTAAATCGAGCCGGCGCGCACATCCAAATAGTTGTGCCAGGCATATCAAAAAAACAAGCTCACCTTGGCCTTTTCGGCGGCATCCAGTGAAGATTACGCAACACGCGTGCAAATGGAAACAACCGGGAAGCGACCCTACGCCATCCTGCCCGGGCGAAAGGGAGGTCCTAATCGATGCGCCCACCAGATGCGGCGGCAATCAAACTCGAGCCGCGGCCATGCTGGGGGTGAACCGTGTTCCGATCTGGCGCCGTGTAAAGAAATATGGCATAGATATGTTTGACTTTGTAAAACGGTGAATTCCCGGCCGCAGACTTTACCTCAGTCGACCAAAGGAGCCCGGATGTTTCACAGCGATCGATGCGATGAATGCGGAGACTGCCTTGTGTTCTGCCCTTACAACCACTATGAACAGGACCGCGCCCGGCAGGAGATTGCACAGTTGAAAGCGGGCGGATCGCCCCCGATCGTCGGGCGCTGCATTACTTGTGCGGCCTGCAATCAGATCTGCCCATCTCAGGCCAATCCCTTTGACCTGATCAATGACCGCCAGGAAGAAACCGGGGCGCCTGGTGTTCCGGAGGAGGCTCTTGACCGATTTGCCAAGCTGCTCGGGCTTGCTACCCATGTCGAAGAGGGAGAGCCTGGCAAACCTGTCGTAAATCTTTGCATCGTGGGGGCGATGGTGCGCGAACAGCTAAAAGGGCCACTTTTCAAGGGCCTGACCATCGTTGAGGGAGCGGACTACTTTTGCGGCGTCGGCTACATTCACCTTGGAAAACCGAGTCTTACGGCAAAAAAGGCGCTGCCTTTCATCAAAAACCTCTCGAATCTCAATGCCTCCGAGGTGATCTGCTTTCACGACGACTGCTACACCATGCTGACCTCTCTTGCGGCCCAGTATGAGCTTCAGGTTCCTTTCCGCCCGGTGCATCTTTTCGAATATTTGTTTCACGCCATGTCCTCCCGGCCTCAGAAGTCAAGAGCGCTCGGGCTGAAGATAGCCTATCAAGCCCCTTGTGCATCTCGATACACTCCGGAGAAAGACCATTACCTTGATGAGCTGTTCGATCTGGTTGGGGTCAGGCGGGTCGGGAGAGACTGTGAGGGACTAAACGGGCTCTGCTGCGGCGCTCCTCTCATGGCAACGGACAAGCAAAAGGCTTCGGAGGTAAAGCTGCGCAACATTGCCGATGCCCGAAAACATGGGGCCGAAGCCATGGTCTTCCTCTGCCCCGTGTGTTTTCTGAATCTGCGCAAGCTCTGTCAGGAAAATGGGATAAAACCAATCTTCATCACAGAACTCTGCAATCAATCTTTGCAGGAATAACTTCGCTCGCTCAGGTTTGGGTGCTCGGTGAGAAACTGTTTCACTCGGTGGCTATTATGCCAGGAAGCATTGTCCGCCCAAAGATCAGTGGCAAAGCCCTTGAAACGGGATACGATCTTGGTAGCGTAAAATGGGCAAGCTCCGAATTCCCGTTTTCTGGTATTTTTGTCCGCCGGGAGTTTGATTGAGTTTGCAGGAGTATTATGCTATTGAAAATGCCCGCGTTTCAGGGATTACGTCCCCCGCGAGTACACTCACTCACAGAGGCGGCCTTAGCGTTGAGCCGCCGACAGGAGTATCGTTAAGATGGAACCGGTAATTACGCGATTTCCCCCGAGTCCGACCGGATACCTGCACATCGGAGGGGCGCGCACCGCGCTTTTTAACTGGCTTTTTACGCGCAATCGGGGCGGAAAATTCATCCTCCGGATCGAAGACACCGATGTGGAGCGTTCTACGGATCAGTCCGTGAAAGCCATCCTGGATGCAATGGAATGGCTGGATTTGACCTGGGACGAAGGCCCCTATTTCCAGACCAAAAGGCTGGATGTCTATCGCGAATACGCGAAAAAACTGGTGGATTCCGGCCACGCATATTGGTGCGAATGTAGTCCCGAGGAGCTTGAGATTCGGCGAAGGGCGGCAATGGCCCAAGGGCGCAAGCCAAAATACGAGGGAACCTGCCGTCCCAAAGGCCTCGGCCCGGGCCCTAGAAGGGTGCTCAGGTTCCGGGGTCCCGACAGCGGTACCACTGTTCTAAGAGACATCATAAAAGGTCCCATTGCATTCGATAACTCCGAACTGGATGACCTGGTGATAGTGAAAAGCGACGGTATAGCCACCTACAATTTCGCCGTCGTCGTGGACGATATCACCATGGGGGTCACGCATGTGATCCGAGGTGACGATCACGTGAACAACACCCCTCGGCAGATTTTGATCTACAAGGCGCTGGGCGCAAAACTGCCCGAGTTCGGCCACGTGCCGATGATCCATGGCGAGGACCGTTCGCCTCTGTCAAAGCGCCACGGAGCGACCTCGGTTATGGAGTACAAGAACATGGGGTTCCTTCCGGAAGCCCTGCTGAACTGCCTGGTCCGGTTGGGCTGGTCCTGCGGAGACCAGGAGATTTTCTCGCGCTCCGAGCTGATAGAGAAGTTCACCCTCGAAAACGTCGGAAAATCACCAAGCATCTTCACGATGGAGAAGCTATTATGGCTTAACGCACACTATATCAAGGGGAAAAATCCCGAAGAACTCGTTGCGCCGCTCAGGCCATTGCTGGTTTTTCGAAATTACCCGGATAAGCCCGACGCCTACATAGCCGGAGCAGTTCGCACTCTTCAGGCTCGCTCGCGCACGCTGGTCGAAATGGCCGATGCTATGCGTTTCTATATGGTGGACGAAATTGAGTTCGATCCCGATGCCGCAGGCAAGTTCCTTACTCTGGAAATGCGCAAGGTTCTTGTGCGGCTTATCTCAGAGTTGTCCGAATTGGAGATCTTTGACGAAAAGGGTCTGGAAACCGTTTTCAGGCAGATTGCGCAAGATTTGGGAGTGAAGTTGGGCAAAGTAGCTCAGCCGGTCAGGGTGGCCCTTACGGGCAGCACGATAAGCCCAGGCCTTTTCGAAATAATAGAGGTGCTGGGCAAAGAAACCGTACTCGATCGTCTTCGAAAGGGTCTGGAATATATCCAGGGAGAGTAGAAACGGGTGCTTTGAAGCTTACCGCCTCGGCCCGGAACTATAGAGCCCCAGGTCGTCCGGCTGGTAGGAATCCAGCTCCGCAGTCGGTTTGTCCAGGGCCTCGACAACCGAGTAGGTTTCCTTTGCTTCTTTTTTGTGGCCGGCCGAGGCTTGCATAATCACCACGGCCAGATACTTCGCCTGTACCGCGAAAAACTTTTCGCGCGCAGCCAGTTTTTTTGCCTCCATTATAGTGCACTTGTCCACAAGGCGGAGGTAGTCGTCCAGAGTTTCCTCCCACGCAGTCTTCCATTTAAGGCCCCACTCGGAAAGCCGGGCCTCCATATCGGGCGATATCTCAGCCTCGTTATCCGGGTCTCTCAGGGAGGGATACTCAAGCAGGATTTGCTCGAACCCGTTCCAGTAAGGCCGGGAGCGGAATTCATTAATTTCGGCGCTCAGCGAACTTAGCTGGGCATAGAAGGCAGACGACTGCTCGTTTACCGCATCGAGCGCCTTGTTTGCTTCCATCAGTTTGACTTCAGCCTGGGAAGGGCCGGCAGCAACCCCGCCCCTGCCTTGCAACCCGGCGCATCCCGTAATCGAGGCGATCAGCAGAATGCATCCGGTAAAGCAGCCAAATGTTTTTCCGACCATGTTTTTCACTCGCTTTTGTGTAGAAATCGGCCTTCATCTATACCGTATCGGTTAATGGAAAATACATTCTATACCTGATTTGCAAAAGAAAAAAATCTGCTATTGTGTACAAGCAGAAGAATTACCCACCATCTTTAGTTTGGTTCCTTCACATCTTTGAGCTATTCGCCCCGGAAAGCCAGGACCCCGCCCCTGGCTTTCTCCTTTTTTGAGGCCTGGTATTTTCCTCCAAATACGGCGCAACTCACAATTTACAATGTAAAACAGCGCCTTACAGCGAAGGAGAAAATATCTCTTCGGCGTGCGCCACCTGCTCAGGGTGGTTATCTTCTTTTTAGACTATGATTAGGAGAAAAAGGATGCCAGAGATATGGGAATATGTGCGCGAGAAACTTGATTGGGTGGCAGGTCGAATTCTGGAGCTTCTTACAGGATTTGGCGGATACAAGCTGGGAGAAGTGAAAGCACGGGTCCCCGACGTTCGCAGAGTCGCTGACGCTCGTCTGGCTCCGCGTCTTCCGCCTTCCGGGGCTCCCTGCGATCGATACTAAACCCGCTTCCGCCGGACCGGGGCTTGGGAACCGGGACCGCCGGCCATGCGGTGGGACCGCCAGCCATGATTAACGCACCGGGGTGCCGCTCAAACCCAGGCTAACGGTCCTTTCGGGAGTCACGGGCTGAAAAAGACGGTTGCCGGGATTAACCTGGAGTTTGAGTACAATCATCTGGCGCATCAAGCTCTTTTACGAAACCTGCACGGGCTCCGCAAAACTCGCATCACTGGTGCGAGAAATTGTGTGGGCTCAAATCACATTTAACCGGGCCTTAGCGGTGGCGATCAGCTATTCCTGAGCCAGATGAAATCGAATCGCAAGCACGCGCGCGACTGGTGGACTGTGGTCAAGCCTGCTCCAGAGGCGAGAGACTCGATCAGCTTCGTCGAAGGAAACCCGACGAAAGGGATGAGGCGACGACCGATGGCCCCCAACCAGGAAGGGAGCATAAAGTCGCTATAGATCAGATATCCGCCGGGGCGCAGCACGCGAATCATTTCGGATAATGCCCTCTCCCAATCGGGCATGTGATGCGTGACCATGCTGGTTGCCACAATGTCGAATTCAGCGTCATGAAACTGCAGTTTTGTTGCGTCCATTACCATGAAACGGAGGTGCGGGTGCGTCGCCCGAGCTGCTTCAATCTGTCCAGGGTCGACATCGATTCCAGTTACGTCCAAGCCGCATCTTGCGGCAATTTCACAAGCCGCCGCGCCAACTCCGCATCCAACATCCAAATACCGCCGTGCGGCCCGGATATCGATCCGGTCCAGCAGTTGTTGCGCACGATGCGCGACTTGGAGTGTATGCTCCGCACTATTGACGAAATGCTTCTCGATCGCATTCATTTTCATGTCTACGCTCTTCGGTCTTTGAAATCTGACGATCTGTGCCCAATTCTTTTTATTTAGCAGCTAAACTTTAACTGCAAAAAAAACTACTCTCCTGCAGGGCCATGGGATTTCATCATCTTTGCGGTTTGGTCCATGAATTCGTCGAGCCAATGGAACATGTGAACAAGAAAGGCCACATGCTCATCGGAATAGAGATCGAGCTCATCGCGGAGAGGCACTATAGTCTCCTTATTAGTCCTCCTGCGCTCCTCGCAAGTCTTTTTCCCGGTTTCCGTCAGTTCTATAAAGACTTCCTTGTCGTTCGCGGCCCTCTTATATCTTCTGATGACTCCCTTGGTTTCGAGCTTTTTTACAATCTGGGAGATCGCGCCCTTTGTAACCCCGGAAGCCCGCGCAAGCTCCGTTATATTCATATGAGGGTGGGCGCCAACCCTGTCGAGCATGTGCCGCTCGGAATGATAAAGGCCAATACCAGGTGAATGCTTGACGGGGATCTTTTCCAGTCCATTGTACTTATTGACGACCCTTATGAAGAGGTCCATGATCTCATTGCTAGCTTTTTCCCTGTCCATGGGCTTATTGTTTACTACCTAAACTATAAAGTCAAACAAAATTTTGGAGCAAAGACCGAGATATCTATTCTTAATCCTTCCCGGCGCCCGGCAGGGCCCCTCGCCCCGCCGGGAATTGCTAATGTCTCACCGTGCTGCAGGCCCAGGCATGGCGGATTTGCCTATGGCATGTTCTTCATCACCGATCTCCGAAAGTTTAAGGTGTTTTGTCTCGGGGCTGGTCCACATGCTCGCGAAAGTCATCAGGGCGCCAATTGTCAAAATGACTGCCGGGGAGAGCCACAAGTCGCCTTTTTCGACGGCTGCAATCGCGGGAATCCTGTGCGCCCACCAGACATAGACGCTGAACCATGCTCCCAGGAGCGCGCCCGAAGAGTATCCGAAACCGACTCCCACCGCTCGCCGCCTGGTCGGGAACCGTTCGGAGAGATAGGCTGGCACGATGCCCCAGCCCAGCTTCAGCATTGCGGCCATCGTTGCGCCCAGGACTGCAAGCCAAATGTCGCGGGCTAATGCGGCATGATAGAGTACGTAATAAGAGGGTACGCCGAAGATAATCAGGAAGATGCAATAGTTCAAGGTCAGAAGCCTGCGCCCGGTATAATCGGAGATCCAGCCGTAGAAGATATAGCCCAGGAAAGCCATAAAAAGAGCGAATCCGTAAATGAGGCTGTACGTCGTGGTGTCGAATCCTCTTCCTTCCAGCGTGAGGATCTTGGGAAGAAATCCATAGACCGAATAATCGGTGAGAAAAAGACCGGTCATGAAGACGAAAACCTGTAGAAAATTCCAGAGCGCCGGGGGTTTAAACATGCTGAAGAATGGAGCTTTTTCAATGGCTCCATCTTTTTTGATTCTTTCGAATTCGGGGGATTCCGTCAGGGCCCTTCTGATGTAGATGGCGAGGATTACCGGCATTACCCCGGTCAGGAACGACACGCGCCAACCATATCGAAGCATCGCGTCACTGCCCAGGGTGTGTGAAATCAAGGCAAATATCAGGGAGCCAAAGACAAATCCCAACGGAAATCCGGACTGAATGAAGCCGCCCACGAGGCCGCGGCGGCCTACCGGGGAATGCTCGATTGCGAAGGTGTGCCCCACGGCATATTCTCCGCCAAAAAAACAGCCCATTACAAATCTGATGACGCAAAAGAGTATGTAAGACCAGATCCCGGCCACCGCTTGCGTGGGAAGCAAGGCCGAGGCCACAGACATCAACCCGACCCCGCCTATGGTGATTACCAGCAGGGTCTTACGGCCGGTCTTGTCTGCAAAATGCCCGAAGAAAGCCGAACCGATCGGCCTTGCGGCCATCGTTATCGAATAGGTGAAGACGATCGTGATATACTGCCAGGCTGCGCTTCCGCCAGGGGGGGAAAACACCTTGACCAGAATGGGCGCCATGATAAGCACGAGGGCCATATCGTAGGCATCGAGCATGAATCCAAGGAACTGGGAAATCATAGCCATCCTGGTATCTCTGCTGAATTCCAATTTCTTTGCTGACATGAGCACCTGTCTCCTTTCTTTTGTCAAAGGGAATAAGTAAGTATTTTAACAGTTTATATAGTATACTCCCTTTAGAAAATGGGGGAAATTCGAAGAGTATTGTGTTTGCGGCACAGCTTCCTGCTACTACTTAAGGGAGCAATAGAGAAAAAGACAGTTATGTTGCCGAGACCAGCAAATTCAGCATACTATCGAACACAGGCAAGTCAAGGGCCGAATCTATCATAGGGGCTAAAGACAGGAGATTTTTAGGCACGCAATCTCCACCGCTTAGATATACAGTCCGAAAAGGGCAAAACCTTTGTGCCGATTTATATAGGGGTCAGTCGCCGGAAAACGCCACCTGCTCGATTAGAGAGTCCACTGCCTGCCTCGCTTTGGACCTGTCCCGCACCTCATTGAGAATGACCGCCGCCGCGTAGGTCTTGCCGGACGGACCGGACACATAGCCGGCAAAACCGATCACATCCTTAAGGGTCCCCGTTTTGCCCCTCACCGTGAGGCCCGGCCGATGCATCCTTCTCATGAGGGTCCCCTGTTCTCCGTTGGCCGCCAGGGAGGATATAAATTCTTCTCTTATTCCATTATCATTCCAGGCGGCGGCAAGAAGCCGGCAGAGCGTCTCGGGGCTTATCCTGCAAAAACGGCTAAGTCCCGACCCGCAGTCGAGAGTTCCGAATTGCTCACGAATACCGGCTTCCCTGAGGGTGGTCCTGACAACAGCAATTCCTTTCTCAGAGTCGCCGGGGGCGCCCGCCACATACCCCCCAAGCGACTTCAAAAGCATCTCGGCCATGAAATTGTTACTGTATCTGTTGAGCCCGGATATCAATTCCGCAAGCCGAGGCGAGTCGTAAGAAACGATCACTTCGGCCCCCGGAGGCGTGGTCCCTTCCTTAGCCCCGGTCCCCAGCACCCTTACGCCCGATCGCTCCAGGGCCGCCCGCATGACATGCGCGAAGAGTCCGGCAGGATCAGCCGCCTTGAACCGAAACTCTCGAACGCGACCTCCGCGCGCCGAGGCCCGCCCGGAAAGCTGGAATTGTTCCCGGCCGTCTCCGGTCGCGCCAAGAGAACGGAGCCTCAGGGAACTCCGCCCCTTTTTCCCCGAACCTGCCTGCCCGCTCACCCCGACATAGCCTTCCGCCAGGCCCGAATCGGCGCTGAACGCCTTTGCCGACCTTGCCGGGACGATCTTCACAGTCAGTGTGTTAAAGTCGATCGCCGTTGCCGAGACTACGGGGTTATATGCGCCCGCGCAGTCACTGTCCAGGCATATGCGTTCCGACAACGGTTGAAAAAAGCTGTTGTCCACAAAAATACCGCCCCGGATTTGCCTGATCCCCTTTTCTTTGACCGCCTCGGCCAACTGAATGGCATTGTCCGAAGCGAAAAAAGGATCGCCGCTTCCCTTTATCCAGATATTTCCTGAAATGACCCCGTCCACCGGCCCCTCAGCCGCCATTACTCTGGTTTTAAAGCGAAAAGAAGGGCCTAGCTTCTTCAGGGCTGCATAGCTGGTCAGCAGCTTCATGAGCGAAGCGGGAACAAGCGCATCTTTTGGCCGGAACTCGCAGACAACATTTCCGGATGAAAGAGAGACCACGAGGACCCCTGCGCTCCCGGCGGCTTTGCCGATGCGCTCCAGGGCCTGTTGAAATGCGGCGGTGCTCTGGGCTTGATAGACCATGGAGGGGGAGAGGTTTTGAGCGCATGGTTGAATTTGAGACTCGGCCGCGAATACGACCGTGTGTAAGAACAAAACGGAGATACAACACACCAGGGGAAGCATTCCCATATCAAATTCGATCCTTCCCCAAGCTTTCGAAAATGTCCCAAAACTGCGGAAAAGATTTATTGACGGATTCCGCTCCCTCGATGACCACTCCGTTTAGACGCAGACCTGCAAGTGCAAAGGCCATCGCAATCCGATGATCGTCGAATGAAGAGATCGGGCCGGAGGGCGGCGCGTGGGGGGCGCCTCCATGGACTATCAGCCCATCGGGCATCTCTTCGGCCTCAACTCCGAGCACCTTCAAGCCGGCCGCAACCGCATTGAGCCGATCGGATTCCTTTATTCTCAGGTGGGCCACGTTGCGGATGCGGGAAGTTCCGCTTGCGAATGCGCTCAGGACACCCAGCGTGGGCACCATGTCCGGCATTTCATTCATGTCGATATCAATGGGCAGGAGCCGCTCGGGTCCTTTTACGCGGACCCCTTCATGTTTCCACGCAATGCGGCAGCCCATTTTATCCAGAACACCCAGAAAACGGCAATCTCCCTGAAGACTGTGAGGCGAAACGGGTGAGGTCAGCACCTCTCCGCCGGTCAGGGCGGCGGCGCCCCAGAAATATGATGCTGAAGAACAGTCGCCTTCGACCGTGAAATCACGGGGCGCATAGATCTGGGGAGCCGGGACGGCGATCCTGTTGGAAGCTTGCCGCTCAAACCCGATCCCCGCATCCCGCATCATCCCCAGAGTGATTTCCACGTAGGGCCAGGATGCAGCAGGCTCGGACCATTCCACCACGACTTTTCTGCGGGCCGTTGGAGCGGCAATGAGGATTCCGGATAAAAACTGGCTGCTTTGCGAAGCATCTACAAAAACATCCCCGCCGCTAAGCCCACTGCAGGTGATCTCCACTGGGAGAAATCCGGTTTTTCCGATCCAGTGCATTGCCGTCCCGAGCTTTTCGAGAGCATCTGCGGCCGGACCGACCGTGCGCTGCCGAAGGCGCGGAGTTCCGTCGAGCACAAACGTTCCGGTCCCCGCCGAGAAGACGGCGAGAAGAAGGCGGGTGCTTGTCCCGCTGTTTTCGAGAAAAATCGGTCCATCCGGCTGCCGCCAGCGATATGCCGGTGGCGCCACCCGGACCGAATCGGCGCTCCATTCGATTATTGCGCCTAAGGCTTCCAGCGCCCTTGCGGTAAGAAACGTGTCCTCGGCTTTCAGCGGGTTGCCTATCTCTGCAGGCCCTCGCGAAAGAGCGGCCATAATGAGCGCACGGTGGGTTATTGACTTGGACCCCGGGAGCCGAATTTGCGCATTTATTTTCGAAACGGGTTTTATGGCTTTAATAAGATTTTTCATTTACGGCTTCTTCCAGGGCCTGTCGCATCGCCGCGATGGCGGAAGTTTCGAAGACCGGACGTTCCAGCCACCATTCAAGCTGAGCGGCCCCCTGGTACAGCAGCATCTCCAGGCCGGACACAACCGTGCACCCTGCGTCCCTGGCGGCCCTTGAAAAGGCGGTCCACCGAGGGCTGTAAATTATGTCCATTATGGTCATTTCGGGTTTGAAAAAGGAGTCGAAAACGATTGGGGAGGCTTGAGTGTCCTCCAACCCTACCGAGGTGCACTGAACTACTATGTCAAAGTCTCTTACAACTTTTGGGAGAATGTTGAGCGGAATGAAATTGCTCTTAATCTGCCTGGATAAAACCTTGCCCCGCTCGACGCACCGGTTTGAGATCGTAACTTTTGCTCCAGCCCTTTGCAAACCATAGGCTACGGCTCGAGCTGCCCCTCCGGCGCCCAGGATAAGGGCGTTGCAGGCCGAGACTTCAACGACTGCCGAAAGGGCACGCAAAGCGCCGATCCAGTCGGTATTGAGGCCTTCCCAGCCCAGGCTCGTCCTGCGCAGGGTGTTTGCGGCCCCGATCTTTTGAGCTGTCTCGTCGATTTGTTCGGACAGCCGGCATGCCATCTCCTTGTAGGGAATGGTTACGCTCAAGCCGCTGAAGCCCGTTTTGTGCAAGAGCTTGAGATCGCCGTAGAGCTCATCGACATAGAAAGCCGCGTAAAGCGCGGGAACATTGAGCGCTTTGAAGCACGCGCTCATCATGACGGGACTGAGACTGTGGCGCACAGGATTTCCGATAACGGCGAAAAGCTTTTTCTGTTCAGGTCTGATCATTTCATTGTAACCTCACGGGGATCAACCTGTTGCAATCATCGCGGCAGTATCCCGTCCTGCTGGAACTTCAGCTTTTTTCTGAGAACCTCGAGGTAGTGCAGGAACTCGGGTTCACGGTAGTCGGGATATGTCCAGGGCAGGGGACGGTACGCCCCTTTCTGATAAACCAGAGTGAGATCGGCATAGATTCCGTCACGAAGATAAACCCTGTGCGTAAAATTCTTCCCGGTCGCCAGGACGAAGCGCTCTGCGCTGAGAAGTCCCGGATCGATATTAACCTGTCGTTTTCCATCGCGTAAAAGATGGGTTTCAATTTCATTGGTTCGAAGCTTGATATCCGGCAAAGACTCCGGCGCCACGCGATTCAGAAAGCCGGCCGTCTGTCTGCGGATTCCCTGCCCCATTTCATCATCGTAATAAGCAGTATAGGCAAATGCGCCGGAAACGGACAGAAAATCCATCGGTCCGAAATCCGATACAAGGGCATTTAGAGCTTGTCGTTGGGCTCCGGGATCGCTAAAGAAAAAGCGGATTATGAGCTTGGCTGGGTAAGGTTCTCTAGGCTGACTCATATTGTTTGTGAATGGTGAATCGTCAATAGAAAAAACAAAATAATTCCGTTTGGTTCTATCGCTACGCGAGGAATAGTGAATAGAAAAAACAAAATAATTCCGTCTGGTTTTATCGCTACGCGAGGAATAGTGAATAGCTGGTTTTTTCAAGTCACTATTCACTATTTACCAATCACTGTTTCAAAGCGGTTTTGCTTCCTCGATCAACATGATCGGGATATCTTCCCTGATTTCATACATAAGCCTGCATTGCTCGCAAATGAGCCCGGTTTCGTCCGAGTTTGGATGAATCGGCCCTTTGCATTTCGGGCACCTGAGGATTTCAAGAAGCTCTTTTTTGACAGCCATCGGGCAGACTCCATTTTTTTAGGTTTGCTCCAGCTCCTGTTTTTCTTCGAATTTACGTGGAGCATCTTTCCCGTCATCATCGAGCATCTGGCGGAATGCGTCAAGGAGCGAGCGTATCCTGGCCCCTAACTGGATTCGATTCCGCCTCATCTCCGATATTTCCTGCTCCATTCTGATAAGGCGATTGCCCGCGTCATAGAGGATTGCTTCGGCTTTGACTTTGGCCTGCGAGATAATCAGCTTGGCCTCGCGCTCGGCGTTTGCCCTAATCTGCTCTGCATTTTCTTGAGCGCTGACAAGTACGGCTCGAATGGTTTTCTCCCGATCCCTGTGCTCTTTTATTTCAGATTCCAGGGTTTGTACGTCCTGTTTGAGGTTTTCGTTTTTCTCCGTGAGCCGGTGAAGCTCTTCATTAACATCGAGCAGGAAAGCTTCGACATCGCCAGGGTCCAGCCCCATCAAGCGCTTGCGAAATTTTTTCGCCTGGAGGTTGCCTATGTCCATCAAACTCACTCCTGCCCGAAGCGGCGGGATTTGAAAGAGGTTTAAAGACCCAGCAGGTATGCTATTCTGGTCAGGGTCGGCACGGCGAACTGATCAAGAAAAATGAGCAGCAGGACCAGTATCATGGGGGAAAAATCGATCCCGCCCATGTCGAACGGGAGTAACCTGCGAATGCGATACAGGGCAGGTTCGGTTACATTATAAAGGAACCGCACGATGGGGTTATAGGGATCCGGGCTTACCCACGACAGGATCGCACGGGCTATCACGATCAACATGTATGTATAGAGGACATAGTGCAAAACCGTAGCAAGCGCCAGCAGAAAATATGAAATAACGAACATGTGCGACTCCAGGCCTGGGGTTTGTGAATCAACTATCTGCAACAACCAAAACTACTTTTTTTCATGTGGCCTGTCAACCCTTTAGGAGCAGGCCGAAGGCTGTCAGGCTGAAGGCTGAAGGGGTTAATCCCTTGCCACCCTTGAGCCTGAACCCTATAGCCTGACAACCTTCAGCCTTCAGCCTTCAGCCTAAACTTGAGGTTGACATTGGCCCCAAAAACAGGGATGAAAGGGCGACCTTAAGATTTCCATTTCCCCAGGGGCCGGGTGTATGAGTAAATTCCAGTTGAGTGAGTGGGTTCTGCTGACTTCTCAAAAAGGGAAGAAATGGCTCGTTCAAGTTGCGGATGCGCCGTTTTCGTCCCATCTTGGCGGCATTCATCTAGGGGATATAGCGGGCAGGGAGGAAGGCGACTGGCTGGTTACCAGCAAAGGAGCAAAGCTGATGCTCTTCAGACCCGCCCTGCAGGACTACATCTTCAGCATGAAAAGGCGTACCCAGATCATTTACCCTAAAGACCTCAGCGCAATGATTTTTTACAGTGATATCTATCCGGGGTGCGTGATCCTGGAGACCGGGATCGGCTCGGGCGCGCTTGCCCTTGCTCTGCTTCGGGCTATGTGCGGCCGGGGAAAACTTATTTCAGTCGAGAAGAGGGCTGAATTCGCTGTGGACGCCCGCGAAAATATCAGGCGTTTCTTCGGCGCGGAGCCCGAGAACCACGAGATCATCGTTGCCGATATAGAAGGGGTATGTCTTTCGTGCGAGGTGGACCGAATTTTCCTGGACCTTCCCGAACCATGGCGCGCTGTGAGCAACATGTCCGGAATGCTCCGAATGGGAGGGCTTCTGGTTAGCCTTAGTC
>Ga0187867_10001400_pt1 | contig 20809 bp, 14 predicted proteins | sample June2016WEW_13_1_FD_132976 | JGI IMG/M metagenome (GOLD analysis project Ga0187867, IMG submission 132976) | Peatland microbial communities from SPRUCE experiment site at the Marcell Experimental Forest, Minnesota, USA - June2016WEW_13_10 | ecosystem: Environmental > Terrestrial > Soil >...
GGGTCCGCATGGCTGCCATAGACGGGATGGTAAGTGTCGGCCCTTTGGCGGCCCGGGATCTCAATGCCAAAATCGTTCAGTTGCAGGAACTGCCGCATCTGGAGCTTGTAGCGGCCTTCGATGCCAAAAACAAGTTCGAGCAACCTCTCGTTCAACCACACGAGATGGCGGAAGCCAAACTCCCAGACGTAGGTATATCCCTTGAAGAACTTCCAGTCCGCTTTGGTGGCGCGCCACATGCCGATGACTTCGCGGCGGATCTTCCAACGCACAAAATTAAGTTCCGCGGGCGTCAATTGATGGGTGCGCACATTGCTGAAGTAGCCGTCGTACCAGCGAAAATCGGAAAGATTCGCGATGCGATCATCGGCCAGCATTTCGTCGCGCAAGGGAGTCTTGGGATACGGCGTCATGATCTGGTCCATGACACTGGAAATCCCCATTTTCTTAATGAATTGGTAGTTCTCACGAATACTCTCCGGATCGTCATCGGGAAGCCCATTGATGATGCCGGCGATGACGATGATGTCTTCTTTCTGCAGGGCTGCCACTCCGCGCTGGATGGTGTCGAGGGTGTTGGGCTTCTGCATCGTCTTCAGGTTCTTGACCGACACATTCTCGATGCCCAGGAAGATGGACACGAACCCGGCCTCGGCCATTTTTCTAGCAACGTCGGGGCGGTGGGCGAAACCAATCGGACTTGCCTGGGTGGTGAAGATCAGGTTCTTCAGCTTCAAGCGAATGACACCGTCGCACAACTGCTCGAAGCGTCCCATGTCGAGGGTGATGTTGTCGTCGGTGCAGAAAATGTGGCGGGCACCGCGGCTGTAAGCGTCCTCGATGTCGGCCAGCACGCGGTCCAATGGAAAGAGGCGGAAGGAGCGGCCGTACATTTCGCGGATGCTGCAGAAGTTGCACAGATGCAAGCAGCCTCGCGAGGTCTCGATGACGTCGGCGCGGCGGAAATACATGTGGAATACCTTGGCCAGACGCTTGTCCCGGGCGGGGATGCGAATTTTGTCCAGGTCTTCGAGCGGCCGTGCCGGGTTGTGGCGGAAGCGGTCTTCCTCCTTGTAGGAAAGTCCAAGGATGCTGTCCATCCCCTTGCCGTCGGCCTCAATGCTGTCCAGCAATTCTCCAAAAGCAAAGTCACCCTCGCCGCGCATGAGGAAATCCCAGAACTTCGCGTCCGAGCCGGCGGCGATGCTTTCGGAAAACAGCGTGGCATGATAACCGCCGAGCACGGTTCGAATCCGGCTGTCGAACTGCTTGGTCAAGTAGGCAAAGCCGACCGTGGTGTCGTATTGAAAAGTCATGGACGTGAAGCCCACGACGTCGGGCTTAAATTCCCGCAAGACCTGCAAGAAGCGCGGGACCGCCTGCTTGCGCCAGACGACCATGTCGGCCACGCGGACGTCGTGATGATCGATCTGCCCAGCAATGGTGGCCATGGCGACGCTGGGCGGTTCCCATTGCCGGCGCGGAACCCAGGGCGACGTTGCGGGGCTTTGAACCAGCAGTGCTCTCATTTGGCCTCAACCGGACGTTGTTCGACACCACGTTCGGCAGCAAGATGGAACTTTAACATTTGTGGCAGGACCGAAGACCAGTACTTCCATGTGTGCCCGCCCGGTCCAGTCGACCATTCGTGCGGAATGCCGAGTTCCGTCAGCTTTTGGTGTAAGTCACGCATTGTAGCGAAAAGACGATCGTCCGATCCACAGGCGAGGAAAAGTCTGGGAACAGGGCCGGGTGCCACGATGGTATGCTTGCCCCGGCTCTGGGAATCAAGTGGCCCGGGCGGCGGCGGCGGCGACGGCCAGAAGCTCCACTGTTTGTCGACGAGTCCACTTACAACGCTGACGCTGGCGAAACGGCCGGCATAGCGCCGTCCGACGTCCAGCGACAAATAGCCACCGAAGGAGAAGCCGCCGATCGCCCAGCGTTGGCGTTCGAAAGGTATGGCGTAGCGGCGCGAGACTGTTCCTGCTACTTCCTCCGCCACCAGGGTCAGATAATTGGGATAGGGATAGCGATCCGAGTACTGCCGGTAAAAATTGCTGAAGCGAACGTCGGGCAGAACCACGATGGCTGGCCGCACCTCGCCCCGGCCCAGCATCTCGTCGTACACCTGGTCCACTTTGAGATATTGCAGCAGGCCCTCTGGCCGGTCCCACCAGCCGTGATTCAAGATGAGTACCTCGGAGGGCGCAACCGGCGTCTTGGGTACCAGGGCCAAAAAAAAACGGGGCTCGTTCATTTCCTTGGACCAGAAACGCACGCGTTCGACGGCGAGGTTGGCGCGCTCGGAAAGGCGGGCGACCTCGATCTGGCCGGGGGAGAGCGGCGCTTTCTCGAACGGCTCCTTGTGCATTCGCCGGCAGGCGGGCAGGAGCAACGTTGCCAGCAGTGTCAGCGCCCGCAGTCTCCAACGGTTCCTCACCGCGACACCTCACCGAACTTCTTGTTCGTTCCCAGTGGCAAAGCCGGCTTCCCGGCCGGCCAGTTTCTTGCGGATCACTTCTTCGATCCGCTCCAGGGTATCCAAGCTATGCACGTCGACTTCTCGAGGCATGAATTCAACTGCAAAGCGACTTTCAAGAAAATCGACGAGGCCGACCATGCCGATTGAGTCGATGAGGCCGCCGGTGATGAGGGGCATGGCGTCGTCGATGGTGGTCTGATGCACACCGAGCAGAACATTTTCAGCGATGAACTGCCGGACTGCTTTTTTGATGTCCCCGTTCTTGATCTCCCCGCTTTTGATGTCCATCGTCCAGTCCTTAGTCCGGTTCTTTTGCCATCTTGGCCAAGGTCAAGTAATCGATCTTGCCCCGGCTTCCCTTGGGTATGGCATTCAGAAATACAACGCGATCCGGCAACATATACGGTGGCAGTGTCCGCGCACAGTGGGCTTTGGCCTCGACCAAGGTGACGGCGCCGACAGAGCGGGCGCGGACAAAGGCAAGAATTGTGGTTCGCATTTTCCCGTCGTCGACAGCGACCGCCGCCGCCTCCAGTATATCCTCGTGGCGAGCGAGTGCGGTCTCGATTTCCCCCAGTTCAATACGGAAACCGCGGCGTTTCACTTGCCGGTCGAGCCGCCCTGCGAAAAGATAGTTGCCGTCAGGCGCGCGTGACACGCGGTCGCCGGTGCGGTAATAGCGTTTGCCCTCCACGGTCACGAACGCACGATGTGTGTCTTCAGGCCGGCCCCAGTATCCGCTCATCAGGGAGTCGCCACCAGCGAGCAACTGGCCGGTTGCCGCATCCACCGTCACCGTGGCGTAGGGGCAGGGTTGGCCAATAGGCAACGGTTGTGAGCCGTCGAAGTCGCGCGGCACGCGGAACCAGGTGACCACATTGGTCTCGGTCGGGCCGTAGAGGTTCGCGCAAACCGCCTGCGGGACTGCGGCCTGCAACCGCGCCACCTTGGGACTGGGAAAGACCTCCCCAGCGAAGAGGATGACGCGCAGACCGGGATAGTCGTGCTGCGCCAGGCGTCCCTCCTGTAGCATGCCGGCTAGGATAGACGGCACTGAATACCAGCAGGTGATGCGGGCCTCGCGCACGAACTGCACCAGGAAGCGCGGCATCCATACGATATGGCCGGGAACGAGAACGCAGGTTGCGCCGCATAAGGCCATATTGAAAATATCAAAGGTGGAAAGATCGAAACCCAGGGGCGACGGGCATGCGATGCGGTCCGTTGAACAGACTTGAAACTCGCGTGCGGTCCATCTTACAAAAGCGCTTACCGCGCAGTGGGAAAGGACGACTCCCTTCGGCCGGCCGGTGGATCCGGAGGTAAACAGAATAAGAGCTGGATCGCCGGCGTCAACCCTCGGCAACGAGTCTTCATTCGCAAGAGCAATGCTGGTAAGAACCGTTGGCGCCGGTTGCCAAGGGATGGTCACACCGGTCTGGCGATCGGTGATTCGCGGCGGGAAACTGTCACCCTTGATCACCAGCCGAGCCGAGCAGTCCGCCAAGGTTGTTTCGATTCGCTCCTTTGGCCATTGGGGATGGATAGGAACATAGATAGCTCCAGCAAGTAGGGACGCAAAAACAGAGACGATCGCTTCGGTAGTCTTCGGCAGCACCAAAGCTATACGATCCTGCTTTTGGATGCCGTGTTCGACGAACCGCAGAGCCAGCGCCGAAGCTTGCTCGAACAACTCGTGGAAAGAAGTGACCCGATCTTCTTCGACTACGGCCGGAGCGTCGGGCGTGGCCGCTGCCATGTGCCGAAGCCAGTGCGAGAGCAAATCGCTTTCAGGCTCGGGCAAGCGTCACCCCCCAGGTGAAACCGATCCCCGCGGAAGCGAACAGCAACAATTGTCCGGGCCTAATTCGGCCTTCGCGCCGCATATGCACATAATTGATGACGAGATCGCTGGCAAAGGTGTGGCCATACTCGGCCATGGGAGTTGGCGGCAGGCTGCCCTTGGGCAGTCCCAACATCTTGCGGAAACCCTCGCGGTCGCGGAGGCTAATGTTGGTATAGATGAAATGATCAATATCGCTCAAGCTCAGGAAAGACGCTGCCAGAACTTTATGGATCACACGGAACAGGTTGAGATAGTAGATCGGCATTACTTGATTTTCAATGCATAGAGCATCGACAATAATCTCGAGGTGGCCGTTCGTCCGGATCAGGGCAATGGCGTCCTGCAGGTGGCCGAGTGTCATGGCTTCGACGCCCAACAGCAACGGGCCTTCCGTGCTTTGCCGGCGCAAGATAACGGCACTCGCGGCGTCGCCATGCATGGTAATTGGAAGCAGTGAGCGGTTGCCGTGCGGTGCGGCGTCGCCTGTTACCAGCAGGGCTGTCTGAATGCTTTCATCGGTGCTCATCCACCCCAGCGCGGTCTTGATTGCGACGTGAAGCGCCGCACATCCGCCGGCTTTGAAACTCAAGATCATCGAAGTTTCAGCCCCTAGTTCGGCGCTGAGTTTGTGGCCGAAGGAGAGACACTGTGAGTTTTCTCCCGGGAAAGTGCTGTAATCCAAAATGAGATTGATGTCCCGCGCCGTAATCCCAGCTTCCGCGATCGCCGTTGAAGCGGCTTCGAGAACCAAGTCATAGGGTTGCTTGCCGCCGCAGACGCGGACGCGGCTCAGTCCGAGACCTTCCACGGCCTTTCGTCTTGTCTCCGGGCTCAGCGGAGCGAGGGTTGTCTCCACTCGAGTTCGTTCCCGCTCCAAAACCGCTTCCACAGCCTCATCGTCGGGCGGAACGGCATACGCCGCGGATGCAATTCGCACATTCATGTTCAAGGCAACTCCAGCAGAAGCGCTGCGAAACCACTGTCGCCGGATGATCCTAACAGCAGGGTCTGCCCGCTGCTTGGCCGCTCGCTCAAGGCCAGGATTAAGTGGAGAAGAGCCCCCGTATTGACCAGACCCGCGGCAACCGCGTGCGGGGGGACGATAGCGGCGGCGTGGCCGACAATCTCGCGAGCCAGCGCGGCAGTAGGGCTGGAGGCGCAAGGCGCGCCATTACCGGTACAGACCGTGAGACTCGGGACGGAACCGCCGAGCATCTGGCGGATGATCTCCACGGGCTGTCCGCCTGCCGCCCAGCGGCCCGAGCGGAAATGTGCGTAGGAGCGTGCTTCGGAACGGATTTCGCAACGGCCCAATGGTTCCAGCACCAGAGCGGCTACACCTTCGCTGGGCATGAAATCGCAGCCTTCCGGCAAGGGCTCTGAGTTGTAGCAGGCCGGCGATAGTAGGTCTGCCGCCTCGTACCATTCGTAGACGGCACGCGTAAGTGTGTCGCCCGCGATGACAACGGCCAAGTCCGCCTGCCCGTGGCGAAGCAGGGAAGCGGCCTGAATCAGCGCGCTCTCGCCCGCAAAGCCCTTGCTGCTCACTGTGAGATTAGGCCCTCGCAGGTCGTGAAACAAAGACACGTGACTAGCCGGAGCGTTGGCAAGCGTCTCCGGGAAGGTAATGGGATCGGTCCCGGACCAACCATTCGTGGCAGCGCTTTGGTAGAAGGCTTCAGTGAGTTCTACACAGCCGAAGGCGGTGGCGAAGACCACGGCAACCCGGGACCGATCTATCTGGCTTAGGTCGATCCCAGCATCCTGAATGGCCAGGGAAGAAGCTACCAAGGCCCACGCGGACAGGCGATCCAGACGCCTGGTTTTTGCCCCCGGCACTACGCTGGCCGGGCGAAACGGCTTTACGAGAAACGCTCGCCGCAGTCCGGCGGTTGTCCACGCAGTGATGGCGCTGGACTCCACGGGACACTGTGGGATGAGTCCGGCAAGCGGACCGTAGGGGCTCACGGAACCGATGCCGGTAATAGTAATAGGAAGGTCCGGCGAATTCGGAGTCATGAGCGGGCGCTCCCGAATATGAGCGCCGTGTTGCTGCCACCAAACCCAGCGGAAACCGACATTGCCAGCGGAAGCGGTTGGCGGCGAACTTCTCCGCGCAGCCAGTCGACGCCGGGGCTCTCGATGGGCTCCGTTAGTCGCAACGTCGGGAACAGTGCGCCGCAACGAACGGCGATGATCGTAATCGCTGCCTCCAAAGCACCGGCTGCTCCCAGACAGTGTCCGAAATAAGACTTTGTCGAAGATACGGGAACGGGTCGGCTGCGTCCGCGGAAGGCGGTCTCGTACGCGTTGGCCTCGGCAATATCGTTCAGGGGAGTGCCGGTCCCGTGGGCATTCACATAACCGATCTCATCGGAACCGGCCTCCGCCATTTCCATCGCAAGGCGCATACATTCCGCCAAGCCGTTTCCCTCTTTCTGTGGGGCGGTGGGATGAAATGCATCGTTGGTCATGGCCCATCCACGCAGTACCGCCAGCACGTTGGCATTACGCGCCGTGGCCCCGGCGAGCGTTTCGAGCACGAGAACCGCCGATCCTTCGCCCAGGTTCAGGCCTTTGCGATTCTGGTCAAAGGGCCGGCAGGGGCTTGGATCCAATGCCTGCAGCGAGTTGAACCCGCTCAGCGTGAACGGGCACAGTGCGTCACTGCCTCCTGGAAAAATCATGGGCGCGGCTCCGTCGAGCAGCAGGTTGGCGCCGAGCGCAATCGCCATCGCTCCGGAAGCGCAAGCCACGGAGACGGCACAACGCGGTCCGCGAACGCCCAAATGCTCACCCACGGCGTCGGCAACATGCGCTACCGGATAGGATGTGGCTCGTGAGAGACCGCCGCGCCGATACCAAGCGGCAGGATCCGGAACGATTCCGGCATCGATCTCAGTCAAGCCCGCGACCGTGCTGGCCATCACAACGCCGCTCTCGCGGAAGGCAGAGCTCTCGCAATCGAAATCCGCCACCGCGTTTCGCGCCGCCACTACCGCGAGTCGATCGGTGCGGGAGTATCGGGAGATGGAACCTTCATCTGGAAGCAGCACGCAGGCTTCAACTGGCGCAGTCGTTCCTGCGAAGCCGGGATACACGTCCTTCGCCGGCGCGAGACAGCACTTGCCCGCCAACATGCCTGCCTGCAGGCAGGCCAAGCCGATGCCATAGGGGCTGACGACGCCGACACCAGTCACGACGATGGTTTTCTGGATATCAGTCACGGGAGGCAACCGGCCAAAAGTCAAAAAAGTTCAACCACTGATCGTAATGGGTCGCCAATGTTTTTTCCAGAAACCGGACCGCTAGGAGCAAACCGGCCTGTGGGTCGGCTTCGCGGTCGTCGATTGTGCTGGTGGATGCGACCGGCGGGATCGGATCACCCATGAGAACGCGGTAGCGCAGCCAGCCCTGGCGAATCACGAAACCGGGCAGCACCGGCGCGCCTGAGACCTGCGAAAGCAGGAAGGGGCCAAGCGGGAAAGCGGCGGGCTCGGAGAAAAACGGGACATCGGCACTATGACGCCGATAGACGCGGTCCCCCTGGATCGCCACGATCTCATTTCGACGCAACGCCTGTAAGAGTTCTATTGTGGCCCGCGCGCCGCCGCTGAGATCGACAATTTTGAGCCGCTCGTTGGCCATCAAATTTCGCAGCATGATTTCCGCCGGTTTGTCCTCGACCAGGCGCGCCACGTTGACGGGCCGGCCGTGCATTTCAAGAAGGCGCGAGGCAAATTCCGAATTCCCCAGGTGCGCCGTCCACACGATGAGCCCATTGCCAGCGGCCAAACATTGGTCGATCTTGGCCGCGCCCCGTTCCTTATCCACCAGCATGGCGAGCAGTTGTGAATGACTCGCCTGGGGGACATAACAATAGGAAACCATGAAGTCGCAGAACGAATAGAAGACCCAATAAACCTTCCACTGTAGTGGGAGCCCGCGCTTGCCCGTGATGCGGCGCAGATTGCCGGCCACCGCCCGGCGCTCCCGTTGCAAGAGAAAGAAGAAGATCAGTGCCGTGACCGCTGCGATGGGAGGATGGACGAAGCGGGGCAGCCACGGTATGGTCGAAAACACAATCCGGTGGGCGGTGACGTTGTGAAACCGGTGCTGGTACCAGCGCGTCAATTCCCGCCCGCCGTCATGAGGTCGCTCACATTGTGAATCACTTTCCTCTTCAGCACCGAGTACATGTGGACGATCTCCGTGTCGCTATACCCGATGGAGCGGAGAGTGCGAACCGCGCCGTCAACGGCGGCGGGATTGCTGAGTCCAAAGCGGCGGTGGTACTCAAGTTGAATACCGTGCATGTCGTGCTTCGACAATGTGGGCGTGCCGAACGGCAGATCGTTGTAAGAGAACCGGCTGGTGAGTTCCATGCGCCCGGGATCCCAACCGGCATCGAGAGCCTGGTGGTTGATCTCGCAGCCCGGAAAAAAGCGCAGGCAAAAGTGATAGGGCAACAGCGACGGCTTGGGTAATTCGCTCAACCAGTCCAGGGTGCGTTGCGCCAGTTCACGGGTTTCCGTGGGGAAGCCGTACATCGTCGAGACGTTCACGACCACGTTCTGGCGTTGCGTGTAGGCGATAATGCGCTGGGCCTTTTCCAGATCGAGGCGTTTCTTCACCAGGCGCTGAATTTCGTCCGTGCCCGATTCGACGGCGTAGGTGAACCAGACGGCGCCGGCTTCCAGCGCGCGGTCCACGAATTTCTCGCTGGTGATGTCGGCGCGCAAGCCGTTGACGAAGTAGAGCCGCAGTTTGAGCCCCTCCGCCACGATCAGGTCGAACAGTTTGAGCGCGCGCTTCAAGTCGACATTGAAAATATCGTCGACGACATAGAAGTCCTCGATGCCGTGCTTATCGTGCAGTTCTTTGATTTCTGCGAAGATGTTGGTGGCACTCCGCAGCCGTATGCCCTTCCAATGTGTGAAACAAAAGGTGCAATCGTACGGGCAGCCGCGGCTGGTCAGCAGGACTCCCTGCCGCCGGTGATTATAGGCGTAACTAAGTTGACGCTGGTATTGGTCCAAGTCGATCAAGTCGTAGGCGGGAAAGGGGAGGCTGTCGATGTCCGCCACTTCCAATTGGTCTTCGTTTTCCACCACCCCGTTGCTGGTCCGGTACAAAAGTCCTGCGATCGAAGGAAGTGGCGTTCCGAACAGGAGGCCGGCGAAAACCTGCTCGCCTTCCCCTTTTACGGCGATTTCCAACTCTGGCACCTCCTGAAAAAGACGGGCCTTATAGGCCTGCACGATTGGTCCACCGGCAACGAGGGTGGCGTCGCTGTGGGCGCGCACCAAACTGGCGATGCGCTGGAGTTCCTCGAAAAAAAAGGCGATGGAGCGGATACCTACGACATCCGGTTGAAACTCGTTCAAGATGCGGATGAAGCGTTCATCGTTCAGAGAAGAAAAGTCTGGAGAAGACAGCGAGGACTCGACGATGCGGAACTCTGCGCCCGGCAGAGTCTTGCGGGCGTAAGACGCGAGATACATGAGGCCCAAGGGGGGAATATGTACCTCGTAAGGCATAGTAGCCCCCACCCACTTACCCATGTTGTTGGCTTCTACCAGCAGGACTCGGGCCGCCGGTTTCGTCTTACTGAACGGTGACATGGGGTAACGTGCTCATGGTATGCAGGAGTTTAGGCTTTTGCTGCCGTCATTTTGGATTCGATGGCAGCTGCCAAAGCGTTGACACTCCCCCACTCTTTCTCGTCGAACTTGGCCTCTACCAGCTTGATACCGAAATGTCTCTCAATCTCAAGAATGAGTTGAAGGATATCGATGGAATCGATTTCCAGGTCGCCACCGAGCAGTGGCTGATCGTCGCGCAGGTCCTCCGGGGTCAAGTCGGTGATCCGCAAGCTCTTTAGAATAATCGGCTTAAGTTGTTCCTTGATGCTTGCCATGATGTTTATTTGCGGCAGTATAGCATAGCCTCAAACTCACCGTATCAGGCCGAGGACTGACGTTAAACGCAGAAAACCGCGGGAAGCAACGCCGACTGGATCGAGAAGTACAGCTCTATCCGCAAGCAGGTCGCGAACCGACTGGCCGCGGAAATAGCCGATCTGCCGGTAGTGGGCGATGAAGTAGAGCACCCGTAAGAAAAGTTTCCAGCGCAGGGGGGCAAAGTACCCCGGCGTTATCAGGGGCACGGCTCGTCCCTCTTTGACTTCGGCCGCGAAATCCCGAAAGCTCGCGGCCTGTGTCACCGAGAGCACGGAGCTGGCGAGCAGGAGATGGCTGTCCCCGCCGCCCACTACGGGCTTATGAACATGCTTGGCCAATTGGAGTACGCGGTCGTTCTCCTCATGGCCGCGCATTCCGTTGTACTCGAGGGCATGGATCGCCCAGCCGTATCGGCGCAGAAGCTCTTCCACCGGAATCTTGCGGTGCGGGTCGTTGTCTTTGCCCCAGGGAACCAGCGGGTGGTTCAGCACCACCAGACATCCACTGGCGCGGAGTATTTCGAACAGGTCGTCGAGCCGTTCGGCGCGGGCCGCCTCTTGCAGATTGGCATGGGTCTCCGCCACGCCGGATTCGGGCAAATCGGTAACTCCCAGGTGGAAGAGATAGTCCTGAAAGCGGATGGACAGCTCCTCGCCGAGAGCATTGCGGCGCGCGTTCGCCGGATACTCCCGCAGCAGTTCAACGCTGCCGGCAACTTCGTCGTGGTCGGTAATCCCCAGATGAACACCGTCGAAGCCGAGAGCGGCAACGCCTGATGACTCGGTGCGCAATACGTCCTCAACCGTCAGAGGCGGCCGGTAGTAGACCTCGGCATAGTCCAGGTCCATGACCGACGCCAGTCCAAATGCCCGTTGCAGGACACGCCGGAACGGCCGCATAAACGACAGCTTCACCACCTGGTTCAGAGAGGACAGCTTCTCGATGGAGTGGCAGGAGTGGTTGTGGAGGGAAACCGCAAAGCCAAATTCTCGCGCCGGCTGGGGACAGGAACGATAGGCATAGTCCTCGATCACCCAGCAACCTGTACCCGTCATCCGCTGTCTCTCTCCGTGAGAACTATAGCAAGCCGCCATCGACCGCGATCACCTGTCCGGTGATGTAGCTTGCCTCCGGAGACGCCAGAAACACCACTAGCGGAGCCACCTCTTCGGGCTTGCCAAAACGCCCCAGAGGAATCTCCGAAAGCAGTTGATTCGCCTCTTTCTCGATGTACTTGGCGGACATGGGGCTGGGAATCACGCCCGGGCAAATGGCGTTGACTCGGATATTGAATCGCCCCACCTCGCGTGAAAGCGCCTTGGTGAAGGCGATCATGCCGCCTTTGGAAGCGGAGTAATTGCACTGGCCGGCTTGGCCGCGGACTCCGCTGGGCGACACGATATTGCAGATGGCGCCGCTCCCCTGTCGCATCATGCCCAGCAAAGCGAACCGCGAACACAGATACGTGCCGCGGAGATTGGTGTCGATCACTTCATCCCACTGCTCCTCGGACATGAAGGCCAACAGAACATCGCGGTTGATACCGGCATTGTTTACCAGGTAATCGACTGGGCCGTATTGCTGTTCGATTTGATCGAACATCGGCGCCACGCTCTCCTGGTGGGAAAGATCGGCTTCAACGGCCAGCGCTTGTCCGCCAGCGGCTACAATGCGCTCAACCACTTCGGACGCGGACTCTTTCCCGTGACGATAGTGCGCGGCTACGCGGAAGCCCGCGCTTCCCAGTGCTTGCGCAATGGCGGCGCCGATGGTTCCCGAAGCGCCGGTCACTAATGCGGTCTTCATTTCAGCCATGGGATCAGTCCGTTTTCATAAATGGTTTGCGGGGTGGACTGTTCGCCCTCAGGGCTAAGGCCCGCATTTCTATTGGCCGGTCGTGGCATGGCTAACGCTGTGCCCTTCCCAAAGCCATTTATGAAAACAGTTCTAGTGTAACGGCTTGAAGATCATAAGATAAGCGCCCCAACGGGAGTTATACCGTGCTAAGTTCCCGTCCAGCGCATAAGAGACCGTGCCTTGTACCAAGATGCCCATGGGGCCCGGGGTATTGAAATTGACTTCCAGACCGTCAAACTTGTTGAAATGGCTGGACTCCTCCAGGTTGCGCGCGCGTGCATAGCTGTACATTCCGTCGATCTTCATGAGGTCCATCACGTTGAAACCGTAATGCACGTTGCCCATGGCGATGGCGTCGAAAGAGTCCGTGCCGCTGGGGATACCGTGAAGGCGCGGCAGCGAAAAGAAGGAGGGAAAGTAACGGGAAAACCGGTCCAGCTGGTCCCCACCCCAGTAAGAGAAATCAAACCCGCCCTTGGTGAACTTACCGATGTAGTAATCCTTGTTGAAGTCGGCGTTGTAGAGCGTATATGCCTTTTGCGGCGGCTGGACTAACAAGGTGTTTTGCGGCGGAGGGTTCGGCGACGTAGAACCGCATCCAGCCGGTTGCTGGGCGATGGAAGCGCATCCGAACGGTCTCCAGCCGATGCGCTCGCCTCTGGTCCCCTGCGCGCTAAACACATAACCTTTGCGGGTGTACTTGATTTCGACGCCCGGAAGCACGGTCACGCCGTTGCGCGGAAGCGTGTATTGCTTATCCGCGTCGCTGGTCCTGCGGAAATAGTCAAAGGCCAAGTAAGTCGATGCCGTCAGGCTGAGATGAGTGGTGGCCTGCCAGGAGGCTCGCAGCCCGGTAGTTTCCTCCCAGTTCCAGACGTCTCCTTGCTTCAATTCCGTGTTGCTGCTGTAAATGCGGTTCTCGCCGGGAAGCCCGGAGAGCGCCAAATCCACTGCCAGGCGAAACTTGGGCCGGTACTGCTTCGAAAGGTCGGTCACCAGAATGGGCCCGGCAAAAAAAGTCGAGAGCTGCGCGCCGCTGTTCCGGAAATTGAAATCGGCGATGCTGATGCCGAGAAACGGAATGGGGAAGTTGAACGTGCCTTCGTACATGGCCCCGCCAATGAGAGACCTGATGCGCGTCTCTTTTTTCGCGGCCAGGACGCGCTCGTTGCCTTGTATTTCCAACGACCGCAGTCCCTCGTCGGTTTCGCGGTACATGGGGTCTTTAGAACTGTGCTCGGCCGCGAGGTCGTCACTGAATTGCGGCGCATTGATGACATAGCCGGAGAACTGCACGGTCCTCTGCAGCACAAAATCGCGTCCCGCCGCATTCAACGACTGCTGCGCGGAGACGGATCGGAGTAAGTTGAACTGATTGCCCTTACCGTCTGGGACTAACTCAAAATTCTGGGTTTCGACGTTGACCACAACGTTGCCCTTCGAACCCCGCTGGGTCAGATACTGTTTTACCTGCCGAAAAGTGGCGCCGTCGATCCATACTTTGCCGCTGTAAAGGTTCTCGTCCGGCACCAAGGGCTCGACTTCCACCACATAACAGAGCACGCCGTTGACTTGTTCCGTACCCTGGAGCTTGTACTTATAGCGCTCGTTCAGTTTTAGTTCGAGCGGCTGGGACAGCACCTTTTCCGGCTCGATTTGCGGCAGCGGAAACTCGTGGTTCTTCCCGAACTTCACGCCGTTGACGTAAAGCTCCTTCTGGGCGAATTCCATTGGTCCGGCGCGGTTGAGGAATTGCTTGAGTTGCATCGAGATGTCGAACCCCGGACCCAAATTAGTGCTCTCAAAGTGCAGGTTCATGAAAGCGGAGGCCACATAGTTTTCCAGCTTCTGTTTCTGGGCTTCGCGATATTGTTGCCAGCGGGCAATGATTTCCTCGACCTTGAGGTCGACGCCGCTCTTAACTTCCACCGTGTTATACAGCGTCTTGTCGGCGTCACTCTGTTGGTGGATGTGAATCAAGGCATACTCGCTGGTGCAAGCGCAGGTCTGCGCCAAGCCCTGGCCAGTCTTGACCGGTTCAGCAGCCGGGAGCTGCGAGCCAGTCTCGGGATCGTACCACTGGATCTCGAATTGTCTCTGTTCCGTGGCAACGCCCTGGAGCGTGACCGCCTTGGGGTGGTCGGGGCTCCCGTTCACGCGCGCCACAATCACGAGATCCGGCGACTGCCCGCCGCCGAACCATCGGGACTTGTCGTTCCGCACGCCATCCACCGCGATACTGAACGGCGAGGCTGCGGAATCCGCCGGGAACATGTTGCCGGGAATGTAATGCGCCATGAAGTTGTTCAGCTTGCACACGGCGGCTGCGGCCTTGGCGTCTGGGGGCTCCGACCAGACGATTTCGACGGAAGTACCGCTGGCCGCGAGCGTCGCGGTCAGATAGGGCGCGGTAGCCGCGGACATTCCGGCGTCTAACTTGAGGATAAGGGGCTTATTCAGCGCCTGCTCTGCAATCCACGCGGCATCCTCGCGCCAGCCTTGAGAATAGGCCGTACCCAGCAAATCGGAATATGTGGCCAGCCTTTTTACGATGTCGCCGTGCCGGCCGACAAAGCCGGATGGAAAAACAAACGCCAGCCGCAAGCCGGCGTTGCTGGCCTTGGCGGTCACCGCCAAGCGCAGCAGCCCGAACGTGAACAGGTCGGGAGCGGTCAGCGGTTCCTTGATTTCCACGATGACTCCGCGTAACGCGGGCGCCGAGAGAGGCACTAATTTCAGGAACGCGTCAACCAGCTCGGTGATCTGTTTCTCGGACTCCTGACCCGTAAGAGAGCCGGCTCCCACGACCACATGCAGCCAGACCTCGGATCCGTCGGGTATGCTCTGGACGGCTTGTGCTTGTTCTTCGAAAAGCCTGGCGGCGCTTTCGTCACCGGCAAACTGGAAAAGCAGCGGCGGCAGCACGATCAACTTGCCTGGGAATTCGCACTGTTCGGCGGCCCTTAAGCCCGCAGTAAGGTTCTGGTCCGTCGGAATCGAGACGGCAGCCCGAGGCATACCGGCTTCTGCCGTAAGCGGCAAAAGCAGAAAACCAAAAAACAGCAAGGGAAGAGCGGCAATTCGTCCCAAAACTGCCCCTCGGAAGAAGAACAGCGTTGCCGTGCCAAGCGATGATTTCATAAAATTTAAATCCGATATCAGAATTAGAAGAAACTAGTGATCTTGTCTAGACGCTCGCCTTCCACGGCCACGCCATGGGCATCGCCGCGATGCGCCTATAGGACCGACGAGTCGTTTTCGAGTCGAGTCAATTCCTCGGCACTGCGGAGCCTGGCGCCTGCGTTGTAATTGCAGAAAGGAATCAGTTGTCCATCGGTAGCGACATACTGGATGATACACCGCTTGAGGCGGCGGAGATTGTAACTGCGGGCGTCCATAAAGTGCATACCCGCCACGAATATGCCGTTGAAGCCTTTGCGAAACCAGCCCGCGGATCTTCCCTTGGATTTGTCCTCCCACCCTTCCAGGCTGCGCAGCATACGCTGGAAGGTGAGTCCCTCCGGAGCCTTCCGCCTGTCGAAACATTGCGACAGCCGCCTGAACTGGTGGATGCGCGAAATCTGCCGCTCGATGATGCCCTGAGCGGTATCCGGAGTTACCTCGGCCATGCCGCGAAAGAAGCGGTCGAGATCGAAGAAACTGCTAAGGCAGAAGGGCTTGTTGTCGTCGTCGACGTAGAAGAACGTGCCGAGCGAACAATGGGCATCGCTGAGGGGGGGGATCGTAGCGTCGCGGCGGACGCGGTCGAGGGCGCGGCTGATCAAGGATATCGAGTTCAGCGGAAACCAATCTTCGGGGAAGCGAGTCAATCCCGTCTGTCGGCCAAACTCGCGGGCCATGGCGGCCAAGTTGAAGGGCTCGATGGTCTCGTCCGCGACTTCGACGCGGCCCACATGCGCGGCCGGCTGTATGCTGATGCCGGTGACGTGGCTGCTGTGTTCGAGAGCGAACTGGAAGATCGGCCCCAGTTGGTCAACGTTGACGGAACTTGCGATGGTCGGCACCAGGACGATCCGCATGTTCGTCTTCTCGACGTTGTTGACGGCGGCAATCTTCTTATCCAACAGCCGCTGGCCGCGCAACTTGAGGTAGACCTCGTCGTTTACGCCATCAAACTGCAGATACAGTGTGTGCAGGCCCGAATCCTCGCAGAGTTTTGCGTAGTCGGGGTTGACGAACCGGCTTCCGTTCGTGGCTACCTGGATATGCGTGAAACCAAGATCGCGGGCGGTGCGAAGGATGCTCGGAAACTCGGGGTGCAGCGTGGGCTCCCCGCCGGAGAACTGGATGTGGCGGCACGGTACTGGTCGATCCAGTAGCGACTGGAGCATTTTGCCCACCAGTTTCGTATCGAGGAAGTAGTGGTTCCCGTCTCCCGTGGCCTCCGCGAAACACACCGGGCACTTGAAATTGCAGCGGTTGGTGATGTCGATTACGGCCAGGCAGGGCCCGTTGTGGCTGGCGGTCGCACAGTCGCAAGCTTCCCCATGGGCTGGCGTTGCCTGCTCGGCATCGGGAAAGACCAGCTTGTTCCACTCGTCCAGCCTCCGGTACAAATCCGCATCGGAGAAAATCAGCGAGCCGGTGGATTCGTGGCATGAACACTGCGGACGCTGATAGACCTTGCCTCCTTGATCGACGATCATAGACGTAACGGGCTTGCTGCACTCGGGGCAGCGTGACGAAATCGTGTCAATGACGGTATCGTGAACGTGCGGATTCATTTCGAATTTTTCATCGAGTAGGTCTCGGTCGCACCAAGTATATAGGAATACTTGTAGGCGACCCACACTAAGCAATGAGACAAGCCTCAATTCCGATCAACCGGCGCTCGTAATTGTCTGCCGTTACGCGCCCTTGTGCGACTTGTTCAGTTGCGCCGATCTTCTCTCTTCCCCTAAGAAAATGACGGCGGGAACCAGGCAGAGGCCGCCAACCAGTGCCAGAGCGACGCCTAATGAAGTTACCAAACCCATCTCGGCGAGCGGCGCGAAACTGGAGGCCATGAGCGCTCCGAAGCCGACGATCGTAGTCAAATTCGATTGAATCAGCGCCGCGCCCGAAGCCTTCGCGATCGCCAGTATCCCGCAACTCTCGTTTTCCCGGTAACGGCGGACTAAATGGATCCCATTATCGATGCCAATGCCGATAATGAGCGGGATCGCCGTAATGGACATGAAACTGAAACGATGTCTCACCAGCAGCAACAGTCCAAAAGTTACGATAATGGCGAAGAGGATCGGCATCAGTACGACGAGCGACACGCGGAGATTGCGGAAACAGAGATAGACAATCAGGATGATCGCCGCCGCCGTCCACAGCAATGCCCTGCGGCTGTCGTGAAGCACTCGGCTCTGCATGTCGCGGTTGATCTTGTCGAAGGAGAACTCCACGAACGGACCAAATTGATTTCGCCACGACTCGAGGACGGCTTCCGGAATCACCTGGGTAGCGTTGGGATCGGCGGCATAAAAGGCGATGGCCGCGACGTAGCTGCCGTCACTCGTCTTACGAATGCTGCTGTCGAGCAACCCTGGCGGCAGTAACTCGACGGCCTTTTCCAGAGTAATAGGTTCCGTGTCCCGCGCCATGTTTTGCAGGCGCTCGACAAAGGGCTGGTGCGGCCCGGTTCGAAATCCATTTTCTTGGAGAGCATCCTCAAGGGCGTGGGCGGAGGCCGCGAGGTCGATGGCCGCCAGCGCGCTGGTCTGTCGTTCGCTCTGCGTGCGGGCTGAGGGCAGCAGGTCCGTCGGGGAGAAGATGGACTTGAGGACGCCGCGCTGCCGATAGCCTTCCAGACCAGCCGTCAGCTTTTCGGCCCTCTGCAGGACTTCCTCCTCGCCGCCGGCAATCAAGAGCACGTTGGGGCTGCCCTCAATGCCGAACTTTGCGGAAAGGCGATTCTGAGCGGCAATGGCTGGGTTGTCGGCGCCCCCATTGATCTCGAAGCGCGCTTCCATCCTGACCGTAGGCAGAAAGAATAACGACAGCAGGAACATCCCCAAGGCAAAGGCGACGACGAGGCGGGCGTGCCGGCCCACAAAATCGACGAATTTCCGCGCCACGAAGGGTAGGAAGCGGAAGGTAATGGTTTCCGGCGCGCGCGGCTTGGAGAAGCGCCACCATAGCTGCATCAGCGCCGGAACGGTCAAGAGCGTGTGGAACATCATCATGAACATTCCGACCGTGAGGATGAATCCGAACTCCGCCAGTGCCTTGAAGCTGGAGGTGGCCAGTGCCGCGGTGGCCGTTGCCGCCGTCAGGATGCAGAAGACAACGCTCAGCCCGGTGGTTTCGAAGGTGCGCAGAACGGCCGCGTTCAGCGTCCCGCCCTTGGCCCATTCCTGCGGCACGCGATTGAAAAAATGTACGACTTGGTCGTCGCCCAGTCCCGCCAAAATAGCGATAAACGACAGGCTGATGAGATTTACTTCTCCCGGATAATAACTCGCTACGCCAGTAGTCCACAGAATGCCCAGGCCGGTGGGCAGCAGCGACAAAATCAGCAGCGGAATCCTCGGATAGATCAGCAGGCACAACACGAGATTGCCGACGATCGAAATCAGAGAAATTCGGCGGATATTCCTTTCAATGAACTTGTGCTCCTGCTCCGCGTAAACGTAAGCACCGGCCGTCGTGGCCCGCACGCCGGAATCCCGGAAGGCAGGCTCCGCGCTCATCGACTGGCTGTGGTCTCGCGTCCATTGCACGACTTGCTCAGCAAACTTGTAGTCCACGGCCGACTGGCGCGGCTCGGCAATAATGAGCAGCGCCTTGTGGTCCTTGGAGAAGAACCGGTTCCCAGATCCCCAGGCCAGGTCGAAACTGGCGAACTGCGAGAACCCCCGGCTGTTGTGCGCCGCCACTTCCATGAGGCCCAGAGGATCGGCAACGAAGTAATTCGTTCCTAAAGACGAGAACGGCGTGACCAGTTCGGTTGCGGCGCGGCGAACAGTTTTGTGAATTTGTTGCGGATCCAGCCGTCGTTTGAGGTCTTCCGTTTGCTCTGGCAAAACGAATGACGGAAAGTTCCAGGTAAAGAACCGCACCATGTTGAGCAGTTCTTCTTCCTGCAAGCCGCACCGCGCCTGCTTGAACAGCCCGCTGGACATCATATCGGCGGTGAGACGGTCGGCCATTTCCTCCATCTCGCCGGTGGCGTCCGTTTCTCCCGCCGGAGCCTCGATCAGTACGAAGAGCTGGTTGCCGTAACCCAGCTCTTTGCCGATCTGGCTCGCGGCTCGCCATTGTGGATCGCGATTCCCAAACAGGTCTGTCAGGTCGGTGCCGGTGCGCAGGTTGTGGATGTTGGCATACAAGAACAAGGTCAAGAACAGGCTAAAAGTCGCCACCAACCCCGGATGACCGACGACCAAGCGGCCGACCAAGCGCATGAAACGGACCATCATGGCGCGGCCTCCGCTTCATTGAACGGTTCTTTTGCCAATTTCTTTGCAACGAATAGGATATGAGCCAGGGGCAGAAGGTTTCTGAACCGGCGCTCTTCCACTTGCATACCGGCGTTCTCCAGCACACTCCGGTACTCGGCGGCCGCAAGCATCAAGGGCCGGACGCCGGCGCGCCCGCAGGCAAAGATGAGCCGATCGAAAGCCATGGTGATGGTGGACCATAGGCCGCGTTCGCGATCATGGACCCGGAAAATCAGTATTCCATGGGGCGCGAGCGCCGCACAGCACCGTTTCAGCAAGGCCAGTTGCTCATCGGCGGGCAGATACTGCAAGACATCCAGAATAAGAATCAAACCGGCTGGCGGAAGCTCGAAATGACGTATGTCCGCAACGCTCAGGTCTGCGTTCAGGGTGCTGAGGGCCTCACGAGCGGCGGCGATCCGATGCGCATCCAAGTCGCAACCGAGCAAGCGCCGGCTGCTGTCGCCGAAAGCTGCAAAACTGAGGGCCATGCCGTAGCCGGAGCCGAGATCCACTACCGTCCCCGATCCCAGGTTTTCGGTAGCAAGCAAGGCGAAGATCCGATCCAGCCGCAGCTTCCATCGGACAAACCCGCGGTCGCCCCACGCGCACCGGGCAAACATCCGGTTCACAAAGCGGACGCGTTCCCGCAGTCCCCGATTGGCGAGCGCCTTACGATGAAGATGGACCACGACTGCGGTAATCGCCGCCCCAACTCCGCCGACGAGGATCCCCAGCGGCACGCTGCCTATCGCCCAGGCTAGAAGCTCTTCTCTAACATGGAGGTGCGCGCCAGTCAGGGCGGACAGGTTCAATGGACGGAATGAGCCGTGGCGGAGAAAACAGCCCAGTTCCACAGAGGACACGACAATCAGGGGCTGGAGCAGTGGATTGTTGATGAAAGTGGCGGCCATGGTCAGCGGCTTGTTAAGCTTAAACACCAAAGCCAGACCCACTGCCGCGAGGGTCTGAAATCCGTAGATGGGAACGATGCCGATGAAGATTCCCAGAAACACGGCGGCGGCAGCTCGGCCGGGGTCGAGCTTTTCCTTCAGCAAGGCAGTTGCGAACTGCCGCGCGTGAGTCTTAAACTTTCCGATCACCGGGTGGCCTTTTCCATCTTGATGCACTGTCGCCCGTTCGGTCATCCGCTCGATCGTCCGCTTGACAATCAGCCCGACACCACCGACAACTCGCCGCTCGCCAC
>Ga0187867_10001401_pt1 | contig 20797 bp, 15 predicted proteins | sample June2016WEW_13_1_FD_132976 | JGI IMG/M metagenome (GOLD analysis project Ga0187867, IMG submission 132976) | Peatland microbial communities from SPRUCE experiment site at the Marcell Experimental Forest, Minnesota, USA - June2016WEW_13_10 | ecosystem: Environmental > Terrestrial > Soil >...
ACGGTGGCGACGATCACGTCGCTTATCGGGTAGGCAAGCCCCACTGCTTGGGAAAAGACGCTGCCCGAGCCGGAGTGGTAAACGGTCCCGAGCGCAGTGGTCCAGCTCAAGATCAGTAGCGAGCCCGCCACGATGACACCGTCGAGTGGCATACGCGCCCTCGACACCCCGAGCCTTGGTGCCGAGGGGAAGAGCAGGACACCGATGGCTGCGATCGGCATCGCGACTAGCAAGCCCGCGTCGGCCGCGGATGGGAACGGGATGACACCGTTGCGCGCGAAGTCGTAAAAGGCGACGATCGCCTCTCCGACGGCCCAGAGGGTGGCGAAGGCACCGATCCACATCCAGGCCACGCGAGCCTCGCGCGCCGCGCGGCGACCGAACACGAAGCAGCTGACGGCCGCGAGAGCGGCGGCAGCGAGGTTGACGAGTACTTCCACCTTGCTGACGTCGCCCTGGCCCGTGGGATGGGTCGCCGCCCATAAGAGGAAGGCCGCCAGGCAGATACCCGCGAGTGCGCCAGCGGCGGCAAACTGACGGCCGGATCTTCCCTCTTGCCTCTCCCCGGGCGTCCCTGGGTCTTGGGCGAACCCCTCGACTGCGAACGTTGCGGACGCGGCAGCGTCAGCTCCGGCCGCGTCGGGTCGTGCAGAGGTGCTGGCTGTCGCCTTTTCGGCGGTATCCACTGCCATGATCCTTGTCGCTCCAGCCCTCCCTGTCGGATAAAGCGTGATCGACGTGCTCAGGATCGATCCTGGATCCGCTGCCCCGACGAGGCCCCCGGTCATCCCGCGTGCCCACTTGAGAATATCGGTCCTGGCGTATGTGATCTTGCGAAACTGGCTCGTCGGTGTTGTGGACGGCGGTGCTCCGTCTCGCCTGGGAGCGCCGGCGTATCACGCCAGCGCTGTCGGTCCGGTCGAAGTCGCCTAGTCCTCCGGCTCAGGCTCGAGGCGCCGTGCCGTCTTGCGCTCCGATCGGAGGCGTTTGTCGGCGAGTCGTCGGTTGACCGAGGACCTCGTTGGTGCTGTGGGGTGTCGTTGGGCGGGCACGACGAGGGCGGCTCTCACTCGTTCGCGCAGGCGTTCCAAGGCGAGGTCCCGGTTGCGTGTCTGGGAGCGTTCGTCGACTGCCACTACCCGCACGACAGGGCCGAGCTCGGCGAGCAGGCGCGACCGTTGGAACTCCGTGAGTGCCCCCGACTCTTGGAGGTTCCAAGTCAGCATCACCTTGGTATTGGATGTGTTTGCATGTTGCCCGCCCGGACCGCCACTTCCTGAAAAGCGCCACTGAAGCTCGCTCGCGGGGATGATGAGCCTCCGTGTCACCATGAGATCTCCGCTTACATCGGCCACAGTGGCTCCCGATCTCGATCGGATTCAATGGCGAGGCCGAGCACTCAGCCCGGCAGCACGGACTCGATGGCCGTGACGACTTCTGGAGTCTCGGGTTCGGTCGTCGGCCGGAAACGGACAACGGACCGGCCACCGGGAGCGACGAGGAATTTCTCGAAATTCCACTGGATGTCGCCGGCTTCTCCCTGTCCGTCGGCGACTTGTGTGAGATCCGCGTAGAGCTGATGGCGACTCGACCCGTTCACTTCGAGTTTCTCGGTCATCGGGAAGCTGACTCCGAAGGTGGTTGAGCAGAAGGCCTCGATCTCCTCTGCCGATCCGGGCTCTTGGCCCCCGAACTGGTTGCAGGGGACACCGAGCACGGTGAAGCCGCGCCCGGCGTAATTCCTCTGCAGGGCCTCGAGACCGGAGTACTGAGGCGTGAGCCCGCAGTGTGATGCCACGTTGACGATCAGCATCGCCTTGTCCTCGAAACGGTGAAGGTCAAGCGGCTCGCCTTGCAGCGAGCGGATAGGGGCGTCGTAGATGGCCATGGCGCCAGACTACGGCTGGTGGCTTTCAAGCGAAGCGAACGATGAAGAAGGTTCCCGCCACGACGCAGTACACGCCGAAGGGCCACAGGGTCCGCGTCTTGAAGTACCTGGTCAAAAATGCGACCGAGACGAAGGCTGCGACGAAGGCGCACAGGGCTCCGACGAGTGCTTGAGCGCGCACGCCGTCACCGAGCGGGCCGAGCAAGTCGGGGATCTTGACGACTCCCGCGAGCAGGATCACCGGCGTTGCGAGCAGGAACGAGAAACGGGCTGCGTCCTCGTAGTCGAGCCCACGGACGAGGCCGGCGACCATGGTGACACCCGAACGGCTTATTCCTGCAAGCAGTGCCAGCACTTGAGCCGTCCCGATCACTGCGGCTTCTTTGAAGTCGAGCTCCTTTCTCGGCGCAAGGTGGCGTTGGCGCTCACGCACGAGCGCACGTCGGCGGGCGACCTCTCCCCCAAAAAGTATGAAGCCGTTGATCAGCAAGAAGATCGAAGCTGCGAGCGGCTTGGTGAAAAGGACTCGCAGCTCGTGTTCCAAAAGGAGGCCCGTTATTCCTGCCGGGATCGTCGCCACGACGAGGAGCCAACCGAGCCGCTCGGTCGGCGTCGTGATCGTTCGAGTGCGAACAGAGTGAAACAGGCCGGTGACAATGGCAAGCCATTCTCGCCAGAAAAAAGCGACAAGAGCCAACGCTGTCCCGACATGGAGTGCGACCACAAAAGCGAGCCAGAACGACTCCGGCTTGCTCTCGGAGGCAACCAGGTTGTGCCAGTTGAACAGGGCCGGGAACACCACTGTGTGACCCAGGCTAGACACCGGGAAGAGCTCAGTCACCCCTTGCAGGACGCCGAGAACTATCGCCTGGAAGAAGGTGATCTTGCTCTGGGCTGTCGTATGGGCATGACCGCTCGCTCGCGCGACGAGAGAGATGTGCGCCAAGTGATGGAGGCCTGCGATCAGCACGGCCGGAGCATATCTGGAACTTCGACTCCCGAAAGTGGACCCACCGGGCCAGCTCGTCGAGCCAGCCGGGGAACCGTCGCCCAGCGTCGTGCCCCTCACGTTGGCAGCGCAGGCCACCGTCGGTAAGCTCGACGCGAATCGAACCGACGCGAGCGTAGCCGCCGTGGGTGGTCGCTCGCCCGACCCAGGTGGTGATCGTGGTGGAACCTGTCGTGATCCCGCAGACGCGCGAGATAAGGACGGCCATCCCCGGGCCCCGCTCGTTGGAGCTGGCGGCCCGCAGGAAGGCATCGCTGCCGGCGGGCGTGGGGGCCACGATGCCGATCTTCGCGGAACGTGCCTCGGGTGGCATCGTGGTCGACGTGGACGGCAACTCCTTCATCGACCTCGGTGGGGGGATTGCCGTGCTGAACGTCGGCTCGAGCGCTCCATTGGTAGTGGAGGCCGTCAGCGAGCAGGTGCAGCGTTTCACCCACACCTGCTTCCAGGTGACTGGTTTCGAGGGTTACATCGAGTTGGCAGAGCGCCTGAACGCCCTGGCTCCTGGTCCGGACGAGAAACGCAGCTTCTTTGTCAACTCCGGCGCCGAGGCGGTCGAGAACGCCGTGAAGATTGCCCGGTCCTTCACCGGCCGCCAGGCCGTCGTGGTGTTCGACCACGCCTTCCACGGCCGGACGTTGCTCACGATGTCTCTCACCTCCAAGGCTATGCCCTACAAGTCGGGTTTTGGCCCGTTTGCCCCTGAGGTCTACCGGGTGCCCTTCAGCTATCCCTATCGCTGCGAGGCCGGGGCGCCCCCCGAGCGCTGTGGCGAAGCTTGTGCGGACCTAGCGATCGCGGCGATGGACAAGCAGATCGGTGGTAACCGGATCGCCTGCGTGCTCGTCGAACCGGTGCAGGGAGAAGGTGGCGTGATCATCCCCGGCGACGGGTTCCTCCTGAGACTGTCCGAATACTGCAAGGAGCACGGGATCGTGTTCATCGCGGACGAGATCCAAGCCGGCATGGCCCGGACAGGAGAGATGTTCTCCTGCGAGCACTTCGGCGTCGTACCTGACCTCATCACGACGGCGAAGGGACTTGGCGGAGGGCTTCCCATCGGCGGTATTACGGGCAGGGCGGACGTGATGGACGCCGTCCATCCCGGCGGCCTTGGCTCGACTTTCGGTGGCAATCCCGTCTCTTGCGCCGCGGCACTGGGAGCGCTCGCAGAGATCGAGTCACGCGACCTCGTGGGGCGAGCCCGGCACCTCGGTGAGATTTTCAAGGCTCGGCTCGGCAGCCTCGTCGAGCAGGTGCCTGCCATAGGCGATGTCCGTGTCATAGGCGCCATGGCGGCGCTCGAGTTCGTCACCGACCCGCAGAGCAAAGAGCCCGACGCCGCCGCAGCGTCCAGGGTGCTCGCCGCCTGCCATTCGGAGGGCATCATCTTGCTGAGGGCGGGCACCTACGACAACTCCGTGCGCCTTTTGCCCCCTCTGGTGATATCTGACGACCTTTTGAACGACGGACTTTCCGTGCTGGAAAAGGCCGTTCGGGCGCTCTGAGCGGTCCTCATCCGCCAATCAGAGGGCTCAGGGCGCTCGCGAGTCGTGAGGCGCGCCCGGAGCGCTCCTCGGCCCGGTCGGCCGATGCCATTGCCCGTAGGGCGCAGTTGACCCCGACCCAGCGAAGCGGCTCGGACTCCCAGCGTCGGGAGCGGTGGCCCACCCAGCACAGCCGCGTGCAGTCATCGTCTGTGCCTGTGATGAGCGCCGCCAGGGTACGGCCAGCGAGGTTCGCAACCGCCACGCCGTCTCCGACGTAACCACCCGCCCATCCGAGCCCGGTCGCACGATCGAAGCCGACCGAAGGGTGCCAATCCCGGGCGATGCCGAGCGGTCCGCCCCAGCGGTGGGTGACCCGCGTCCCGCTCAAGGCAGGGAACAAATCGACGAGGGTCTTGTGGACCTGAGAATGAATCCGACTGTCGTTGTCATAGCCCGGTCTGATGCGCGAGGCGTAATGGTAGGGGGCTCCGCGGCCGCCGAAGGCGATGCGACCTTCAAAGGTGCGCTGGCCGTATATGACCAGGTGGCGCATGTCGGCGAAGGTCTCCCCGTTGCGCAGCCCGATCTCGTCGAGAACGGTCGGATCCAGGGGCTCGGTCGCGATCATGAGCGAGTAGAAGGGGATCACATCCCTATGGGCTCCTCGGAACTGCGCGCTGTAGCCTTCTGTGGCCCTCACCACAGCCTGGGCGCGGACTAGCCCCTGCGCGGTGACGACACGGCCGGGGCGGATCTCGAGAGCCGCCGTCTTCTCGAAGATCGTGACCCCGCGGCGTTCGAGACTTGCAGCAAGGCCGCTTGCCAGACGAGCCGGGTGAACAGAAGCGCAGTGCGGGGTGTAGACGGCGCCGAGCACCCGAGTGGCGCGCACGAGCTCACCGGCCTCGCCGGCACTGAGCAGCCTCAGGTCGTCGTCACCGACGCCGAGGGACCGAGCTTGTTCGACCTCTTCGCGCGCCCGCTGCAATTGTGCGGCATTTCGGGCGAGCATGACCTGGCCGCCCTTTCGGAAGTGACATTCGATTCCCTCCTCGGCCGAGACCGCACCGACCTCGTCCACGGTGCGCTCGAGCTCTTTTCGAAGGCGTTGTTCGGCTTCTCGGCCATAGATCCGGACAAGCTTGGCAGAAGACGTCGCGAACATGGCCGAGCACCAGCCGCCGTTTCGGCCCGAGGCCCCAAAACCGGAAGTGTCACGCTCGAGCACGACCACTTTTGCGCTCGGGTCCGCTTTTGTTAAGTAGTAGGCCGTCCACAAGCCAGTGTAGCCGGCGCCGACAATGGCGACGTCGACCTCGATGTCCCGGCTCAGAGGGCGACCTTGTACCGACTCGGGCAGGCTGTCGAACCAGTACGAGAGACCCCGATAACTCTCTGCTGGCTCGATCGAGGCTTGCGCCACGGCGTCAGCTCACTTCGTGAAGCTGACCGGAACGTAGTTGGGGACGATCTCGTACCATACGTTTCCAGGCTGGAGCCGCATCGGCTTGCCGTTCGGGAAGGTGAACTTGGTGATGGCGAAGCCCGTAGGGCGGCTCCAGGTGCCCGTTTCTATCGACCCGTCGCGAAGGACGTACGCGGTACCCGTCCCGGTCATGAGGCTCTCGACGTCGGGGCTGTCCGGCCCGCTCTCGTTGTAGGGGCCTTTCTCGGTCGGGACGATTTGGATCACGACATCGGTTGCCTGGAACTGGTGCCCCGAGGGATCTGTGTCAGGCTGGGTGTCGTAAAAGCGCAGCCACTTGCGCAGCGTCGCGCTCCACTGCCAGACGACGGGCGAAGAGCCGGAGAAGTCGATCGACGCGGAAGAGTCCGGCTTGGCTTCTTTGGGCAAGATCTTGGAGAATTTGAACAGCTGCGGTGGGGGAGCCTTGACCTTCGGGAAGAGCGCCCAGAGCGCCGAGGTCGAGCTGTAGTAGTTATAGGGCGGACCCTGGTTGGCGGGCGGAGTGTCCGAGGCATAGCGGTAGTAGGCGTTGGCCGTGGGGTAGATGCTGCCGTTGGCGTTGTAGATCCAGGATAGCGAGGCGGCCGCTTGCATCCAATAAGAGATCCCGCCGCTGTAAGCAAGAATGGCGTGGCCGTACTGCTGCAGCACATGCCAGTCGTCCCAGCGCACTGACCGTATGGGACCGATCAGCGGTGCGCTCTGGCACTGGAAGACGGCAAGGTATCGGGTGATGCCGCCTTCGGCCATCTCCTCGTAGACGATGTCGGCGTTGTCCAGTCCGCTCTGCGGCCGTGAGGCCGGGTCATTGCCGATCTTCACGGCCAGCGCGGGGCGCTGGGGGATCTTGCCACCGGGGGCAGGCACGCCCGTGAGCGGGCAGTTCTTCGCGACGAGAGTGGAATGTGGCCGCGTCGTTGTTGTGGATGAGCCGGTGGGGGAGGTGGTGGTGGTCGAGGAGTGCCCGCCCGCCTTGGTGCCGCCGCCTGTCAAGGCGGCCACGAGCACGACGACGACGAGCACGACGATCACGGCCGAGCCGACACCGAGGCCAATGAGCTGCCCGCGCGGCAGGCCCTGGAGACGGTGCCTCATTCCTGTGCCTTGTTCTCCTCGTCCCGAGCTACGGCGGTGTCGAGGGGGTTGGCCGCTCATCGCTCACTCATCAAAAAGCTGTTCGAAAATAGCATCACCGGCCGAAAGTACTTGAAAAAGCCCGTGAGTTGGGGGATCCCCCTCGCCGCGGCACTAGCCTCGCAAAGCGATGGACCAAGCCGATTTCCCGACCGCCCTCCGTGGCCTGCTGGTAGCCGACTTCTCCCGGGTGCTCGCTGGTCCCTTGGCGACCATGCTGCTAGGCGACCTCGGGGCGGACGTCGTAAAAGTCGAGCGCCCCGGCACAGGCGATGACACCCGGGCCTGGGGGCCGCCCTATGTAGAAGGAGAAAGCGCCTATTACTTGGCGATAAATCGGAACAAGCGCAGCATCGTTCTTGATCTCAAGACGGCGAGCGGACGGCATGCGGCGAGACGCCTTGCGGAAAAGGCCGATGTCATCGTGGAGAACTTCAAGCCCGGCACGATGGAGCGCCTCGGACTTTCCTATGAGGAGCTGTCCAAGGCCAACCCTGGAGTCGTCTTCTGCACCGTGTCTGGGTTCGGGACCAAAGGTGCCGGCGCCTCTCTCCTCGGCTACGACTTCATCGTTCAAGCTGTCGGCGGACTCATGCACATCACCGGACCAGAGCCAGGTGAGCCGACCAAAGTAGGGGTCGCGGTCGCAGACGTGCTCACCGGGCTCTTTGCCACGAACGCCATCCTTGCCGCGTTGTTGGCGCGATCTTCTACGGGGAAGGGTCAGCGGGTCGAGGTCGACCTCATGTCCTGTCTTCTAGCCGGGCTAGTCAACCAGGCCTCGACCTACCTCACCACGGGCGAGTCGCCGCAAGCGATCGGCAATCGTCACCCTGCGATCGCGCCCTACGAGATGTTCGCCGCAGCCGACCGACCCCTCGTGGTGGCCGTCGGCAACGACGGCCAGTTTGCTGCCCTCGCCGGCGTGCTCGAGATGGACTGGCTGTCGTCGGATGAGCGTTTTGCCACCAACCCAGCTCGCGTTGTACACCGTGAGGAGTTGTCCGAGCTCATCGGGCAAAAACTTCGCCTCCGCCCGGCGGCAGTGTGGATCGAGCGCCTGGAGGCGGCACGAGTCCCCTCCGGGCTCGTGAACGATATCGGCGAAGCCTTCGCGCTCGCCGAGCGGCTCGGGCTGGACGCTGTCGTGCGCGTTGGCGGCGTGGTGGGCCGCGGCTCGCTGGCGCAGGTCGCCGACCCTATGCGCCTGCACTCCAGTCCGGTCAGCTACAGGAGGCAACCGCCCCGCCTCGGTGAACACACCGACGAGGTGCTCCGACAGCTCGGCCTTTGATGAGCAGTCAGACGGACGCGTCCGCGCCCGAGCGGGCGTTCAGCTCGGTGATCAAGTTGTCCCAGACTGGGACCATGTCGAGCAGGGAACGCCAGAAAGTCTGCTCCCGGCGGGCCTGGAACTCCTCGATCGAGACGCCTTGCTGCTCTACCCAGGTGTAGTAGCCCAGGTTGAATATCCGGTCCCGGTCGACGTCCTTGCACTCCAAGAGGTGGTCCTCACCTGCGCCGAGCAGATGCTCACCGTAGACCTGGGCTGCCGACAGCTCGCTGAAACCGTCGGGCCAGTCGCGCTTTACGGCGTCGGCGAGCTCGCTGCCGTACATGGCGGCGCCGTCGGTGGCGACAGTCACGACGAGGTCGTCCTCGCCCAGGTGGAGCCGCTTCGCAAACTTGATCGCGGCCAGAACGTTGCACCAGCTCGAGAGGCCGAACGATGTGATGGCCGCGAGGACTTCTGACGAAACGCCACGGTTCGCCAGGTAACTCCGGCCCTCGTGGGTGTTCGCGAGCACATTCATCGAGTCGGTGGCCTTGTCGGAGATGGCGACCACGACATCGGTTCCCATGACGTTGTGGATCAAGGGCACGTGTTTGTCGCCGATGCCCTGGATGTTGTGCTCACCGAATCCGTTGTTCAACAAGGTGGGGCACTCGAGCGCTTCGACCGCAACGGTGAGCGACCCGAACCTGTCCTTCAGGTGGTCCCCGGCTCCGATGGTGCCGGCTGACCCGGTCGCGGACACGAAGCCGCGGACCTTGAGTTCCGGCTGCGAGGCTGACAGATGCTCGACGACTCGCTCGAGCGCGGCACCCGTCGCTAGACGGTGGACGATGTGGTTACCGAACTCGCAGAACTGGTTCAAGATCACGTTGTCGGGGTCCTGGGCGAGTTCGTGGCAGCGGTCGTAGATCTCCTTGACGTTGCTCTCGGTGCCAGGTGTCTTGATGATGTCGCTCTCGTCGACGACCCAGTGCTCGAGCCAGTCGAAGCGCTCGCGGCTCATTCCCTCAGGCAGCACGGCCACGCCCCGACAGCCCATAACCCTCGAGACGGCCACGCCTCCGCGGCAGTAGTTGCCTGTCGACGGCCAGATCGCCCGGTGCCGGGTGGGGTCGAAGGTGCCTGTCGCCAGCCTGGGAACGAGGCAGCCGTAGGCCGCGAGCACCTTGTGGGCTCCGATCATGGGAAAGCGGTCACCGAAGGCGACGACAATGCGCGCGTCGACGCCGGTCAGTTCACGAGGCAGCACGACGTGCTCGGGAACTTCAGTCAAGCCACCGTCGACCTTGTTGTACCAGTGGATGCGCCACAGGTTCGCAGGTGAGGCAGCATTTCGGTTGACATTACCTAGTTGCGCGCGCTGGGCTGGGGGCGCAGTGCGCGGGTCCGCGAGCTGGCCGAATGTTGGCAACACGATCTGCTGCTCGCGAAAACGACGTGCTGTCCGCTCGACGGCGGCGGGGTCGACGACTTCTGAATCGAGTCCGTAGATATTCACCAACTGATTCTGGCCGGTCGGGCCGATTCCGGCAAACGCCCTGCATCTGAGTTAACCGCCCGAGTGCGTTTTGTGTCAGTTGACAGCTTGTCGGGGCGGACTGTAGGAGAAGGTGTGACCACACGAATGGTTCTCCGAGGGGCACGCTTCCCAGGCGATGTCGCGGTCGAAGGTGGCCTCATCACCGAGATCGGGTCTATAGCGCCGCTACCTGGTGACGAGGTGGTCGACTGCGACGGAGGGATAATCACCGCCGGGCTGGTCAACACCCACCATCACATGTACCAGTGGCTCACCCGCGGTCGTGCGACGAGTTGCGACCTGTTCGCCTGGCTCCAAGAGCTCTACCCGGTCTGGGCACGGATCTCTGTCGAAGATGTTCAGGTGGCGGCGACGGTCGGCCTGGCCGAGCTTGCCCTGAGCGGGGCTACGACGGTTGCCGACCATCACTACGTCGTGCCCCACGGTGACGACTCGGTCTTCGACGCCATTGCCGCGGCCCGTGCAGAGATAGGCGTCCGGCTGCACCTGTCCCGCGGCTCAATGGACCTCGGCCGCAGTGCCGGCGGGTTGCCTCCAGACGACGTCGTCGAGCGCACCGACGCCATCCTCGCCTCGACCGAGTCGGTAGTCGCAAGGCTGCACGACGGCGATCGGGTCTCGGTCGTGGTAGCGCCGTGCAGCCCGTTCTCTGTGACCACCGAGCTCATGAAGGAGTCCGCTCTGTTAGCCCGCAGGCTCGGCCTGCGGCTTCATACCCACCTCGCCGAGACGCTCGCCGAGGAGCGCGACTGCCTGGCGCGTTTTGGGGCACGTCCCCTTGACGTCGTCGAGGAGCTCGGATGGCTCGACAAAGACGTGTGGTACGCCCACGGCATCCACTTCAACGCCTCCGAGGTGTCAAGGATCGGTGCCGCCGGAGCGGGAGTCGCTCATTGTCCGAGCTCGAATGGCCGCCTGGGGTCAGGCTTTTGTCCGGTCCGGGACCTCCTCGACGCCGGCGCGCCGGTTGGGCTCGGTGTCGATGGCGTCGCCTCAAGCGAAGGCGGTGACCTTCTTCCGGAGTTGAAGCAGGCGCTGTTTCTCGCCCGCCTTCGCTCGGGACAGCCTGAGGCCCTTTCGCCCCGCGAAGCGCTCGAGCTTGCCACTTCGGGCGGTGCGAGGTGCCTGGGGCGGCCCGATCTGGGCCGGTTGGCGGTGGGGTCGCCGGCCGACATCGCCGTCTTCCCAGCCGACGATATCGCCGACATCGCGGACGCCGTGGCAGGGCTCGTTCTCGGTCCGGCCAGGCACGTGAGCCATCTTTTTGTGGGCGGCGAGGCGGTTGTGACCTGCGGCTCTCTCGTCGGCGTGGACCTGCGAGCCGCCCACCTCGAGCTCGCGCGACGCGCGCAGAGGCTGTGGGATTGAGACACGCGCCAGTGCACAATGGCTTGTAAGGTGAGGCCAAAGGACCCTACCTTTGTGAGCCCTTGCCCGGCAGGATGGCTTGAGCAGGCACGTGCCGCGCCCCTTAGACGCGCGCGAGGGCCCATCGATCAGCGAAACGAAAGGGGATAGCGACATGAGGAGTTTCCTCGGTCGAGACATCTTGTCCTTGAAGGACATGGAGCGAGAGGAGTACTTCCAGATCTTCTCGGTAGCCGATCGGCTCAAGCCGTTCGCGGCGGAACGGCGGAACGGGGACCTGCTGAGACACAAGACCCTTCTCACGGCCTTCTACCAGCCGAGCACGCGGACCCGCCTCGCGACCGAGGCCGCTATGCACCGCCTCGGTGGCCACGTACTTGGCTTTTCGGACGCCAAGATGACCCGCGCCGGCGACTTTTACCAAGAGACGATCAAAGACACCGTCCACATGCTCGAGTACTACGGCGATGTCATCGCGATGCGCCACTTCCAGCAGGGCGCCCCGCAAGAAGCCGCAAAGTGGGCTTCGGTCCCGGTCATCAACTGCGGTGACGGTTGGGGCGAGCACCCGACCCAGGTTCTTACCGACCTCTACACGGTCTGGCAGCAAAAAGGGCATCTCGACGGTCTCAAGTTCCTCTGCGTTGGCGACATGCGCATGCGGACCATGCACTCGATCCTTTACGCGTTCTCTCAGTTCGACGTCGAAGCCTTCGTCGTCGGCCCACCGGACATGTCGCTGCTCGACGAGTTCAAGGCCGAGCTCAACGAGGTCAACGTCCAATACACCGAGAAGGAGAGCGTCGCGAGCTGCATCGCGGACGCGGACGTCATCTACATGGAGCCTGTTGTGCAGGCCGACTACACCGTCTCGCGCGACGAAGCCACCGAGGACAAAGGCCTCACGCCTGTGGCATACCGCGTCACGCGCGATCTTCTCCGGGAGAAGGCCAAGAGCGACGCCATCATCTTGCACTCGCTGCCTCGCATGGACGAGCTGCCCCCCGACGTCGACTCCACCCGCCATGCCCGCTACTGGGTCGAGGCCTTCAACGGCGTCGTCATGCGCATGGCGCTTCTTTCTCTGATCCTCGGCGCGATCGAGTAGGAGGAGCCATGCAGACGCACCTTCGTGGCCGGGACGTGATCACCCTCCAGGACTTCACCAAGGACGAGCTCGACACCTTCCTCGACGTTGCTTTCGCCCTGAAGCGGGCCCGTGCCCTGGGCGAGCCTCACGCCTATCTGAGGGACAAAGTGCTCGCCATGCTTTTCTTCTTCTCGAGCACCCGTACTCGCACCTCGTTCGAGGCTGGCATGGCCCAGCTCGGCGGGCACGCCCAGTTCATCGAGTCCAAGACGACCCAGATCGCTCACGGCGACACCGCCAAGGAGATCGGGGAGATCCTCGGCCGCTACAACGACGGCATCGCCATCCGCCAGTGCGACTGGGGCACAGGAAACAAGTACCAGCGCGACGTCGCCGAGGCGAGCCGGGTGCCCGTTTTGAACATGCAGTGTGACATCTACCACCCGCACCAGGCCCTTGCCGACATTATGACCATCATCGAGCACTTCGGTGATCCACGCGGGAAAACGGCAACGGTTAGCTGGGCAGCCGCATCGAGCTACTCCAAGCCCGTCAGCGTGGCCCAGAGCCTCGTCCTGCTCCTTCCGCGTTTCGGCATGAACCTGCGTCTCGTGCACCCGCCGGAGTTCAAGCTCATGCCGGAGATCATGGAGCAGGGGCGGGAGAACGCCCGCAAGGCGCATGCTTCTTTCGAGGTGATGGACGATTTCGACGAAGGCTTCAAAGGCACCGACGTCATCTACGCCAAGAGCTGGGGCGCCCTTTTGACAACCCAAGACCCCGAAGAGGACAAGCGCCTCATCGAGAAGTACGGCTCTTGGATCACCGACGAGCGGCGCATGGCGCTCACCAACGACGACGCCATCTACATGCACCCGCTGCCGGCTGACCGCAACGTCGAGGTCGCCGACGCGGTGATTGACGGCCCGAAATCGATCGTCTACGACCAGGCAGAGAACCGCCTTCACGCCCAAAAGGCAGTGATGGCTCTGACAATGAGCTGACGGAGCTGATCCAATGACAACCTTGTTCGAAAATCCTGGTACGGCCGTAGTAGCCATCGGTGGCAACTCGCTCATCAAAGACAAGCAGCACGAGTCCGTGCAGGACCAGTACATCGCCGCCAAGGAGACTTGCCACCACATCGTCGCCATGATCCGCGAGGGCTGGAACGTCGCCATCAGCCACGGCAACGGCCCACAAGTGGGCTTCATCCTGCGCCGTTCGGAGCTTGCGGCCCACGAGATGCACGAGGTCCCACTCGACGTCTGCGGTGCTGACAGCCAGGGTGCGATTGGCTACGCGTTGCAACAGAACCTGTGCAACGAGTTCCGACGCCTGGGCATGGACCGCAAGGCGGCAACTGTCATTTGTCAGACAGAAGTCGCCGCCGACGACCCGGCGTTCAAGAACCCGAGCAAGCCGATCGGCGGTTTCATGGACGAGCAGCAGGCTGAACGGCGTCGCAAGGAGGGCTGGGACATCGTCAACGATGCCAATCGGGGGTACCGGCGAGTCGTGGCGTCGCCGCAGCCCCTGCGCATCGTCGAGCTGCCCTCCATCAAGGCGCTTATCGCGGCCGGCATCGTGGTGATCACGGTGGGCGGCGGCGGGATCCCAGTGGTCGCGGACCCGGATGGGGATCTGCAAGGTGTCGCCGCGGTCATCGACAAGGACCTGGCGTCCGCCCTTTTGGCCAACAATCTGGGGGCTGACCTTCTCATCATCTCGACCGCGGTCGAGAAGGTGGCCCTGAACTTCGGCACTCCTGAGGAAACCCAGGTCGACCACCTGACCCTGGCCGAGGCGAAGGCTTACCTCGAAGAGGGCAAGCATTTCGCAAAGGGCAGCATGGCGCCGAAGATCCAAGCGATCGTGAACTACCTGTCAAACGGCGGAACCTCGGCGATCGTGACGAACCCGGAAAACGTGGCTCGCGCTCTTCACGGCGAGACTGGGACGTTGTTCACGCTGGACTGATGGCGCAGAGCCAATTCGGGCAGGCCGCCGGTTGGTTCAACAGCCAAGCCGGTCTCGCGATCCGGTACCGTGGCAGTGGTGCAAAGGTTCCGTGCCTTGGGGCGCGGGCCGACTTGGCGCTAGGGGGAGCCCGCAGCCGATGACGCAATTCACGCTCAATGGCCGACCTGTCGAGGTGGGCGACCACCCTCATCTGCTCGCCGCCTTGCGTGAGGAGCTGGGCGTGACCTCGCCGAAGGACGGCTGCTCCCCCTCGGGCCAGTGCGGGTGCTGCACCGTGTTGATCGACGGGAAGGCGTCGGTGAGCTGCCAGATCTCGCTCGAGCGGGTGGAGGGCAAGTCCATAACGACCCTGGAGGGGTTTGACAGGGCGGAAAGGGAGCGCTTCGCGGCCGCTTTTGCTGCGACCGGAGCGCTCCAGTGCGGATTTTGCACTCCGGGCATACTCGTGCGCGTGAAGGCGCTCATCGACAAAAAAGGGTCCGCTCTCACCCGCGAAGAGGCAGCTCGTTTCCTTGGCGCACACCTGTGCCGCTGCACCGGCTACACCAAGATCCTCGACGCCGTCGAGATACTTGCCGCGGGTGAGACTCCGGAGGCCATGCTGCCGGGTGGTGTCGGGTCTCGCGGTGCCAGGTACCAGGGCACCGAGCTCGCCCTCGGTGACCGCGCTTACGTCGACGATCTGCGGGTTCCCGGCATGTTGCACGGCGCGCTGCGGCTCGCGGACTACGCCAGGGCCGACGTCGTCAGGATCGACACCTCCGCGGCCCGTGCGCTGTCCGGCGTCGAGGCCGTGTTCACCGCTGCCGACCTGCCGGGAGACCTGCGCGTCGGGATCATCTACACCGACTGGCCCGTTTTCATCCCCGAAGGAGGCCGTACCTCATACCTGGGTGATGTCCTCGCCATCGTCGTCGCCGATTCGAGAGAGACCGCGAGGCGGGCGGCCCAACTGGTCGATGTCTCCTACGAGCCGCTGCGCCCTTTGACCGACGCCGTGGCGGCGATCGACGATCCCGAGGATGCCGTCTGGGAGCTCGACGGCAACGTGCTTTCCCGCTCGGTTTACCGGCGTGGGGATGTCGAGGCCGCTTTGGCCGCTTCTCCTCACACGGTGCACGAGGTGTTCCAGACCCAGCGGGTCGAGCATGCCTTCTTGGAACCGGAGTCGACCCTCGCCGTGCCTGGGCCCGAGGGAACCTTGAAGGTGTTCTCGGGCGGCCAGGGGGTTTGGGACGATCGGGACCAGATCGCCGCCGTGCTCGCGGTTCCGGCAGACAAGATTGTCGTGGAGCTGGTGTCCAATGGCGGAGCCTTCGGCGGCAAGGAGGACATGTCCAACCAGGCCCAGACTGCGCTCGCCGCCTTTAAGTTGCAGCGACCTGTGAAATGCACGCTGTCGCGCGAGGAGTCGCTCCTCATCCACCCCAAGCGCCATCCGATCCGCATGGAGTACTGGGTCGGCTGCGACGACGACGGCATGCTCACGGCGCTGAAGGCGCGCATGATAGGCGACTCAGGTCCTTACGCGTCTGTCGGCATGAAGGTTCTCGAACGTGCCGCGGGGCACGCCTCGGGTCCCTACCGCTTACCGACGATCGACGTCGAGGCTGTCGCCGTACGAACCAACAATTCTGTCTGCGGCGCGTTCAGAGGCTTTGGCGCCAACCAGGCGCAGTTCGCCATGGAAGGCTCCATCGACCGCCTTGCGGCCGAGATCGGCATGGACCGGTGGGAGATGCGCTTTCGCAACGCCGTCACGCCGGGAGTCGTCTGGGGTCCGGGACAAGTGATGGACGCCGGATCGCTCGGCGCACGAGCGTGCCTCGAGGCCATAAAGCCCGCGTACGAACTGGCCTTGGAGCAGGCTAAGGCCGTGGGCCTCGGCTTCGGGCTGAAGAACTCGGGTCTCGGGAACGGCTTTTTGGAGGTCATCAAGGCAGTTGTCCGGTTCTTTGAGGACGGCGAAGTGGAAGTCCGGCACTGCTGGACCGAGATGGGCCAAGGTGTCCACACGGTCGCGCTCCAGGTTGCGGTCGAGGAGCTGGGCGTCGATCCCGGTCGTGTGCGCGTCGTCGTCGACACCACCCGGGAGCTCGGTGCCGGCCAGACAACCGGTTCTCGGGGCACGGTCATGGGAGCGGGCGCCGTCGCTGACGCCTGTCAGCGCGCGCTTGCCGACGGCTGCCGCCCAGGCGTGGACTACGAGGGCGAGTACCGCGTGGACTGGACGAATTCGCTGGACGAAGGCCTCGAGAACCCGGTGATCCACGCCATATTCTCCTACGCAGCCCAGCTCGTGGTCATGGACCGGGAGACGGGTAGGATCGAAAAAGTGGTTGCCGTGCACGACGTGGGAAGGGCCGTCAATCCCATGTTGTGCGAGGGCCAGATCGAAGGCGCGGTGCACATGGGCCTCGGCTACGCGCTCTCTGAGGACTTCCCGTGTGACGATCAGGGAAGGCCTCAGAACATGACGCTCAGAAGCCTCGGGATCATCAGGGCAAAAGACGTGCCGCCGATCGAGACGATCCTCGTGGAGGCGCCCCAGCCGCGGTCGCCTTACGGGATAAAAGGTGTGGGAGAGATCGGGCTCGTGCCGACAGCCGGCGCGGTCGCCGGCGCGCTCTATGACTTGGACGGTCTTTGGCGCGCGACCTTGCCGATGCGGACGACCGTCGCTAGCGCGGCCAGCGCCGCCGACGAGTGATCGATTCTCTTCCCGACCCGGCCGAGGAAGGCCTTGAAGCGGGCGTGACGACAGGGCGCGTCTGCGCGCACCATCATCTCTACTCGGCGCTAGCTCGCGGCATGCCGGCGCCAGCGCGCACCGCGCACAACTTCACAGACATCCTCGAGCTCGTGTGGTGGCGGCTCGACTGCGCCCTCGATATCGAGATGATCAGGTGGTCGGCGATGCTCGGTGCTCTCGAGGCGCTCGAGAGGGGAACGACGGCCATCGTCGACCATCACTCGTCCCCGAATGCCATCGAAGGCTCCTTGAGCGTCATCGCCGACGCATGTGCCGAGGTAGGGGTGCGGAGCTCTTGTTGCTACGAGGTCACCGATCGCAACGGTCCAGAGGCCATGGCGGCGGGACTGGCGGAAAACGAGCGCTTCTTGCGTTCGGGTGGGCACGGGTTCGTCGGCGCCCACGCGTGCTTTACCTTGTCGCAAGCCAGTTTGGAGGCCGTGGCCGGGCTGGCGGCCGAGCTAGGTCGCGGCGTGCACATCCATGTCGCCGAAGACGGCGTCGACGCGGCCGCCGGCGAGCGCCTCCAAGGCATTGCTCAAGACGACTGGCTGCTCGCCCACTGCGTGCACCTGGACCGGCCTTTGCGAGGAACCGTGGCCCACAACCCGCGCTCGAACATGAACAACGCCGTCGGCTACGCCCGCCCGGCGCGGTGGGTCAACAATGTCGTGCTAGGCACTGACGGCATCGGCGGGGACATGCTGGAGGAATTCCGCATCGCCTACGTGCGCCATCGCGAGGATGACGTGACGGCAACGCCGGAGCTCGCCTGGTCCTGGCTCGAGAACGGTTCCGTGCTCTTTCCCGAGGTCGCCGACGACAAGGTCCGCTGGAGCTACGCGCCGATGGATCCCTGGCATCTCGCCTTCACACCGGGCGTGCAACCGCTGGAGGTCACCGTGGCCGGAGAGCTCGTACTCAAAGAAGGCCGCCCGACTCGTGTCGATCCGCTCGAGGTGAGGGCGAGAGCCCACGAGCAGGCCCAACGGCTCTGGGCGCGGCTTTGAGAGCCGCGCCGGTCCTGGCGCCCCAAACAGTCGCCGGCTAGGCGGTCCAGTCGGCAAAGGCGTCGATCATGGCGTGCACGTCGGCGCCGAGTGGATAAAGGATCGGGCAGGTGCACCCGCGCTGTACGTACTCCGAGACCTTCTCCTTGCACTCGTCGGCCGTTCCCGAGGCGGTGATCATCTGCACGATGTCGTCGGGCACGAGCTTTGAGGCGGCCTCGACCTGTTCTGCGGTCGCCGGCCACGTGAGTACCTTGCCTATGTCCTCCAGCAACGACTCGGGGACGCCCGATGCCTTCATGATGTGGGGCTGTTGGCCGAGGTACTGGGTCACGAGCGACCGGGCGGCGTCGAGGGCGGCGCTGCGGTCGTCGTCTAGTGAGCACACGACGAGCTGCGGCCGGTCGAGGTCGGTGGCCGAGCGGCCCGCCTTGTTGGCGCCGCGTTCGAGATGATCGAGGGCCATCTCGTTGTATTTCGGCGAGACGAGGTAGTTGAGCACGACCCCATCAGCGATCTCGCCTGCCAGTTCCATCATTTGCATGCCTGTCGCCCCGAGATAGATCGGGACGTCCTTGGGCCGGCGCTCTTGATGGACGTAGTCGAGCTCGACGCCGTCGAGATGGACGAACTCCCCGTAGTAGGTGACGTTCTCGTCGGCGAGCAGGGCCCGGACGGCCTCGATCGTCTCCCGCATGGCGACGAGCGGCTTGACCCGATGCACACCGACCTTGCTCGCGAGCGGTTCCCACCAGGCGCCGATACCGAGGATGACCCGACCCGGAGCCAGATCGTCCAGGGTCGAGAACGTCGAGGCCAAAAGGGCGGGGTTCCGCGTCCAGTTGTTGACGACCCCGGAGCCCACCTTGATCCGCTCGGTCACAGCGAGGAACGCCGACATGGGTACCGTGGCCTCGCGGACGAGCCGGCTCTCGGCTTGCCAAATGGCATGGAAGCCCTTGGACTCGGCGTACTTCGCGATCTCCATGCCTTGTCGGATCGTGTGTGCGTCCTGCAGGTAGACGGCGACTTCGGTGCTCACGGTGATACCTCCGATTTCGGGGGGGCTTTTGGTGGGGCCGGCTCAACACCCGCGAGGGTCAGAGCGATGTCCTGGGGCCTGACCGGCACTCTTGCCAACTCCAGGCCGGTGGCGTTTCGGATCGCGGCCACGACGGCGGAGTGGGAGGACACGAGTGGAGGCTCGCCGACGCCCTTTGCGCCCATGGGGGATCCCGGTTCCGGCTCTTCGATCAGGGCCGCGATGTGCACGGGGGGCATGTCGAGAGCCGTCGGGATGACATAGTCGGTAAAGGAGGGATTACGGACCCGGCCCTGGTCGACGACTATCTCCTCCATCACCGCCAGTCCGACGCCCTGGGCGATGCCGCCTTCGAGCTGGCCCGTGAGCTGAACCGGATTCAGCACGCGCCCGACGTCTTGGGAGGTGGTGATCTCGACCACGCGAACGAGGCCGAGATCGAGGTCGACGTCTACGACGGCCCGGTGGGCGGCGAAGGCGAACGAGACGTTCGAGTCTCCCTGGCCGTTCTCGTCCAGCTCCACGGTCGGTGCATGCCGGTAGGTCACTGTCTCCTCGAACACTTCGCCCGGGGCTGCGGCAGCGACCGGGAGGTCGACCTCTCCGCCGAAGGAGACGATCCGGTCCCCGATGATCTCGAGGGCCTCCTTGGCGACTCCGTGCTTGGCCGAGACCGATTCGAAGAGCCGCTCTCTCACCGCCAAACAGGCCGCTTGCACCGCGCCTCCGGACATCCAGGTCTGGCGGCTGGCCGAGGTCGAGCCCGCAGAGCCGATGCCAAGGGTGCCCACGGGCGCCAAGATGACGTCGTCGACGCCAAGCACGTCCCGGGTCGTCTGCTGGGCGAGGGTCACGAATCCCTGCCCGACCTCCACGGCGGCCGAGGTGATCGTGGCGACACCGTCCTCCAGCCGGCAGCGGGCTTCGGAGTAGTCGTCGTAGCCGCCCGAGAACATGAGGTTCTTGATTCCGACCGCGAACCCGACGCCCCGGCGCACCCGGCTGCGCTCTGCCGTGCGTCCCGTGCCCCCGGGAAGCAGCAGATCGTCCACCGTGGCGGGCCCACCGGCGGGCAAGGGAGCCCCGGCGCAGGTGGTTATGACCTCGGCGACCGGTGTCGCACCGCGAAGTACCTGGCCCGTTATGAGCTTGTCGCCTCGTTTGAGGGCGTTCTTGAGGCGCAGCTCGATCGGGTCGAGGCCAAGCGCCTTAGCCAGCTTGTCCATCTGGGCCTCGTAGGCGAAGTTGGTCTGGGTGGCTCCGAAGCCCCTCATGGCGCCGCATGGAGGGTTGTTGGTCCGTACCGAGACCGACTCGACGACCGCGTTCGGGACCCGATAGGGCCCAGGCGCGAAGCAGGCGGCGTTGACCGTCACCGCCAGCGACGACGACTGGTAGGCGCCCCCGTCCAAGACGATGTTTGCCTCGACTTTCACGAGTCGCCCGTCGGAGTCGGCGTGGTGTCGGTACCACATGAAGGCGGGATGCCTGTGCACGTGCCCGAGGAAGGCCTCTTGGCGGTCGTAGACGATCTTCACCGGTCGCTGCGTGCGCAGGGCGAGAAGCGAAAGCTGTACCTGCATGCTCAGGTCCTCGCGTGCCCCGAAGGCTCCTCCGACGCCCGCCAGGTGCACCCTGACCTTGTCGAGGGGCAGCGCTAGACAGGCCGCCATCTGGTCCTGGTCGACGTGTAGCCACTGGGTGGCGACGTACAGGTCGATGCCTC
>Ga0187867_10001403_pt1 | contig 20788 bp, 23 predicted proteins | sample June2016WEW_13_1_FD_132976 | JGI IMG/M metagenome (GOLD analysis project Ga0187867, IMG submission 132976) | Peatland microbial communities from SPRUCE experiment site at the Marcell Experimental Forest, Minnesota, USA - June2016WEW_13_10 | ecosystem: Environmental > Terrestrial > Soil >...
CGGTCAATACAATGGGTGAAATAGCGAAGTCGAAGCATGGATTCAGGTTGTGGGCATCTGGTTTGGGTGATGAATTGCTCGGCAGGCCGCTGGATCGGGCCGCTCTTCAGAAGATCCAACGGCTTTACCGGCCATATTCAGGTTGATCGTGGTCATTTGCTCGCATTTCAGCGGGCCTGAAAATCGGCTATCGGCGGCGTGATTTCGCCACTGCGAGAATGTTCTGGAAGCGAAGAAATCTCCGATGAAGTGATGCTGGTGCCGGCCGGCGACCCATGATGAAGGCGTGGGATGGCACCGCCCTCGGCGCAAGGCTGGATGGGAATAGCGATCGAGTCGAGGCCTGAGAGGTCACTTTTCAGCTTCCGCGTAAATGGACTCGAAATTTCTCTCTGGGAGGTCGAGGCTCGGATCGAATTCCCGCAAGTGAACGTTCCGAAATCCTTTTGACCGCAAAATGAAAACCAGGTTCTCTTCGTCAAACATGTATTTATGTTCTCCAGCCATGTATGCCATATAGTTAACGTAATCGATTCGAGTCGTATGATTGTATGCGGCACCATAACCAAAGAAAGTCGCTTCATCCAAAGAATCGCCCTTCGCGTATGCGTCAATATAAATTCTTGCGTTGGGAACACAGATCGAGAATCGGCCGGATGGCTCGAGCGCTCGTTTGCATTCATCCAGAAACTGTTGACCCTCATTAAACGAAAGATGTTCAAAAAAATGGGACGAGTAAATCTTCCTGATGCTGCCATTCGGAAACGGAATCCCCTTACGAAGATCCCAATAGATATCGCAGCCTCGCGTTACGTCGATTGTTACCCAGTTTCCTGTGCCACTCTTATGTCCCGCCCCTAGCTCGACGAAAATGTCGCGCTTCTGCCGAAGCAGGCGGCGAATCTTCCGTTTTGAAAATTGCTGCATGATGAGTGCAGCTACAGGCAAGGCGAACGGGATCTTCTCCTTTACCATCGACTTGAGTCTTGAAATCATCTTCAGTTGGTCTTCCGCAAGCGATCCCGGATCGCATGTCGGCCCGTGCCGGGAATATCTGGCGGCCGGTCCATTCTTTCGGTGATCAATCGAGCGTGTCTATCGCGGTCGGTGAAAATGTTGCTTTGCTTTTGATTTATGGTCATGTCGCAATATTGGCATACTTCAGTGTGTCGCACGAGGTCAGGCGGAGCGACGGCGTTTTCCCCTACCTGCATACCCATTCCGGCCGGCGCGGTGTCGTTAGAGATCGGCGCCGTAGGCGCACATTCACTTCAAGGAGTTATGCGCAGTGAACACTTGCCATGGAAAAACGGATCTCAGTTGCAGCACGAATATCGGCCGGGTTCGAGAGTCGAAAGCATTGGCGAGCACTCCAGCGGTCGCGTACGAAATCACGGTCGCGATTGCAGCACCCATTGCCGAGTACTTTGGAATGAGTACGAGATTGAGCAGAACATTCACGACGGCGCCCGCCAGAGTTCGGTAAAAGCCTAGCTTCAGGAGATTCTGTGAGACATCCCATGGCCCTTGGGCCACGCCCAGAAACACGAATAAGGATGCCCATACATGTACGGCCAAAACCGGAGCCGCTCCACGAAAGGCTTCGGTGTACAAAGTATGAATGATCCAGTGGGAACTCAGCGCGACACCGGAACCAATGACGAGTGCTATCAGAGACATCAGCGAGAACAGTTTCCCTATCCGTTCATAATAAATAATCGGATTATCCTTGGCCCGAATTATTGCGGGGGAAACCGAGGATACTATTGCGACCGGTATGAAATACCACACTTCGGATATCCTGGTAGCCGTTGCGTAGAGGCCCACTGCGGCATCTCCTTGCATGAATTTCAACATGACCATATCGATGCGCAAGTAGACCATGATAGCCATGCCGGTCAGAATCACGGGCCAACTCTGCTGCAGCAATTGGATCGCGCGCGATCTTCGGGCGCGCCATATCGAAACCCGGCCGCCTCGCCATCGGTACATGGCCGTCAGGGCTAGTGCGCCGAGAGCTAATTCCGTAACTTGAGCGACCGCAAATGTCCATAATGGAGCCTTGGCATATACCAAGAAAACCCGGATACCCGACGCCGCCAGGAAGGCGGCGTTTTTTGCCCAAACAGTCACCTTCGATTGAACTTGGGCTTGGAAGTAGACATCGATGGTGTCGAAGGCTTGAAAGATTAGCCCGACCGACAGGACATTCACCAGAAGCACGGTAATCGGGTCGTTCGGCTCCATGAAGTGAATAGAACCAATCGCCAGCAGTGGCGCGAGCATCCCACCCAGCAATCGAAGTACGAACGCTGTCCCGAGGATCTCGTTAGAGTCGGCCCCTCCGGTGACGAGATGTCTCACGACGATGCTATCGAGCCCCAGCGTAGACATCGTACCGAACAAGGCGACAAACGATATCGCAAAACTCAAGATCCCGTATTGTGTCAGCCCAAGGTACCGGGCTATCCAGACGCTGACTAAAAGCCCTAAGCCCATCCGCACGATGCGATCGACCATCAGCCAAGCGGTGTTGTGGAGGACTTTGCGCAATGCAGGCGTCAACTGCCCAATCATGTGTCGCATGCTAAGCGTTGATCTTCCGCAATTCCGATTCTTTGAATAGTCGGGTTGGTGCAGTGGGAATGGTTAACACGTCGGTCCGTCAATAGTATACACACCTTGGCGGCGCCCGAAATCCGGCCTCGGAAGCTTGTGTTGTCCCGGACCGACATGGCGCCGTTGGGCCTTTATGCTGCGACTCGGCTACGGTAGTGATTTCGGGAATTCTCCCGTTCTAATAAGTCGGCGGCATGAGGGCCGCGGTTGAATGCCGCACGTGTCCCAAAGATCTTGAATTTTCACCCATCGCTCTTGGACGGGGCGTGCTCTAATATTGGCCGCGAGCAATGATCTTCAGAGTTTGAATAGGCGACAAAATGTCAAGAATACTGGTCACGGGCGGAGCGGGTTTTCTCGGGTCACATTTGTGCGATCGACTGATCGATGCTGGTCATGAGGTGCTATGCGTCGATAATTTCTTTACCGGGACAAAACGGAATATAGCTCACCTGTGCTCTAATCCTTACTTCGATCTGCAGCGCCACGATATTACGTTTCCGCTTTATGTCGAGGTGGACCAGATTTACAATCTGGCATGTCCGGCAAGCCCGATTCACTACCAGTTTGATCCTGTCCAGACAACCAAGACCAGCGTGCATGGCGCGATCAACATGCTGGGATTGGCCAAGCGCGTCAAGGCACGAATACTACAGGCGTCTACCAGCGAGGTTTATGGCGATCCAGAGATTCATCCACAAGTGGAAGCTTATTGGGGCAGAGTGAATCCCATAGGGGTTCGCAGTTGCTACGATGAGGGAAAGCGATGTGCCGAAACCCTGTTTTTCGATTATCGTCGGCAGCATGGGGTGGATATAAAGGTCGTCCGCATTTTCAATACCTACGGCCCACGCATGCATCCCAATGATGGCCGGGTGGTGAGCAATTTCATCGTCCAGGCCATACGCGGGGACGACATCACAATCTTTGGAGATGGCCAGCAAACCCGAAGCTTTTGTTATGTGGACGATTTGGTCGAGGCGATGATTCGAATGATGGGCACAGCCTCCGATTTTCCGGGTCCGGTCAACATTGGCAATCCGGGCGAATTCACGATGCTCGGGCTTGCCGAAATGGTGATCAAGCTCACGGCAAGCAGGTCAAAGCTGGTTTATCGATCGTTGCCCTCCGATGACCCGAAACAGCGGCAGCCCGACATTGGCTTGGCACGACAAGCCCTTGCTTGGGAGCCGAAGGTCAGTCTCGAGGATGGATTGAAGGAGACGATCGGCTATTTTCGAAGAGCGTTGGGCCCGATTTAGCCGCATGAACAGCCGGACGGAAAGTCGCAGAGAAATCATATGACAGTCAAATCGAGCGTACAGCGACTGGTTCGACGACTCGGCTGGGAAGTGCGGCCAGTTACCAGCGCCAATATCGAGCAACAAGTGGTTAAGGATGTGCTGAAATTAACCGGGGCCAAGATAGTTCTCGATGTCGGCGCGAATTCCGGCCAATGGGGTGATTTGGTATTTGAAACCGGTTTTTCCGGAAAATTGATTTCATTTGAGGCCATACCAAGTGTGCACTCCACTTTGGTTGCCCATGCTAAACGGCGTGGCGCATCGTGGGAGGTTGCACCTTGCGCCGCGCTTGGAAGCGAACGCGGCCATGTCGAATTCAATATATCGGCGAATACTTTAAGCAGCAGCGTGTTGCCCATGCGGCGCGAGCACGAGGAGGCGGCGCCAGAATCTGCGTACGTTGCCAAGCAGACGGTCGCTGTTGAGAGATTGGATGAACTGGCGTCGCGGCTCCTTCCGCCGGAGGGAGACCTGATGATCAAGATCGATACACAGGGCTACGAACTGCACGTGTTGAAGGGGGCCAGCGGACTGCTGCACAGGGTGGTTGCCATGCAGTTGGAACTGTCGTTGGTCGCCCTCTACGAAGGAGCACCCACATTCTCGGAGATGCTCTCCTACATGCAATCAATCGGTTTCGAAATCTTCAACATCGTTCCCGTGTTCAGGGATAATCGGACAGGCCGCGTGTTGCAGGTGGACGGATATTTTGTCCGTGGGGGCCGGATCCCCTAGTCGAGGGAGTTGCGATTCCGATATCAGAAATAAATTTCGTGGCCGTGTTCAGTCCCAATTTTTGGGCAATTCTCGCCCCAGAAGCTCGGCGAGTCGTCGATTCGGCTCCGCAAAGCGATCTCGCAGGCCCCGCAATAGGTCGGCGTCAACGACAAATGCCCGCACCTCGTCGCGCACATTGATGGCGCGATAGACTTTGAACAGCGCACGAGTCGGCACGTTCGCGGGCAGGAATTTCCTGGCCGCCCACTTGGCACGAGCCAATACCGCGCTGCGTACCGTATAACTCTGGTTTTCCGGCCTAAAAGTAAATTTCTCATAAAACCCGGCGTCGATTTTGACCTGATGACAGAAATCGCGCATGAGGGAGCCCGGGTCGCTTACGAGATCATCGAAGAAATACACGATGGTCCTCGAGCGGCCCACCGCAGATATCCACTTCTCCAGCCAGGTGTAGTACACGCTATGCGCAAAAGCAGAATCGATGATCGCATCGCCGAGCGGCACTCCGTCGCGGGACGCGACCAGGCAATCGCTCAGCGAGTATCGGCCATGAAGCGACCCCACGTTGTTCATCGCATATTGATATAGCGACAGGATCCGCTCCACCGGATTTCGCAGCAGAAAGATGGTGATGGGCTTGGTTGGTAAGTCCGCGAGAACCCTACGTGCGGTGTTCTGATAAAGATAATCCGGTGTCGCTTCCAAATACACGTGCTTGCCGGCGGCGCCACGATGGGGGAAAAGCCGGGCGTAACCCTCCAAGCCATGCGCTGCGAAATTATGTCGCGGGTTATACAGGGAATATCCCTTGTCGATTAAGTAGCGGGTTTCCTTGATGCGGGAAGCGCTTACTTCGGGATGAGCCGCAGCCCATCTGAAGAGCGAGGTTGTACCGCATCTCGGCGCTCCGGCAATAACGACGTTCGGTAGAGGCAATTTAATTACCTGACGTCCCGGTGCGCGCCCGTTCGGCCTGACCTATCGGGGCAGTTGGAAGCATCGGCAGCATTCCCCGCATTACCCAATACATAAGCAGGCGATTGGCGTACATATCATCACGTCCTCTCTATGTAGAATGAGCCTGGTTCCCTGGCGCGAGACATATATGGGCAGGCCCTCTTTAGCGCATCGAAGTGTTCGTGCTTGAGGAAATTGAGCGCCCCTATGATTTTCCAGTTTGCGTTGTTGCTTAGAAACGCCTCCATCAGGTACTGCTCATCCCACAACAGCATGGATTCGAATACCCACTTGTCCAGGTAATCCCGTGGAGTGAACACATCGTGAATGTGGACCACCACGCCGGGCCGCAGGATGGGTAGTATCTCGAGATACTCTGTTACGACGTCGCCCTGTGGTCTGATGACGTGGGACGAATCGATGAAAAGCAAGTCATTTCTGCCGAGTTCACGAAAGAGCGACACGTCGATGTCCTCCACACGCTCGCGCATCACCTCGACTCCGGAATTTTCCAGCCAAGATGCCGAGTACGGCTCGATACACACATGCCGGCATTCAAGGTCCGCATCTTCGCTGGCATTTCGCCTTATCGCCGCCAGCGCCATTTTCGTTGAATTTCCACTGCCAATTTCAAAGACGTTTGTCGGTCGCAGCCGCCTGATCACTTGATACAGGTACTCCGCATCTCCCGATTCAAACAGGCCGTTTCCGAACCTGAAGTCGCGAGGGCCTGCAAGGGGGGAATCGAGGTCTTTAAGTTCATTCTCGAAGGTAAGCGTTGATAGGAAGCTAAGCTGACCCTGGACGTTGAGGTCGATTCCTGGAAGATTTCGCTGCCGGTTCAGAGGGCGGAAAAGATCCTTCTCGACGACAAACGGTTCATAGTAATGATTGCGAACCGGCAGCAGCCCGATTCTCTTCAAAACAGCTCGAATAATTCCAAGGCGAGACAGACCAACCCACCGCACGAATTTAAGTAGAAGTGCCGCAGGAACAACAAAAACTACCAAGGCAAGGTCTACCACGGGTGCAACCGCATCGGCGATGCGCCTTCGATTCATACAAAATGCCTTAAATGCACGCGAGCGAGGACTAGTCCCGCTTGATGATCCATTGAAATCCAAATGGCGCCGCCAGACAGCCATATTTCAGACTGGGCGACGAATCGCCATGGTAGTTCAGACGCTCCAGATTCCCTATTTGTCTGTCATCGCTCCAAATCTCGACGGTTTGATGCTTGAGAGTTCGACGCAGAAAAACGGCCCGCGCGTCAACCGTTAGAAGGGAATCTTGTCGCGTCAGCACATCAATACGCCCCATTGCGTCTCAACACCGCCGCCGGCGTCGCTGCAAGAATGTAGATGTCCAGCAAGATGTTCTGGTTCTGGATATAGAACCTGTCCATCGCCACACGACGCCTGTACGTTGTGTCGCTGCGGCCTTTAATCTGCCATAACCCGGTCAGTCCGGGCTTCACGGCCAGGTACCTTGACGCATTACGACCATAGCGCAGCAACTCGGCGCGAACGATCGGGCGTGGGCCGACCAGACTCATGTCGCCGCAAAGCACGTTCCAAAGCTGTGGCAGTTCATCGAGGCTGGTCAAGCGCAAAACACGACCTGTCGTGGTTATGCGCGGATCATTGCGAAGCTTGAAATTCGTCGTCCACTCATCTCGTAGTTCCGGATGCTCGTTCAGCAGATGGCGCAGCACATTCTCTGCGTTGCGTACCATGGTGCGAAACTTGACGCAGTGAAATGACCGCCCATTGCGACCGATGCGCTTGTGCCAAAAGAAGACCGGTTGTCCCTCGATACGGATGAAGGTAATGATTGCCAGAATTAAGGGTGACAGCAGTAAGCCGAGAAATACAGCGCCGACAATGTCGAACGCTCGCTTGGCGAAATACGCAGACTGAATGACCGGTGAATATCCGGATTCGGTCAGGATAGACGGCACTACGGCGATGTCGCTCGACGCGTCCCCCCTCACCACATGGAGTCCCGGCACGCTAGCGCTCGAATCCTCCAGGGCGGGGGAGGTTTCATTGTCGTCATCGGCGCTCCGAGCCGCACGTGCGGTGGACGCGAGTCGGGAATGATGCTCATCCGTCATTCAGGTCTCTCCAGAGCTTTGAGATGCCAATAAAAATCCCAATTCGAGCAAGGTTCATCCGAGCCTACTTTCCCAGCGGATTGGCCGTTGAATTCAGGAACCCGACACGTGCTCCCACTGCAGTACAGCAAAAATGAACTGGATTGACAATAATTTCAACCTTTATCGTTGAAGCCCGTGTTGGAGAGCGTCGCTTTCTTTCGGTTGCGCGAAGAGGATTATCGAATTGCGCGAGTGTTTTGCCGAGCCAAATCGCGAGTTGGCATTTCATTTAGGACGCGATCTGCCCGCATGGTGGCTGTGACCAATTTGGAACGCGGCGTGTCTACTGCTCTGTACGAGCTTTCTAATCCGATGCTTGTTCTTCAAAGCTCCCGACTTCCATGTGCCTCTACCGGCAGGGGCGAACACATGAGCCAGATCAATTGGCAATATCTGGTGATTCAAAGGACGATCGTCCCCGGCTTGTTCGTCGAGTCCGCGCTAAAGCATTCGAGATTCTCCCATAGAGGGAGACTCCCTTTTGTTTGAGCGAAAAAAAGTCAAACAAGAATATCAGCACACCGCCCGCGGCGAATATTGATATCACGATGGTGAAATCCGGGAATTGTGGTTGACTAGGCGCATCGGGCGGCGCAAGAAACTCCGCGGCGAACGGCAGACTCGAAAGCGAATAGATCTGGTCGGTTTCCGCTTTGGCGAGTGCTTCACCTAATGCGGCGCGGGTTTCCTCCACATCGGCCGTCGAAATGGCTTGCTTCAGGAACTCAACCTTGGCTTTAAAGCGCTTTTGAGCCATCCCTTTGACCAAATCATCAGCGCGCAGATTTACGAGCGACAGAAGCGCCTTGCCAAAGTCCGGGTCGGGAGTCCAGATGCCAATACTCAGCACCTTTGCATCCTTTCCAGCAGTGATGGAAACGTGTCCCTGGAGATAGCGGGCGACGGTGAACCCATCGGGTGCAGACCACGCCTTCTGTCCTATCAGTCCAAAAAAGGTATCCGCTAAATGCTGGGAAATCGTATCGGGCGGTACCCAATGATCCCGTTGCCACTGTTTCTTAAAGATTTGATGCACTAACGGATCGTCGATCAGGATTGTCCCGAGCTCCGGGGACGTGAGGAGTTGTGTATAGAGGCGAAAATCGTTGATGTTGGGCAAATCGTTGATGCTACCACCAAGCAACGCAGCGGCCGAAAACGCGTTGGTTTGATTATTCGGCGTTATGTCGCTTTCATAACGCGTTCCGATGACAGTCGCTGACACCCAATACTTGCGTGGGAGTAGAGAAAACGTAAGCATCCCCAAGACCAACGATACGGAGAGGCATATCACCAAGACGTGCCAACGACGCACGGCCAATCGCAAAGTTTCCAAACTGATGATGTCATTGATGTTCATGCGAATCTACTGCCTCCGCCTTCATGTTTTCTCCAAGCAGCGTATTACGCGATACGACCGAAATGACACCGTTTGTGGTCCGTTGCATGCCTGCTGCCGACCCGGATGAAATCGCGTTATAGCTCAAAAAGTATTTACGTTTGTCCGACCAATATGGGGTCTATCGAATTGCGTGCTGGCTCGGCTAGCTTACTGCGTGTCTTGAAACAGACGACGTAACCGATCGGGAAATATAGCCAGCAATATACCAACCCGCTGCACTCTGATGTAAGCAATTAGACGAGTCATAGGCATAGCGCGGAAATAGCGAGCAGATCGGCGATTTCAGAAGCCATTCCGACTCGACGTTTGAGAGTTCGATAGCAGAGGACGAGGATTGCGATGTAGATGATTCCCGGCACGAGCACCCTCTGTGCAACATGCTTGTTCATCGCCGAGTAGATGCCGTGGTCCTTCTCTGAGACAAATTTGCTGATTCGTGCGCCGTAACGGCCGACGATGTCGGCGGTTCCGTTGGTCGAGGCGCCATCGATGACAATGTATTCCAGCGGACGATAATCCTGAGACAGCATGCTTCCCGTCGCGTTGGCAAACGTCGATGCCGAGTTTCGAGCGATCGAAACCGCAGATACAAGCGGGTGCATGTGATCCAGATGAGCGTTACCGCTTCGCGATTCGCGATTGGGATTACCCGCAAGGCTCATGTGGATGGTTCGTTTTGTATGCTGCAACACAACAAAGATTGGCTTCGCGCCGCCAATCCTGGCATGCATTATCGAGCATGTGTTCCGAATAATGCCCGCAGCAGGCTCTTCCAAAATCCCACAGACCATGCGACATGCATGATCATGGCAGCCGCTCCCGATGCCGCGGCCGCGCTACTTCTCGCCCGAAAACCGAGCACGATTCCATATACGAGACAGAAACCCGCCCAAATCAAAACGGGTACGGCTGCTGCGCGCCAAACCGGCGTGGCCAGAGCGAGCAGTGCTGCCGGTAGCACCGCTGCGGGCGCGAGCTGACGTATCTTCGGCAGTGCGCGATGTTTGAGGATCGTGCGTGCTCGCCCAACACCATAATTGACGTACTGGCGGAACAAAGCGGCGGGCGAGGAGCGAGGGTGGTAAGTCAGGGACGTCCTGCTGGTCAGCCAGATTTTGAAACCCGCCTGACGCAGACGCATGTCGAGTTCGGCATCCTCGTTATGAGAAAACGACTCGTCATAGCCCATTACCGCGCGGAAAGCATCGATTCGCATCAGCGCATGATGGCCGTGGTCCGTCCAAGTGCCCGATCTCCCGACGGCCCGATGCGCGGAGCCGCCATGGCCCAGGATTGAATTCTGCGCTGCGGCGGCCGTTTGCTGGAACCACCCGTGCCCAGCAGTCTTCATTGCGACGACCACCGAGGAGGCAAGCGTGCTTTGGGCCTCCTGGAGAAGAATCCTGCAATAATCAGTCGGATACTCGCCATGAGCGTCAATACGAATCAAGTACGTAGCGCGATCCCCGTAGGCGGCGACCGCAAGGTTGACGGCCGCAGACTGGATCCGCTTTGGATTGCGCAGAATCGCCACATTGGGATATTTCGCCGCCAGATCCTGTCCGACAATCAGGGTTCGATCGGTGCTGCCACCGTCAACAATGACGATCTGAAGGTCAAGTCCCTCATTGGACGCCAGTAGATTGAGCACGAGCTTTTCGAGGTTCTGTTCCTCGTTCAGACATGGAATGACCACCAAGACATGGGTTTGCTGTCTCTCGTCCAGCTTCGCTGCGCTTCCGGTCAGTAGGCGCCGCTTCGCGCGAACACCGCAGGCAAAGTTTTCAGCAGGATATAAAAATCGAGAACTAAACTTCGCGAACGCACGTAACAGACGTCGAGTGCAACTCGCCTGCGGTAATCCGTGTCGTTTCGCCCCGAAATCTGCCAAAGACCCGTAATGCCGGGGCGCGCCGATAAAAACGTCGTGACCTTGTTGCCGTATCGGCGCAATTCGTCGGGCACGACCGGTCGCGGCCCTACCAAGCTCATCTCGCCGCGCAACACATTCCAGAGCTGCGGAAGTTCATCCAGGCTCGTTCTACGCAAGAACCGACCGAGTCGCGTCACGCGCGGATCGTCGCGCAGCTTGTGATCGCGCAACCATTCTTCCTTGATTTCGCGATTGCTGTTCAAGAGATTCTGCAACACCTGATCCGCGTTCGGGACCATGGTCCGGAACTTGATGCAATCGAAAAATTTACCGCCTTGACCAACGCGGCGATGCTTGAAAAAGGCCGATCCGCTCGATAAGTACGCCGACACGACGATGGCGACGATAAACGGCCATAAGACGACGATCGCTAAGCTTGCGCCGAAGACATCGAATGCCCGTTTGCAAGCATAATAAATGCTGCCGCCAGGAGCCGAATGGATTTCGATTCCGGAAATGTCCTCGCGGATACGCTTGCGGCGATCGACCGGAACCACATGGAGATTGCCATGCCGGGAAGGTTCAAAGTGTCGAGCCGGTTCTGCAATAGCTGAAATATCAGTAGCGCGTGCGCTGTCATCCAACAACTGTTTTTTTGGGAGGCCGGCGTAGCCTTTGCGCATCACGTCAGTCCTTGAATTGTCTAACACCTTATTTGCAACTCCCCCCGAGACCGTTGTTGTATTCCCGCGCGAGCGCCTCGGCCGAATGATAACTGCAAGAGCGTCGGCTTACCATAAGTTAATGCGCGAGATCCCTTCAAAAAAAACAGCCACTTGCGCCATAACGGCTCAACATAAACCAGGTTGACGGCACAGCTGAAAGATACCTGAATCGACAGTAACGGCGGCAAAGAGTTTGCAAAGATTCGTCAATGAAGCTAGCTGTTTTTGTGCACGACGCTTCAAAAACTGTCGCGAAATGGCGTCAGATGAGAGGGCAAGATCGTTCTCTGCTCCACGCGACAAGTCGTCCGAGAATTCGGTAGCCTTGCGGCTTGCATCATTTTCATTCGGAGTATTGCTTGTCTAAAACCGCATTAATCACGGGGATCACGGGTCAGGATGGGGCCTATCTCGCCGAGTTTCTCCTGGCGAAAGACTACAATGTTCACGGCATCAAACGGCGCGCCTCGTCGTTCAACACGGATCGAATCGATCATCTGTACCAGGATCCGCACGAGAAAAATGTGCGTTTGCGGCTACATTACGGCGATCTGACCGATTCGACGAACCTGATCCGCATCATCCAGGAGGTCCAGCCGGACGAGATTTACAACCTGGCCGCGCGAAGCCATGTCGGCGTTTCGTTCGAAACGCCCGAATACACGGCAAATTCCGATGCGCTCGGTACGCTGCGTGTGCTCGAAGCGATTCGCATTCTCAAATTGGAGAAGAAAACCCGGTTCTACCAGGCGTCCACCTCGGAAATGTTCGGCAAAGTCCAGGAAACTCCCCAGCGCGAGACGACGCCGTTCTATCCGCGCTCGCCCTACGGCGCGGCGAAGGTCTATGCGCATTGGATCACCGTCAATTATCGGGAGGCCTACGGCCTATTCGCCTGCAGCGGGATCTTGTTCAATCATGAGTCGCCGCTGCGGGGCGAAACCTTCGTATCGCGCAAAATCACGCGCGCGCTGACTCGTATCCAGGTGGGACTTCAGGACACGCTGTACCTGGGGAACCTCGATTCGAGGCGCGATTGGGGCCACGCACGGGACTACGTGAAGGCGCAATGGCTGATGCTGCAACAGGCAGTCGCCGAGGATTTCGTCATTGCAACCGGCAGGCAACACTCGGTCCGCGAGTTCGTCGTTGCCGCGGCGGCGCTATTGGAAATGAAGATCGAATGGCGGGGCCAAGGGGTCGAGGAGGTGGGTGTCGATACCGCGAGCGGGCGCACCTTGGTGCGCGTCGATCCGCGCTATTTTCGGCCGACCGAAGTGGAGACCTTGCTCGGCGATGCGAGCAAGGCGCGCGATAAGCTCGGCTGGACCGCGCAGGTGGAATTCCCGGAATTGGTCGCGGAAATGGTGGCCTCCGACCTGGAAATCGCCAAACGAGACGCGCTGGTCGCCAAACAGGGCTATAAAGTCTATAGCCATCACGAGTAGGCCAGCGTGAGCCTTAATATTGACTCACGGGTTTATGTCGCGGGGCACCGCGGTTTGGTCGGATCCGCGGTCGTGCGCGCAATGCAGCAACGCGGCTATCGCAATCTGCTGCTGCGGACCCATCAAGAATTGGATCTCACGGAACAGGCCGCCGTGCGCGCGTTCTTCGATCGCGAGCGCCCCGACGCGGTCATTCTGGCCGCAGCCCGCGTCGGCGGGATCGAGGCCAATAACACGCGCCCGGCGTTGTTCATCCGTGACAACCTATTGATTCAGGATAACGTCATCGATGCCGCCTATCGCTCGGGCGTCGGCAAGTTCGTGTTCTTGGGCTCGAGCTGCATCTATCCGAAGTTCTCGCCGCAACCGATCAAGGAGGACTATCTGCTGACGGGTGCACTGGAGCCGACCAACGAGTGGTATGCGGTTGCCAAGATTGCCGGGCTCAAAATGTGCCAAGCCTACCGTCGCGAATTCGGCTTCAAGGCGATTTCGCTGATGCCGACCAATCTCTACGGTCCCGGCGATAATTTCGATTTGCAGAATTCGCATGTGCTGCCGGCGCTCATTCGGCGTTTCCACGAGGCCAAACTGCGCGGTGACGACAGCGTCACGATCTGGGGTACCGGCACGCCGCGCCGTGAGTTTCTGCACGTCGATGATTTGGCCGATGCCGTGCTGCATTTGTTCGAAACCTACGACGCCGAGGCGATCGTCAACATCGGCTGGGGCGAAGACGTGACCATCGGCGAACTCGCCGGCCTCGTCGCCACTGCCGCCGGGTTCCACGGCGAACTCAAATTCGATGCGAGCAAACCCGACGGTACGCCGCGCAAACTGCTCGACACCTCGCGGCTCACGGCGCTCGGCTGGCGACCGAAGATACCGCTGGCGCTCGGCATCGAGCGTACCTACGCCTGGTTCCGAGAACATGTCGCGGCAGCGCGCATGTAGTAAAATCAATCGTTTAACCTCCTGGAAATCCCTTGTCCAAGCCAGCGATTCTCGTCACCGGCGGCGCCGGTTACATCGGCAGCCACGTCGTGCAGCAGTTGGCGGGGGCGGGCGAACGCATCATCGTGCTCGATAATCTCGGACGCGGCTTTCGCCAGGCCGTGGTCGCCGGGGAGTTCGTCGTCGGCGATGTCGGTGATTTCCCCTTGGTGTCGCGTCTGCTCGCCGAGCACGGCGTCGATACCGTCATGCACTTCGCCGCGCATACGATCGTGCCGGAATCGGTGGCCGAGCCGCTCAAATACTACGGGAACAACACCTGTTCGACGCGCTCCTTGCTGCAGGCTTGCCTCGACCAGGGCGTCAAGAACTTCGTGTTTTCCTCGACTGCGGCCGTCTACGGCATGCCGGCCGAGGGCTATGCGGACGAAACCTCGCCGACGCAGCCGATCAACGCCTATGGCAGCTCGAAGTTGATGAGCGAGTGGATGCTACGGGATGTCGCCGCGGCAAGTTCCCTGCGCTACGTGGCGCTGCGCTATTTCAACGTCGCCGGCGCCGATCCCACGGGAAAAATCGGCCAGGCGACCAAGAGTGCGACTTTATTGACGAAGGTGGCCTGCGAGGCCGTGGTCGGCAAGCGCTCGCATGTCTCGATATTCGGCAGTGATTACCCGACACCCGACGGCACGGGAGTGCGGGATTACCTGCACGTCGTCGATTTAGCTGCCGCGCACTTGAATGCTTTGAGGTATTTACGCGAAGGCGGCCGATCGGTGACGCTCAACGTGGGTTATGGGCACGGATACTCGGTGCGCGAAGTCTTGCGTATGGTCGAATCCGTTGCCGGCAAGCCGCTCGTGATTCGCGAAGAGGCGCGCCGCGCCGGCGATCCGCCCTACCTCGTTGCGCGTGCCGACCGCATCCGCGCCGAATTGGGCTGGCATCCGCACTATGATGACCTCGCGGCCATCGTCTCGAGTTCCCTGGCCTTTGAGAGGAAGCTGCTCGCCGAGCCCTGGGGTTAATACGCATGTATCTCGTCACCGGCGGCGCCGGCTTCATCGGCTCCAATATCGTCGCGGCGCTCGCCGAGCGCGGCGCGGAAGTCGCAGTCTGCGACTGGATGCGCACGGACGAGCGCTGGCGCAATCTGTCGAAACACGAAATCGCGGCGCTGATTGCACCCGACCAACTGCCCGACTGGTTGCAGCGCCATGGCGCGGCGCTCGAGGCCGTCATCCACATGGGTGCGATCAGCGCGACGACCGAGACTGATGTCGATCTGATCGCCGATAGGAACGTGCGCTCCTCATTGGGCTTGCTCGACTGGTGTACGCAGAATCAGGTGCGGATGATTTACGCCTCCTCGGCGGCGACCTACGGCGACGGCGCCGCGGGTTTCGACGATGACACCAGCACCGATGCGCTCGCCAAGCTTCGACCGCTGAACGCCTATGGCTGGAGCAAGCACGTCGTCGATCGGCGCTTTGCGCGCCTCACGGCGCTCGGTCGGGCATTGCCGCCGCACTGGGTCGGCTTGAAATTCTTCAACGTCTACGGACCGAACGAGTATCACAAGGGCTCGATGCAGAGTCTGATCGCGAAGAGCTATCCGCAGGTCCGGGACGGGAAGCCCTTGTGCTTGTTCCGCAGCTATCGCCGGGAATACACCGACGGCGGTCAGCTGCGCGATTTCGTCTACGTCCGGGATTGCGTCGAGGTCGTGCTCTGGCTGTTGGATCACCGGGAAGTTTCGGGCTTGTTCAATATGGGTACGGGACGGGCACGCAGTTGGCTGGATCTTGCCCACGCGCTGTTTGCGGCGGCCGGGCGGCCGCCGGCGATCGAATACATCGAGATGCCGCCGGCACTCATCGATAAATACCAGTATTTCACCGAAGCGCACATGCATCGCTTGCGCGTCGCCGGCTACCGGCATGCGTTTACGTCGCTCGAAGACGGTATCGGCGATTACGTGCGGCATTATCTGGCAACCAGCGATCCCTATCGCTAGCGTACGGCACGGCAAACATGGAGTCCTTATGATCAAGCGTGAAACCAGTGAGTGACTCGCCAGACGTCGACGTCCAAGCCTTGCTGCAGCGTGAATTGCAGCAGCATCGCGAAGCCTTCGAGGCCACGGCCCAGAGCTTGAGTACGCCGTTTCCGGCAGGCTTGAGACTGATCGAGAGCGCCATACGAGGCGGTGGCAAGATTTTGCTTTTCGGTAATGGCGCCAGCGCGGCCGATGCGCAGCAGATCGCCGCCGAGCTCGCGATCGGATCTGAGACCGCGCACGCGCCGATCTCGGCGATTGCGCTGACGACCGATACCTCGGCGTTGGCCGCCTGCGGCAATCACTTCGGATTCGAGGCGATATTCGAGCGTCAAATCGCGGCCTTGGGCCGGCCGCACGACGTCGCGCTCGGCATCTCGGCCTCGGGCAACTGCCCCAATGTGCTGCGCGGATTGCGTCAAGCGAATGCGATGGGACTGCAGACGCTCGGGCTCACGGGCGGCAGCGGTGGGCAGATGCACGTGCTCTGCGATGTCCTGATCATCGTTCCCGCGACCGCGATGGCGAGAATTCAGGAAATGCACGTCATGATCGGTCACATGCTATGCAAGGCCTTGGGAATGCGTCTCGGGCCCGTGGTCTAGGATCTATCCGGACGTTGACGCTATATACTTGCTGCGCTGCACAAGGAACGGCATCCACGTTGATGGTCGATCGTGCCCGACCGGCTGTCGCTCTACACAATCGGCCGCATTTCTCGGCGAACCGGCACGAAAATCGGCTCGAAGCGAGGCTGACTTCATGTTATGATTCATGTTGATTCATTATGAATCTTTAAGAATCAATATGAAGCAAACTGAGTCACTCACGCTGCGCACCTCCAAGGAGAATGCCGCTCGCATCGATGAGATTGCGATGCGCATGGATCGTCCCCGGAACTATGTGTTGAATGAGGCGATCAATCAGTATCTCGCTTATCAGCAAGTATTGATTGCGAAGGTGCATGAAGGTGTTCGGCAAGCCGACAATGGCGAATTGATCGCGCATGCGGATGTCTTTGCGCGGTTCCAAGCAAAGGTGCCGAAGCAGCCCGAATGATCCTGCAATGGACCAAGCTAGCAGTTGCCGACCTGGACGATATTTACGCCGACATTGCAAGGGAAAATCCGTCGGCTGCCGAAGCGGCGATTGACGAACTTCGTATTTGCGTGGAGCGTCTGGTTCAATTTCCGCTGATCGGCAGGACAGGATTAATGGCCGGCACAATGGAGCTCGTCGTCTCCACGCTCCCATATGTCGTTTCCTATCGGCTGATGACTCGTGGCAGTCTGCAAGTTCTTGCAGTTCTTCATACCGCCCGCGACCGTGAGCATGCGCTCGCGCTTCGATTGGAAAGCCGCAGCGAGACGGACAAGTGAGGCAGCCGCGTGCTTTACTTAGGCGCCCGAAACGGCTAGGATTCGCGCCAATTTTCTTATTGAAATCAAAATATTACGTATGAAGATCAGCATATTCGGCTCGGGTTACGTCGGCCTCGTCACGGGGGCCTGTCTTGCCGATGCCGGTAATCATGTCGTCTGCATCGATATTGACGCGCGCAAGATCGATTTGCTGCGACGCGGCGTGATTCCGATCCACGAACCGGGTCTCGATGCGATGGTCAAACGCAATGTCGATGCCGGGCGCTTGATGTTCACGACGGACGCGAAAGACGGCGTCGGCCATGGTTTGTTTCAGCTGATCGCGGTCGGTACGCCGCCCGATGAAGACGGTTCGGCGGATCTGCGCCACGTTTTGGCGGTCGCGCGCACGATCGGCGAGCACATGAACGAATACAAGGTCGTCATCACCAAATCCACAGTGCCCGTCGGCACCGCCGACAAGGTCCGCAGTGCGGTCGCCGAGTCCTTGGCCGAGCGCGCCGCCAACCTCAAATTCGACACGGTCGCGAATCCGGAATTCCTCAAGGAGGGCGCGGCCATTTCCGATTTCATGAAGCCCGACCGCGTCATCGTCGGTACCGATAGCGCGCGCGCCGCCGAGCTCATGCGCTCGCTCTATGACCCGTTCACGCGCAATCGCGACCGCATGATCGTCATGGATATCCGTTCGGCGGAACTGACCAAATATGCCGCCAACGCGATGCTGGCGACCAAGATCAGCTTCATGAACGAACTCGCCAATCTCGCCGAGCATTTCGATGCGGACATCGAACAGGTACGCATCGGCATCGGCTCGGATCCGCGCATCGGCTATGCGTTTATTTACCCGGGCGTGGGCTACGGCGGTTCGTGTTTTCCGAAGGACGTGCAGGCCTTGGCGCAGTCCGCCAAGGAAGTGGGTTACGACGCGGACATCTTGGCGGCCGTCGAGGCCGTCAATGGGCGCCAGAAACGCGTGCTGTTCGAGAAAATCAAACGCCATTTCGGCGATTTGCGCGGCAAGACGATCGCGATCTGGGGGCTCGCTTTCAAGCCCAACACCGACGACATGCGCGAGGCGCCCAGCCGGGTGCTCATCGAGGCGCTCTGGTCGGCGGGCGCCAAGGTGCGCGCCTACGATCCCGTGGCGATGCCGGAAGCGCGGCGCATCTACGGCGAGCGGGCCGACTTGATCCTCTGCAAAACCAGTCCCGAGGCGCTGAACGGCGCCGATGGGCTCGCGATCGTCACGGAATGGCAGGAATTCCGCAGCCCGGACTTTGACTCGATCCGGGCGACCCTGAAGACGCCGGTGATCTTCGATGGGCGCAATCTTTACGAGCCGTCGCAAATGGCGCGCGCGGGCTTCAGCTATTATGCGATCGGGCGCGGCCGGCCTACTCGGCCGGCGTAATCGACCCCATCATTGGTAATCGGCCCCGTCATTGGCAAGTGCAACAAATGAGATCGCTGTGTCCCTATTGATTCCGGTCATCCTGTCGGGCGGCGCGGGCACTCGCTTATGGCCCTTGTCGCGCGAGATGTATCCGAAGCAACTGCTCGCACTCACGAGCAAGCGCACGATGCTCCAGGAAACGGCGTTGCGGCTCGCGGGAATCACCGGCGCCACCGCGCCGATCGTGGTCTGCAACGAGGCGCATCGGTTCACGGTCGCCGAACAGCTGCAGGCACTCGGCGACTCGCCGGCCGCGATCTTGCTGGAGCCCGTCGGTCGCAATACCGCGCCGGCGGTGGCGCTCGCGGCGCTCATGGCGCGCGACATCGATGCGAGCGCAACCCTCGTGGTGGCGCCGGCGGATCACGTGGTTCGCGATGCGCGCGCGTTTCAACGTGCGGCCGAACTCGCCGTGGCGGAGGCGCAAAGCGGCAAGCTCGTGACCTTCGGCATCGTCGCGCACACGCCGGAAACCGGCTACGGCTACATTCGTTGCGATGATGGTCCGGGCCCCGCCTTTCCGGTCGCCGAATTCATCGAGAAGCCGCCAATCGATGTTGCGCGCCAATTCGTCGATTCCGGCGATTATTACTGGAACAGCGGGATGTTCGTGTTCACGGCGGCGCGCTACCTGGAGGAACTCAAGGCCTTCGCTCCGGATATTCTAGAGGCCGTGGAGGCCGCCTACGCGGCGGCGACGACGGATCTGGATTTCGTGCGTATCGACCGGGCGGCATTCGACCAATGTCGCAGCGAATCGATCGACTACGCCGTCATGGAAAAAACCAAGGATGCCGTCGTGGTGCCGCTCGATGCGGGCTGGAGCGATGTCGGCTCTTGGTCCTCGCTGTTCGAAGTGCTGCCGTCGGACGAGGAGGGCAACGTGCTGCAGGGCGACGTGCTGGTCTACGACACGCGCGATTGCTACGTGCAATCGACGAGTCGTCTCGTGGCGGCGGTCGGCATGGATGATCACATCATCGTCGAGACCAAGGACGCGGTCTTGGTGGCGCCCAAGGGTCGCGTCCAGGACGTCAAGGAATTGGTCGCGAAGCTCAAGAAAGCGGGTCGCACCGAGTCGGCGCTGCATCGCGAGGTATTCAGGCCCTGGGGCAGTTACGACAGCATCGATGGCGGCGAGCGCTTTCAAGTCAAGCACCTCTCGGTCAAGCCGGGCGGCATGCTGTCGCTGCAAATGCATCATCACCGCGCCGAACATTGGATCGTCGTCTCGGGCACGGCAAGAATCACCTGCGACGACAAGGTTTTCCTGCTCGCGGAAAACCAATCGACGTATATCCCGGTCGGCTCGACGCATCGCATCGAGAATCCCGGCAAGGTCACGCTGCACATCGTCGAAGTGCAGTCGGGATCCTATCTCGGCGAGGACGATATCGTGCGCCTCGAAGACAACTACGGCCGGCAAGGGACCGACACGTGAGGGCGATCGCGGGTTTCAAGGCCTACGATTTGCGCGGTCGGATTCCCGATGAGCTCAACGAGGACGTGGCCTATCGCGTCGGCCGCGGCTATGCCCAATTCTTGAGCCCGCGCCGCGTCGTCGTGGGGCGCGATATACGGCTCTCGAGTTTGAGCTTGACGGATGCCTTGTGCCGGGGCTTGACCGACAGCGGCGTCGATGTCGATGACATCGGCGTTTGCGGAACCGAGGGCGTTTACTTCGCGACCTTCGACGGCGGCTACGACGGCGGC
>Ga0187867_10001405_pt1 | contig 20773 bp, 19 predicted proteins | sample June2016WEW_13_1_FD_132976 | JGI IMG/M metagenome (GOLD analysis project Ga0187867, IMG submission 132976) | Peatland microbial communities from SPRUCE experiment site at the Marcell Experimental Forest, Minnesota, USA - June2016WEW_13_10 | ecosystem: Environmental > Terrestrial > Soil >...
ATGCACATCATGCGGAAAGAAGATCGCGAACATGCCGGATGGGAGCCTCAAAACGCCGCCGTTGCCGGTGAGTTTCATCATGTCCTTGGTGGAATCGTACGATTGGCGAACGCGTAATTTGATGCGTTGGATATGTGATCGTGGATCATTAGCGTTTATGGTTGCATCCCCATCTTCCAGTAAACGGTGTACCGCTCATGGCGGACGGCGTAAAGCGGGATCATCGTTGCATCGTTCGGCTTGCCGACGCCGACGGTTTGGAACGTCAGCGGCTCACCCGCCACGGGCTTGAGCCAGGTGCCGGCGTCGTCGTTATTCGTGGATAACACCGGAATCTCCGGATTCGGCACTTTGTTGAAATGGTTTTGATCGTGGGCCTCCGCCGGCGTCGGCACGCCTTCGGTTCCGAATTCACCGGCCAGCACGATCGGGCCGTACATGATCGCCACGTAATTCTTCAAATCCGCGGCATGATGGAGATGCAGGCTCATCGGCATGGAAATTTCCACGCGGTCGTTGTCATTCCATTCCCTTGTCAGCGCGAAATAACCTTCGGGCTGGGCGTTGAACGGCTGTTCCCGGCCGTTCACTTTCACGAACATGCCGCGGGTCGCCCAATACGGCACGCGCAGGTTCACGGTCAATTTTGCCGGTTGGGAAGCGTGAAAAATCAGAGTCGTGCCTTCTTCCTGGGGGAATTTGGTTTCCTGGCGCATGGTGAGTCCTTTTTCCTTCCAATTCAATTCCGAGGCGATGAAGAGGTTGACCCACAAAGTGGAATCGTTGTGGAAATAAATGCTGTCGCCGTATTTCGCGTGGTTTTCCACGCCGGTGCCCGTGCAGCACCAGAACGATTCCGTCGGTGTGCAGTAGACTTTGAAATGGCCGGGCGCCAGCGACAGGAAATACATCGTCATTCCATTTTCCGGATCGATGGAGGCCAGAATATGGTTGTACAAGGCCCGCTCATAATAGTCGGCATACTGCGGCTTGGGATTCCACTCGAAGAGGTGGCGGGTGAGCTTGAGCATGTTGTAGGTGTTGCACGTCTCGGCGGTGGTGGGCGAAAGCTGGCCGGCCTCGACGCCGGGCCTGGCGAAATGTTCGCCAAAACTGTTGGACCCGGTGACGAACGAATGCCGGCCGGTGACGATTTCCCAGAAATGTTCGGCCGCGTCGCGGTACTTGGTGTCGCCGGTGACCTGGTAGTGCCAGGCGAAGCCGTCCACCTGGGGAATATGCGTGTTGGCGTGCAACCCCGCCAGGTGATCATCTCCCGCCGCCAGGGGAACCGCCAGCCAATCGCGATCAAACGTGTTCGCCAGCTTCAATTGCGCGGGATCGCCGGTGATGGAATAGAGGTCGTGCAGGACTTGCGACATCCCGCCGAATTCGGTGCCGGGGCCATGTCCGGTCGTGTGCAAAACCCGCTCGATCTGCTCGTCCGAAAGTTTGGCCATCCGGCCGGCGAAATATCCGGCAATCTTGTTGTCCATCTCCAAAGCCTGCGCGTTTCCGCAAAGCTGATTGGCGTCAAGCAGGCCGGCCATGATTTTGTGAATGGTGTAATACGGCGCCCAAACGCGCACACCCGACTCCAGGCGGTCGAAATATGAAGTTGGGAAAGCGGAGAGATATCCTCCGCCCAAGGCATCCTGGCATTTACCCAGCTCGGCGACGAGGTAATCCACCCGGGCTTTCCATTGCGGGTCGCCCGTGCTTTTGTACATCAGCGAGCACGCGCTGAGATAATGCCCCACAAAATGGCCGCGAAGCTCGATGGTGGGTGATTCCCAGCCGCCCAGCGGCTTGGCCGTTGATGGCAACCCGGCGTTGACCCGGAAATTGTGCAACAGCCGATCCAGGTCCAGCGATAACAAATATTTCGCATCCGCATCCTGAGCCGTTTTGAACGGTCCATCCAGTAGGCGAACCTCGCCCAAATCAAACGGCTGAGCTTTCATTTCGACCGCCTCCGCTAAAGCGCGATTTACCGCAAAAAACCCCATCAGAACGATTGCCAATGCCTGGATGCGCGTGCTGGCCATTCGGTTTCCTCGCTTCGCGCATCGTAACCCAATCCTCGCGATAATTCAGGCCCGCGATTAAAATCGCACCGTGCTGCTTCAACTTGCCCGCGATCTGACCAACTTTGTTTATCCCCCCTTCTGCGTTTGCTGCCGGGCGGTCAAAGAAGAGAGCGGCGCGGCGTTTTGTGCAAATTGCGACGCGGAGCTATCGGCGCTGGCGGGCGGCACGGCTTGCCCACGGTGCGCCAGCCCGATTCCCGCGGCCAGCGCCTGCCCATTCTGCGGCGGCGCGGGCGTTCATCCGTTTGGAAGGATCGCCGCTTTCGCTCCATTCCGCGAACCGCTACGCAAAATGGTCCACGACGTGAAATTTCACCATCGCTGGCCGCTGGCCGAGACGCTGGCGAATCGGATGCTCGCCCAAGAGCGCATCCGGGAACTGCTGGATGAGGCGGAGGTGCTGATTCCCGTTCCGTTGCACTGGTCGCGGCAAATCTCGCGCGGGTACAATCAGGCCGATTCCCTGGCGCGGGGTTTGGCCCGGCATCGCCGGGAACTTCGTGTCGCTCACGCAATCATTCGCCTGAAGAACACCTCGGCGCAAACCACGGTCCGCTCGGTCGCCGATCGGGCGGACAACTTACGTTTCGCGTTTGGGCTGGTCGATCCCGCGCCGATTCGCGGCAAACGCATCGCGCTGGTGGATGACGTGATGACGACGGGAGCAACCCTAAAGGCCGCGGCCCGCGCCCTCGACGAGGCGTCGCCGGCCGGGATCAATGCCATCGTACTGGCGGTGGCGGATCCCAGGCGGCGGGATTTTCAGGCAGTTTAGATGATTCATGCTCCCCGTCCCCCGATGGTAGTGGGTTCCTTTCGAGATCCAAAGCCCTGGGAGCTTGCTCCCTGGGTATGCCAAATCGCTCCATCATTCAAATTGACCCGCTGTCCCCCGTTCGCCGGCTTGCCACGACTATCCCGCAACTTCTATGATTGAAGGTCTATGTCCCGCACTAACCCCGCGCTTGCGTTGTCGGCCAAGGCCCGCCGGACCGGCGAGCAGCCGATCAGCTTTCTCATGGCGGCGGTGCAGGCGAATCCGAATCTCATCAACTTCGCCGCGGGGCTGGTCGATCCCCTGACGCTTCCGGTCGATACCGTTCGCCGAATTGCCCAAACCATTTTCACCAGCGATGCCCGCGGCCGCGCGGCGCTTCAATACGACACCACGCTGGGCCTGGCCAGCCTGCGCAGAGCCGCTCTGAAGCATCTGGAAAAGCTCGAGCAAAAGAGTGCCGCCGATTTTGGCGTCAGCGAACGCGACATCCTGATCAGCACCGGCTCGCAACAGGCGCTTTACCTCATCGGCGACGTGCTCATCGATCCGGGCGACATCGTCATCGCCGCCAACCCATGCTACTTCGTCTACACCGGCACCCTGGCGTCGCTCGGCGCAACCGTCATACCGGTGCCGATGACTTCGGACGGAATCGACGTTTCGGCCATCGAGAAACTTCTGGGCCGGCTGGAGCGTGAGAATCAGATCGGCCGCGTGAAACTCATTTACACCACGAGTTATTTTCAAAACCCCACCGGCCTGACGTTGTCGGCCCAAGCGAGGCCGCGGCTGTTGGAGCTTGCCCGGCGATTCAGCCGGCATCATCGAATCATGATCCTTGAAGACGCGGCCTATCGCGAGCTTCGTTACGACGGACCGGACCTGCCGAGCATCAAATCGCAGGAGCGGGAAAATCAGCACACGATTTTGACGCACACCTTCAGCAAACCGTTTGCCCCGGGGTTGAAGACGGGATACACCGCCATGCCGGCGGACCTGCTTGAGGCCGTGTTGCATCAAAAGGGGAACCACGACTTCGGCTCGGCAAGCCTGACGCAGCACATCGCCGCCGAAGCGCTGGACAGCGGTTTGTACGACCAGCACGTTCGCCTGTTATGCCAAAGCTATCGCCTCAAGCGAGACGCGATGCTGGAAGCGCTGAAACGGTTTATCCCCGCATCCTCCGGGGCATCATGGACGTATCCGTCCGGGGGGCTTTACATCTGGCTGACGCTGGCGAACGACTTGGATACGTCGCGTTCATCACGGCTCTTTCAGGCCTGCGTGGATAAGGGAGTGCTTTACGTGCCGGGCGAATACAGCTTCCAGCCCGTGGACGGCCCCGCCGCCGACGACCGGGGATTCATACCCAAGAATCACGTGCGCCTGAGCTTTGGCCAGGTCGCGCCGGAGCAGATCGAACCGGGCATCGAGCGTCTGGCGCAAGCGATCGCCGCCAGCGTTTCTCAACGCCCAGGGGAGGCTTCGCCTACCAGGGATGTCCTGCCGATGAATGCGCACCCATGACCAAGACGCTTTTCTGGTACATCTTCGGCAACCTGCTCCGGGCGTTTTTGATGACGACGGCGGGCCTGGCTGGAATGATGAGCTTTGCCGTGCTGCTCAAGCCGCTGACGGAAAACGGATTGGATTTCGGTCAGGTGAACCGGCTGCTGCTCTATTCGCTGCCGGCGGTCTGCGCATATTCGCTGCCCGTGTCGGCGCTGTTCGCAACCACGATGGTGTATGGCCGGTTCGCGGCGGACAACGAAATGACGGCCATGCGGGCCTGCGGGATCAGCTATCTTTCGCCGCGGCGGTTTTCCATCGCGTTGCCCGCGCTGGTGCTGGGGCTGCTGGTCGCGGTCGTCAGCCTGGTGATGCTGTGCTTCATCGTGCCGGCCTATTCGCTGAAGGTGGAAGAGGTCATCTACCAGAACATCGCCCGGGTGATCGCCAGCCGGATCGTGCAGACGCATTCGCTGGATTTCACGAATTCCGACGGCAAGTCGTTCAACGTTTATGCCGACGACGCGCGTCTGGTCCCCCCGGACCCGACGCGCCCGTCGATGCAGCGCGTGGAGCTGATCGGCCCGGCGTGGATCAAGTATGAATTCTCGCCGACCGACCACACGATCGCGATTCCCAAGGAAATCTCGATGGCGCGCAACGCGATGGTGTCGATCGACCGGGCGTCGCTTTCGTCGCCCTCGATGGTGACGATCGCCCTGAACGGGGGAATCAAATTCCCGCGGGTGTTTTTCGGGAACGTTCAGGTCGGCGTGAAGAGCAGCGGATTCGGGCCCTTTGAAATCCCCTCGGTCATCGGCGAGAACGTGAAATTCATGAACATCGAGCGATTGGCGCAACTGGCGCAGGACCCGGGCCAAAGCGAGGACGTGCAGACCATCGTCCGCGGGCTTCGCAAAACCGAGCAGCAGCAGGCGTATCTCGCGCAGGTGGCGGCGGCGATGAATCATCCCGCCGCCGACGGCACTGCCAGCTATCTCTTCGCCGGCGATTCGCCCGAAAGCGACACGTTCGAGATCGGCGGTCAAGACGCCAAGTGCCAGTGGCTCGGCGAGGAAATGGTGATCACGTCCGCGGCGGGCGAGGGCGAGGCAACGGCGTGGATGCGGCAAACCCACGGGTCGCAGCAGACGCTTTTCGCCCACGCGCGGGAAATCGACATCCGGGTGCAGCCGAATTCCGACCTGAATTCATACTCCGGCCCGCCCGCGGACCGAATGAACGTGAGCATCGAATTGTTTCGCGTAGTGCTCCAGACGCAGGGCGGCCTGGAGACGCCGCGGGGAAGTTTTGCGCGAAGCTTTTCCGTGCCGATGCCGGACGCGGTCCGGGCAATCGGGAAAAAGCAATTGGTGGATTTTCTTCGCGACCCGGTGTGCGAGCAGGGAACGATGCCCGACGACGTGCAACAGTGGAAAGTGGCCTCGTGGGAATATTTCTGCCTTCATCACGAGCAGGTTCGCGCCAACAATGCCGCGCGCAGCGAACTGCACGGCCGCGCCAGCTTCGCGCTCAGTTGTCTGAGCCTGGTGATGGTCGGCTGCGCGTTGGGGGTCATGTTCCGTAGCGGAAATTTCCTGAACGCATTTGCGGCCAGTTTCGTTCCGGCGCTGCTGAGCATGATGTTGATCGTCAGCGGCCAGCAGTCGGCGACGCACATATCGTACGCCATGGACGCGGTGTTCAAGGACCCGTTGCCGATGGCGCTGGCTTTCATCTGGGGCGGGAACGTGGTCGTACTGTTGGCGGCGCTATATTTAACCTTCAGGCTGCAAAGACGATGAGAGTTGACATGCCCGCCAGCACCAGCGCGGCGCCTGGTCCCGCGGCGAGTCGGGATTCATGGCTTTGGCTCTCGCCGCGCGGGTTGGCGGCGCTGTTTCTCCTATGGCTCCTGAGCCGGTGGATCTTCGATGCGATGTGGAACCTCGTCCCCGACGAGGCGTATTACTGGGTCTGGTCGCGGCATCTGGCGGCGAGCTATCTCGATCATCCACCGGTCGTGGCATATCTGATCCGCCTGGGCACGGCGATCCTGGGAAGCTCGGAATTGGGCGTGCGCTGGCTTGTCGGACTGATGACCGGGGGAACGGTTTTGGTCCTGACGATGGCGGCCCGGCGACTCACCACCGACCGTCGCGCGGCGGCATTCGTGCCGATCGCACTTTTGGTCAGCCCGATGGTGGCCGTGACCGGCTCCATCGTGACGCCGGATGCGCCGGCCTGCTTCTTCCAGGCGGCGGCCCTGGCGGCCGTGTTGCGCGTTTTCGGCGGCGGCCCACGCGCCACCCTGAACTGGTTGGCATTTGGAGCGTTCCTGGGGCTGGCGCTGGATTCAAAATACACCAGCGTTCTACTCGGCCTGGCGGTCTTGCTGGCATTGGTTTCATGTGCGGAGGGTCGCCGGCAGCTTCTGACGCCGTGGCCCTGGCTCGCGGCCGTGGTCGCGGCGGCGGTGTTTTCACCGGTCCTTTTCTGGAACGTCCAGCACCATTGGGCATCCTTCCGGTTTCAACTCCATCATGGCGCCGGCGGCGGGACCTCGCCGGCATGGAAGAATCTCCTGGACTACGCCGGCGGCCAGGCGGCAATTTGCACCCCGGTAATGCTGGGCGTCTGCGTGGCGGCGCTGATCGTCTACTGGCGGCGAAGAGACAATCCGATGCCGGTGCGCATCCTGCTGTTCGCGGCCACGACGCCGCTCGTCTTCTTCGCCATTTCGGCCATCCGCCGCCGCCCGGAAATCAACTGGCCGATGTTCGCCTATTTCCCCGCGGTCATCCTTTATGCCCGATACCTCGGAGAAAGCTGGCGGCGGCCCCGAAAGACGTGGGCCGAGGCGGCGATCCTCGTCTCCCTGGCCTTCTCCGTTGTTCTGCACGCTCCGCGGCTTGTATGGAAGTTATCCCCGAATCTGGGAAGCCCGCAATGGGACCATCTCTACGGCTGGCGCGATCTGGCGGAAAGGAAAGTGGAGCCGTTGCGGCTTGATTCAACGGTCTGCGCCGCGGATTACGAATACGCCTCTGAACTTTCGTTCTATCTCCCCACGCGGCCCGAGGTTCGGCCGCTCGCCGATCCGACCCGTCCGACCGCCTTTGATTTTTTCGGCGACGGTGAGTCCTCGCCGCTGTCCTTGTCGCGGGTGGTGTTGGTCCGGCGGCTTGGCAAGGGGTACGATGCGGCGCCCTCGTGGCGGCCGCTGGGCCCGGACTACGTCTATTCGATGCTGAACGATGTCAGTCAATTCCAAGATGGCCGGCAGATTCGCAGGAGCCTGATCGAAGTCGCACAGCGGTCCACACCATGAAGATCCACGCACCATGAAGATCATCGATCGATATGTTTTGGGCTCGTTCGTGAAGAACTACCTCATCAGCCTGATGGTGCTGCTGGGGATGTACGTGGCGCTGGACATGGTTTTCAACTTCGGCAATCTGACGCAGAGCCTGTCGTCGTCGGAGAGTTACACGATCTGGCGGATGATTTATGACATCGGAAATTTTTATTTTTACAAGGCGTTTTTATTTTTCGTGCAACTGTCGGGGATGATCGCGGTGGTGGCGGCGGCGTTTACGATGATGCGCCTCAGCCGGTTCAACGAGATGACGGCGTTGCTGGCCGCCGGGATGCCGATGTACCGCGTCGCCATGCCGGTCATCCTCGCCGGCGTGGTGTTGAACGTCATCCTTTTGCCCATCGATCAGGAAGTGATCATTCCGAAAATGATCCCCAAACTGATGCGGGAACACGGCGACGTTCACGAGTCCACGCTGAGGATGTATCCGGTGAACATGATGGAGGACCCGAACGGGGGTCTGTTCAACGCCGCAAGGTATGCTCCGCCCAAGGGGTCTTCCCCGGCCAGAATCGAATATCTGGACGTGATCGAGCGCGACTCGAACTTTCGGCCGGTGCTTCACGTTTATGCGGACCAAGCCGTGTGGAACGCGAAATTGAAACGCTGGGATTTGACCAACGGCTATTCGGTTCCGATCGCGCCGCCGGAAGAGCAGGTGACCCAGGCCAAGGCGACGCCGGAGGCCTGGTACTCGACTTCGATGACCCCCGACGAGATCGCCTTGAACCTTGGGAAGGATTACATCCAGCTTCTTCCCCTCCAGAAGATCAACCAATTGCTGAGCCTGAATCGTTACGGGACGATCGATCTGCTCAGGGCCAAGCACCTGCGCGTGGCGCAATGGCTGCTCAACGTTTTTCTGCTGCTGCTGGCAATTTCGACGGTGTTGACGCGGGAGCCCGGGCGGCTGAAAAGCGCGGCGTTCAAGTGCCTGGTCTTGTCGAGCCTCTGCATGGGCAGCGTTTTCGTGACCTACCAAATGGCCGCGACTCCCCCGACTCCCGACCTGGTGAATCTCTGGCCGGCCCTGATGGCATGGATGCCGATCTTCATATTCGGACCCTTGTCGGTCTTCTTGATGTCGCAGGTGAAGACGTGAGGGGAAGCTGCCAGTTGCACCACCGATTATCGGGCCATGATGCCGGAGCCCGAAATTTTTCCGGGATGATTTGCCTGCGGGGATTTTGAATCGTACATGATGGGAGTCAGGCGCACGCAACGGCAAGTATCGCTCGACAACGGGGCGACTTGACGGGCCTGACGTGACGCTCCCCTTCCCACTTTCTGGCGATGCCGGCCGCGGTGAACCGCGGCCGGCATTATTTTATGCGATCCGTTTGCCTTCCATTTGCCAAATCATCAAGACATTGCCCGCCGCCTTGACGGCAGCGCAATTTCATCCCGGTCCATGTTGCCTGAGCAATGAGTGGCGACGATAATGTATTCATGCAATCCGGAGGATCGGAAATCGTCAAATGTTGAGCGCTGCGCAAGTTACCACAACCATGCCGGATTTGACCTGGGATACCGTGCTGTCCCCGCACATCTACGTTTTCTATGCGGCGTTCATTGTCAGCTTCATCTTCACGCCCATCATGCGCTACGTCGCGAATTATTATGGGATTATCGACCAGCCGGATCACGTGCGCAAGCTCCACACGGCGCCGGTGGCCTATCTGGGCGGAGTGGCAGTCTTCATCGGATGGGTTGCAGGTCTGGCCACGAGCCAGCTTCATATCCCGCAAGACCAGATCGGCTCGGCGCATTTGCCGGTCAAGCTGAACATCGTCCTCGGCGCGTTGATTATGGTCGCGATGGGACTGTGGGACGACGTGAAAAGGATTCCGCCGCGCGGCAAGATTCTCGGTCAGGTGATCGCGGCGATCATTTTACTCAAGGGCGGCGTGGGATCGCATTGCCTGGAACCGCTCCTCTCCCCGCTCAATGTCCGGCTGCAGATTCTTCTGGGCCCGCATTTTTTTATTCCCCACTCGTTGGCGGAGGTCTTGAGCTGGTCGTTTGTCGTTTTCCTGGTCGTCGGCTGCTGCAATGCTACCAATCTGATGGATGGACTGGACGGGCTGTGCGGCGGCGTGACCGCCGTGATCGTCGGAGGATTCCTTTTCCTGGCCGTCCGCCTGGCCGTGGACGCCCAGGATCAGGATTGGGATGCGGTCCGCATCGTCCTGGCACTGGCCCTGCTCGGGGCCACCCTCGGTTTCGTGCCGTATAATTTCAACCCCGCTTCGATCTTCATGGGGGACGCCGGCAGCATGTTTCTGGGCTACTCCTGCGCCACCCTGATTGTCCTCCTGGCCGCGGAAAATTCGAAATGGCTCCTGGCAGCGCTGGTCATGTTCGCATTGCCCATTATGGATTCGACCTTGGCGCTCGCTCGGCGATGGGTTAATCGGCGACCCCTCTTCAGCGCCGACCGCCACCATTTTCACCATCAACTCGTCGCCCGGGGATATTCCATCCGCAAAACCGTCATTATCCTCTACGGATTGGCCATCGGCTTTTGCCTCTTGGGAATGCTGATCGCGTACATGCGAACTCGATATGCGGTTGCATTCTACCTGGTGATTTTCGGCTCGTTGATCGTGGCGGCATACAAGATGGGGCTCGTGCACGAAAAGCCGCGCGTGGTGACTCCCAAAGCATTGGGGGCTCTCGATGCCGTGATGTCTGCGTCGGGCAACCACCAATCAGATGCCGTGGTGGAACTGCGCGACGCGTCGCAGCCGATCGTGCCGGAAAAGGTGAGTTCCCCAGACAAACCCGCCGCCCCGCCCGAATCCGGGCCCTGATCTTTGCCGTCCCATAACCATCGCCGCGGAAAGGGCGTTATCGCATTTGTGGCTCGGAAAAATCGTCCCCAATTCAAACAAGACGCGCCCCCTTATGTCCGATTTGATTTAAGATTGGAACTGGCGCTATATCATGTCGTATCAATACATGATCGACCCTTGCGAAGTTATTTGATAAAGACAAGAGGTAGTTTTCCATGGACGTAACAGTAATCGGGTGTGGATACGTGGGCCTCGTGACCGGCACTTGCCTTGCCAGCATCGGTCATACCGTTCGCGGCGTTGAAAAGGACCCCAAGAAGCTGAAGACCCTCCTCGACGGGCACTGCCCGATCTTCGAGCCGGGGCTGCATGAATTGATGCAGGAACAATATGCCTCCGGTCAACTCCAGTTCACCGACAACGTCAAGACGGCCGTAAAGGATGCGGAAGTCATCTTCCTGTGTGTCGGGACGCCTTCCAAGCCCGATGGCACCGTGGAGATGGCCGACCTCGAGGCGGCGGGGAAAGAAGTGTGCGATGCGCTGGCGGCTAACAACAGCGACTATCTCGTCACCATCGTCGTGAAATCCACCGTTCCAGCCGGGACCAATCGCAAGCTCTACAATTTCCTCAAGACCCAGACCCGGGCACACGTGCAGGTCGTCAGCAATCCTGAGTTCCTCAAGGAAGGCACCGCCGTGCAAGACTGCATGAAACCCGACCGCATCGTCGTCGGCGGCGAAAGTCCCGAGGCGTTTCGCATGATGCGCAGGCTCTACGATCCGCTCGTCAAGCCCGAGGACGAAGACAAGTTCCTGACCATGGGCTGGGAAAGCGCCGAGCTGACGAAATATGCCGCGAACAGCATGCTGGCGGCGCGCATCTCCTTCATGAACGAAATGACGATTCTCTGCGAAGCCTACGGGGCTGATATCGAGGACATCCGCAAGGGCGTCGGCTCGGACAACCGAATCGGCCCGGCGTTCCTGCGGGCCGGCTGCGGGTACGGCGGAAGCTGCTTCCCCAAGGACATCGCGGCGCTCGAGCACATTTCACGCGCCATTGGCTATGAGAACCTCTTCGTCAACGTGATCCAGGCCATCAACAAGAACCAGAAACGGCGATTTGTCGAGAAAATCGAACAGAAACTCGACCGCCCACTGAAAGGCGCGAAGATCGCGGTCTGGGGTCTGGCGTTCAAGGCCGACACCGATGACATCCGTGAATCGGCCGCATTGGACGTGATCCGCCATCTCCTGGATAAAGGCGCCCACGTCAAAGCGACCGATCCCAAGGCCATGGAGAACATGAAACTGATCTTCAAGGACGAGGTGGAATGGTATCCCGATCCGGTCAGTTGCTCCGCCGGCGCCGATGCCGTGGCATTGCTTACCGATTGGGCGCAGTATGGAACGCTTCCCTTCCGCAAAATTGCCGCAACGATGAACAGCCCGATCATTTTCGACGGCCGCAACTGCCTGCACCGCGACCTGATGCGCGAAACCGGTTTTCAGTATTACCCCATGGGCCGCCCCGCGGTCGAGAATTCATTGCGGCTTAAGCACCGGGTGTGATGCGCCCGCGGCATCGCGATCATTTGCCAGCGCGCAGTGGTTTCCTTTCCCAATCCAAAGCCCTGGGAGCTTGCTCCCCGGGGCACGCCCAATCGCTTCAACGTCAAAATTGACCCACTACATGCCGGTGTCTGTCGTTGACTTTTGCGTGGCCGGGACTACCCGCGTGGCCACGACCGGATCCCCATCGTACATCTGATCGTTTTCCAGGTTGGCCGCGATCAGCGTTTGCAGGGCATCAGAGGAGTTGACGTTCTTGTCCTTGAAGAAATCATCCTTCAGATTTCGCAACGTCAGCTTGGCGTGATCGGAAGAAAGCGAAATGCGCATCACCAGGAATTTCTTGTTGATCGAGCCGTCATCGGTAAGATCCCGGAGATTCGCAAAAGTAACGCCATTCACGTCCGACGTATACCCGACCATTCGGTCCGGCTCTTTCTCGGTCCATTCCACGTAATACAGGCGATCGTCGATGTTGCGGATGGTGATCTTGTCGATTTTACCGTCCGCGGCGAAGACGTAGTCGCCGACATAGGCGGGGTCCACCGTCGCGTTCTCCGCCGAGCCAAGAGGATATTTGGTTTCATAACAGCCCAGGGCAAACAGCAGGGCCGGCACGACGCACGCAAGGGCCGCCAGAGTCCTGAATCGCAACATGAAAGCCTCCCGTAAAATAAGTGAACGCTAATTCTAGGTGGTTTTCTTGGCCAAGCAAGCAACGGCTGTAAAACCGGCCGCAACATCGCTAGAATCCCCCGCTTTGGCATGAAAGGCTGATCGAATGAACCTCGCTCAATCGGACCCGCAGATCGCCGAACTGATCCGGCAGGAAACCCGCCGCCAGGAATCGACCCTGGAACTCATCGCCAGCGAGAACCACGTCTCCCCCGCGGTCCTCGAGGCCGCCGGCAGCGTGCTGACCAACAAGTATGCCGAAGGTTATCCCGGGGCGCGATATTACGGCGGATGCGGGTTCTACGATCAGATCGAGAACCTGGCGATCGACCGCGCCAAGCGGTTGTTCTCCTGCGCCTTCGTCAATGTCCAGCCCCACAGCGGCGCCAACGCCAATCTCGCCGCTTTCATGTCCATCATGCAGCCGGGGAATCGGTATATCTCCCTGAACCTGGCAAGCGGCGGCCATCTCAGCCACGGGATGAAGTTGAATACTTCCGCGATCTTTTACAAGCCGGATCATTACGAGCTTGACCCCAAGACCGAACAGATTGACTTCGACAACGTGCGCGCCCGGGCGAAGGAGCTTAAGCCGAAGATGATCCTCTGCGGCTACAGCGCGTATCCGCGCACCATCGACTTCGCCCGCTTTCGCGAAATCGCCGACGAAGTGGGCGCGATGGTTCTGGCGGATATCGCGCACATCGCCGGGCTGGTGGCAACGGGGGCGCACCCCTCGCCGTTTCCGCATGCCCATATCGTGACGACGACGACGCACAAGACCCTTCGCGGCCCGCGGGGAGGCCTCATCATGACCAACGACCCGGACCTGGCCAAGGCTGTCAACCGCAACGTCTTCCCCGGCAGCCAGGGTGGGCCGCTCATGCACATCATCGCCGCCAAGGCCGTGGCGTTCGGCGAAGCCTTGCGTCCGGAGTTCAAAACCTATTGCGCCCAGATCGTGAAAAACGCCAAAGCCCTCGCCGCGGCCTTGCAGCAGCGCGGCTATCGCCTGGTGAGCGGCGGAACGGACAACCATCTGATGCTGATCGACCTGCGCGCCCGCGACGCCGCCCTCACCGGCTCCGATGCGGAAAAATCCCTGGAAGCGGCCGGCATCATCGCCAACAAAAACGGAATTCCCAACGATCCGCGCCCCCCGAAAGTCACCAGCGGCCTGCGCCTGGGCACCCCCGCCCTGACGACTCGCGGATTGAAGGAAAACGACATCGCCAAGGTCGCCGATTTCCTCGACCGGGCGATCGTCAGCAAATCCGATTCCGCCGCCCTGGCCAAAATCCGCCAGGAAGTCGCCGAGTTCTGCAAGGCGTTTCCGATGCCGCATTAGAAATTCGTGGTATAATTCCCCCCGAGGTTTCGCATGACGATCAAGCTGTCGAAAGCGCATGAGCGATATGTTCGAGAAAAGCTGGCGAGTGGCGAGTATTCGTCGCAGGACGAAGTGATCGCACACGCCTTGACCGTTTTCCGCAAGGTCGAACATATCCTTCCAGCCGCCCAAGATGACCTTCGACGAGAAATCGACATAGGACTCCGCGACATCCAGCAAGGTCGCGTAAGCAACTGGGACGCCCAGTCGCCAAAGCGAGATCTGCTGCAAAAAACAAGAAAAGTCTCATGAGCCGCCGCGTTCGCACGACCGTTCATGCCGATGCTGACATCCGAAGCATTACCCAATGGATAGCCCGCGACAGCACCCTCGCGGCAGCGAAATGGATCGACGACCTCGATCGTGAATTTGCGAAGATAGCCGAAGCGCCTGGCATCGGCACAGACCGTAGTGAACTGCGCCCAAAACTGCGCAGCGTGGCATTCGGAAACTACCTCTTGTTCTTCAAATCCAGTCGCGAGAGTGTGATTATCGTGCGCGTGATTCATGGTGCACGTGATTACGCCCGACTTTTCGACAGAGGCTAACTTTTCTCATTCTTCCGGCAAATCCGGAAGTCATCGATTCCCACCTCGAAAACTGCGAGCCACATAGTACGATACCCCTCCCATGGCCAAAAACATCAAACCTCGCAAAGAAGACTACGCCCAGTGGTATCTCGACGTCATCAAGGCGGCGCAGCTTGCGGATTACAGTCCGGTGAAGGGGTGCATGGTGATCCGGCCGGAGGGGTACGCGGTCTGGGAGGCGATCCAGCGCGATCTGGATCGGCGGTTCAAGGAGACAGGGCACGTCAACGCGTATTTCCCGTTGCTCATTCCGCAGAGTTTTCTGGTCAAGGAAGCGGAGCACGTTGAAGGGTTTGCCATGGAATGCGCCGTGGTGACGCATACCAAATTGGAAAAAGGCCCCAACGGTTTGCAGCCTGGAGGGAGGCTGGAGGAGCCGCTGGTGGTGCGGCCGACCAGCGAGACCATGATCGGGCACATGTATTCGCAATGGGTTCAGAGCTACCGGGATTTGCCGCTGCTTATCAACCAGTGGTGCAACGTCATGCGCTGGGAACTGCGGACGCGGTTGTTTTTGCGGACGGCGGAGTTCCTCTGGCAGGAGGGGCACACGGCCCACGAAACGGAAGCGGAAGCACGGACCGAAACGCTGCGGATGCTCGACGTCTACGCGGATTTCGCCGAGAACTTCCTGGCCATTCCCGTGGTGAAGGGCCGGAAAACGGACGCGGAGAAATTCCCGGGCGCCGATGCGACATACACCATCGAAGCCCTGATGCAGGACGGCAAGGCGCTCCAATGCGGCACCAGCCATTTCATGGCCCAGAATTTCGCCAAGGCGTTCGACATCAAATTCCTTGGCCGCGACCAGAAAACGCAGTTCGCGCACACGACCAGTTGGGGAGCGAGCACGCGGCTCATCGGCGCGATGATCATGGCGCACAGCGACGACGAGGGTTTGGTGATCCCGCCGGCGGCCGCGCCGACCGTGGTGGCCGTCGTGCCGATCTTCAAAACCGACGACGAACGCAAAACCGTGGGCGAATTTGCCGACAAGTTGATCGCCGCGCTCGTGGGCGCCGAGGAGCTTTCGGCCGCGTCCGGCCGGCTCTCCTCGGATGGAATCCGCAGTTATTTTTTCGACAAGGCCACCAGCCGCAAGATCGTGGTGGATTGGCGCGATGCCCGGCCCGGCGACAAGCAATACCATTGGGAACAACGAGGCGTCCCGCTGCGAATCGAAATCGGACCGCGCGACGTGGCCGCGGGCACGGCGATCGTCAAACGCCGGCTCGATCGGGAAAAGTGGACCGTGCCGCTCGGCGAGTTTTCGCCGCCGTGGCTGCGCCAGAAGCTGGAGCAGATTCAATCGGCGATGTTCGATAAGGCCCGCACTCTCCGCGACCAGAACACCCGCGATGCCGCCAGCTATGACGAATTGAAGAGCATCATTGGCCGGCAAGGCGGGTTCGTGCGGGCGTGGTTCAAGCCGGATCGGGCCAACGAAGCCAAGATCAAGGACCAGACCAAAGCCACGGTTCGCTGTATTCTGCCCAGAGAAGATGGGCAAAGCGGCAAGTGCATTTTCACCGGCGAGACAACGGATTGCCGGGTACTGTTTGCCCAGGCTTATTGATTGGGCGGCGATCTCCTCGGGCCGATGGGAATTGGCGCAAATTATATACTAGACAATACGCAAACGTTGACGTTAAGGTGAAGTACAACCGCGCTCGGGTTGGGAAATTGGAGTTGAACGGTTGACGGCAATGCCAGACATAAGTTCTCACCCTGCCGGCAAACGGCACCGAATCCTGGTGATCGAGGACCACACTCCGACGCGCCTGGCGATGAGCAAATTGATTCGCCAGGCCGGCGCCGAGGTCGTCACCGCGCGGGACGGCGAAGAGGGGTTGAATTATCTGCTGACTCAGCGGTTCGATATTTTGCTGACCGATTTACGGATGCCGGTGATGGACGGATTCGAGTTGCTCCAGCACTGCGCCAAGTTACCCGACAGCCATCGCCCCCCGCGGATCATCGCCATCAGCGGCGAATACGAAGCCAGCGTCATCCACGGCCAACCGGTTCAGTTCCTTCCCAAGCCGTTCAACCTGGCGGCGCTTCTGGACATGATCGGCGGAAAACCGAATTAGCAGCTATTTCACTTCAATAAACGCTTCAACGCTATTGAGATCGCGTATGCTTTGGGGGGTTGTCTGGACGGTGGCCGATACGCCTTTGTCCAGTGCGGGATGAACCTTGTTGGGCCGCTTGGTCCAGATGCAGCCGCCGCGGCGTTTGGGAAGTTCCTTAAAATTCCGGCTGCGCACGTCAATGGGGTTGCGTATCGCCTTGTCGCGCATGAAAAGGCGTTCCAGCGTTTTCCTGGCCGCCTCGCGGGTGATGGTCCTGCTGATGGTCACACGGACCGATTTGCCGGTTTCAAGGTTCAAAGCCATTACAGACATCTCCGATGGAGCAAAGGGGCGGAAATATAGCAGATTTCGCGGGGCGGGCAAGCGCGACCGCTATTCGATAGCGAAAAAGCGGCTCCATTTCCCCGTGTAGCCGGCGAGCTTGCTCGCCGTTTTGACGTAAATCCCGCTACACCCGAGAGCATTTCAAAATGACCCGCTACGGGATTCCGCCGCGTGTTGGAAATCCCTCACCGATTGAATGATCTGATCCAGATTGAATCGCGGCCGGAAATCCAGAACGCTACGGATTTTGTCCAGCCGCGGAACCCTTCGCTGCATGTCGTCGAAGCCCTGCCCGAAGGCCTGATCGTAGCTGATGAATTCGATCCGGCTGGAGGATTTGCAGGCGGCGATCACCCGTCGGGCGAGATCGGCCATGCAAATCTCCTCGTCACTACCGAGGTTGAAGACCTGGCCGACGGCCTGAGTTTTTTCCATCAGGCTGGCGCAGGCATCGATGACGTCGCTGACGTGGCAGAAGCAGCGGGTCTGCTTGCCGTCGCCGTAAACCTGAAGCGGCTGGTTTTTCAGAGCGGCGGAAACGAATCGCGGCAGGACCATGCCGTACATCCCCACCTGGCGCGGGCCGACGGTATTGAACAGCCGCACGATCACGACCGGCAGTCCGTGCTGTCTGTGATAGGCCAGGCCGAGGAATTCGTCGATTCCCTTGCTGTACGCGTAGCACCATCGGCTGGAGCGGGTAGGGCCGACGACCACGTCGTCATCCTCGCCGAAGGGGACTCGCGTGCCTTTGCCGTAGACCTCGGAGGAGCTGGTGATGAGCACGGGCCGGCCGAAGCGTTGGGCCGCTTCGAGAACCACCTCGGTGCCATGAATGATGCTGCGGATGGTGCGGACCGGCTCATTGACGATAAGTTGCACCCCGACGGCAGCGGCGAGGTGATAGACGGCGTCGCAAGACGCCATGGCGATATTGACGGCCCGCTCGTTCTCGACCGAATCGCGAATGATCTGCACGTCGTTTCGGACTTGAAGCTGCGCGAGATTCTCCAGCCGGCCGGTGGACAGATCGTCGAGAATCGTGACGGCGTTGCCGCGGCTGACCAGCAATTCGGCCAGATGCGACCCGATGAATCCCGCCCCGCCGGTGACCAGAAAGCGCTTGGACATGTCCAAAAGATTACGGCCCACACCGGCAGGCGTCCAGCAGAGCCCCTCCGCAGTCAGGATGCTTTGGCGAGGATGGTCTCCAGACCTTCCGCGATCAGTTCAGACCGACCGATCCCGCGCCGGCGAGCTAACCTATCGGTGCGTTGGAGCAAACCCCTTTCCATGGAAATCAGCACTCGCTTCGATCCCTTGCCCATCCTCGGCCGACCGCGTTTCCCGGCCTTCGCCCAGCGGTTCCGCATTTTTCGGCTTAATGGACTGGTTTGCAGAATTGTCCCTTCCCGATCGAAGTCGACGGTGGCCTTGGCCAATTCAGCCGCCGTCATTTCCCAGTATGGCCTTTGCCGAATATTAAGGCAGTGTTTTTTCATCGCATGCTCCGGCGATAGATCGCCCGTTCCCTTTGCGTGGGTTTAACAAAATGTTCGAAGGCAAGCCTATTCGGCCTCAGTTAATCGGCAAGTATTCCCAAACTACCCGGTGCCGACGCGCGGCCGGAGGACCGGCCGGCTCGATTTCGAAAGTGAGCCGGCCGGTCCTCCGGCCGCTCTTCGGCAACCGAACGTTTGGGTGCACCCTACCCGGCCTCATCCCCAATGTGTAAACAGCCAGATCGACGTCAAATTAAACATCGCGTGCATGGTAATCGACATCCACAGATTGCCGGTGCGTTCGTAGGCGTAGCCCAGGCAGACGCCGAGGAAGAATATCTGCGGCCAAGTCCACCAGGGGTGCATCATGGCAAAAGCGGCGGCGGCCAGAAACACGGCGGGCCACGATCGCCCGAAAAGATACCGAAAGAGCGTTTGCAGCAGTCCGCGGAAGAACATCTCCTCGGCAAGGGGAGCGGCGACGCCGGCGGCCAGCACGTCGGCCAGGCGAAGCCAGCGCGACGGATTGGCCTTGAGTATCTCGAGCAACTGGTGCGGCGGAGGCGATTTGCCGAAATGCTCCAGCGCCATTTGCACGAGGGCGTCGATACAGACGATCAGCGGCATGGCCAGCGCGATGCCGAATGCGCCGGCGATCATGCCCGACGGAATTCGCCGGGGGCTTAGGCCCACGCGCTTGACCCCGTCGCGCCGGGTCCAAACCGTCGCGGCCAGCATGGCCGCGAACACCGCCAATTCAATCGAACCCCCGTAGATCACGGTTTCAGCATCGGAGAGCGTCGTGGTGGCCGGGCGGTTCTGCTGCTTGGCAAGGGATTGATGGACGACTCCGATCAAGAGTTGGCACATGGCCCAAGCGGCCAGCGCGAATCCCATGGTCCCAAACAGGTTAAAGACCGATTCGCCCGGGGACAGGCGCTGGGGGCCTAAAATCCTCTTGGGATTGAAGACGCGCAGGGCAATTGCCACGGCGATGGATGCCGTGGCCGCGATGGGAATCCATGCGAAGTTTGACATTCAAGCGATCCGTTTTACAACAGTCCTGCGGAAAGGGCTTCGCGGGACCCGGCGTTTAATCGCCGGGACCCCCTCCGCCACCATCGTGAGTATCCTCGATCAAATCCTCGATACCAAGCGCCGGGAAGTGGCGTTGGCGAAATCCCAGACCCCGATCCAGGAGTTGAAGGCGCGGATCGCGGAAAGCCAGCGGCCGCGTAATTTTTTCCGGGCCATAACAAAGCCGGGGGAAAGGCGCGTGAAATTGATCGCGGAGGTGAAAAAGGCGTCGCCCAGCGCGGGCGTGATCCGGGCGGATTTCGATCCGGTGGCGATCGCGCGGGCCTACGCGGACGCCGGAGCCGACGCGCTGAGCGTCCTGACGGACGAACCGTATTTCCAGGGCAAGCTGGACGATCTTCGCGCCGTTCGGGCCGCGGTGAACCTTCCCGTGCTGCGCAAGGATTTCATCATCGACGCCTACCAGGTCTACGAATCGCGGGCGGCCGGCGCGGATGCTGTGCTGCTGATCGCCGAGTGCCTGGAGACGAGCCATCTGATCGACCTGCAAATCCTGGCGACCGAGTTGAACATGACCTGCCTGATCGAAGTTCACGACGTGGACAATTTGATGCGGGTGCGGGACCAGGTGATCGGATTTCCGCATCGGAGCTACAGCCTGCTGGGGATCAACAACCGCGATCTGCGGACGTTTCGGACGGACCTGGGAACGACTTTGCGGATGTGCGAGTTGGTCGCGGACCGGCGCGTTCTGGTCAGCGAGAGCGGGATCAAGACCGCACGGGACATCCGCAAGCTGGCCGACGCGGGGGTCGCGGCGGTGCTGATCGGGGAAGAATTGATGCGCAGCGGAGACATCAAGGCCAAGATTGCGGAGATGTTTGGGGACAGCGGATAGAAAAATTCGAAGTTCGAAACTCGCCTGGTGGCCCGTGATAATTGAAATGCCGCCTTTGATCGGTTAAGATAGAGGGTGTTGCGGCGATGGATCGCCGTCGTGTGGGCTTTAACGGGAGCCAAGTCATGGACGACC
>Ga0187867_10001406_pt1 | contig 20770 bp, 24 predicted proteins | sample June2016WEW_13_1_FD_132976 | JGI IMG/M metagenome (GOLD analysis project Ga0187867, IMG submission 132976) | Peatland microbial communities from SPRUCE experiment site at the Marcell Experimental Forest, Minnesota, USA - June2016WEW_13_10 | ecosystem: Environmental > Terrestrial > Soil >...
CGCGGGTGGTTGGGACATAGGCCTCCGAAGATGGTGCAAAGAGGCGGCCAGTGTACGGGTGCAAACACTTTACATCGTCACTTGGAAGCTTTGGGTGACGGGCGCCGCGGCGGACCAGTTGGTATTACCCCCCGGCCTTGCTTGGACGGTGCAGAGGCCGGTGCTTGTTGCGGTCGTGCCGGGACACCATCAACACGGGCCAAGGCCAAGGCGGCTTGCATTCGGCGTTGCCTTGTGATAGTGATTTCCTCGGAGGCATATCCATGACCGATATGGCTAACCGTGGTGTGGCGCTTTGGGGCCTTATTGCGGTTAATCTGATCCTGTTGTCCTGTTCTGGCGACAACGCGCCCCAGCCGGGTACTCCCGCGTTTTACTGGGCTGCCGCCAAGGAAACTTATACCGCCGGCGACTATCAGAAGACTGTCGAACACCTGGGCAACATTCTGTCCAGCCCAAACGATTACGTCGCGCGCGCTCAGCCGTGGATGTTGGTCTTGACTTCCGGCATGGTTCAAGGCTATGCAGACCTGGCTGACGCGTTCGAAGCCGGAGGCCGCGCTAATCACGTAAACGCCGCGAACTTTCACCGCCAGGTGAACACTTATCGCGGTTCCGCCAACACGTTGGCGCTGCAGTTTGCAGAAAATTTCTCAAAGTTCCAGAGTAAAGACGAACTTGTCACCCTGGCTTTTGCCTACCCTACCGGCAGTCCCAACGAAGTCGTGTTGCTCAATCGGGTGGCCGGCGGCGCGTGGCTGCCCGAGGCCGAGATCGAGACCGCCCAGAAGCGCGCCATCGAGCGCGACGTGCTGCTGGCCGCCTGCCGGGCCGCCGGTGCGAAGAACGATCCGGCCAAAGCGCAGGATTTGCTGAAGACCGGCGAGGCCAAGGTCCCACGGGCCGCGTTCGTCGAGGCCATGGCGGCCGCGCTATTCGAAGAGTCCCAGCTCTACGCGCAAAACAAGCTGGCGCAGCCGGATAAGATGAAGATCTTCTGCAGCCGCGCGCAGGAGGCGCTGAAAACCGTGCCACCCTCCCAGGACAGCCAGGATCTGGACAAGAAGATCCAAGCGGCCTTGAAGAAGGCCAAAGTTTAGCTCATCCAGGGCTAAAACGCGCGCCTTGCGTCGCCTCTGGGAAACATGCATCATTAGACTTATGCGCACCAGACTCGTTACGCCATTGGCGTGTTGCCTTGTTCCAGCCCTTCTCTTTGCTCAGCCGCCCAAGAAGAAGATCGAGCGTGCGGCCGACGTGCCGCGGTTCCAATACTCCATCACCGGGAAAGTCGAGGACCTGGTCCGCTCCGAACAGGCGTTCCGCCCGTTTGCGGCCCAGGTCAGGATGAACGTCGAGTCTGTGCTGCGCGATTATGAGATCGACGACGCAGCTACGAAGCGTGGTTTGCTCGCCACGCTGGTTGCGCTCGACATGCTCGAAGGCCACGACGACGCGGCCCGCCGGCGGATGGATGAGATCAAAGCCCTCGAAGAAAAGCCCGCCGCCAAGGCCTTGAGCGGTTTGATCTCACGCGCCATCCTCGACGCCCGGCGCGAAGCCCCCGACCCCAATTCGCAAGCCTACCGCAAGGCCGTCTACGCCGGGGTCATGCGCGCCCTCGACGGCCTGCCCTTCGATGTCGTGCAGAACGATCTGAAGTCCGCCAAGGCCGGTGTCGAGATCCTCTCGGAATCGCTCCTGTTGGGCCAGATTCAGGCCAGCTTCGATCCCGTAGTGGAGAAGACCGGCGGGCTCAGTTCCGACTTGGCGCACACCTTGCCCAGCCTCCGCGTGGCCCTGGTGGAGCGCATCCCGCTGAAGGATACTCTCAACGAGGCGCTGAGCACCTAACTCTCCGCGCATGCCAAAGAAAAGCCGGACATCTGGGCCGCGCGCGAAGTCACCTTGGAGCCGGGCGGGAAATATCAGCCCGTCAACGTGGCCGTTTGGGATAGCGGCGTGGATCTCGCCATCTTCGGGGACCGCGTGCTGAAAGGCGCCGACGGCCAACCGGCGGTTCTGGCTTACGATATCGACAGCCGTAAGACCACTGGAAATCTGTATCCGCTCAATGCCGCGCAAGCGGCTCGCTATCCTGACGCGAAAAAGGAAATGAAAGGGTTCTCCGACCTGCAATCCAACGTGGAGAGCCCGAATCCACCGCAGTGAAGCAGGCTCTGGCCAAGCTCAAGCCGGATCAGGTGAAACCCTTCATCGAAGAGCTCTCCTTGTACAGCGTGTATTCGCACGGCACCCACGTGGCAGGCATCCTCACCGCCGGCAATCCCTATGCGCGCCTGGTGGCCGGCCGCATCACGTTCGACTGGAAGGTGATTTCCGACCCATGCCCTTCGCGTGCAGAAACCGAGCGCGGAGCTGCGGCCAATCAAGACTATGTGGACTTCTTCAAGCGGAACAATGTAAGGGTGGTGAACATGAGCTGGGGCGGTTCGGTCAAAAACTACGAAGACGACATGGAGAAGTGCGCCATCGGCAAGGATCTTGAGGACCGCAAAAAGACCGCGCGCGAGTGGTTCGAAATAGAGAAAAACGCGCTGGAAAAAGCCATGCTCTCCGCGCCGGAGATTCTCTTTGTGGCCGCCGCCGGCAACAGCAATGCCGATTCGAGCTTCGAGGAAGCTATACCGGCCGGCCTGAAGGTCCCGAACCTGCTCACCGTGGGAGCGGTAGACAAGGCCGGCGACGAAGCCGCGTTCACCAGCTACGGTCCGACCGTAGTGGTGGACGCCAACGGCTACGAAGTGGAAAGCTACATTCCCGGAGGCGACCGCCTCAAATTCTCGGGAACGTCCATGGCTTCTCCTAACGTGGCCAATCTGGCGGCCAAGATCCTGGTTGTAAATCCGAAGCTCACGCCGCCGCAGGTGATTGACATTATCCGTAAGACCGCCGAGAAAACGACTGACGGGCGGCGCAATCTGATTGACCCCAAGAAAGCCGTCGCCGCGGCGCAGGCTATGTGATGCCTTTCGGTCATGCGCGCCTGTGAAAAGGGAGACTTAACGTTGGTGAGCCGGGCGGGACTCGAACCCGCGACCCTTTGATTAAAAGTCAAATGCTCTACCGACTGAGCTACCGGCCCGCGCATGCACGCAATATCCACCCAGCTTAGCACGCCGCCCCACGCCGCCCCATAGACTCCGGCCGCGCGGGTGCTTAACCGTTTTGGGGATGGTGGTCTGGATATTGTCGTCAGGGCCTGGCCGGGCCCTCGCATAGTCAAAATCCGTCATGACAGCGAATTCCTAGGCGGAAGCGCCGGCCGCCAGCTTGCCTTCGGCTTCCGCTATGGAGGCGCACGAAACCACCAGGCCATCCACGCCGGCGACTTTGAACAGCGTCTGCAAGCGGTGGGAGGCGCCCGCCAGCGCGTATTGCGACCCGTGCCGCTGGCAGGAGACGTGGAAGCCCAGGATGGATCCCAGAGCCGCCGAATCCATATAGGGCACGCCGGAAAGGTCGATGATGGTGAGCCGCGCGGGTTCGTGGCGGACGGCCCCCTGAAATTCGAAAACATGCTTCAGGGTGAACGGCCCGATCAGTTTCAGGATGCGGATTCCGTCCCGGCTCCCTGGCGAGGGTTCAATGCGGAGGTCTTCCATCCCAATCAGTTTACTACCGACTGGGGCCGGTGGCATGCCGGTCCGCAACGGTGTACATTACACACTAAGGGAGGTGTTCCGCATGAATCGATTTGGAGCGGGCTTGGGCGTTTGCAGCTTGTTTGCGCTGGCGATGTTTCCGGCGCACGCGCAACAGCCGGCCGCCAAGAGATTGGTGGGCGACTACGGCTACTGGAGCAGGACCCAGACTCCGCCTTACAGTTCGGACCAGATTCCGTTTGGAATGCTGACGCATATCAACCACGCGGGCGTGGGCTTCAACGCCAACGGCAGCCTTAGCGTACCCATAGAGACGCCGACCTCTCCCCCGTTCCTGGAACCGGCCCTCATCAGCAGAGCGCACGCGGCAGGAGTGAAGGTGCTGCTGTTATTGGGCGGAGACTTTACGGGGCTGGAGACCACGCCCGGCGGTCTGGATACGCTGCTCAAGAATCTGCACACATTCATCACCACGTACGGCTACGACGGTTTGGATATCGATTGGGAATATCCCGCCTCGACGACGGACACGCAGACGTTCGACGCCTTGATGACGGGGTTGCGACATGTTTTCCCCAGCCCGCAATACATTCTTTCCGCGGACGTTCCGCCATGGGGAGGGTCCGGATACGATGTCGCGGGCCTGGAAGGGACCGTGGATTATTGGAACGTGATGATGTACGACTGCGCCGGGCCCTGGACCGACGACGCGCAGCTCAACTCGCCGATCTTCTGGGATAACAAAGATCCGGAACCCTGGGAATGCCAGCCCGGCGGGAGCGTCGATCAGGCCGCCACGGTCTTCCTGAGCGACTTTCAGGTGCCCGCGTCCAAGATCAACATGGGTACGCCGTTTTACGGCTACCTGTACGCCCCCGGCACCAACGTCCATGAGTTGTTCGGTTCCTGCGATCCGTTGGGCTCGCCGAACGACTGCGGTAACAACCTGGTTCCATCCGAAAACTATGGCACGTTCATCAAGCAGCACATCAACAAGTTGGGATGGACGTCATATGTGGACAGCGTCGCGCTGGTGCCCTACATGCTGCGTTCCGATGGCAAGCCTGGTTATATCACTTACGACGACGCGCTTTCCACCTACACGCGCATCTGGTATGCGGAATGGCAGCGCGGCCTGGGTGGCGGCTTCATGTGGTCGCTGGATGCGGATTACGACGGCCACTCGCAGGATTTGCTGCAGGCGATGTATCAAGCGACGATGAATATGCCGTTTACGCCGCCGGAGCCTTAGGGGAAAGCCTGTGCCGGCAAGAGTGCCGACACGGCACGCACGAGTGCGTGCGCCACGTCATGATGCAAGGTGGAGCGCTACGATGCCTCCGGTGAGCCGTTCGAAGTCCACGCGGCCAAAGCCGGCGGCGCGCATCATCTGTGCCAAATCGTCCGGAGCGGGGAACTTGCGCACGGATTCCGGCAGGTACGTGTAGGCCTCGCGGGATCCCGATAGGGCGCCTCCGATGACCGGCAGGATGCGCCGCGAATAGAAGTTGTATAGCGCGCGGAACGCCGGATTGGGTGGTTGCGAAAACTCCAGGATGGCCGCGGTCCCGCCGTCCTTCAATACACGCCGCATCTCGCGCAGGCCAGCCTCGTAGTTGGCCAGATTGCGGAACCCAAAAGCCACCGTGATCAGATCGAGCGAAGCGTCGGCCAGCGGCAGGCGCAGCGCGTCGGCTTCGAACAACGGGCTGCCGGCGACCTTGGCGTGCGCGGCCACCAGCATGGGATGGCAAAAGTCGGAGCCCATCACGGAGGCGCCTGCGTGCCGTGCGCGTTCGAGTGCGCGCACCAGGTCGCCGGTGCCACAGCAAATGTCGAGCACGCGCGCCTCGGGACGCATGAGCACGTGCCGCGTACGCGCCACGGTGTGCGCGCGCCAGTAGCGGTCGATGTTCAAGGAAAGCAGATGATTGGCCAGGTCGTAGCGATGCGCCACGCGGCCGAACATAGCGCGCACCCACGCGGCCGCCTCTTGTTCACTGCGCGCGCCCTGCGGGGTCGTACCAATCATGCAAGACTCATGCCAGGGCGGCCTGGATGGCAGCCAGCACCAGATCGTCCCCGATACCGGACACCACTTGTACTTCTCCGATGCGCTCCGGCAGCACGAAGTGGACCTTGCCTTGGATGGTTTTTTTGTCGCTGGCCAGGCGCGCCAGCAGGCGATCGGCGGAAACGCCCGCCAGCGAAGGAATCGGACCGTAGAGGCGGATGGCTTCCAGAATGTCCACGGCGTCTTCGGCCGAGAGATGGCCGGTCATTTGCGCCAGGTAAACGGCGGCGCGCATGCCGAAGGCCACCGCCTCGCCATGCAGGAAGCGCGTGTAGCCGGTTTCGGTTTCGAGCGCGTGCCCGAAGGTATGCCCGAAATTCAAGATGCGGCGCAGCCCGCCTTCGCGCTCGTCGGCGGAAACCACCTCCGCCTTGATGCCGACGGATTCGGCGACGATGGGATCCACCGCTTCCGGCTGGCGCGCCAGCACCGCGGCGCTCGACTCCGCGAGGAAACGGAACAGCGGCTGGCTGCGGATCACGCCCGCTTTCAGGATTTCGTACAAGCCCGCGCGGTATTCGCGCTCGGGCAGCGTTTCGAGCACGGTCGCATCGATCAGTACGGCCAGCGGCTGATGAAAGCTGCCGATAAGGTTCTTGCCCGTGACCAGATTGACGCCCGTCTTGCCGCCGATGGCGGCATCCACCTGCGCCAGGAGCGTGGTGGGGATTTGCAGCACCGGAATGCCGCGCATGAAGATGGCCGCCAGAAAGCCGGCCATATCCGTGACGATGCCGCCGCCGAACGCTACCACCACGCTGGTGCGGTCGGCGCCGCGGCGGACCATCTCTTCGGCGAGGTGCTCCACGGGCGCCAGGCGTTTTTGGTCTTCGCCGGCGGGGAGAAAAAGCACTTCGTGTGGAACGGTGGCCAGCCCATGTTCCAGGCGCGCGCACTGGTGGCGCCACACGTCGTCGGTGGAGACGACGAATACCTTGCCGGCTTGGGCGGGGATATAGCGGGCGGCGTGCTGCAGGATGCCGCGCTCCACCACCGCGTCATAGGATGCCGGCGGCGTTTCCACATGGAAGGTGGGCATATTGGTGTTTTAACATGGCGGCGATTGGGAAACGCTACGCGGCGAGACCACGCACGGCGGCAGCCACCTGCTCGATCGCGCGGCGGCCCTGGCTGATGACTGCCCCGAGAGAGAAGAACGGGTGGATCATGCCGGCGTATCGGGTGCAAGTTACCTCGACGCCCGCCTCGGCCATACGTTTGGCGTAGGCTTCGCCCTCATCCCGCAAAGGATCGCATTCGGCCGTAATCACCAGCGCCGGCGGCAAGCCGCGCAGGTCCGGCGCCAGCAGCGGCGAAGCATAGGGGCCGAGGGCATCCTCGGCTCGCGCCAGGTAGTGGCTGCGAAACCATTCCATCTCGGTGCGGGTCAGATAATAGCCTTCGTCAAATTCGCTGTAAGACGGAGTGTCGAAGGATGCCAGGTTGGTGACGGGATACACCAACACTTGCAAAGCGATCGCCGGACCGCCTTCGTCGCGGGACTTCAGGCACATCACTGTGGAAAGGGTGCCGCCGGCGCTGTCGCCGCCCACGGCAATGCGGCGCGGGTCGACGGCGAGGCGTTTGGCGTTGGCGGCTGCCCAAAGCGTGGCGGCATAGCAATCCTCGACGGCGGCGGGAAACTTATGCTCCGGTGAGAGCCGGTAATCCACCGCGACCACCACAGCTCCGGAGCGACGTGCGATGGCCCGGCAGATGGCGTCGTGAGTATCCAGATCGCAGACCACCCAGCCGCCGCCGTGGAAGTAGACGAGGCACGGAAACGGGCCGTCACCCGTGGGAGTGTAAACGCGAATCGGGATGGGCCGCGCGGGGTGCGGAATGTTCAGATCCTCAACGCGGCCGATCTTCTCCAACGGGCCGGCGATGGTTTTCAAAGCATCCAGGGCAGCCTGGCGCGCCTCCACCGGCGGGAGAGTCTCGATGGCTGGTGCGCCTTGCGCCGCAATTGCCTCCAGCAGCGCGCGCACTTCCGGATAGAGTTTATTCACGAAGCGGTCAGATCCTTTCGAGACCAGTATATGCTGGAGGGCGGCCAATCTTGGCCGCAGCCGCCTTTTCAGGCGGCCATAGCCGGCTAAAAGCCGGCTGCGGGCAGAATTGCCCGCCCTACAATTACACGGCTAGACAGATCTTTGTGAGCAAAGCCTCGGGCGCGGTGTGGTTCGGCTGGTTCAAATAGAATTCCAGCGCCGGAGCGTCGGATAGCTCGCCGTCGCCATACTGCAGCCACCATCGGATCAAACCTGCGTAAGCCACAGCCAAACCGGAATAGGGGCCCTTGTGAATGGCGGTCGCGTAATTGCGGGCGGGCAGTTCAAGGCCTTGGAATTCGCCTTCGCCCGGCACAGCTTGGGGCACCGTGAATGCGGCATCGTAGCGGAGATATTCCGGCGGAGTGACTTCCGGGTCGTCGAAACTGATGCCCAGACCCTGCGTCCAGGGCCCGAACAGTCCGTGGGCTCCCACCCACACGGCCAGCCGCTCGAAAGTTTGTCCGACGTCGCTGTAGGCTCCCTTGTGCCTGAGCCGGATCGCGTGCAGCGGGCCGATGCGTTCCACGCGGGCGGGCGTTTCCAGGGGGGCAGCGGCTGGCGCCGGGAAGCCGCGTTCCGCGCGATACTGGCTGGGCGATGTGTGAAACGCCGCCTCGAAAGCGCGCGTGAACGATTCATGCGCCTGGTAGCGGGCTTCCAGCGCGATCTCCAGAATGGGCCGGCTGGTGCTGCGCAGCCGCGCCGCCGCGCGTTCCAGGCGCAGCCGGCGCACATGCTCCGCAACGCCTTCGCCGGTGAGCGCGCGGAAGACGCGGTGGAAGTGACATGGCGAGAAGCTGGCCACTGCCGCCAGATCGGGCAACGAGAGGTCGTCGTCCAAGTGTTGTTCAAGATGCTGGATCGCCCGTCCGACTCTGCGTTGATAATCGTCCCAAGTTGCCGGGCGAGCCACCAGACTAGTTTACTTGTTTGACGGGGATGCGCACTATGGTGCGCAACTTTTCCGGCGCGACGCGGCGCGGATCGGACAGGTAGATTTCGTGGCAGTCACCGTCAAACCGGTAGCCTTGTTCGCCGGCAAACGCTTCCATCCGCCGCACGGTCTCCACCTCCTGGTCGTAGGGTCCGATGTGCAGCATCTGCACGCACTGGTCTTCGTTCAGGGTGGTGATCTCGACTTGTTTGAAAATCGGTTCTTTGCCTTTTTCGGCGAGCTTTTTCCGGGCGGCTTCCAACTCGCGTTTGCCGATAAAATCGGGGGTCCGGATCAACAGGCGCCACGACCATTGGTCCTTGGGTTCGGCGCTGAGCGAACGTCCGGAATCCGCCCATAACAGCCCTTCGAGTTTCGCCACACCGTAGTCGCGGCCCGCAAACTTGCTGGCCATTTTGATGGTGAAGGCGACGCTATAAAGCGCTCCAATGGCCTGCTGGAAAGGCGCTTCGCCGGGCGCTCCACGGCCTGCGATTCCGAGATATGTGGCCTTGGCAATACGCAGGAGGACGGGCTTACGCGGGGTCGCGTAATCCGCCTTGTGGACTTGGTAAAGATCGAGCTTCGCAAAGGAAGCTCGGGCTGGGCTGCTCTGCATGTTCACAGCTTAATCGGCCGCGCCGGAGGTTGCTTGACAGTCTTTGCGATTTTCATGCAGGCGAGTGGTCTTGGGCCAGCGCCGCCGCCCAGACTTTGGGGGTGGCCGCGAAGGTGCGGCGAAACATTTCCACGAAGGCGCTGGGTTGCCGGTAGCCGATGGCGAAAGCCGCTTGCTTGACGGAGCTTCCCGCGGCCAGCAGTTCCACGGCTCTCATGAGCCGGGCTTGCCTGCGCCACGTGGCGAAATCGGTGCCCACCTCGGAGCGAAACACCCGCTCGATGGTGCGCACGCTGGCGCCGGCGCGGGCGCAGAGCGATGCGAGCGATGGATTGTCCGCCTGGCTGGCGATCAGGGCGTGGGCCACCGCAAGCGCCCGCGGATCACGGGGCAGCGTGAGGAAAGTGGGAACGGGGGACGCGCCTGAGAGATGGAATAGGATCACGTCGCGCAGCGCACGGTGCAGGTGGTTGCGCGCGTGGAGGTTTCCGATGCGAACCGCCTCGACGATCAATTCGCGCAGCAGCGGCGTCACGTGGAGCACTGTGCATATCGCGGGCAGCTTGGAGGCCAGTCCGCGCCGCAGATAGAGGGTGCGCATGGAAACCGCGCCAGGCATCCGAATCCGGTGCATGGTCAGGGCGGGAATCCAGATGGCGAATTGTGGAGGGATCAGCCAGAAGCTTTGGCCCGCGGAGACTTCCATTACGCCGTCGGTGGCGTAAATCACCTGATCCGCGCCGTGGGCATGCTCGGGCACGTGGAAACCAGGCGGATATTCGTAAGCCAGCGTAGAAATGGAAGTGCCGGGCCTGGGATCGTAATCCTGGATGAAGCCTTGTCGCATTAGAGATATATTATGGCGTATGGCGGGCTTTACGACAAAGGCCCTGATGCGGCAAACTGGACAGCATATGCTGGGTACATCGAAGATTGTAGCTTTCGCGGCGATTCGCGACCGCGACGCGGCCAGGAAGTTCTATCGCGATACGTTGGGCCTGCGGCTGGTGGGCGAGGATCAGTTCGCCATGATCTTCGACGCCAATGGGACGACCCTGCGGCTCTCGCCGGTGCCGGATTGGGCGCCTCCGCAGTTTACCGTGCTCGGCTGGGAAGTGAAGGACATCGAATCCACGGTGAAAAACCTGCGCAGCGCGGGCGTCGAGTTCCAGCGCTACCCCTGGATGAAGGACCAGGCGGAGTCCGGCATCTGGACTTCACCCAGCGGTCCGGAAGTGGCGGCGGCGCATGCGGGTGCGCAGGTGGCGTGGTTCAAGGATCCGGACGGCAATGTGTTAAGCGTGGCTCAGCATCGGGAGTGAATGGACGGCCTACAGCTCTTCGACTTTGAGCGTCACGTCCGCCTTGGCCCAGGCCGCGTCGAACTCGCGCTGCACCCAATCGGCGTCCTGGTTCTTTCCTTGCGCGCGCAAGGATTGCATCAGCCCGAACAACATTCGCCCATTGTGCGGCGACCGTTTGACCCCTTCCCGAAATACTTCTTCCGCCTGGGCGGGTTTTCCGGACAGTAACAGGGCCGCGCCGAGCGATTCGCGGGCGGGATAATACCAATCGGGCGGCTCGTCGTACGACAAGGCGTCCTGCGCCGCCACCGCGCGCTGCCAGTGCGGCACGGCCTCGGCGGGTGTGGGAGCCAGGCGGCCCGCCACCGTTTCGCTCGCGATCGCTAAAACATCCTTCGCCTTATTGAGGCCCCATCCCGCGTCCGCGGGGACCGTGGCGCGCACCGCTTCGAAGGCCGCTTGCTCGCGGGACGCGGCTGCGCCGTCTCCGCGCGCCGCGAAGGCCAATGCGCGCGCATAATGCCAGGTGGCCGCCGTGGCGTGGAGTGACGCTTTAGGCTGTGGCAGGTTCAGGATGCCGTCCCAATCCCGGAAGCGCGCGCGGCCGAACACGGTCACGGAGTTGAAAGTATCCGCCATATCCGGCATGCTTTCCAGCATCGGCGCCACCGCCTTGGCCAGTTCGTCCGCGGCGCGCAGCCCGTCTGCCTTGCGGCCCTGCATCCAGCGCGCATACGCGATGAAATGCAGGCTGTGCACGTAATACATGCCATATCCGCTTGAGGTTTTCGACTGGGCCAGATACTCGCGGTCTACGGCGACGGCGCGCTCGTTCACCGCCGCGGCCATTTCGTAATCGCCGAGCACCAGCCAGATGTGGCCCGGCATGTGGACCATGTGGCCGGCCCACGGCATAATCCCCATCAGTCGCTGCGCGCTGGCGATGGCCCGTTCGGGAGTTGGAGAGGACTCTACGGAGTGGATGTAAAGGTGATTGGCGCCGGGATGATCCGGCCAGCGCCGCAACACAGCTTCCAGCGTGTGTTCGGCTTCCGCAACGCCAGGCGCGGGCGAGCCGTCCGCGGCATACCAATGCCACCGCACCGGAATCAGCAGGCTCTCCGCGTAGAAGGTCTGCGCATCCGGATCGTCGGGCCAGCGTTTGGCCAAATCGCGCATGGCGTCGATGTAAGGCTGTGGCTGGTACTCGGGGCAGCGCTTGGCGGCGGCCTGCAACCACGCCACTTCCCGCTCCGGCGTGCCGGTCAGCTTGAGGCCCGCATCCACCGCCGCGCAAGACGCTTTCATATTGAGTTCGGCGTCCCCGTCCATGTTGATGTACGGACCTTGCGCCATGGCCATACCCCAATACGCCATGGCGGCCTGGGGATCGAGTTCGGCTGCTTTGCGAAAGGACCGCAACGCCTCGTAACGGTTGAATCCGTACATGAGATCGAGGCCTTGGTCGAAGAACTTCTGCGCCTCGGCGTTCGCGGTATGGATCTGGTGGTGCCAGGTTCCCAATCCTTTGTAGAGCACCACCGGATTTTCTTGCGCAAGACCTTGCTGGACGGTGGACAGACAGAACGGGAGCAGGCTAAACCAGACGTTCAAGGTCATAAGTGTGGATTGTACCCGAAACACCGAACGTCGCGCGGGCCATTCTGACTCCTGACTCCTGTCTTCTTGCTCCGTGTTATGCTGGCGCGTGCGACCCAACGCCGCTATCGACAACGCCGTCGAAACATTTGCCGGGAAACGTGTGCTGGTGGCCGGCGATGTCATGCTGGACCGCTATTGGTCGGGCGATGTGGATCGCATCTCACCTGAAGCGCCCGTGCCCATCGTGCGCAAGGTCAGCGCGTTCGGCGTGCCCGGCGGCGCGGCGAATACGGCATGCAATGTAGCGGCGCTGGGCGCGCGCGCGATTCTATTCGGCGTCACCGGCCAGGACGACGCAGGCGCGGAACTGCGCGGGATGCTGTCTAAGCGCGGCATCGACTGCACGCACCTTTCGATCGCGACGGGACGGCCGACCACGGTGAAATTGCGCATCGTGGCGCATGACCAGCAGATCGTGCGCATCGACGATGAAGATACTGCGCCGATCGACGCCAGCCTGACCGATGACGTGCTGCAGCGCGCCGCGCGCATGATGCCGCGCGTGGATGCCGTGCTGGTCTCGGATTATGCCAAAGGTTTTGCGACCGCGCAGGTGGCCGGCGGGATCATCGCCGCGGCGGTGCGCCACGGCAAGCCGGTGGTGGTGGATCCGAAAGGCTCGGATTTCGAGCGTTATCGGGGCGCTACCGTTCTGAAGCCGAATCGCAGCGAACTGGCTGCGCTCACCGGGTTGCCCACGCGGCATCACGAAGAAACCATGCATGCCGCGCGGCAATTGGTGCGCCTCGCGGGATCGACGGCCATTGTGGTTACCGAGGGCAAAGACGGCATGACGCTGTTGCGGCCGGATGCGCCGGAGGAGCATTTCCCCAGCTTCGCGCGCGAAGTCTACGATGTGACGGGCGCCGGCGATACGGCCTTGGCTACGCTGGCGGTGGCGCTGGCGGCGGGCGCATCGTTGGGCGATGCCGTCTGGCTGGCGAACCTGGCGGCGGGCCTCGCGGTGGGCGAATCCGGCACGGTGAGCATCTCGCGCGAGAAACTGGCGAAGGCTATAGCGGGCTTGCGTCGCGGCAAATCCCGATGAACAAGATTCTGACGAATGAGCAGGTGGATAGCTGGGTAGCCGAACTGCGCACCGCCGGCCAGAAGCTCGGGTACACCTGCGGAGCGTTCGACTTGCTGCACGCCGGCCACGTGGATTACCTGGCGCACAGCCGAGCGCGCTGCGATGCGCTGCTGGTGGCGGTCAATTCCGATTGGTCGATTCGCCAGTACAAGAACCCGCACCGGCCGATCTGCTCCGAGCTGGAGAGGATGACGGTGGTGGCGGCGCTGAACTCTGTCGATACGGTGACCATCTTGAATGACGTTCGGCCACTGGCGCAGATCCAGCGCTGGATGCCCGATTTCTATATCAAGGGCGGGGATTACGGTGGGCGTATGCGCTCGGCGGAGGCTGTGACGGCATATGGCGGGAAGGTCGTCACGATACCGGTGAGTCACCAAGTCAGCACCAGCCAGATCATTGAGCGAGTGTTGGCCGTGGAGCGGTTGGCGTTGCCTTCACTCGTAACCGGCGCAGCGCCAAAAGGGATTGTTTTTCTGGATCGCGACGGCACGCTGCTCAAGGAAAGTCCGTACCTGAGCGATCCGCGGGATGCCGAGTTGTTGCCCGGAGTCGGCGAAGGTCTCGCGGAACTGCAGCGGGCAGGCTATCGGCTGGTCATCGTCACCAATCAACAGGGAATCGGCCTGGGTTACTTCGATGTGCGCCAATTCATCGCGGTCAATACCGCGTTGTTTCGTCTGCTGACGCCCTATGGCGTCACGATATCACGCGTCTACTACTGCCCGCACTCGGCGGCGGACGGCTGCGACTGCCGCAAACCTGCTGCGGGATTGCTGTTGCGGGCGATGCGCGAGTTCGGCGTAGAGGCGGAGCGGTGCATCATGGTAGGAGATCGCGATGTCGATACGATGGCCGCGGCCGCCGCCGGCTGCGTCCCGGTACTGGTGGGCGTGGGCGGCTTCGCCACGTTTGCGGAGGCGGTCGCGTGGATTCTAAGCTCCTATTGCTGAGGCTTGCCGCAATCCGAGCAGAACTTGGCCGTTCTCGGAATCGCATGCCCGCATTCCACGCAAAACTTCGTATCGGCTGACGCCCCGCTTGGCGGTGCGGGCGGTGCGGCCGGAGCGGCTGGCTTCATGGCGTTCATCATCGTCTGGGCCATTGTGATGCCCGCCCCCAATCCCACGCCGACACCGGCCGCGCCGCCTTCGTTGGCCGCCGCTATCGGGATGGCCTGCGCCGCCTCGAATTGCGCCAGACGCCCGAGATCGCCCACCATGTTCATGCCGATGCGCTGATCCAGCACCTTCTGCAATTCGTCCGGCAGCGACAGATTCTCGACGATCAACTGGTTCAGCTCCAGCCCCAACGCCTTGAACGCCGGACCGGTGTGATCGGCGATCTTCTGCGCCAGAATGGCCTGTTGCGCGGCCATATCCAGGAACGGCACTTCGCTGTTGGCGAACGTTTCGGTCATGCGGGCGATGATCGTCTCGCGTAGCTGCCCTTCCAGGTCCGCCACGCGGTAGACGTCCCGCGTGCCGCTCACTTTGGTGAAGAAGGCCCGCGGATCCGCCACGCGGTAGGCATAGATGCCGTACCCGCGCAACCGCACCGCGCCATACTCCTTGTCGCGAATCGTGATAGGAGTCGCGGTGCCCCAACGCTGGGCGATCTGCAGCCGCGTGGAGAAGAAATACACGTCCGACTTGAACGGGGATTCGAACGCCTTGTCCCAGTTCATCAGGTCCGTCAACAGCGGCAGATTGCGCGTGTTCAAGGTGTACAGGCCGGGCCCGAATACATCGGCGATGCGTCCCTCGTTGACGAAGGCCGCCATCTGCGACTCGCGCACGGTGAGTTGGCCGCCGTTCTCGATCTCCATATCCTGCATCGGGTAGCGATAGGCGAGCAGGCCATCTTCATCCTCGTTCCACTGGATGACTGCGATGAATTGTTTGCCAAGAAAGCTGCGCAGACTCATTTGCACCTCAGTATACTAGATTGTACCTGTACTCGGACCTTATGGCCGGTGTGGAATGGATCGTCGAAGCGCACGGCTGCCCGGCCCACGGGCTGCGGGACCTGGGGGTGTTGCGCACGCTGTTCCTGCAGTTGATCGACGATCTGGAACTGCACACGGTGGGCGAAATTCTATGGCATCAATTCCCGCACACGGGCGGCATTACCGGGCTGGCTTTGCTGTCGGAATCCCACCTGGCGTGCCACACCTTCCCGGAACATGGCTCGATCTGCCTGAACCTGTTTAGCTGCCGGCCGCGCCCGCGCTGGGATTTCGAAACCCGGCTGCGTGAGTTGCTGGGGGCCGAAGAAGTCATGGTCCGCGACGTGGAGCGGGATTATGTGGCTGTCGGGAGCGGCGCATGAGCCAGCCTGCCGCGCTTTGCCCAAGCTGCGGGGCGCCGATCGTGTTCCAGTGGTCGAGCAGCGTGCAGACCACCTGCGCGCATTGCAAGTCCATCCTGATTCGCACGGACGTGAATCTGGAAAAGGTAGGGGTGGTTTCGGATCTGCCGCCGGATAGTTCCCCGATCCAAATCGGCACTGCGGGCGTTTATGACAACCGCGTCTTCACGGTCGCCGGGCGTATCATATACGACTATGACGAAGGTTCCTGGAACGAGTGGCACCTGGTGTTGAATCAGGGCGGCAGCGCCTGGCTGTCGGACGCGCAGAGCCAATACGCCGTCACGCTGGCGTTGCGGGCCGACCCGCTGCCGGCGCTCTCCACGGTGCACCTGGGCGATCGATTTGCCTGGAACAAGGTGGCTTTCGAGGCGACCGCCATCACCGAGGCGCGCTATCGCGGCGTGGAAGGCGAGCTCCCGTTCGAGTATTGGGATAAGCAGGAGGCCACTTTCGTCGATTTGCGGTCGGCGGCCGGCGACTTTGCCACGCTGGACTACAGCGACACCGAACCGCTGCTGTACGTTGGGAAAATGGTCGATTTCGACGCGCTGCGGCTGAAGAATTTGCGCGCCTTTGAGGGATGGTCATGAGTGCCCCGGCGCCGCAGGTTCAATCGCTGAGCTGTCCGAACTGCGGCGCGCCGCTGACCGTGCGGTCCATGGGGCGCGCGGTCACGATCGTGTGCGATCACTGCCATTCCATTCTGGATGCCAAGGACCCGCAGTTGCGAATCCTGCAGCGCTTCGAAGCCGCCACGGGTGACGAAGTTCCGTTGATCCCGTTGGGCACCCGGGGTAAGTGGCGCGGCGCGGACTATGAGGCGATTGGTTTCCAGGTGCGGACCATGGAGGTGGAGGGCATCACTTATAGCTGGGGCGAATATCTGCTTTTCAGCCCTTACAAGGGATTCCGGTACCTGACCGAGTACAACGGCCATTGGAACGATTGCAGCGTAGTCACTGCGCTGCCACAGGCCGATGGAATTTCGGTCAAGTATCTCGGAAAAACTTACAAGCACTTCCAAACATGCGAAGCCAGAACCACTTTCGTGCTCGGCGAGTTCCCCTGGCGTATAACAATTAACGAAGCGGACGCTACCGTCGTGACAGACTACATCGCTCCGCCGCATGTGCTCTCGTCGGAGATGGCGGGGAACGAGACGACTTGGACTTTGGGCGAATATGTGAACGGCGCGGATATCTGGAAGGCGTTCAACGTGCCGGGCCTGGCGCCTCCGGCGATCGGCGTTTACGAGAATCAACCTTCCCAGTTGCGGGTTTCGGCCAGCCAGACCTGGTTCGTGTTTGCGGCCCTGGCGACCGCGATGTTCGTGATTTTCACGGTGAATCAGCTCTTTGCGCAGCGGGAGGAGGTGTTTCAGGAGGCCTACAGCTTTTCACCATCGAGTGCCGAAGCGTCGTTTGTTACGCCGGATTTTGAACTGAAAGGGCGCACCTCCGACGTGGAAGTACAAACCGACGCGGATGTAAACAATCGATGGATCTATTTGAACTATGCGCTAATCGATGAGGACACCGGCCAAGCCTACGACTTTGGGCGGGAAGTCGGCTATTATACGGGCGTCGACTCGGACGGCTCCTGGACGGAAGGCAGCCAGCGCGACCGCGTGGTCTTGCCGTCCATTCCACCCGGTCGTTATTACCTGCGCGTCGAGCCGGAATCGGACATTGGTTTGGGAATCATTGGCTATACCGTTAAGGTGACCCGCGACGTGCCTGTATGGAGCGTCTATCTGGTGGCATTCGCGGCATTACTGCTGCCGGCCGTGTTATTTGCCTGGCGGACGCATAACTTCGAGCAAATGCGCTGGGCGGAAAGCGATCACCCTAAGATATCTTTTAGCGGCGGGAGCGACGAATGATCTGGAACCGGCTTTATCTGATTTACGGAATCGCGGTGGTGCTGCTTCTTGGAGTTGGCGCCTACCGCGGCTGGAGCTTTACATCGGTCAACGAAGTTAAGAACGTGCCTAAGTCCGTTCGGGACAACCCCGGCTCGTATCGTGCGATCTATGCCGGGTATCACCATTACACTGGAGGAAAGTGACATGCCCATCGTGACGTTTCCCAACATTGTCAACGCGCTGGCGTTTGCCCTTGTCGGCATTCTGATCTTCGTGGTTGCATTTTTCGTTTTAGATAAGCTGACGCCTTACCATCTGTGGAACGAAATTGTACACCAGCACAATATCGCGTTGGCGATTTTGATCGGCGCGTTGTCGCTGGGGCTGTGCCTGATCATCGCCGCGGCGATTCATTAATCGAAGAGGCGGCCTACGAGGCCGCCGCAGGCTTCGAGCCTGCCCCACCCAATTGTGGCGTTAGTTCTTTTCATATCCGTCTTCCTGATCTCCGCCTGCGGGCTGATTTACGAGCTCGTGGCGGGGACGCTGGCCAGTTACCTGGTCGGCGACAGTGTCTTCCAGTTCTCCACGATCATTGGCTGTTACCTGTTCTCCATGGGCATCGGCAGCGCGCTCTCGCGGTACATTCACCGCGGCCTGGTGCATCGCTTCATCTGGATCGAGCTGATGATCGGGCTGATCGGCGGGTTCTCCTCGGCCCTGTTGTTTCTGGCCTTCGCTTATACGCAGGCCTTCGCTTTCCTGATGTATTTCATCGTCACGGTGATCGGCGTCCTGGTGGGCCTGGAGATTCCGCTGCTGATGCGCATCGTGCGCGGGCATTTCGATTTCCGCGACGCCGTGGCGCATGTGCTGACCTTCGATTACATCGGCGCGTTGGCGGCCTCGCTGCTGTTTCCCATCATCCTGGTGCCGCGTCTGGGCCTGGTGCGCTCGGCGATGCTATTCGGCATCGTCAACGCCGGCGTAGCGCTGTGGAGCACGTATCTATTCGCAACCCAGTTGGGCGCCCGGCGGCTGCTGCGCGGCATGTCCGCGATCGTGCTGGCGATTTTGCTGGTCGGACTGCTGGAGGCCAAACGCATCACCGCCGCGGCGGAAGACAACATCTATGCCGACGAAATCATCTTCGCGCGCGATACGCGGTACCAACACATCGTGCTGACGCGGTTCAAGGACGATCTGCGGTTGTTCCTTAATAGCCATCTGCAATTCAGCTCCCGCGACGAATACCGCTATCACGAATCGCTGGTGCACCCCGGTCTGGCGGCGATTCCCGCGCCGCGGCGCGTGCTGGTGCTGGGCGGCGGCGACGGCCTGGCGGTGCGCGAGATCCTGAAGTACCCGGAGATTGAAAGCGTCACGCTGGTGGATCTCGATCCGGAGATGACGCGTTTGTTCTCGGCAAATTCCATGCTGACCGCGCTCAACCAGCGCAGCTTTCACTCACCGAAAGTACACGTGGTGAATGCCGATGCGTTCCCCTGGATCGACTCCGACGCCGGCAGTTTCGATTTCATCGTGGTGGACTTTCCGGACCCGACCAACTATGCGCTGGGCAAGCTGTATACCACGGCTTTCTATCGCGCCGCGATGCGGCACCTGAGCGCGCAGGGTTTGCTGGTGGTGCAAGGCACTTCGCCCATGTTCGCGCGCGATTCGTTTTGGTGCATTGAAACGACGCTGCGGCAAGCGGGATTGAAGACATATCCGTACCACGTGTATGTGCCATCGTTCGGGGAATGGGGCTTCATCATCGCGTCGATGCGCGACTACAACCTCCCTAACAGCCTGCCCGCGGGCCTGCGCTTCCTGAGCGTGGCCACGCTGCCCGCCCTGTTCCAGTTTCCGCCTGATATGGCGCGCATCCCGATGCCGGCGAATACCCTGAACGACCAGGTGTTGGTGCGCGCCTATGACCGGGATTGGAAGGATATCAGCCATTGAGCACGACCCGGCGCCAGTTCGTCGCGGGCGGCTGCGCGGCCCTGGCCGGGATGACCGCCAAGGGCGACCGCAAAATTACCGGGGCGTTTGTCAACGATGCGTTCGTGCGCGGCCACCAGATTCGCGATCGCGCGCCGGTGCCCGCGGCGCAGCGTGAGGAGCGCATTCCGCTAGTGATCGTGGGCGGCGGCATTGCCGGCCTCAGCGCCGCGTGGCGGTTGCAGAAGCGCGGGTTTAGCGACTTCGTCCTGCTGGAGATGAACGATCAGGCGGGCGGCAATGCACGGTCGGGCGAGAACGAAGTCAGCGCGTATCCTTGGGCGGCGCATTACGTGCCGGTGCCCGGACCGAAAGCCGCTTACGTCCGCGAGTTGTTCGAGGAGTTGGGGGTGCTGCACGACGGAGTTTGGAACGAGCGATTCCTGTGCTTCAGCCCGCAGGAACGGCTGTTTTTGTACGGCAAATGGCAGGAAGGCATCGAACCGGCCGTCGGACTCACGCGCCAGGATCGCGAACAGTTTCAGCGGCTGGAAGATTCGTTCGCAAAGTTCCGCGCCAGCGGAGGCTTCAGCATCCCCATGGAACTCGGCCTCAGCCATAGTCCTCGGGATCTCGACCGGCTGTCGTTCGCAGACTGGCTTGGGCAACAAGGCGTCGATTCACCGTTGGTCGTGTGGTACATGAACTATTGCTGCCGCGACGATTACGGCGCCATGGCGGCCGATACTTCGGCATGGGCCGGTGTGCATTATTTTGCGTCGCGCACGCCGGAGGAGAAAGGGCCGCTCACCTGGCCGGAGGGTAACGGCTGGATCACCAGGCAGTTGTTGCAGCGGGTAGGATCGTTCGTGCGCACGGGCCAGATGGTGCGGAGAATCGAGCGGCGGGGAAACCGGTACGTGGTGCTGACCGACGGCGCGCGTTACGCGGTGGATGCGGTGATCTACGCGGCGCCCACGTTTCTGGCGCCGTATCTGATGGACGACTTCGGTCCGCTACCGAAGTTCGAATACTCTCCGTGGCTGACGGCGAACCTGACCATCGACCGGCCGCCGCGTGGGGCTGGAACGCTGGAACGGGCCTGGGACAACGTGGTAGTGCACTCGCCCACGCTGGGCTATGTGGATGCCAGCCACCAGACGCTGCGCTCGCAAGTGGATCGCACCGTGTGGACGTTCTACTGGGCGCTGGCCGAGGGA
>Ga0187867_10001408_pt1 | contig 20761 bp, 15 predicted proteins | sample June2016WEW_13_1_FD_132976 | JGI IMG/M metagenome (GOLD analysis project Ga0187867, IMG submission 132976) | Peatland microbial communities from SPRUCE experiment site at the Marcell Experimental Forest, Minnesota, USA - June2016WEW_13_10 | ecosystem: Environmental > Terrestrial > Soil >...
AAATTAAAATTAATTGAGTGGGTCTTCTTCTCCTTACACCCAAGTATCCGTGAGTTACGAGAAATTTCAAACCTGCTCGAGAGGTTAACCAGTGGCTGCTTCGTTTCCGTACCGCTGCTGGTATAGGAAAACCTGGCAGTAAGGTGTCCGCATCCGGTATGCGCTATATACCACGCTCAAACACTAGAGAAAGTGTGTGTTATATTGTATTGTTTTGTAGTATCGTGTTTGGGTGTTTGTTATATCGTTTTGTAGAAGATTTGTAGAAAGAGAAAAGCGGACTGACCATCGGGAGAACACCTTGATTGGGGATATATTTTAATGGTTGTCAGAATGCGGGATAAATCAGTGTAGTTCGAATCCCCTCAGCTCCACCAAAAGGAAAAATACAAGAACTCCTCGGTCCTTTATTGGTATAGTATTTTCGATAATGTTTCCGTGGCAAGTTGGCCTTCAAGGGCAGTACTGTCATAACTCAGGCCGGATGGTTCCCTTTGCCGTTCTCCCACGGGCATCATTTTTTACACCCGTTTTTTATACGCCCTCATTGCAAAGATATAAGCCACGAGCATAATTCCGACGCACCACGCAAGAGCAACCCATATATCATCACCAACCGGTTGCTTAGACAATAACGCACGAATGGCTTCCACTATCGAAGTCACTGGTTGGTTTTCGGCAAAGACACGAACAACCGACGGCATCGATTCGGTTGGTACAAACGCCGAACTGATAAATGGAAGGAAGATGAGCGGGTAGGAAAAGGCGCCTGCACCGTCCACCGATTTTGCGGACAGTCCGGCGATCGCCGCGATCCATGTTAGGGCCAGTGTGAACAGCGCGAGCATACCTACCACGGCAAGCCATGACAATATTCCTGCCGATGAGCGGAAGCCCATTATGACTGCAACGAGAATGATTACGACAACCGAAATCGCATTGGATACCAATGAGGTCAGCACATGGCCCCACAGCGCGGACGAACGCGCAATCGGCATGGAATGGAACCGTTCGAAGATACCACTTTGTATATCCATAAATAGGCGGTAAGCCGTGTAGGCTGTGCCACTCGCAATCGCAATCAGCATAATGCCGGGCAGCAGATAATTTACATAGTTATTCGTGCCGGTTCGAATAGCACCGCCGAACACATAGACAAACAGTAACATAATCGCAATCGGCGTGATAGTAACTGTGATGATGGTGTCCGTACTGCGAAAAATATGGCGCATGGAACGTCCAAGCATGACGCCCATGTCATTAAAAAAGTGCTTCTTTACCGTTTCCATTTATTTTTCTTCCTTATTAACGACGAGTGCGAGGAATATTTCCTCCAAGCTCGGCTGTTTTTCAATATATTCTACCTTCGCGGGCGGGAATAGCTTTTTCAAGTCTGAGAGCGTGCCGTTAGCAATAATCCTACCCTCATGTAGAATGGCAATCCGGTCAGCAAGCTGCTCAGCTTCCTCTAAATATTGCGTGGTCAGGAAAACCGTCGTGCCATCAGCCGCAAGCTCTTTGACCGCTTTCCAAACCTCGATACGCGCCTCGGGGTCAAGCCCGCTGGTCGGCTCGTCGAGGAAAATAAGCTGCGTTTTTCCCACAAGGCTCATGCCAATGTCGAGCCTGCGGCGCATGCCGCCTGAATAAGTGGATACTCTGCGATCGGCGGCGTCCATTAAGCTGAACCGCTTTAGCAAATCTTCGGCAACCTGCCGCGGATTTTTGAGGTACCGCAGCTTAGCAATCATGATAAGATTCTCTCTCCCGGTCAAAATCTCATCCACGGCTGCAAATTGCCCTGTCAAACTGATTGACTGCCGGACATTGTCGGACTTTGACGTAACATCGAATCCGTTTACGACAGCGGTTCCGCCGTCTTGTTTGAGCAAGGTGGCAAGGATTTTGACAATCGTCGTTTTACCTGCGCCGTTGGATCCGAGCAGGGCGAAAATACTCCCCTTTCCCACCTCGAAATCTACTCCCTTGAGGACATGAAGTTTCTTGTAGGACTTTTGCAGCCCTTTTACTTGTATTGAATTGCACGGCATCTTCTTCTCCCTCCTTATATAACCGTAACCTTTGACAAATCGGCTCCCAGACCTTTAAGGGCGTTGTAGCTCAGCTTATCCATCATTGCGCCGTCAAACCTGATGGTCTTGATAGCTTTATAGTATGTCTTGGTCAGGGAAAACGGCGGGGTAAATGACACATTTTTAAGTGTCGAGCCCCTAAACGTAACTTCGTTCAGCGCCGCCTCGCCAAATTTGACGCCGATAAAAGTCTGCCCTTCGAGGGAAAGTCCCCTCAGGTCGGAATATTTGAAGTCCACGCCGTTAAAGATGCAGTGTTCGAAAATTGTTTTTCTAAGGTCGGTCACGGTCAGCTTTACGTCGATCAATTTCACATCGCTGAATTTGGCTCCAACCAGCCCTGATGTGCTGAATTCGGTGCGTACAAGAATGGTTTTTTTGAAACTCGCATCCGCAAGATCTGTGGTGTAAAATTTGCAGTCTGTCAGATTCGCATCGTTAAAATTGGCCTCACGTAGATCGCTGGCCTTGAATGAGCTGCTGGTAAGATCCGCACCCGAAAAGTCGGAGCCATGCAACATGCTTGCTTCAAATTTTCCTTTATGCGCAGTGACGCCTGCGAAGTCGCTCTTTGGCAGGTTACTCGCACTGAAATTTGTGAGTACCTGCCGCTCCAGCGAGCGGGAAAGGTTGGCAACTTCCTGAACTGTCTGTGCAATATCGCCGATACTATTAATTGTCATTTCAAATGATGTTTCATCATCCTTGCCCTCGGCTTTGAGTTCACGGAACCGCTCCTGTAAATCGGAGAGCAGGTCAGCCTTGAGTTCAGCCACGCTTTTCACCCCATCATAGGGTGCAAAAACTCCATTCAAATAGCTTGTTAATTTTTCGTTCATCATGTCAAAACTCCTTATAATAATTTATCGAGTATGCGTTTTGCGTATTCCCAATTGCCTTTGTTGCGCGAGTAAGTAGCTTTACCCTTCTTGGTAATCCTAAAATACTTTCGCCGTCCGCCCTGAGATTCATCGCCCCAATACCATTCGATATCCCCGTCCGCCTCAAGCCGTCTAACGCTGGAGTACATCGTGGCTTCCTTTAATTCATATTCGCCGCCCGAGCGCTCAGGAATTAGCTTGACAATCTCGTAGCCATAGCGGTCTGATTCGGATAAGAGCCGCAAAATCATAGTATCAGTATGCCCGCGTAGCAGGTCAGATGTAATTTCGTTTTCGCCCATTTTTCACCTCCATAATATTATAATATAACATAGTACTATACCTGTCAAGGTAGTATAACGAATCAATTTATGCTTTCAACTTTATACTGCTCTCCATTAACTGCGCCGATTTGGTCAAATCCAATCTTAACCACGAATGGGCCGCACAGGATTTGAAGGTGATCTTCATAACCTTGGTGATTGCGAGGAGACACAATTCACAATGCTAAAAGATTACGAATGCCACCACCAGCAAGGTCAGACCACTCGCATTGTTCTCTTATACCCAAAGAGCACATTACCTGCCAGGAGTACCCATGTTACTATCACGAAAAAGAATTTAAATTTTTATCCTGCTGGTTCGTCTTCATAAAGCAAGAGATTAGTTGGCCGGAAGCATTTCGATGTTTTTCAGAACTCCCATCTAGATCCAGCGACGTACCTTTGTACAATATTGCCTATAAGTGGTTCCAAATTGTTTTTGCGTTTGATTTTCCTCGTAAGGAATTACAAGTAATTGGAGAAATAACAGTGTCAAAAATAGTAAAGCGAGCTGCCAGACTTGAACTAAAAATCCTTCCTTCCCAGGATAAATAAAGTCAGACCCACATACATTGGATTTCGGCTGAAACGATAGGGTCCCCATGTAACTAATTTGGAGGAGGTTTGGACTTGGGAGGTGGTGGTATGAATCGATTGGAAAATAATTAAACTCCAACTCGCCAGTGATAAGCCAACTGCAAGCAATAATCCCCCGGCAATACAACTTCCGAGAAGAATACCAGCTCCTTACACCGGTATGGGCATGGGATATTGCAGGCCCAATCCGGTAAGGTAGGCTAAATCAAACACCCAAGCGACTGGAATTGGCAATGGTCTAATAGGCTCATTAATTTTCATATTCCCACCGCGAGCACTAAGTTTAATATTTCAAGACTATTTGTTAAAGAAATATTCGCTAATGTAGCAAGGGGGTAAGAATAATTACTACACCGGAGCCCTTAATGAACGTCTCATCCCCACTAATGGTTTCGAAAATGGAATACGCAAGTTCTGGCAATTCCTATCTCTCAAAAGTCAAAAATGCTAAAACAAAAATTTTATCAATTGATGGTTTCAGTCAGTTTTGCGATGTATGGTTATAGGTCTCTGCTTCAACCCTCCGGACAAGGTTGGCAATCAGTGAAGCAACTCTAGGCCACAAACCACGCGGTAAACTGTGGCCCATCCCTTCGATTACTACCAACTCTGATCCACTGATAGCTTCAGCCGTTGCCAAGCCACCGCTGATATCGCACATTCGGTCAACTGCACCATGGATCACCAACGTTGGCACTTTGAGTGATCGAAGCCTTGCCGTCCTATCGCCTGATGGTAGAACAGCAATCGCTTGGCGCACCAAGCCCGAAGGATCATAGGCGCGGTCGTAAGCCAGTCCGGCACGTTCACGGACTTCGGCCTCATCAATGGTAAAACCGGGAGAACCGATGACCCGCACACCAGCGACCGCACGCTCTATTACTTCCTCACGGGTGATGGGTGAAGGCCCACCGAACATGCGCATCGTCTCGGGCGCCGGCTGCCCTACAGATGGGTTTCCAGTCGTTGACATCATGGATGTCAACGAGCGGACGCGATCGGGATACTCTATCGCGACAGTCTGGGCGATAAATCCTCCCATTGAAGCCCCTACAAGATGGGCGCTCTTTAACCCAAGGACATCTAGTAGCCCAACTGTATCCCCCGCCATATCGGAGAGGTTATAGGAAGCGGTCGAAGTATCGCCCGAAAGCGCCGCTTTAAAATCTGGTATAGGTGCATCAGTGAAGTGTGTTGAAAACCCGGCGTCGCGGTTATCAAAGCGGATTGGCCGTAGGCCGCGAGTAACCAGTTCGGCGCAGAAGCCCTCATGCCAGCCTAGCATTTGTGATCCGAGCCCCATAATGAGCAGCACGGGCGGAGCATTGGACTCCCCAAAGCATTCGTATGCCATTTTTATTCTCGAGAAACCAACATTTAATGACGTCTTCATACCCATAGTTGCAATCTCCTCTCGACGTAAGTCGAGTTAGTCGTGGGATATCGTCCCTCGTACTAGATATTGATTATTATTTTAGCAGCACGTTTTATATAAAAACAGCCTGTTTTTTCTATTGTCCCGATGCTATAATAAAATTGGGAAGGGGTAATAATAAACGGATAGCGATATTTAACTCTAAATCAAAATTTTCGGCAATCCTAATTCCAACATTATGGTGGTCTATATCTGGCCTATTTGCATTAAATTGTTTTTCTAAATCGATTGGTTTATTCGGTTCTCTACTATACTTTAATCCTACTACCGTACATCAAACATTCAGTTAAAATTGCTAACCAATTTGCTACCATCCCCTTGCAATTTTTATGTCCCTTTATATACTTTTGCATACGAATCAGTTTATGAAACGGTTGACATTTTGATTCTGTGAGCGTATTATTTGCTAATCCGGTATGCGGACGCCAGAGACAAAAACGAGGCTTAAAAGGTAACATTGCCTTTATCGATTTAGTTTTCTTGGCAGTAATTTAGCCCACACAAGTATTTTACGCCAAGGAGCTATGATCGGCACCCAACATTTGATGCAGGGCCGGAATTAATCCTTTCTTCTCAAACAGAAGTTCGGGAACTGTTCCGAATGGCCCACCGTCGTGGACGAAAGGTAAAACTTTTGAGAAAACCTTCCCATTATTGCTTTGATCAAAATGTAGATACCCACGAGCAGAGCTCGTGGTACTTTAAAACTCAGGCTTCGCCTGACCTAAAGCTCCGGTTAATATGAGGTTACAAGAATTGAATATCACTCCTTTACATTCACCCACGTGCTCGGCACGTAGAACTCTGCCCTTCGGGTTTCTTTAGAACTTTCCGACAGTTCTGAAAACAACGTCCGGGGAGATAAAAAGGAGATATATTTTCGTCCATTGAGGATTATTTAATTCGAACCCGTAAGTTTAGGCAACGCAAATTGAATTATCATAAAACAATTTTTGCTCTCGCAATCTCGGCTTGTTGTCCTGTGTCTTGGTGGTATTCCATATCTCCGTTGAAGGCACCCTGTTTTTTATAAAATTCAAAATTGTCGCGAAGAAATTCATGCCTATTCCTTATTGAGTATTCTTCGCCAGCTGCTTGCGTTACATAGGTCTGAAAATCCAGCAGATAATAATATGCTTTGTCCATCTTAACTTCCTGTGGTAATTGCCATTTGAGTGTCTGCAATAATATTACTAGGAATTCCACAAATTTGCTTATTTCGTCCTCTTTGCCCTGGTCTATTAATTCTTGGATAAAAAAGAATACTGAGACTGCTACAGCCCTACTTTTTAAATAAGGCAATTTCCCATTTAGATAGTCACAAGTTTTGTCCAATGTCTGTCTAATCTCTTCAACGAATTTCCTGTCTTTCTCATTGAATTTATCTTTTGCCTTGAAAAAATCCTGTAAATCAATATATCTGGACCTGTGGAATTTTTGTATTTCTCTTTTTGAAAAGTAATTTAGAGCAACCTGTGCTGCTACTTGCTCCTTAGCGAACCTTCGGTACGGGATACTTAGCTCAGTAAAAAAGTAATGCTTACCTATATCCTTAAAAATGAAATCTCTCATATCGCTGACCATAGCATTGAGCTTTTCACCAGCGTTTAGAATTTGGCCTAGATTCAATCTAAGGAAAAGTAAATTTAATTCCTCTTCTGGTTTTATATCCCAGATTTCAACTACATTTATTTTATAGTCGAGAATTATATCCCTGTCTTCTTGTTTCTCGAAATCGTTGTATCTTTTGTTGATTATGCGATTGAATTGTTCTGCATCAGTATATATTTCATTTCGCATTGTTAAAGGGAAGTTATCATCACTATTTTCGGTTTTATTTTTCCCCACAAATGATAGAATGGCATTTATCCTTTGTCGTCCATCAATGCAATCATAAGAGAATCTGTTGTTATCTGGTTTTCGGTAAAAATACATCGACGCCACGTCGAAACCTCTAACGATGGAATCAATGAGTCTCTGCTTTTTCTCCAAACTCCAAACATTGGGTTCACGTTGGAACTCTGGAAAGTCGATAAGTTCAATCTCATCTAATAGTTTGCTAATTTTCCAGCTAACATTTTCTTTCTTCATCATTCTCCTTTCACAAAGTCCTCGAAAAATTTTTTCTCGGTATGAATATCGACTCCTCGTTCGATCAAGATGTCCCCTTTAGTTCTTAACCAAATTTCAAATACATTCTCGGACTCTTCAATTTTCGTTGCAATTGCATTGAGTTTTTCATCCTCTGGTAGCTCAGAGCGCCCTATATATTCAGGTAGAAAATTATCAATCGCAAATTTTGTAAACTCTTCCATTTCTGTATACGTAATCGGGCTAAGATACGGATAGTCTTGTTTGATTCTCTTGCAAGCACTTGGAAGACCAATAAACTCGACTTTATAATGAGGGCTATCATCAGTTCTCAGTCTATGAGTAGAATGTATGAGCGAAATTAACTCCCAGTCTGTTTGGGTCAAAGACGACCCAATGATGCGTAATGTGTCACATTCTAACAATTCTTTGGCTCTACCCCAAATAACGTTGAAAGGATAAGCATCTTTTTTCTTTGTCACTCCAGGTGGTATCCATACCGTCTCTTCGGCTGTTCGCACGTCGTGTTCCACAGTTATTGGGTAGCCATTTTTCCAATTGAACGAACCATGTAGTTTCAACAAAGGAGGCTTCTTTGTGATATCTATGCAATAACTATGGTCAAAACAATTGATACCCACCACGTAATTGATTCCTCCGTTAATCTGTTGCAACGCTCTTTCAATCAAGTCCTCATAGTTTGTGGTTAGTATTAGCACTAGATCTTCTTGCACTTCTTTAATGGAATGCATGTCTATTAAGGCCAATAATAATTTTGGAGAGAAACCTGTTCCCAACTCATCAATTCTTTTTTGTATTTCTTCTCGGAAGAGACGCTTTAATTTCCTTGCTATCTCATTATGCGGCGCATAGCTTGAAATTTCGTATAACGTTATGAGATGTTCGATATTCGCCTCTGCAACCAAATCATTTTGTAACTCGTTTCGCACTGAAGCAAATTCATTCGTGGTGTCGGTAACTATTCGCTGGCTAATGGCTTCCGTGATGCTGTTCATCAGAATACTTTTTTCTGCCTCAGCGTATTTCAGGATACCTTCGCTTGCGCCTGCACCCAGCAAGTAAGCTACTCTTTTAGTGTCCATTTTTACTCCAAATAACCACGCTCTCTCTCGATGGAATACGTGTGTAATCTCGCATTTGCTGTGAGCTATTTCCTCTGTATCTCGTTATCCAAATACTCTCAGCCGTAAGGCCCACCTGCGAGCCTATTTCGGCTAATATCTCATCGACTGGTATGTTGATGCCAGCGAATCTAACGTTGCTAACCACTAATGCGACTTTCCCTCTTGTTTTTAAACACCGATACATCTCTGAGAGACACAAATACATATCTTCAAAATAACCTTCTAACATTTCTGTAACTCGAGGATTATTTGTTCCATTCTTTTTTACTTGGGCAATCAATTTAGTCAATTTAATCGGCTGCTTATATCCAACAGCCTCATAAATCTTCTTAGCCTCTACGTGAGACCTAAGCGTCTTATAACGGATTTTTTTAAGTTCATCATTTGTGGATACAAAATCAAATACCATCTCTAGCGAGTAAATTCTTGTGTAATCGTGTCTATTAGGATAAGGAGGAGAGGTTATCACGCAATCAAATTTTCTGATAGTTGGTAACTTTCTAGCGTCTCCTATTTTAGCCAATGAACTAATATTTTTCTGCCCGTTGCTTTCTTTTGTATTCTTCTTTAAATCATCAATCATCGATTCAATTTTTTTTAGGAACAAAATCTCAACGTCGGCAGGAAATACGGGCTTCTCCACTAGTCGCAGAAATCCACCAGACTTGGAGGTATTGCTAACCGTCTCTAAAATACTTAAAAATGCCAGGGTGAAGAGTGACCTTGATTTTAAATCATAAATATTTTCTATTTTTTGTTTTAGAGACAGCAATTCCAATTTCACTTCAGGCCGGAATGCTTTATCGATTAAAGGAATGTTCGGCAATCCCTTTCTGGTTAAGCTGGGCTGGTGGATTTGGCCTGTAAATTTACTTAGTTGATGTTGAAGGACTTCAACATCATACGATGCTATTTTCACATTACTCAAAAAAACCGAAAAGGGCAATATATCGAATCCTCTCGAATTTATACCGAATTCCTTGCATGTTAGTAAGGTTGTTCCGCTTCCGCAAAAAGAGTCCAATACCCAAGAGCCTGGTGACAGATTAAGAGATTTGATAAGTGAAACGGTCAATTCTCTTGAATAACCGTGTTTGAACTGAAACCAACCGTGGATAGGTATCTTTTGATTCTGTTGAGGGGAAATAAGGTGGGCCAAGCTGGGTTTTTCTGAAATTCTCACTCGTTCGTTAGACATGGACTTCCTTATCGGCCTTATAGTACATCATTTTACTATTTTCGCATCTCCGGGATGTCCGCCATCGCGTCCTGAGTCTTTTTTAGAGTCCGGAAAATCGCTCCGAGTTGAATTCCATCATTCTCATCAGATTGGTCCAATTCTACTCTCCCAAATACGGAACTTTCGGGAACTAAATGCAACCGACACGAGTTTATTTCTAGTATAGACTCATATTAAACTTAAATCAACCAATTTTGAGAGGGTTACGATGGCAACAATAGAAACACGTAAGTTACTTCGCGTTCAGCCCACTATGACCACAGTCATTTTGTTTGTTACCTTTGGGGTACTATTTAATTTGGCCAATATCATAAGTATTTTTCTGCTTCTCCTTTTTATCACTCCCAACAATTCTAAGCATGGGTATCTTCTGCTCCGAATTGTTGTGTCTTGTATGAAGTGAAAATTCGTTGTATAATCAGCCTAACCAAAATGATTTGGTTTTGGAACAGTCGATCTCAAACGATACAACTAAAAATTATTAATCTATTTATTACCCAGTGGGGCTATATACAGAGAATTAAGTTGCCCCGTGATACCAGTATCAGGGAGGATTCATGAGCAGGCGAAAAGGTAATGATAGTCTAACCGACGAAAACGTTGTTGATTACCGCCATAAAAATGTTACTAGGTTGAACATCCCACCGGCAGGACTCGCTGCCCGTGGTCAAATTGCCAGAGAGAAACAAATTAAGTTCGCTTATAATCCTCACCTTTCTCCGGTGTTGAGGTTTGACGCGTCAGGTAAGCCAGACGGGATTACTGACCTAATAGCGCTGGCAGGTAAAAGGAAACTGGAACCATCTGAATTAAAACTGCTCCACGAGGCTCTAGGTAACCATGAGCCGTGGTTAGAGTGGGCAGGTAAGAAAGAACAGCAGTGGTGTGTTGCAGATCCGGTAGCTCTGCATCTGCACGAGCGGATTTCCACGCAGGCTATTTTACGTGTAGCCAAACGGCAGGATATCCAGCGTAGCCTTTTCGCTGAACCCGAACAGGAATATCGCGAAGCGGTCCAGTTCTATAAACATCCAATGGATTGGACCAATCGCATGATTTTGGGTGATTCTCTCGCTGTTATGGCATCGTTAGCTCGCCGTGAGGCTTTAACTGGTAAGGTACAAATGATCTACATGGATCCTCCCTACGGGATCAAATATGCCAGCAATTTTCAGCCTGAAGTCGGTCATCGTGATGTTAAAGATAGAGATCAAGACCTCACACGCGAGCCGGAGATGGTAAAAGCCTACCGAGATACTTGGACAATGGGCGTTCATTCCTATTTGTCGTATCTTCGCGACCGGTTGCTTTTGTGCAAAGAACTCTTAGCGGATACTGGATGTATCTTCGTTCAAATCTCAGATGAAAACTTACATCGGGTTCGTTCATTGTTGGATGAAGTATTCGGTGCGCAGAATTTTGTTCGGATTATCGAGTTCGTAAAAACAACAGGTAAGGGCAGTGAATATCTTGATACCACTACCGATTTTATAATTTGGTATGCAAAAGATATTACAAACCTTAAATATCGTCAATTGATGACTAAAAGAAGCGCCTATACAAGTGAAAAAATGTTCACGATGATTGAAGACAAAACTGGGTTCTGCCGAAGTTTGACCAGGTCAGAAAAAGAAACCTGGGATATTGATGAAAAATGGCAGCCATTCATTCCTCAAGGCTTATACAATGATAGCGGTAGTGAAAAATCACGTTTCCCTATTGATTTCGAAGGGGCTCAATGGGTACCCCCAGTGGGTTATTTTTGGAGAACTAATCCTGACGGAATGAAGAGACTTGCTAGAGCTAATCGTTTATTTGGTTTAGGTAAGACTTTACGTCGCAAACAATATCAAGATGATTTCGGGTTTATCTCTGTTAAAGCTTTATGGACTGACACAATGCCAAGTGGCTTTGCCAGCGAATCAAGTCTTTATACAGTTCAGACTTCGACTAAGGTAATTGAGCGTTGTATGTTATTGTGCACTGACCCAGGGGATCTTGTACTCGATCCCACCTGTGGTTCTGGTACAACAGCTTATGTTGCTGAACAGTGGGGTCGTCGCTGGATTACTATTGACGTTAGTCGTGTAGCTCTAGCTGTTTCCCGTCAACGATTGTTGACTGCTAAATACGAATATTACAAGTTGCACCCTACCAGCGCCGAAGATGTTAAACGCAATCCGGGTGGTCCCTGGTTAACTGACCCAGAAGGACAGATTCAGGGATCTTGCACTTTTGCATACAAAACAGTTGCCCATGTGATGTTAAAAAACATTGTACAGAATCAGGCTCTTGATCCCATCTATGACAAATGGGAGCCAGTTCTTTTTCAAAAACTGGATGAACTGAACCATGCCTTAAAACAAAGTGTTACCAAAGAAATTCGTTTCAAATTATTGGCAAAATATGAAGATAAACAAAAACGCGAAGGCAAGAAATCTCTAACTGATGCTGATGCACGTCGTTGGCAGTTGCCGGAAAAAGAATGGCAAGAGTGGGAAGTGCCATATGATACTGATCCTGACTGGCCAAAACCTCTAAAAGAAACTTTGACCGAGTATCGCAAGTCTTGGCGTCAAAAGATGGACGAAATCAATGCTTGCATTACAGCGCGAGCCGATCAGGAGGAGTTGGTTGACCAACCATTCATTGAAAAAGGCCAAGTCAGAGTGTCAGGCCCCTTTACAATGGAAGGTATCATTCCGGCTGAAGAGAGTATTGACAACGGTGAGCAAGAAGAGTCGCCTATTGGAGGTGCCCTCGAGCCAATGGAAACCTTCAGTGATGGAGAAGGCAATGTCCAAACTGAGGCTCAGAATTCCGAAGCCTATCTTGATCGGATGATAAGACTGTTACGGGAGGACGGAGTGCTCTTCCCGAATAATAAGATGATCAAGTTCATTACCTTAGAGACTTTGTCCGACGGCTCTGCGTTGCATGCTTCTGGTATTTGGGCTGACGATAAAAACGAGCGTCGAGTAGGTGTTATGTTCGGCCCTCAATATGGGCCTCTAATTGCTCCTATGGTTGAAGATGGTATACGAATTGCCGCGCGGCGGGGTTTTGATGACCTGGTCTTCGCCGCTTTTAGTTTTGATGGTGCAGCCCAGGCAACTATTCAGGAGGATCCTGACCCTAAGTTACGTATCCATATGGCCCAGATTCGCCCTGACGTTAATATGGGTGATTTATTAAAAACAACCGTTTCCAGCCAACTTTTCACTGTCTCCGGTTCACCCCGAACCAGAGTCGAGCAGACCAAAGATAAGCAATACCTTATTCATATGGAAGGTGTGGATATCTATGATCCGGTAACGAACTCAGTTAAATCAGCCGGTGCTGAAAAAGTGGCTGCCTGGTTTTTGGATAGCGACTATGACGGACGTTGCTTCTGTATTTGCCAAGCCTTTTTCCCGGATAGAAGCGCTTGGGAAAAACTCGGTAAGGCTTTGGGTGGTACTTTGGATGAGAATGTCCTGACCGCTCTTTCAGGTACGACATCTTTACCATTTCCTGCAGGACAGCACAAACGCGTTGCCGTAAAAGTGATAGATCCTCGTGGTAATGAGGTTTTGCGGGTCCACCAGCTGGAGGAAGATTATGCCTGAACCAGTACTTATTCAACCGGTTGAAAGCCCAGTTATCTGTAAGCCTTATTATGAACCGGACAAATATTGGGAATATGATAGAGCAACGGGAAAAGCTCATCCTCAACCCGGGCGGCGTCCCGCCGCCTATTGGTATAAACTTAGCACCGATGAAATAAAAAGTCAGAAATTGCCTTTACACTATCAGGACTCGCGCGGCGACGAAATCCGCCTCGAGCTGGATGAAGGCCGCCGTGAACTCGTACTTGTCAATAAACTGCGTAATGATGTCAAACGCTGGCGCAACACTAATTGGGAAGGCGCTACCAACGTCACCAAAGATTTGCTTCGCCATTGGTGGCGCAAGGACAGACCGCGTCGTTTGTTCTTCTGCCAGATGGAAGCAGCGGAGACTATTATATTTTTGAACGAAATTCGCGGTCTCCGCCGAGACGGTAGTCGCGGCAAACCACGCTGGAATCCTGATTTTGCTGATTACGATTTCGCTACCTTGCTCGATCAACCCTTTAATGTCGGATATACGGCAATTTCGCGCATGGGCTGCAAGATGGCTACAGGCAGTGGTAAGACCATAGTAATGGCCATGCTAATCACTTGGTCTTTCTGTAACCGAGCACGTGTTCCCAGTGATGATCGTTTCCCCAATGCCGCACTTGTTTGTTGTCCTAACCTTACTATTAAGGAAAGACTGCAAGTCTTGCGCACGGATATTCAGGCTGATGATTATTATACACAATTCGATCTTGTTCCACCTCAATACCGCGACCTTTTACGCACCGGAAAAGTCGTTGTCACTAATTGGCATTATTTTGCACCTGAGTCAGAGCATAGCGAAGGTGGGAAAAGTTATGCCGTAGTTAAAAAAGGTGAAGAAACGGATGACGCTTTTGCCCGCAATCGCTTGGGAGAACTATTTGATCGCGGCCCACTTATGGTTTTTAACGATGAAGGTCATCATGCTTATAGGCCGGCTCCAGTTCCTGAAAATGAGGCCAAGACCACGGATACAGAGGCTAAGAAAGATCGAGAACTGGCTACGGTTTGGATTCAAGGGCTGGATCGCATTAATAAAGCTTGTGGCATTAAGTTTTGCATGGATCTTTCTGCCACTCCCTTTTTCTTGAAAGGCAGCGGTTACCCCGAAGGTGAACCCTTTCCCTGGATTGTCAGTGATTTCGGCCTAGTAGATGCTATTGAGAGTGGAATTACTAAGATTCCGCGCTTACCTGTTAGTGACACCACCGGCCAGCCTGATCCTAAATACTTTCGACTCTGGCGCAATATCACCAAAGACCTAGCTGCGTCTCAGCGCCTTTCCAACAAACGTCCCAAACCGGAAGTAGTCTGGGAACGAGCCCAGGACGCCCTGGTCCAATTGGCTGGCGAATATAAGAAGACCTTTGAAGCTGTTTTGCAATCCAGCGATACAGCCCTTAAATCGCCAACTGTTATGATCGTAGTTTGCGATAATACCGATATCGCTCAGGTATTTTTTGAAAATATTTCAGGTCAGACAGAAGTTGAAGACATTACCCAAGATACTGATGAAAACAGTGAAGAATCATTGTCAACACCAAAACGTCGTCGAACGAGAGTCAGCTATGGCTCCGGTACAATTTTTCCTGAGCTTTTTCAAAATGATAAGGGACAACTTCGGACCATCCGTATCGATAGCAAACGCCTTGAAAAAGTTGAGAGTGAAGACCCGGATGCTACGCGTGATGAGGCGGCAAGGGAGTTACGGGAGATCGTTAACACCGTCGGTAAAGTCGGTAGACCCGGACAGGATGTCCGCTGTGTGGTCTCCGTGGCTATGTTGAATGAGGGCTGGGACGCTAGTAATGTAACACATATTCTTGGAATTAGAGCTTTTGACAGTCAACTTCTGTGTGAACAGGTTGTTGGACGTGGATTACGCCGCATGAATTATACCCCTGACCCGCAGACCGAACTCTTTCCTGAGGAATATGTGGATGTTTATGGAATCCCCTTTTCGGTAATTCCATATAAAGGTAAAACGTCCCGCACTCCGGTCGATGTTCAAGTAAATCACGTTTATGCTCTTCCTGAGCGGGCTGCCTTGGAAATACGTTTTCCATCTGTCGAAGGCTTCGTTTACTCATTGGATAAACCTTCGGTCAAAGCTGACTTCTCCAAAATAGAGAGACTGCCTTTTGAGCCTGAAAAGACGCCAACCGCTACTTTCCTACGCATTGTTACAGACCATCTAGAAGGTGGGGCACTTGGTGGGGGTATTGGTGGTTATATTGAACACAATCGAGCTGAGTATTATGCCAATTACCATCTTCAACAGATCGAATTTGAGATCGCCAGGCAAATTGTTGCGTCACTCGTTGGCGAAGGCTCACAAGCACCAGTTCGCGGTAGCGCCCGCATGCGTGGTTTGGCCCGTCATGAACTATTCCCGCAGGTCCTTCGCATTGTACGTCGGTACGTTAACGAGAAAGTGGACTTTCGGGGAGTCAACCCTTCCGAGCTTGGTCTAGAGAAATATGTTCGTCGAATGAAAGAGCGTTTACTTGACGCTATCGTGCCTAACGAAGTGGAAGGAGAAATGCCACTTCTACCGATCATGAACCGTTACAAACCTATTGGCTCTACTGCCAGCGTAGATTTTACTACTAAACGCAACGTTCACACCACTCAGCGGTCTCACGTCAGTGCTGTTGTTCTTGATAGTACTTGGGAGCAGACAGCCGCTTTTCACTTAGAGCAACAAAAGGACCATGTTATCTGCTACGTGCGTAACGACCGGCCTTTTTTGCTGATGCCTTACGAATATGAGGGTGTTGCACGCCAATACGAACCAGATTATATTGTAAAGCTTACGAATGGAAAAACCTTAATTTTGGAAATGAAAGGCGAGGAAGATGATCAGGATAAGCAAAAGCACCAGGCAGCCCAGCGCTGGATTACCGCTGTAAATAATTGGGGACGTTTGGGTACATGGGAGTTTGTGATTTGCCATGACCCTCCATTGTTACCTAAAATGTTGGCTGATATAGACGGTCAAGGTCATTAACTACTACGGGAATGAAGTTTAAAAGGTGTATGAGGTGAAGAAATTGGCAGAACACCCTTCTAATAGTGAAGAACAACAGTCAGCAGGGCAAGAACTAATTAATGCACTCTCTTTAGAATTGGGGATAAAACTAAAAAGTCAAAATATTACATTGGGTACCTGTAGTGTCCAGATAGATGGATATTCCGAAAATCCACCGGTCTTATGCGAGGCTTGGGCACATATCGGAAAACCTAAAGGCTCCCAGCCGGATAAAATTATGACGGACGTTCTTAAAATGTTATTTTGTGAGAAACGACTTGGTCGGAAATTTCAGAAAATATTGCTATTCTCAGACGAAGTGGCCAAAAAACATTTTGAAAGTGCCAATTGGTATTCGTCTTGTTTGCAAGACTTTCTAATAGAACTAAGATTAATATCATTAAATGAAGAATTATCTCAAAAAATAAATCAAGCACAAAAAAGACAATACCGATAATGGGATGACTGATGGTTGTAGGGGAGCAGGTTGCCTATTAAGAAAAATTTACGTGCAGAAAAGTTAATTTGGAATAATGAACCGTTAGTTCTTATCTAATAATCCAATACCTAGTTAAATAACTACCTGAGGAGGCGAACATGTTCGTCGCCCAACTAAATAATAAATTTAAACGCTCTGAAGAAGATATGGAGGATTTGCTAACCAGCAATGTTTTTGGAGTATGGCAATATCTGCCTCCATCTCTTGGTTTAAAACAATTTCTTGCAACCGCTCAGGATGTTAATGGCCATCCAATTCCAGATATTGGCGAAATAGTTGAGACTTCGTTTAAATTTTGGCCTTGGTACGCGCGTACGGACACTATGCTCGGGGGAGAGCCTGATCTATTAATTACGCTAACCACCTCCTTGTATTCAAGATGTTTGATTTTAATTGAATCAAAATACCTCTCAGGTAAATCCTCATTCGCGGATTCATCTTCCACGGCAGCTTTACCAAATGACCAACTCGCCCGCGAAATGCAAATTCTGATGAGTGAAGCTCGGAAGTTGCCCACGGAATATTATGCTCTAATATATGTGACCGCGGATTGGTGCTTCCCATCGCAAGACATTCTAGATGCCATCAATGAGTTATACGAAAAAACGCAAGAAAGTTGTAGTAACAGTTTCTTTTGGACTACTTGGCGTAAATTGCCTGTGATACTGAGCAGTAATGACTTGCTCTTGGAGGCGCAGGATATTTCCCCAGGATATCGAAATATGCTGAATGATCTTAATTCAATTCTCCATCGAATGGATTTAACTTATTTTGAAGGATTCGATAGCCCGCGCCATATCATCTCAAAAGTTTCATCTTGGCTTTTCACTATCCCGCGGATTTCATTCAACTGGCTTTCGATCAATATGGCCTCATATAATTTTGAGGATAAATCTGTTTACAATTGGATTTCTTTAAAAAGAAAATCTAATATTGGATGGAGGTATGGATAAAATGAATACAATTGGTCAGGAAATTCTCGAAGGATTAAGAGAAACTCGGAAATTTTTTGAACAGGTATCTTTACTTATGATCACTACCGAAGGTCTTCTCGGCCAAAATGGGTGGAATAATGCTTTACCGTCGAGTAAGTCGTTCAACGTTACAAGTGATTTTAATCAACCCAAGAAATGGATGCCGAGGCTTGTATCGCGATTTTACATCAATGAGGAATTTGCTGATATTTTGGTCTATACAGGTGTCTTACTGGACCCCGAGATTTATTGGCAAGGTTTTGAGGAACCTTGGTTTACCTGCGGTTTTTATCAATTTATACACGGCAAGCTTTCGGTTGACTACGACTCTCTATCATGGATAACAGATCATCTTGAATCAAAACTTAACCCTGATGGGAAATTTTATAAATACCTTTACAATCAGAAGAACCCGAAAGAATGGGAGGAAGGAGTTTTTCGATTAAGTATGGCCGTACCACTAGTAGAATTCAAAAATCCGGATGATATAAAAAATAAAGTAATCGACAGACTTTTAGAAGAACTTAACGGGAAGAATTATCCAAAATAGATTGTAGGTTTTAAAAAATATACCTTTTTTGATCTCCGATTAAGAGAATAGTCTATTTTAACCAAAGGGTAAGGAGATTAAGTAGGAATACTCTTGTCTTTTATTGCCGATAAGAGGTAAAAACCGTCAAAGAATCCAACCAAACCCTGAGCAAGGAAAATGAAGCCGTCCAACCATGTTTCGAAACATTGTGTTTCAGGTAGCGATTGACTCTAACACAACTTCCGGCCTACGAGACAAAATTTTTGAATGCGGATTTACCTGGAAGTGGTTCTAGGTGTCTCTAACATTTTATGATAGGTTCTTTCTATTATAATCTGTGTCCTTCAAATGCCGATTGGGGGACATCCTTGTTTATATAGTTTTTATAATATAACCAGCAATACAACTTTCGGTGGACGACTTTTAATTTCCCCTCTTGACATGAGCTAAATACGAATTATCATAAAATTAGAGGATAAAAATAATTATGAGTGGCTTTGTTGGGACCAAATTGATGAAGCCCTTATTTAAATAACCCCAAGTCCCGGACATCATCTTTACTGAGAAAGCCAGCCAAACTTCATTTCGAAGACTTTCAATCTAACCCATTAAGCCGCCACAACATCGAGATGCTTCAATCATCCTTCCCGCAGATTTCCGCACGCCAGGATTAATGAAGAAGATCTCGTAAATTACTAACAGGTACAAACAGGAGAAGATTTATGAGCAAAAAAAAGATAATTTCAGCAGTAGATGCCGGTACTACTAAAGTCTGTGCTTTGATTGCTGAAGTTGGCGAAAATGCCCAACTGCGTGTTGCCGGAATAGGATGTGTGCCTTCTAAAGGAATGCACAAAGGCATGATAATTAACATTGACGAAGCCAAGGAAAGCATCCGTAGTGCGATAAAAATTGCAGAACAATCAAGCGGTTACCGGATTGACTCTGTCTACGTGGGTGTGACAGGACACCACATCACGGGCCATGTTAACAAAGGAATCGTTGCGCTGACACGTAGTGACCACCTCGTGCGGCCTGACGACTTACGCCGAGTACTTCAAGTCGGTCAAAGTATTAAAGTCGCCAGTGATCAAAAAATTCTGCATTTAATCCCGCGTCAATATATGGTCGACGGGCAAGATGGGGTGTTAAACCCTGTCGGAATGCACGGTTTTCAATTGGATGCGGAAACTTACATCATCACAGCAGGGGTTACGGCTGTTCAAGACCTCGTCAAATGCGTCCGTGGGGTGGGAGTCGATGTCGAGGACCTGGTTTTCAATGGCTTAGCTAGTGCCGAAGCCTGCTTGACCGAAGATGACAAGCAAATGGGCACCATTCTGGCCGATATTGGCGGCGGAGTTACCAATATCTCTGTATTTAAAGATGGAAGTGTATGGCACACTGCTGTAATTCCCGTTGGCGGTTATCAATTAACCAAGGATATCAGTATCGGATTAGGACTGCCTTTCGATGTAGCAGAAGAAATGAAGAAGAAATATGGTACAGTCATCGCTCGTGATGACGAAAACGTAGACAATGATGCAATTGCTCAGAATGGTCACAACATTTCGTATAAAGGGTTACGTGACATTATTATTGCTCGCATGGACGAACTCTTAAGGCTGATTGCCTTGGAATTGCCGAATGGCGAACAAAAAGCATTAGCGCCAGGCGGATTAGTACTTACAGGCGGAAGCTCCAATTTGGCTGGCATTGCTCAATTTGGTGAAGGAATTCTAAAAATGCCGGTAAGAGTTGGGAAACCTCAGAACGTATATGGAGATGAACGATTGAACGACCCGGCTTATGCTACCGCTTTAGGACTTTTACTTTGGGGAATGAAGCCGAGTGTTAAATAAGGACAGAAGTAAAATATCGTTGGTTCGAGTAATTTATCTGATATTTTGAATGTGCATAATAGCTAAAGAATCAGACAAACAAGAAGTAAACAGGAGGAGATATTAAAATGGCAAGATCAAATTTTTCCGCTAGCTCGGTGAGAATAAAAGTTGTCGGTTTGGGAGGTGGCGGGTCCAATGCGGTTACCCGCATGGTCCGCGACGGGGTTGATGGAGTGGATTTCATCGCGATGAATACTGACGCCAAATCTCTGGCGATGGCCGAGTCACCCGTCAGAATTCAATTAGGAGAAAAACTGGTAGGGGGCCTGGGTGCTGGTGGAGACCACCATGTGGGACAAAAAGCCGCTGAAGAAAACCGGGATGAAATCAAAGAAGTGGTCTCCGGAGCTGAAATGGTATTTATTACTGCCGGCA
>Ga0187867_10001409_pt1 | contig 20761 bp, 14 predicted proteins | sample June2016WEW_13_1_FD_132976 | JGI IMG/M metagenome (GOLD analysis project Ga0187867, IMG submission 132976) | Peatland microbial communities from SPRUCE experiment site at the Marcell Experimental Forest, Minnesota, USA - June2016WEW_13_10 | ecosystem: Environmental > Terrestrial > Soil >...
ACCGTCCAGATTCGCGTCGCCCAGCAGGGTGTACGCCACTTCGATTTGGCCGGAGGACAGGCCGGTGACGACGTGGTCATTTCCATCGGCGTAGCCCACGCCGTACAGGAGGCCGCTGGCATTCGTTAGTGCCACCGAGGAAATGATGCCGGCGGTTCCGTTCCATCCGCCGCCGTTGTAGCCGGTTTTGATATAGCCGGCGATGGTGGTGATGGGGTCGGTGGCGCCGTAGGTGACGATGAGGTGGTCGTTGTTGACGTCCAGCACGCCGTTGCCGGTGATCGACAGGGACGTGAGGTCGATGGGGCTGGTGACGGCCGGGCCGGAGCCGCCGGAGACGCCGGTGGCCAGCTTCAGAGTTCCGGCGGTGATGCTCATGCTGCCGACGCTCAGGGCGGTGCCGAGGGTCAGGGTACCGGTGCCTGATTTTACGAACGCCCCGGCATCGGCGATCTTGCCGCCGGCGCCGCTGATGGTGTAGTTGCCCAAGCTGTTGTTGACTGTTACGGAGCCGGGGTTGACGGTGGTGTTGAGCGTCACGTTGTAAGCGCTGGAATTAGTGCCGCCGTTCGACGTGGCGTTGTTGACGTCGTTAAAGACGACATTGGAGCCGTCGACGTAGTAGTCGGCATAGAAGCCGTTGTTCCAATTGTATTTCGCGGTGTCATTGGTGTCCCAGGTTACGCCATCGTTGTAACCCGCGGCAGCAAAGGAGTTATTCCAGGAGAGCGTGGGCGTGGCGACGGTGTAGGTCGCGAGGGTCGAGCCTGGCTCGGTCGCGCTGTCGTAGTAAGTTGATGCTCCCGAATATGGGTTATAGCCCGTGGGAGCAAACGCGGTATTGTCGAGCGCATCGTATGGAAGTCCGCCGTAGGTGCTGTAGGCATCAAAAGTGAACGAATTGCCGACGCTGAGCCCGAGGTCGGCGAGTGGAATGCCGTAGGTAATGGAAGTCGTCGTGATGGTGGTGGTGGTTGCGACGTAGTTCGATTGGCCAACTCCGGCCACCTGGGACCACGCACCGGAGGAATAGTTGTAGACCTGGTTACCGCCGGTGGTGCTGGGCGCGGTGCCTTTGTCGTTGAAACCGTTGATAAAATAATTTTCGCCCGTGCTGATTCCGACCGCCTTCGCGTAGGCGTTTGAAACATTGGATGGGGTAGTGACCAAGCCGGCGCCGGGGATTGTTTCCATGGCGAGGTCGTAGTCACAATACCATTGCGAACCGGAGGTGATATCGGAAGTCGAATTGACATTGATTTCAATGAAAATCGCGGGCGCCGTTACCGCGTTTGCCGGTACGGCGGTCGAGTTGGCCTGAATGTCTTCGTAGCCGGTGGTGATGGCGACACTGACGAGTTGGTCGTAGGGGTTACCGTATTGACCGCCGGAGCCATTGGGCCGGTTGGGGGTTGGATCGGCGTTATAAATGGCGACCTGTGCCGAAAGGTTGGGAAGCCAGCAAAGTCCCGCACCAAAAATAGCCGCCGAACTCAGTGCCAAGCGCGATTTTGTCATAGACCCTCCGAAATGGCTTTACATTGCTTTCCAACGCCGACGAGGCCGCGAATGGCTGGAGTCCGAGCGGCATCGACTACGGGAATAATAGAACAACAATGGTCCGGAACCATGGAGAGTTGCGAATTAATCCTGCGATTTTGCGACAGGGAGGCAAAAAAAGAGGAAGGATTTAGGGGATGGTGGGAGTTTGCGGGGCGGGCTGGGAATCAAGCTCGACCGATGCCGGGCGCAGACCGCCAGAGCGGGCCGAGATCCGAATCGTGCCGGGGCTGCGGGTTGTCTGGACGATCGCCAGGCACAAGCCGTTGAAGGATTTGCACTGATTCGACTTGAAGCTGTCGTGGTCGGACGGGTCGCCGTTGTCCACGCCGATGAGTTGGGCAGGGCCTTGAAGGTCAAAGACGATCGCATTGCCGGCCGTGGGAACGGTTTGCCCGTCGGCATCGACGATTTGAACGGTCAGATGGGCGACGTCGCGGCCATCGGCGAGCGGGGCGCGGTTGTCGGCCGAGAGAGCGATCGCGGCAGGCTCGCCGGTCGTGGCGATTTGCTCGGTGGCGACGACCGTGCCGTCGCGGATTCCCACGGCCTTCAGCGTGCCCGGCTCGAACGGGACGTCCCACGACAAATGAAGGTCCGAAGTGGTGCGAATGGCCCGGGAGCGCGGGGGATAAATGCCGTAATCTTCCCTCATCCCCTGGCGCGGGAATTCGTAGCCCTTGATCCCAAACGATTTGCCGTTGACGAACAACTCGACGGTGTCGCAGTTGGTATAGCACGTCACCGGGATGACCTGCCCCTCGCGGCCGCGCCAGTTCCAGTGAGGAAACAAATGCAGAACGGGCGTGCTGGTCCATTGGCTCTGGTAGAAATAGTATCCGTCTTTCTTGAAGGAGCAGGTATCCAGCACGCCGAAGGGGGCGCTGCGCGTGGGCCAGAAGGCTTCGCCGAGATAGTCGATTCCCGTCCACATGAAATCGCCGGAGACGTAGTCGTAGGCGCGGACGAATTTCCAAAGCTGCTCGACGTCGAGCCGGCGATTGTCGTCGGGAAGGCGGCGGAATCCGCGGCGCGGGGCGGCGGGGGAGGTTGTGGCGGGTTGGGCGGCGTCGGGCAGAATGACGTCCGGTTGGGTGGCGGGGTTCTGGAACAAGGCGCGATAATCACCGCGGATTCCCGCCATCGAAACGCTTTCCGTGCCGATGAATCGGCGTTGGGGGAATAGCCGGCGATCGTCGCTGTAGTAGGTATTGGCGCGGTCGAGCCAGCGGTCCACGTAGTTGTATCCGACGACGTCGAGAAGGGCGGGGAACTCCGGGGGCGCGCCGATGGGCTGGGCGAAGAGCTTGTCGCAGGCCGCCGTCACGGGACGGGTGGGGTCCTCGCGGTGAAAGGCCTCGAGGAGCGGCCGCAACACGTCGGCGCCGGCGGGGAGGACCTGCTCCTGAACCTCGTTGCCCGCGCTCCAGAGCACGATGCAGGGATGGTTGCGGTCGCGATGGATGAAATCGACCAGATCGCGCTGGGACCAATCGTTGAAGAAGCGGTGATATCCGCCGAGGGTTTTGCCGGCCGTCCATTCGTCGAACGCCTCGTCCATGACGAGAAATCCGAGTTGATCGCAGAGGTCGAGAAATTCGGGGGCGGGAGGATTGTGGCTGGTGCGGATGGCGTTGCAGCCCATCTCCTTGAGCAGCCGCAATCGCCGCCGCCAGACGCCTTCGGGCACGGCCGCGCCGACGCTGCCGCCGTCGCCGTGCAGGCAAACGCCGTCGAGCTTCACCTGCCGGCCGTTCAGAAGAAAGCCTCGATCGACGTCGAACTCGATGGATCGCACGCCGATGGGCGTGTCGAGCTGATCGATCGTCTCATCGCCGAGGCGCAGCGTGCTGCGAAGCGTGTACAGATAAGGCGTCACGTCCGACCAGAGATGCGGATGCTCGAGGCGAACCTGCTGGGTGAGCTTGCCGGATTCGCCGGCGTCAAGCTCTCCTTCGCTTCGATCGCTTCTCAGTTCCTTGCCGTCACGATCGAGAAGGGTCGAAATCAGCGCGAATCGAGCGGCCGACTTGCGATTGTTGACGACCAGCGTGGCAATCTGAACGGTGGCGCTTGATTCACTCACCTGCGGAGTGATCGCATAAATCCCCGCGGGCGCGATCGACAGGGGATCGGTCACGCTGAGCCATGTGTGGCGGTAGATGCCCGAGCCGCTGTACCAGCGGGAGTTGGGTTGGACGGAATTATCCACGCGGACGGCCAGAACGTTCGGCTGCTGATTGAAATGCAGGTAGGGGGTGAGATCGTAAGCAAAGCCGACGTATCCGAACGGTCGTTTGCCGAGCCAGTGGCCGTTGATCCAGACGTCGCTGTTCTCGTAGACGCCGTCGAATTCGATTTGGACCTGTCGATTTTGGAAGGCATCGGGAAGGGGAAATGCCTTTCGATACCAGCCGACGCCGGCGGGGAGGTAAGCGCCGCCGCCGCCCGCCGGGGCGGTTTGTTCGAACGACCCGAAGATGCTCCAGTCGTGGGGCAGATCGACCGGCCGCCAGGCCGAGTCGTCGAAGTCGGCGAGTTGGGCGCCGGGCGGATCGCCGAGGAGAAACCGCCAGCCGAAGTCCATGGTGGGGCGCATCCGGGGCAAATCGCCGGCGAGGGCAACGGCGCCGCCCGTGAGCGCGACGGCCAGGATCGGCGCCAGGATGAGCAGGACTTTTAGCATGGCATGACCGCGATCGATCCATTGTGCGTGAACGGACGGCGAAATGCCAAGAATGGCCGGCGGCGCGTCAGACCGCCGCCGGGCATGTCGTAAATTTGAATGGTTTATTCGCAGTTGTAGATAGCCGGATGCTTTGTAGCGAGTAAAATAGAGTGACGAATGAGGGTAGGCGGTACGTCCATTCGGACCAGGAGCGATACATGAAGAGATCGCGTTCAGCGGCAGGATTCACGTTGGTCGAGTTGCTGGTGGTGATCGGGATCATCGCGCTGCTGATATCCGTGCTCCTGCCGGCGCTCGGCAAGGCGCGCGGGCAGGCAAGCCTGATCTATTGCCAATCCAACCTGCGCCAAATCGGACAAGCGATACAGATTTACGTCAGCGAGAATGGCGGCTTCACCCCCCCCGCGTGGGTGGACGGCGGATATTACACGACGTTCGCCGATACGTTGAGCCTGTTAACAGCGAAAGCCGCGACAGCGAATTTCCCTGGTCAAACTGCTACGAAGGCTTTCAATTTTGAACCAGCACAAGATGCGGAGATTTTCCATGATCTGGATGTTCCACCGTTGGCATGGGCCAATCACTCCTGTGCCTACATGGCCAATATTCGGGCATTGGGAGCGCTGTACCTTTGGGATCCTGTCACAAACAACAGCGGCTCCGCCGCTTGGCCGCAACGGCAGTTCTCGTCGATCAAGCGATCCGCGCAAGTGATGCTGGTTTGGTGCGGGGCATGCAAAATTGAGCAAAATTCCAATCAAGGAGTTTACCAAACATACCCCAATGGGCTGGATGATTTCGGGATGTGGGGAAATACCACCGCGGGGAGTCAGATTAACCACGGGCTTTGTTACCCAATTCCGGTCAAGGCCGGTTACAAAACAGACTACTATGCCAATCCAATCGCGCTGGGCGCCGGCCTCCAGCCCGCGAATAATCCCAGCAGCCAGCTCGCCGGAAGCGTGACACCCTCCTATTTGAAGAATGCAAATCAGGAGTACTGGGCCGATTCCTCCGGAGGAACTGACGTTTGGAACGGAACCGGCGGATTCGACGCGTGCGAAATGCGTTTCCGGCATCTGAATAACACGACGTGCAACATATTGTTCTGCGATGGCCACGTGGAAAGCAGACTTCTAGGTTCGGTTTTTGCGCAAGATATATGTCTTAATCCAAAATAGCGAGAAGCCGACGGCCCGTGACCGACGCATGATGATTTGCCAAGGATATTTGGGGCGGTACGTTTTACGAAAACAAGCGTTGAGGAATTTGAATCCATGGGCATTCGAAGGGTCATTCAGGGGAAGCCGCTTGCCGGCGTAGGCATGGCGGTGCTTCTTCTTCTCCTCGCCGGCGCGATTCTCGCGCGCCAATTTTGGCCTGAAAAAAGAGCAAAACTCTCCCAAGCATATTACTCTGATGACGACGGCCAGACTTGGTTTCAAGACAGCGTCTACCGCGTCGCTCCGTTCGATCACAATGGCAGAAATGCGGTCATCGCCGAGATCTATAATTATGACGATGGCAGCAAGGAATTCTGCGCTTATCTAGCCAAGTTTACCCCGGAAGCAAAGAGCCGTTTGGAAAGTGCATTGGCCGATGCGGAAAAGAGTGGACGTCCGCCCAGTTCCGTGGCGCTGTATCGCGATCCCAATTTCATCGGCCCAGGAATGCTGGTGAAAAAACCCGGATCAGGAAGCGATTGGGTTTCCATTTCTGATCCGCGAGCCAACGACGTACGGTCGGTTCATTCGCCCGATGGCAGCGCGGTGGATCAGGTGTTTGTTTATTAAAAAAGGGTCTGCCATGCGACGGTGCCGAATTTGGGGTATGCCGCTAAGGACCACGGGCCTTGTCTGCTGCGTTCTATTCTGCGCAGTCGCGCGGGCGGCGGATCAATCGTTCATCAGCGGCTGCGACGTGTCGATGCTGCCGACGATTGAAAAAACCGGCGGGGTTTTCTCGGATGGGGACAAGCGCGGGGATGCCATTCAGATTCTGGCGGCCCACGGGTGCAATTTGTTTCGCGTGCGGCTGTTCGTGAAGCCCGATCCGGATTACGTCAAGAATTTCGGCGCGGTGCAGGACCTGGCGTACGTCCGTGGATTGGCCAAGCGGATCAAAGCCACCGGGGCGTTATTCCTTTTGGATATCCATTATTCGGATTCCTGGGCCGATCCGGGCAAGCAGTTCATGCCCCAGGAATGGAAGGGTCTTGACTTTGAAGCCCTGGAGCAGAAGGTTCACGATTACACGCTTGGGGTCCTGAAAGACTTCCAGGCGGACGGTACGATGCCGGACATGGTGCAGGTGGGGAACGAAATCACGGCGGGGGTCCTGTGGCCGCAGGGCCAGGTGCTGGACGTTCCAGCCACGCAGGAGTCGGCGCAGTGGGACCATTTCGCCAGGCTTATCGCCGCCGGGGCGACGGCCGTGCGATCCATGCAAACCCCATCCCATCCGATCCGGATCGTGATCCACATTCACGGCGGCGGCAAGGAGGGAATGGCCAAGTATTTCTTCAGGAAATTCAAACTCGATCCGGCGGATTACGACATCGTGGGCCTGAGCTTTTATCCCGCCTGGGACGATTCCATCGACTACCTCAAGCAAAACCTGGCGGACTCGATCGAGCTTACGGGCAAGGACGTGATTCTGGCCGAGACGAGTTATCCATGGAAGGAGTTGCCGGACAAGAAGGGCCTGGCGACGCTGCGGTGGCCACAGACGCCCGAGGGGCAGGAACAATACCTGCACGATCTGACGGCGAGTTTGCGGGCCGCGCCCGGCCATCATGGAATCGGGTTTATTTATTGGTATCCCGAGGCGATTCCCACACCGGGTTTTCCGCGGGTCTGGCGACAGGGTTACGAAGCGCTGTTCGATCAATCGGGAAAAGCGTTGCCGGCGTTGGAAACTTATGGCGAGGGGGGGTGATATTCGATGGCGCGGTCTTCGACGGATTTGAGTCGGCGAACCTGGCCCAAGAAATCGCGCGGGCCGCGAAAATCCCTGCCGGTCAAAAAGTCGCTCGATCGCGCGCTCGAGGCGTTGGGCGCACCGGATGGGCGGGGGGCGCGGCTGACGATTTCGTTGAATCAGGATTGGCACTTTCGCCGGATGGAAACGCCGGCGGAGGCGGAGGCGATGCCGTTGGCGCCCGCGGAAGGCGAGGGGTGGGAGACGGTGAATCTTCCGCACTCGGTCCGGCTGGAGCCGGTGAACGCCAGCGGCGGGCGAAACTTCCAGGGCATATGCTGGTATTGCCGGAGGCTGGAACTTCCCAACGAATGGAAAGGCAAGACGATCTACCTGCATTTCGAGGGGGCGATGTCGGTTGCCGAGGTCTGGCTCAACAAGCGGAAACTGGCGTCCAATTACTGCGGATATCTTCCGTTCGTGGTTGACCTGACGTCCGCGTTGAATTTCGGCGGCGGGGAGAATCTGCTGGCGGTGCGGCTGGACAACCGGGACCAGCCCGACGTCCCACCGGGAAAACCGCAGAGCGAACTGGATTTCACCTACTTCGGCGGGCTATACCGCAACGTGAGGCTGGAGGTCATGGACCGGCTGCACATCGTCGATCCGATCCTGGAGGACAAGGTCGGCGGCGGGGGCGTGTTCGTGACGTTTCCCCGCGTATCGGTCGAGTCGGCGGCCGTGGTCATCCGGACCGACGTCCGCAACGAACACTGCGAGCCGAGGGAATGCCGGATCGTTCACGAACTGACCGACCCAAGCGGCACGATCGTCGCCCAAACGGCCGCGACGCGCGTCATTGCTGCCGGCGGCGAGGCCACGTTCATCCAGAACGTCGAGGTTTCCAATCCCCGGCTTTGGCATCCGCATCACCCCGATCTGTACACGCTGCGCACCAGCGTGCTGGGAAACTATCGACCGGCCGATGAATTAATCAACCGGATCGGCATGCGGCACATCCGATTCGATCGCGAACGGGGGCTGATGATCAACGGCGAGAAATTCTTTTCGATCGGCGCCAACCGGCATCAGGACCATCCGTACGTCGGCAATGCGCTTCCGGACAGCGCGCATTTTCGCGACGTGAAAAAGCTGCGCGAGGCGGGATTCACGTCGTACCGAAGCCACTATCCGCAAGGCCCGGCGTTCATGGACGCCTGCGACGAATTGGGGATGCTGGCCATCGTATCGAACCCCGGCTGGCAAATCGTCGGGGGACCGGTATTCCGCCAGCGCGCCGTCCGCAACGCGCGGTTGATGGTTCGTCGCGACCGCAACCGGCCATCGGTCATTCTCTGGGAGGCGGCGCTGAACGAATCGGATAATCGTCCGCTGATCGAAAGCCTGCAACGCGCGGTCCACGAGGAATATCCGGGCGAGCAATGCTACACGGCCGGCGATCGCGACGCGGGGTCGCGGGGATGGGACGTTGATTATCTGCGCGGCGACGGCAGCAAACCGAGTTGGATTCGGGAATGGGGCGATCACGTGGACAACTGGACGGATCAGCAATCGCGAAGCCGGGTGCCCCGCGGCTGGGGGGAAACGCCGATGCTGATCCAGGCCCGATCGCATGCGTCGCGGATGGATGAGATCATCTCCGGACGGTGCAACCATGCCGCGGGCTCGGGCGTCAATCGGCTGGGCGGGGCAAGCTTGTGGGCCGGGATCGACTGCCAGCGAGGCTATCATCGCCAGCCGTTCCATGGGGGCGTGCTGGACGTATTCCGCCTGCCGAAATTCAACTATTATTTTTTCCAGAGCCAGCGACCGCCGGCGATTCACGTGCCGGGGCTGGACGATGGGCCGATGGTGTTCATCGCAAACTTCGCGACGTTTTTGTCTCCCACGTCGGTGACGGTCTTCAGCAATTGCGAGGAGGTGCGGCTGCTGCTGGACGGCCGCGAGATCGGGCGAAAGCGGCCGGACGCCGGCTGGGCAATCGCGCATCCACCGTTCACGTTCCAGGTCGAATGCTTCGCTCACGAGCAATCGACGATGTACATGACGGGCGTGGCGAAGGTGGAAAAGCCGCCGGTTGAGCTGGTCGCGGAGGGCATTATCAAGGGAAAAGTGGCGGCGACGCACCAGGTTTGTCCGCCGGGCGTGGCAAAATCGCTGAAGGTGGGTGCCGATCTGTGCGGGCGGGACCTGGTTGCCGACGGGTCTGATTGGGTGCGGGTGCATGCGGAAGTTTGCGATGCCCGCGGCACGGTTTGTCCGTTTGCGGATGATCTGGTGGCATTCGCCATCCAGGGAGATGGGAGGATCGTTGGCGACGGCCGGATCGGGGCGAACCCTGTTTGGGCCGAAGCCGGCATCGCAACTGTTCTCGTCCAGGCGGGCAAAAGTGCGGGCAAGATCGTCGTCGAGGCGACGTCGTTCGGTTTGACGGCGGGGCGGTTGGAAATCGGGTCTGTGAAATCTGGGGGCAATGGCATTCTCGACGGTGGCGCTCTTCTTTCCCTCTCCCGGAGTACCGGGAGAGGGGGTTAGTGGAGCGAAATCGCTTGCCGTAAGGACTTCCTTGAGTCATCATGTGGCCGGGAATGGCGGACCGGCGTCGGCGGAAAGCGGCGTAATCGGACGAGCAAAGCGCGATGAAATTTATCAAGCCAGTGGTCTTCGCTCTGCTCGGTTTGGCGGCGGGCGTATTCCTCGTGCTGGGGTCTCGACAGAACAAACCGGACGCGCCGCCCGGGTTCACGGTGGTGGAATACTGGGAGAAGTGGAACGGCCCGGAATTCCTGGGGATGAAAGCGATCGTGGATGATTTCAACAACACGGTCGGTTGGCAAAAGAAGATATTCGTTCGTTACATGTCGATGAGCGAAATCGACCGCAAGACGCTGATGTCGGTGGCGGCGGGGGTGCCGCCGGACATCGCGGGTATCTGGGACCAGCAGGTGGCGCAATACGCGGCGATCGGCGCGGCCGAGCCGCTGGACGATCTGGCCAAGGCGCACGGAATCACCAGGGATTATTATCTGCCGGTTTTCTGGGACGGTTGTTCGTACAAGGGCCACTTATATGCGCTGGTCAGCACGCCGGGGACGGTGGGGTTGATCTACAACAAGCAGATTTATGAGCAGTGCGGCGAGAAGTTGAAGGCGGCGGGGCTGGATCCGGAGCGCGCGCCGCGGACGCTGGAGGAATTCGACCGGTATAGCGAGATTCTGGACGAGCGCGACGCGGATGGGAACATCGAGCGGGCCGGATTTATCCCGTTGCAGAGTTGGTACGTGCCGCACCTGGGGTTTTGGTTCGGGGCGGACATCGTCGATCCGGCGACGGGGCGCCCGGAGCTGGATTCACCGGAGATGATACAGGCGTTCACGTGGATTCAAGGCTATGCCAAGCGATTGGGCGAGCGGGCGCTGAACGATTTCAAGAACAGCCTGGGAAATTTCGATTCGCCGCAAAACCCGTTTCTGGAGGGCAAGGAGGTCATGGACCAGCAGGGGCCGTGGATGGCCAACTATATCCGCAATAATAAGCCGGAGTTCTCGGAGGTGTTGGTTCCGCTGGACCGGCAATGGGAATTGAAGGACCGAAGGGCCAATTGCGTCTGGGGTGTGGCGCCGTTTCCATCGGCGGTGGCCGGGAAGGAACTGGTCAGTTACAACAGCTTTGACGGCCTGATGATCCCGACCGGCGCGCGGCATCCGAAGGAGGCATTTGAATTCATCGCCTACGTCAACCGGCAGGACGTTTCGGAAAAGCTGAACACGCTGCACTGCAAGAATTGCCAGCTTCGGCAGGTGAGCGCGGGTTTTCTGGAGCATCATCCGAATCCGTACATCGCGATTTTCCAGGAGTTGGCGGCCGGTCCGAACGCGCACTGCGTGCCGGTGAGTCCGATCTGGGCGGAGATGTACCAGGAATTGGTGGACACGTCGCAGGCGGTGTCGCTGGAGCCGGTGGACGCGGCCGAGGCGATGCACCGGGCGCAGGCGCGGATGATGGCGCGATACGATCGGTTTAACAGTATCCAGCAGCAGCGCGAGCAATTGGGCATCAACTAACCCAAGGGATCATGACGAGCGAGGAACGTCGAAACTTCTTCAAGGGCATGGCCTTCATCTCGCCGTGGATCGTGGGGTTCGCCGTTTTCACGGCGGCGCCGATCGGGTTGTCGTTCTATTACGGTTTTTGTGATTTCGCGTTGACGGCGCCGCGGCGAGCGCCGCTTTGGACCGGTTTGGACAACTACCAGCAGCTCATGCACGACGTGGTGTTCTGGAAATCGCTGCGGAACACGATGTATTACGCCTCGATGGCGCTCCCGGCGGGAATGCTGGTGTCGCTCGGGCTGGCGCTGATGCTCAACGCGCGGATTCGCGGTCAGACGGTTTATCGCGCGATCATTTTTCTTCCGTCGCTGGTGCCGGCATTTGCATCCGCCATGATCTGGATGTGGATGTTCAATCCGACGATGGGGGTGTTCAACATGCTGCTGGGAAAGGTGCACGTGGCGCCGCCGGATTGGCTGGGGGAGCGGCTGGCGATGCCGTCGCTGGCGTTTATGAGCGTCTGGGGCGTGGGGAACACGGTGGTGATTTACCTGGCCGGACTCCAGGACGTTCCGCGCGAACTGCTCGAGGCCGCGGAGATCGACGGGGCGGGGACGTGGCGCAGAATGTTCGCCGTCACGCTCCCCATGCTCACGCCGGTGATTTTCTTCAACCTGATCATGGCCATCATCGGAACCTTTTCGATCCTGGCGGTTCCGTACATCATGACCTCTGGCGGGCCGAATAAAGCGACGTATTTCTACACGATGTACAACTACGACGAGGCATTCAAATACCTCAACATGGGTTACGCCAGCGCCCTGGCGTGGATTCAACTGGCGATCACCATGGTGCTGACAGGCTTGGCATTCTGGTCCGCCAAGAAATGGGTGCATTACGGATGAAGGCCGAATCGCGGGAAAGACGAAGGGCGAGTTTCTGGGCGGCGGTGTCCGTCCATCTCGGATTGGTCTGCGTCTGCGCGGGCTACCTGCTGCCGTTTATCTGGATGGTTTCAACCAGCTTGAAAACCGGCAGCCAGACGCAGGAGGTGCCGCCGCAGTTCATCCCCCACCCGTGGAAATGGCACAATTACCTGGACGTTTTCACCCACCCCACCTTTCATGCGACGCTGTATACGCGCAATACCCTGGTGATCGCCATCCTCACGGTCCTCGGGACCACGCTTTCCAGCGCCATCGTCGCCTACGGTTTCGCGCGGATTCCATTCCGCGGCCGCGGCGTGTTGTTCGGGATCATGCTGGCGACCATCATGATCCCATTTCCCGTGACCATGGTCTCCGTGTTTCGCATCTTCCGCTGGATGGACCTGCACACCGCGGCATGGTGGGGGCCGGATAACGCGCTGCAAATGCTCGGCACGTTCAAACCGCTGTGGCTGCCGGCATGGTTCGGGTCGGCATTTAATATCTTCCTCCTGCGGCAATTCTTCATGACGCTGCCCAGGGAACTGTCGGAGGCGGCGCGAATCGACGGCTGCACGGAATTCGCCATCTTCTGGCGCGTCGTGCTTCCCCTGGCCAAGCCGGCGCTGGCGGTGGTGGCACTCTTCAGCTTCATGGGGGTCTGGAACGATTTTCTCGGCCCTTTGGTTTTCATCCAGCGCCCCGAGCAATACACACTGGCGTTGGGACTCCAGGCATTTCAGAGCCGGATCGGCGGCACGCCGTGGCAATTGCTGATGGCCGCGTCCACGCTGGTTTGCTTGCCGACGCTGATTCTGTTTTTCCTGGCGCAGCGGACGTTCATCGAAGGGATCGCGACGACGGGGGGAAAGTAATTGCCGCGCTGCGGGGATTTTTTGGAGTTAGATTTTTGATGGGAGAGGGGGGCGGGATGGAGCTTCTGGGGCGAGGAGAACCCACGGATGGCCATCCGTGGGCTTTGGGGGGGAATCCGTTGCTCTTGTGGCGCTAATCAGGTTTGTAAAGCTCGATCGCAGGCAATGCGTTGCCGTCGGAATTGAAGAGGGCCATGTCGCCGCCGTTCCAATTGGGGGCGGGGCTGCGGACGGGGACGGATTCGGGGTGCCAATAGATGACGCCGAGGCCGTGGGCGTCGGGGGTTTGACGCACGGCGGAAATCAGGTCGGCCAGGAATTTCCGCTGGCCGTCGGGGGAGATCGGCCAGGCCATGTTCTTGCGGGCGGACCATCTGGCGGCGTCTTTCCAGGGGTACGCAGTTTCAACGATGACGATGTCCTTGTGAAAACGGTTGGCGGTTTCGCGGAGATTGTCCTGGACGTTTTGAAGGGTGCCGTGCCAGTAGGGGTAATAGCTTTGTCCGATGATGTCGTAATCGATCTTGTGCTCGGTCAGATGATCGAAGAACCAGCGCGTGACCGGCCAATCGCCGCCGCAGTCGATGTGGATCATGATGCGGACGTGGTCCGAGGGCGTTGTGGCCTGGCGCACGCCGCGCGCGCCGGCGGAGAGGATTCGGCAAAAGCGGTCCCATTGCTTGACGTCGTCGTACGGCTGCGGCGGCTTGATGGGTTTCACGGTGCTGTCGTAAACCTTTACCGTGGAGAGGGGAACGGCCACCTGCGCATCAGGCCAAAGCGTGCCGCCGGTGATCTCGTTGCCGATCTGAACGATCTGGGGCGAACAACCGTTTTTCTTCAGATCGGCGAGCACGTCGGCGGTGTATTTTGCAACGGCGTTTTCCATGCCGTCAAAATCAAGATTCTTCCACGCGGCGGGCTTGATCTGGTGCTGGGGATCGGCCCAAGTGTCGGAATAATGAATATCGAGGATGAAAACCGCACCGGAAGCCGTGATCCGCTTGGCCAGGGCGCGGGTGTAATCCAGGGTGTTGACGGTTCCGCCTCGGCCGTTGGGATTCACAAAAAGGCGCAGGCGAAAGCAGTTCCAGCCATGTTGGCGGAAGATGGCGATAGCGTCGTCGGGCTTGGAATGGTCGCTGAATACCCCGCCGCGCTGTTCCACCTGGGCCAGGGCGGAAATGTCCGCTCCCAGCAGAAATGGCGGGGCGGGGCCGGGCTGGGTGGAAGCGGCAGGGGAGGACTTGGGAACCATCAGCAGGAACCCCATCAGGACAAACAGCGGCAATCGGGACGATTTGCGAGGCATACTACCCCAGAGGAGAGTACAAAAAAATACTGCGTGCCCGAGATGGTAACTCGGACACGCAGTTTGTGCCCACCGTGCCGTTGGCGGCATGGGGCAGGAGGAGGGCGGCCAGCCGTGGTCATGAATCATCTAGCGCTGCGTCGCCGCAACATCAGCAATCCAGCGCTGCCGGCCAGTAGCCCCATCGAAGCCGGTTCGGGGACCGTGCTCAGCGTCGCGGTGAAATCGGCGTCGCCGGAATAGCTGAAGGCGGCGAAGTACCCACTATTGATGTAATTGCTGGTGGTGTACTGATACTGGGTTTCGGTGCCGTAGTTGGTCGCCGGATGATAGTTGCCATCGGACTCCAGCACATAATTCGCCGTCAACGCGGAAACCAGGACCGGCGTCAAGCTGCCGCCGGCGCCGACATTGACAAACATCGCGGCGTAATCGTCGCCATAGGTCAGCGGCAGGTTGGGGAAGAAGAATTGCTCCGGAGCGCCGGTGGCAATTGATGCCGTGCTAGCGATGGTGTTGCTCGACAGCCCGACGACCGCGCTGTTGGCGGTTGTCAGACCCGTGAGGTCGGTGTAGATGTTGTTGAGGATCGCCAACTGGATGTTCGACGCGCTGTCGCCGGTGCCGGATTTATAGAAATCGAATTCGCTCAAGGTTACCGGGTCACCGACGTTAGGGGTCGGAGAAGGGGCAATCCCTTCATCTATCAACGAAGTCGAAAATCCTTGGACATAGACGGTGTTCCAAGTTCCACCGTCGGTATACGCCACCGTATACACTGGCGCCGCCGATGCCTTGCCGGGCACAAGCAACAACCCAGCCGCCAAAGCCATGCAGCCCGCGATAAGAAATGCCGATCTTCGCATATTCCCTCCGAAATGAGTTTAGACGTTAAGTCACCGAACGCTTAACACGACCCCAATGTATCCCAAGAAACGGCCGCGTCTCTGGAGAATTGCGAATTAAAGCTCCGATTTTGCGACAGGAGCGGCTGGAGCGTCGGGGAGCGGGGGGTTGGGCGGGTTATTCTGACCGCTCCTATGCCCGGTGATGGGGCCGAGAGGGGATGATGGCGAGCGGGGCAATTCCAATCGAGTGAATCCATCCTTCATCTTTGCGACAAGCCGGGGAAATGGATAGACTCCCCGGCATTGGGAGAAGCGAGCCGGGCCAAATTCGTTCACGTTGCACTGGTGTTGCCGACGGAGTTCGCGTACGCGCGGGGCGTGTTGCGCGGGATCATCGCGGCGACGCGCGAGCGGAACATGTACGCCGCGGGAATGCCCCGGCAAAAGCGCTTGGATTTACCGTGGCTGTTCCGGGTTTACCGGGGCATCTACGGGCACTCGAGTAAATTCCTGGCGCGATGGTTCAAGGACTGGAACCCCGAGGGGATCATCTGCCAGATCTATAGCGATCGGCTGGCGAAGGTTTACCGTGACACGGGCAAGCCGGTGGTGGAACTCTTTGAAAGCCGCGCCAAGTCGGAGTTTCCGCGTATTTTGCCGGACGACGTGGCGACGGGAGAACTAGCGGCGCGGCATTTTCTGGAGCGAGGGTTTCGTCATTTCGCGTATTTCGGCGCGCCGTGGATGCTGTGGTCGCGGGAGCGCGAGGCGGGATTCCGCGGGGAGATAGAAAAGGCGTTCCGGTTGCGCGCCGAATCGGGCCGGGCGAACGACTCCGGGCCGTTCACATTCAAGAGCTATGGGTCGGTGGGGGACTCGGTCGCGGCCTTCGCCGGGCCCAACGAGCGCCGCGCGGCGGCGATGGGGGACTGGCTTCGGTCGCTCCCCCGGCAGGTGGCGCTCTTTTCGGCAAACGATTCCTGGGGTTTCGAGTTGCTCCAGGCCGCCCGCGAAGCGGGGCTTCAGGTTCCGGAAGACGTGGCCATCCTGGGCGTGGACGATGAAGCGCTGCTGTGCGAGATCGCGCATCCGCCGCTGTCCAGCATCCGCATCGGCGCCGAACAGATCGGACGAATCTCGGTATCGCTGCTGGATCAGTTGCTTCGGAAAAAGCGCCCGCCGGCCCACATCCCGCGGGTGGCGCCGATCGAAGTGGTGACGCGGCAATCGACGGACGTGCTGGCGGTGGACGACGCGGACGTGGCGGCGGCGCTGCGGCATATTCGCCAGCATGCGGTGGAGGGATTGTCGGTGAAGCAACTGCTCGACGAGGTGGCGGTCAACCGGCGAACGCTCGAGCGGCGCTTCGTGAGCGTGCTCGGCCACACGCCGCTCGAGGAAATCCGCCGAATCCGATTGGAGCGGGCCAAAGTGCTGCTCCAGACCGATCTGCCGATTTATGAGGTCGCCGAACGCTGCGGCTTCGCAACCCCCGAATACATGGCCACCAGCTTTCTGCAATCGACCGGCATGACGCCGACCGCGTATCGCCGGCAGTTCACCCCGCGCCCGCGCTGGCAACAGTTGCCGCCGAATTGAGGGAAGGGGATTGAACCGGCGGCAATCGCGGCGGCGCCGGCGGCGAACCGCTGGCAGGCACCTACCTTCCTGCGGTAGTTCGGTAGAGCCAGGTAGCGCCGGTGATAAGCAGCGCGTTGCGCATCAAGTCAAGCTGCAACGATACCCGGATTGCAACGGGATCATGTGCGGCGACGAATGCATCGCCGAAACAACCGCAAGGCCGAGGATGGTCGCGGCCGAATTCGGCCACAATGAGACCGCTGAAAACCGAGAGCAGAACGACAACCACGGCCGCTGAGGTGCGGCTCCAACGGCCCCAGAGCAGCCAGATGCCGGTGGCCGCTTCGCAGGCCATGATTGCGTAGCGAACCTGAGCTTTCTGCGACCATCCGTCGTAGATTGTCACGGGAGTGCCTTCATTTCGCCCGGCGCGAAATTTGCCCCAGGCGGCGAGCAGAAACACCCCCGCAATCACGATGCGGATTAAACGCTGCACATTTGTGCGCATCCCATTGCTGACCGAGCCCCCGGATTCAACCGGAGGTGTTCTTGTTCCGCCGACTCCAGAGAAACAGGAGGTAAAAGGCGCCTCCAAATCCGGCCGCCCAAATGGCGAGGTGCGGCGGCAGGAACTTTGCGATGCCCGAATCGACTACCGCGTGCGGATAAGCGGAGGAACTGCCTGACGCTACGGGGCCGCCAGCGCGCGATTGTTCCGATGGCAAAAATCGATCCGAATCTTGCGTCGCTGGCGGTGGAGCTCCCAAATCGAACCCGGACTTGGGTGGTTCTAGGCCGAATGCCTGCAACGTGAAGTCCTGCGCCGTAGCGTAGCATCGCTGGGGTTTCGAGAAATCCATCGTGGAGGTTCCAATTTTGTCGCCGACCAAATCTAATTCCTCCTCGACGATTCGTTTCGGAAATGCGATGTCGGTAATTTCAGGCTGATATTCTACGGTTGCCCTAAAGATAATGGCCTCGTCCTGCTGCTCGTATTGTGTAATGGCCCAATGAAAGTGGGGATCTACGATTGCCCAGCAGGGGTACAACTTGTGCGTATACGAAAACTGGCGATCAAAACTCAGCCGTACGTATTGTTTCCCATTTACCTCGACGGCGGCCAATGATTTAAGCCATCCCGACGGACCGTTTATAAGGTCCCGCATTTTCGCACTGCAAAGAGTTTCCGCGACATATACGGAAAACAAAAGCGACTCGTTTCGCCCCTTTATGAGTTCCTCGGCATGACGATTATTGGCCGACACGGGAACAAAGTCTGATAAATAAGGTTTCTGACCCACGGCGCTATTGAGAAGTTCGAAGTCGTAAGCGAGGTTAGAACAGTACACGGCTTGGCTTCCGTTATCGGGAACCAGCGACGCGACGATCTTAACGCCGTCGACCTGACTGTTGAAAAAGAATGAAACCCGGTGCGTCCACGGTGCTGGCGGTTTGGAACGGTCTTTCGTCGCAAAATAGACGTGACTTTTGCTACTAGTGCCTTGCAAATGGCCGATCACACCCTCGAGGCGGCTCCACTCTGTCGGCGACTCTGTGAGAAACCGCGATTTCCAATTTGCGTCGTTTGAGTTCTCGTTCGCGTACGCCAAATGATCGCGCGGGCCAAGTACAAACATTGCCAGCGACAACGCGACACTTGTCCAGTGCAGGCGCACGTTTTCGTCCTAATAATTCTGGCAATCGCAATACGAGGCCCCTTTGACTTCCTGGCAACTCGTGGGGGATGGGCACCAGCCAGTTCCACATGATCCCTTACATTGCGCGGCGCACTCGGGCGTATTTGCCAATGCCGGGCGGGCGGGCACCAACAACGCAACAGTAAAACACAAGGTGGACAAGACAAGATAGATTCTCGCCAACATGTTAAACCTCCCTTTCTTTGGATGACTCAGCGATCAAGGTTACTTACCACGACATCCAGCGGCGGGACCGTGCCGTCGCGGTTGGTCATCAACTCGGCGGACTTAATAAAATTCCCGTTGCCGTCGAACTCGCCGATTTTTACCAGAAGGCTCACCTTACTTGAATCGCCGGGAGCTAGCGTTACAGGCAAGCCCTCGGCAACCGCGCAGGGGCAAGACGTTTTTGCCCCCAACAGCGTGATGGGTCGCTTTTGAAGATTCTCAAGTTTGAAGACTGCCTTCACGACATCCCCCTTGCGAGCCTTGCAGGTAAATGCCGGTGAGGGATCGACGGAAAGCAACTGCGGCCCGTGGCTTGGGCGATCCCATCCCCAGTGAACGATACCTGCGCTTGCGCCCGCGATCACGAAGGGTGCAAGATATGGCAGCAAGGTCTTGGGCAATTTGTTCGTGCTTCCGATCATTCGTGCAATCCTAAGGAGTGGTATCGCCCCCAGTGTGTCCCTTTTCCCAGGCCTCGTTATATTTAGCGTCCTGCACTGCTCCCGATGTTGTCGCCAGCTCGATAGCATCGAGGGGATACCGGTGCGAATATTCGCTAAACGCCGCCTGTGCCTCGGTACCGTGGTGCAACCTGCACAGCGCGTTTATAAGAATCGGCCATGCCTGTTCGGCATGGCGCTGACTAGGGGTGGCGCTGGCGAGAATTTGCAACTCTGACGCGGCTTGCTGGTACCTTGACAATGAAAACAACACCAAACCTCGCGCCCAGTGTAACTCCATCTTTTCGTCGTTGGTGAAGCGCGAGCGGGGTTCGTTGGCGTCATTGGCAATCGCATTCGCCTCGGCTAAAGCTTGCAGATAGAGGCGTTGCTGGTATAGAGCCTCTGCGCGACCAATCCGAATCCATTCGTGACGCTGGTCCCAGTCATTCTGCGGCGGCAGCGGCATTTCCAGGTCGCAAATCTTTTGTTCGGCCAGTCCTCCCTCGGGCCCCGGAACCGCCCAAAACACCGATTGGGCTGCATCGAAACCGGAAAGCAGCGGTCGCACCACCCTTTCCGCAATGAGCGCCACAGGCCCATTGGGCTCTTGGTACTTGGCATCTGCCACTTCCCGATCAGCGGAGTCAATTCCCGAAAGGTACCATAGCTCTGCCGTGGCAATGTCGCCCGCTTCGTTCAGCAAGTTGCCGACCGAAAGCCGCTGCGCCGCGGAGAGGTGGCTACGCCCGAGGGCCCCGGCAAGTGATTGAAGTTCTGCAGCGGAATTTGGCCGCGAATCGGGCTGCGCCGCCTCCCACGCTTTCGCCCAAGCCAGCAAACCGCTATCGGTTACGCCGTCCGCAACTAGGGCGGCGGTGGGCGATCCGGGCAGCTTCCCTTCCTTCGTTTCGATTTGATTAAGCAACTTTCTCGCGTCATTGGCATGGGCCGCGTTCGATTCGGAGATGACCTTCTGCAAGAGCGATTTGGCTGCGTCGATGCGCCCGGCCTGATAGCTCGCTTGCGCCTCCAACCAATCCAATTGTGATAGTTGTTCCTCGGTGTAGTGATCGTTAGCGGGAATGTCGGCACGGATTGAGGCGGCCTCCGCCAGCGCGTCACTGCTTCGACCAAGGTTCATCATCGCTTGCATGTGATTAATTCGACCCCACTCCGGCCGCTGGTCCCAGTCGCTGTCACGGGGCACGTGCATGTCCAGAAGCAGCAACTCTTCCTGTATGGATGGGTCGGGATCCTGACGCAAGGGTTCGGCGGCCTGGATTAGCCGAGCGCCCAGACTGGCCGATGCGCCGCTAAGCGCGGGCAGCGCGGCGAGTTCCGCCTGCGCCCTCTCCACCCCCCGGTGCGTCCAGAGCAACGCATTGGGTCCATCTCCCGCGCGATAGGCGGCGGCCGCCATGCGCAGGCTATCGCTGGCCGACATTTTGGGCACGTCGGTTACCGAACGCCCCACCTTGTTCAGCGGCGGCGCTCGGGGTACATTGGCGGGAGTCGGCGTTGAGAAAAGTTTGGGGGCTTCGTTTGGAGAACTGCGCCAGCTCGATTGATAGGTGATGCAGAAGACAGTCAGGCTTCCTACCGTTAACATC